>Ga0114932_10000248_pt1 | contig 64094 bp, 62 predicted proteins | sample 2SBtaG_2_FD_87286 | JGI IMG/M metagenome (GOLD analysis project Ga0114932, IMG submission 87286) | Deep subsurface microbial communities from Kolumbo volcano to uncover new lineages of life (NeLLi) - 2SBTROV12_ACTIVE470 metaG | ecosystem: Environmental > Aquatic > Marine > Volcanic ...
CTTTTCCCAGAACCGCGCTTTTTTCAGTACCAAAGCGAGCGTTTCATCTGTGGCCTTTATAGCACGATTCAAACATTCTAAAAACCATACCAGCCATACTGTAATATCCATGGACCTCTTTTGTGTGTTTTCCAAAACATCATAATAGGCGTTTCTTTCTTTCCTGATTTGCGCACTCATGCTATAGAACCGTTGAACCGATTCATCTGCGCGGGAAAGTTGCATATCTGCAATAGCACGGGCTATACGCCCGTTGCCATCATCGAAAGGGTGGATGGTTACAAACCAAAGATGCGCAATCGCCGCCTTCAATACGCCATCCATTTTTATATCCTCATTGAACCAATGAATAAAGCGGGTCATCTCTTCATTTAACCTGTCGGCATCCGGCGCTTGGAAATGGACTTTCTCCCTTCCTGCGGCACCAGAAACTACCTGCATCGGATCCTCTTTTTGATTATCCCTCCAGGCCGCCACTACAATTTTATGCATGCCACTCCTGCCCGTAGGAAACAGGGCGGCATGCCAACCAAAAAGCCTGTCGGCAGATAATGCTTGCTTGTAATGTTGCGTAGCATCGAGCATCATTTCTACCACTCCCTCCACATGGCGGTCTGCCGGTACCAGTCCGGCGATATCCATACCCAGTCTGCGGGCAATAGAAGACCGGACCTGGTCGGCATCCAATAACTCCCCTTCAATTTCGCTTGACTTCAGTACATCCAGGGTAAGCGTTCGGAGATTCGCCTCAGCCTGCAGGCGCAAGCCCAAACCTTCCATGCGCCCCAATAACCGGCCTTGCCTGTGGCGTACTTCAGCCAACAAGGGGGCCACCAGCTCTTGCTGCCAGGTAAAATGAGGCCAATTAGATAATTGATGGATATAAACTGCCATTTTCCGCAAAATATGCGGTGAATATAAGCAATATTCTCCGCATACCAATTATTCGCCGTAAAAAATGCGGAGAATAAGCCCATTATTCTCCGCAATAAGCATATTTCAGACCTGAAGCTGAAGACATAACTGTCATTAAATGTTTACCTAATTTTAGAAGGGGTGATTGATTTTCTTTTCATTACTGTTACAATTACCCGGTATGATGAACCTGATGGAAAAAACGTATCACCAAACTGGCAATAAAACAGACTGTATGCAAAATTTTACAAACGGGAAGACCCCTTTATTTATGTACCTCTTGCTTGTAATCTCATGGGTGTGTTGTACACCGGCAGAAAAACAAGAACATAAAAACTGGAACGTTTATGGAGGAACAAAAGATGCAATGCATTATTCCACCCTCACAGCAATTGATACAAACAACGTAAACCGCCTGGCAATTGCCTGGACCTATCATACAAACGATGCAGACACCCTGCTTCATTCCCAGATACAATGCAATCCTATTGTAGTAGACGGCATACTATACGGCACTACACCCAAAATGAAAATGTTTGCGCTGGATGCGGCTACCGGAAAACAACAATGGGTCTTTGATCCCGGCGCCAAAATTTCAGCAGACACGAGCGCACAAACTCGTTTGATGATGGCCTTCTCCAATACTGGTCGCGGCGTTACCTATTGGACAGATGGCAAGAACGACAAAAGACTTTTTTATACGGCCGGAGACCAGCTCATCTGCTTGCAGACTACCTATGGAAAACCCGCTGCGGATTTTGGTAAAAATGGCCGTATAGATCTTCACGACGGACTGGACCGGGATGTGAAGGATAAGTTTATCACTTCCAATACGCCTGGTATCATTTACAAAGATCTATTGATCATCGGCTCCCGTGTAGCGGAAGATGCTACTGCCGCACCCGGCCATATCCGCGCTTATGATGTTCGTACCGGCAAATTGAAATGGATATTTCATACCATACCCCAGCCCGGTGAATTAGGTTACGAAACATGGGAAGATAAAGAAGCATGGAAACACCTGGGCGGCGCCAATTGCTGGGCAGGCATGAGCCTGGATGAAACCAAAGGCATTGTATTTGTACCAACAGGTTCTGTTTCTTTTGATTTTTATGGAGGCAAAAGATTAGGCCCCGATCTTTTCGGCAATTGTGTGCTGGCACTGGATGCAGCAACCGGCAAACTGATCTGGCATTATCAAACAGTACACCACGATATCTGGGATCGCGACCTGCCCACTGCACCGGTTTTGGTAAATATGATGAAGGATGGAAAAAAGATTGAAGCGCTGGCTCAACCAACCAAAACAGGATTTATTTTTTTGCTGGACAGAACAACCGGCAAACCTGTGTACCCGGTAGAAGAAAAACCGGTACCTACTGAATCGGAACTGACAGGTGAAAAGGTATCTGCTACACAACCCATACCAACATTCCCGAAACCCTTTGCGAGGCAATCTTTATCTGAAGCAGACCTGAACAACCTTGTCGGCGATTCATCGTTCCAGGATATTAAAAAGCGGTTGGCAAGTTATAAGACAGGAAATATTTTCAACCCTCCATCCAAAGAGGGCACGGTTATTTTTCCCGGCTTCGATGGTGGCGCCGAATGGGGCGGTCCCGCCTATGATCCGGCCACAGGTATATTATATGTGAACGCCAATGAAGTACCCTGGGTATTAAAAATGGTGGAGGTGAAAGAGAAAGCAGCGAAAGAAGAAAATTATTTAGCAGCAGGTAAACGCTTATATATGCTTAACTGCATGAGCTGCCATGGTCCTGAAAGAAAAGGATCGGGGAACTATCCATCACTCATCAACGTAAATAAAAAATACAACGACGCAAGATTTCTCCAGTTGATGAGGTCGGGAAGGGGTATGATGCCGGCATTCAATCATCTTTCAGAACAGGAACAAAATGCCGTTGCCGCATATATCCTGGAGAGTAAAACAGGGCAAGCAAAAAAATTCATCCATGAACAAAAAGCCGAAGATGCATATACTCGTCTACCTTATACCAATACCGGTTATAACAAATTCCTGACAAAAGAGGGATATCCCGCCGTTAAGCCACCATGGGGTACACTAACCGCTATTGACCTGAACACCGGCGAATTTGTATGGAAAGAAACGTTGGGCGATTACCCGGAACTGAAAGCAAAAGGCATACATGCAGGCACGGAGAACTATGGCGGCCCGGTAGTAACAGCCGGCGGATTGTTGTTCATTGCAGCTACAAAAGACAATAAAATAAGGGCTTTCCATAAAAGAACAGGAAAACTGTTGTGGGAGGCCGACTTGCCCGCTTCGGGCTTTGCCACTCCTGCGGTATATCATGTAAAAGGAAAACAATTTATTGTAATTGCCTGCGGCGGTGGTAAATTGAAGACCCGATCCGGTGATGCTTATGTGGCATTCGCATTGCCGGATAAAAACTGAAACCCCCGATCATGCAATCCGGTATCCAACTGAAAGCAAAGAAAAAATCGTCGTTGGAAAAGTTTGGCGTCTATTACCTCGACCGGTTCGACAAAAAAGACCTCACGCATCATGTGTTCGATATACCCGATGAAGTGCTCGAACAAAAGATCAGGAAGATATCTATCAAAGGCATCGTATTATCTGCTATTACCGGCCTGGTATTGGTTTGGCCAACTGTGTACATTGACTTGCTGAAACAAAACGAACCCTGGTATATCCACTATATATGGACAGGCGGCGTAACACTGGTTTCCATTGTTATTGAATTGTACTTATTATTCCTGATCGCATTGAAAGCTGTTCACGAAGTAAGCGAACTTATCAACCTGCATGCGCATAAAAAAGATTTCCTGAAATCCGGCCCTTTCAGCATCACGAATATTCTTGCGAGAACAGCACTGGAACTGCCCGACCCGGAAATGGAAGTGTTGGGTATCGACCCTTTCGAACGGATATCGAAAAAGAACCTGTTGGTATTGGGTCTGTTGTATAAGCTGAAGATCACGATCACGAATTTCGCTGCCAAGTTCCTGTTATTGAAAACAGTGGGCAAAACGATCGCAGGTGTTTCCATCAATTATGTGGCGCTTCCCGTGGAATGTTTCTGGAACGGGGTAGTGCTCAACCGCGTAGTGAAGGAAGCCCGCTTGCGCTTGTTTGGTTTTGCTTTGAGCAACCATATTGCCGACAATGTATTGCACGATCACCTCATAGAGCGGCTCTCGCCTTTGGCCAAACAAGGTTGTCTCTGCGCTATTGGCAACGCCGTGGTAATGGCGCAGAATTTTCATCCCAACATGGTGATACTGCTGCTGCGCTTCCAACACCTGCTTCATACCGATAATAACAGTGCGGTAAAATATGATGACTGGAATGTATTCATCGATATTTTAAAACGGGTAAGTAAGGAAGAACGCAATCTCCTCCTGGATCTTTTCACCGTTGCTGTAGCGTTCGATGGTAAGATATCACAAGTAGAAGCCAAAAACATCAAAGATGCTTATGGCGCAGATTATGAATTATATCGCCCCAGACTACTGCAACTGACCGCGCACATGCGTGCAGGCAGGTTGAATGCCGCAGCGCAGTTGTGCGGTATCGACCTTGTAGCAGGATAACTACCAAACTTATTTCGAAGCACTTACCTGTCCTCTTATCTCACCAGCAGGATTAGCCGAAGTGTGTATGTTCGCATACATCTTACCACCCAAAAGATCATCATTCTGGCTGGCAGTAAGTGTAGCTGTTCCGCTCACAGTACCGCTGGCTGCAGAAGGAAAACCTGTGATAGCTACTTCCACGGCGGCACTTGTACCTGCGGCGGCAGGACCATGAAAGTGCATGCCGGTAGCCGCCCCGGTGAGACCACTCCAGTTAAGGGTGTAAGAGAGTTTATAAGTACTTGCATCGTAAGTGCCGGTAAGGGTACCGGTACCCGTACTGTTGGTGGCAGGCACTTCCTGGGCCGCCGTAAGCGACGCACTTATATTATAGGTGGTTGACGGCGCCGTGTAATTGTTGCTTTTGCTGCAAGACGAAAACAGGAGGCCGGTAGACACCACACACAGCAGACCAAGCTGCCTGAAAATGGATATGGATTGCATAACTGTTGTTTCAAATTATAACGCAGCTTGCAACAGAAGGGTTGCCTCTGCAACGGCTGAAACCAACATTTTAGACAATGCGCTGATAGTCAAACTTTTGTTGACAGATACCGACTTCATTCATGAATAAGACCATTCTTCTATAATGATTTCCACATAGTGCGTTATTTTTAGACAGACAAGAAAATAAAATCATTTGACAATGAATCAACCGGGTGTCATTCGAAAAAGCATAGTTTCTCTATTGTTGCTTGGTTGGAGTATGGGCCTGATGGCCCAGTCTGCCGTACAGATCAAGGTAGATGCCGCAAAAGAAAAAGGCCCTATGACCCCCATCTGGGCCTGGTTCGGATACGACGAGCCCAACTACACTTATATGAAAGATGGCCGGAAACTGCTTTCGGAAATTGCTGCTTTGAGTCCGGTACCCGTTCATGTTCGCGTGCATAACCTCATGACTTCAGGAGATGGCAACGCCGCGCTGAAATGGGGCTCTACCAATATGTATACCGAAGACAAAAACGGTAACCCGGTGTATTACTGGAATATTGTTGACTCGATATTCGATACGTTCATACAAAGGAAAATGAAGCCATTGGCGCAGATTGGTTTTATGCCTGAAGCGTTGTCGAGCCACCCGCAGCCTTACCAGCACCACTGGAAACCCGGCGATAAGTATGGCGATATCCACACAGGATGGTCGTACCCGCCGAATGATTACAATAAATGGGCAGCGTTGATTTACCAATGGGTAAAGCACTGCGTTGAACGATATGGCAAAGCTGAAGTAGAAAGCTGGTATTGGGAGTTGTGGAATGAACCGAATTCTCCTTACCTGCAGGCGCAGGACAGGTTGAAGACGTATTGCAAGATGTATGATTACGCTTCGGATGCTGTTAAACGCGCACTGCCATCTGCCAAAGTAGGCGGGCCGCATACTACCGGAGGAGGCGAAGCGTTCATGCGTGGCTTCATCATTCATTGCTTGAAAGAGATCAATGCAGCTACCGGCAAAGTGGGTGCACCCATTGACTTCCTTGCTTTTCATGCAAAAGGTTCACCACGGATCGTCAACGACCGGGTACGCATGGGCATGTACAGCCAGTTGAGAAATATCCGGGATCATTTGAGCGTGATCGCTTCTTTCCCGGAAACCAAACATTTACCGGTAATCGTTGGCGAGTCGGACCCCGAAGGCTGCGCAGCCTGCGGTATGAAAACGGATCCGCAGAATGCGTATCGAAACGGAACCATGTATTCGAGTTATACGGCTGCATCTGTTGCACGTATTTATGATATCAATGCGCATTTTGGAACCAACCTGATCGGGGCAGTCAACTGGTCGTTTGAATTTGAGAACCAGCCCTGGTTTTACGGTTTTCGAGACCTGGCCACCAATGGGGTGGACAAGCCCGTATTGAATGTTTTTCGCATGCTGGGCATGATGTTGGGCAATCGTGTGGAAGTTTCAGGAAACTTTTCTTATGATTATCAGTCGATCATCGATTCAAGCGTGCACGGAAAGCAAACGGATATCAATGCGATTGCTGCAAAAAGCAAAAATTCATTGACCGTGATGCTGTGGAATTATCACGACGATGATATGCAGGATAATGGTTCACCGGTAATGCTTTCTTTACAGCATATCCCGGTAAAAAGAGCCAAGCTGTATCATTACCGGATCGATAGCGATCACAGCAATGCTTACGAAGTATGGAAAAAAATGGGTTCGCCTCAACAACCAACAGAACAGCAATATCAGGAATTGGAAAAAGCCGGACAATTAGCGTTATTGTCGGTACCGAAAGAAGTTACGATGAAGAATGGAACACTCACGGTTGATATGCAACTTCCCAGGCAGTCCGTATCCTTGGTGAGACTGGTATTTTAATGAGTTATAGTATACCAATGCCCAACGCTTTTGAAACAGCGGCCGACAACACATCGATTGCGGCGTTTGCCGCATTTTGAGCGGCTACTTTTGATAAAATGGCAATAGCATGCAACTGCGATTCGAGGATCTTTTTTTCATCGCCGAGCCGGGCTAAAAAGTCTTCATCACTGATTTCATTAGATAATCGTGAGTTGGCTAATAGCCCCAACCGGCTCTTATTGTCTTGCAAGAAATTGGTAGCAGCTTCTTTTACTTTTTTCCAATCGTCTTTTACGGAGTTTTTTATAGCCGCCAGCATGTTCGAAGCGACTTCATTAATATCGAAAGGCATAAGGGTGAATTTTTTCGTTAGACAGGCAGTTTTATAAGTACTTATCGTGTAACAGTTTTAGCTTTTTTCAATCCCGATTCAGCAATCAGCAAAGGCTTCCAGAGATCTTTAATATAAACCTGGTTGAGCTTGATTTCACCATCACTGAGCGTGTTTTTTGATTTGTGGTGGTTTTTGTATTTAACAAAGACGGAATCAAGGTTCCTGATGATCACCAGCATATCGTTGTTCTTTTTCCTCGTCTCGTTTTTTAGCAGGATAGAATGGATTTCCGATTCAATCTCGGCGTATTTATCTGCATACAGTTGAAAACTTCTTTTATCCGGATTCGCATCGAGCAAATTGATGTAGAGCCTATCATTCAGTTTGGCGCCTTGAACGATCTGGTTTTCCAGCTCGGCACTGTATTCCGGGACCAGAACAACCCTGCAGGAAAACAGTAAGACACAGATCCCTAATGCTGCAAATAGTATTGGTTTTTTCATACAGACAATGGTAAATGGTAAAAACGAATACTAAAGTACTCTGTGTAAAACCCCTGTGCAAGCGTTTTTTCGCGGTATTTCCAGAAAAATCTCAATAAAGAATCAGGGTAGCCGTATACAGATTTTGTAAATTCATGCACCCGATAATGCAAGCAACATGAACAAAAGAGTAAAATTCGATTTTGAAATTTATTTCACGAATGGAGGAGGCATCAAAGGCCATGATTTTCGCCTTGACATCGCCGGGGACAATATTTCAGACAAAGAACTGGCCGATTATATTGTTGACGACCTGCGATTGCTGATGGTGGGTGAAACAAAGATCCTGAACAAAGAGATCATAACAGAGCAACATAAAAGAAAACCCATCAATGAAAAAACGGGCAATGACCTGCTGATAGATCTAAGCCATACCATCGAAAATGGATTGGTAACGTATAAAGGATTGCCGGCGCCTATTATATGTGATTACCTGAGCAGGGAAGATTCGCGCAAGATATATGAAACGGGAACCGAGTTCCAGATCGGCAAAATTGAAATGGTTGCGAATACGGGAACTTATATCGATTGCCCGTTTCACCGCTTTGAACATGGGAAAGACTTGTCAGAAGTGGAATTGGCTTGCTTTACCGATCTTGAAGGCATTGTCATTAGGGTGCCCTATACAACATCACCCGAAATTACAGACAAGCACCTGCGGAACTACGAGATCAGGAACCGCGCAGTTTTAATACATACGGGCTGGGATGTTCATTGGAATACAGAGCACTATTACGAGAACAACCCCTACCTTACAGAAGCGGCAGCCGTTTATTTAAGAGATTGCGGTGTGAAGCTGGTGGGGATCGACTCGCACAATATAGACAATACGAACGGGAAATCACGGCCAGTTCATACAACATTATTGGGCGCAGAAATTTTGATTGTGGAGCACCTGTGCAACCTGCAGTTGCTACCGGAAGACGGATTCACCTTCAGCGCTATTCCACCCAAGTTCAAAGGAGTGGGCACGTTCCCTGTGCGGGCAATGGCTAAACTGACCGGCGCCAATAAATAGGATAACGTTATTAGTCGTTATCCTCGAAATGCAGTTTCTGTTGACTGGCAGAGGCTGCAATGTGAAGCGCAAAACCGGCGATGGCTGTATCCTTCAACAAGTTGATGAACGCCATGGTTTTCATTTCCTTGTCGCCCGCACTAACGTAGTTGGGTATGTGGATGGTGAGAATGAAAACAATCAATAAAAGCGCCAGCACATACCCGGCCGATTTCACCATTTTATTGGTAATGAAGGCAATGGCAACCAATATAAATGCACCGCCAACAAGGTAAACCCATAAAATACCACCAGGCAAAGAGCTGGGAATAAAAACCACCAGATCACGTGCATTCATAAAGTGATAAATCCCAAAAACAATCATTACAACAGCCAGCAGGTAAATAGCTATTCTGGAAATAATGTGATACTGTTTCATATTGGGTCATTTGATACTAAAAAGTTACAACATTTATTCCACAGATGCAAGCCCTTTTATATGCTTTTAAAAAGGATTACCATCCGTAACATTGGTGTTTTCAACAGGACCCGTGTAGTAATATCACTATAATGGAAGGCCGACTGTTCTATCTGTTTTTCATCACTTTCACTATCAGGTATTTCCGTACCTGGGCGTTTCTTTGTGATATCACATTATAAGAATGTGTTACAGTTGGAAATCCAATAATCCTTTGAAAAGATCCTTGAAAAGTTGCCAATTGATTTTTAGCGTAGGTTAATTGGTAGCGTTTTGGTTTAGTCCATGAAAAACCGTAGTTAACCGCTACACAGCCTTTGTAGGATTCGTTTCCTACAAAGGCTTTTTATTTTTTTATAAATACTCTACTATTTTAGTAGGATATTCGTATATTTGCCACCGAAACAGAAAATAATGGGCAATCTACTGAACAAATTAACCTCTTCTCCCTTGAAATATGATATTATCTGTCATACGTACTTCACGTTCCATGCTCGTATGGCGATGACCCGCAGCCTTTCCTGCCCTTTGGGGCTTTAATCATTCACCACCGCAGGCTTCGCCTGTAACCTAGCAGCAATCAGTTTAACTTTTTATCCTACTAAAATAATAGACTAATGAAGTCCAGAGCTATACTTGTACCAATTGTTTTTGCCCTGCTGGCATTGCGATCGTATTCGCAGGGCGCTTATACCATCTCGGGTAAAATTTTCGATTCGGCCCATGCCCAGCAACTGGGCGGCGCTTCAATCAGGGTAAAAGGTTCCAACCAGTTAACGGTATCTAAAGAAGACGGCAGTTTTGAATTGAAAGTTTTTCAACGCCTGCCGATTACATTGCTGGTTTCTTATGTTGGCTATCAACCGCAGGAGTTCCTGGTATCGGATAACAATGCGTCGGCCGTATCGGTTTCTTTATATGCACAGAATCAATATGCAGGTCAGGTGATCGTTTCCGCTTCACGTGTATCGGAAAGTATCCTTAAATCGCCTGTTACCATTGAAAAGCTCGACCTGCGTGCCATCAAAGAGAGCCCGGCGCCCTCTTTCTTCGATGCGCTGGAGAATCTGAAAGGGGTGCAGATGACCACGCTGAGTATTGGTTATAAAGTACCCAATACCCGCGGGTTTGCCGGCACCACCAATTCGCGCTTTCTTCAAATGGTGGATGGTGTAGATAATATTTCTCCCGGTATCGGCGCACCGGTGGCCAATGCGGTGGGTCCTACCGAGCTGGATATCGAAAGTGTTGAATTGATTCCCGGCGCAGCCTCGGCGGTGTACGGTCTGAACGCCATCAATGGTATTTCGAACCTCAAAACCAAGAACCCTTTTCAATACCAGGGTCTGAGTGTTTATGTGAAACAAGGAGTGAATCATATAGACGGCAAGGATCTGTCGCCCTCCCTCTACCAGGAATATGCTATCCGTTATGCCAAAGCCATCAACAAACGGCTGGCATTTAAGATCAACGGATCTTATTCGCAAGGCACCGATTGGGTTGCCAACGATAGTACCGATCAGTATTACGCGGCTGGTAATAAAACCAATGCATCGCTGGGCATTGGGAAAGCCAGCAATCCGGCTGCCGACCTGATCAACACTTATGGCGATGAATACAATAGCGATATGAAGACCCTTACGTTACAGGGCAAGACCTATGATGTAAGCCGTACCGGTTACCGGGAGCAGGACCTTACGGATTATGCTGTAAAGAATTCCAAGATAGATGCGGGGTTGTATTATAAGTTCAATTCCTCGCTTCAGGCTTCTTATGCGTACCGCATTGGTACTGTAACCAATAATTACCAGCGCGGCAACCGGGTGCGGCTCGATGGTGAGCAGATCCAGCAGCATGCACTGGAAGTGAAAAACAACGATTTCTTTATTAAAGCCTATTACACACAGGAGAATACCGGCGCCAATTCTTTCAATTTCCGTCCGCTGGCAGAGAACATCGATATGGCTTTTAAAAAATCGCCGCAGTGGTGGAATGATTACACCAACGGCTTTAACACTGCCTTTGCGGCTAATGGCGGCAACATAGCTGCTGCCCATACTGCTGCCCGCGCCTTTGCCGATAACGGCAGGTTCGTGCCCGGCACGGCTGCGTTCGACAGCGTGCGTAATAAGATCATTCATACCAATAACTGGGATACCGTTGGTGCACAGTTGTTGCTGCAATCTGCTTTCTGGCATATTGAGGGGCAATACGATTGGAGCCGTTTGATCAAAGGCATTCAACTGCTGACGGGCGGTCATTACCGCAGGTACATTGTTACGCCCGATGGCAACGAATACATCAACCCTGCCGTGCTTACCGATCCTAAAAGAGCCAACGATGATTTCTATTATTACAATTTTGGCGGCTTTGTGCAGGCTACTAAAAAAGTGCTGGACGATAAGCTGAAGCTCACCGGTTCATTACGCGTGGACAAAACCGAATATTTCGATCCGAAGATCAACCCTCGTATCGCACTGGTGTATTCTCCTGCCGAGCAGCACAATATCCGCGCTTCTTACCAGAATGGTTATCGCTTTCCCACCCTTTTCGAAGGCTTTGCCTTTGTGAACAATGGCGGTGTGCGCAGGCTGGGTGGATTAAAAGTAACGGCAGGTCCGTTGAATGTATTCGAAAACTCATATCTGAATTCCTCCGTAACTGCGTTTAAGAATGCAGTAAATGCTGATATCAGTAATGGTGTGAGCAAGAATACAGCTATTAATAATCAAAAAGGGTTACTGGTACAGAGTACATACGGTTATATACAGCCGGAGCACCTCAATTCTTTCGAACTGGGTTACAAAGGCGTGCTGCTTGATAACAAACTGTTCGTTGATGCCGACTATTATTTTAACCTGTACGACAATTTTATCGGCCAACTCGATGTTACACAACCCATCAGGGGTACCATCGGTCAAACCGGTGGGTCTAACGATAGTACGGCAGCATTTGTATATGCCGGCGGTAGTTCTGTAAAAAAGTATAAAATGTGGACCAACTCCAAAAGTAAGATCAGCAACCAGGGGTTTGATATTGGTCTGAACTATAACTTTTACAGGAAATTCAATATCGGCGCCAATCTGGCCTATGCCCAGTTGGTTGAAGTGCACGCTTCCGATGCATTTACACCTGCTTTTAATACGCCTAAATGGATGGCCAATGTATCATTCGGCAACAGGCAACTGTTTAAGAATACCGGGTTCAACCTGGTATGGCACTGGCAGGATGCGTTTTACTGGAACAGTCCGCTAGCCAACGGCATCGTTCCGGCCTACAATACCGTTGATGCCCAGGTGAATTACCGTTTTGCGAAAGCGAATACCACAGTTAAGATAGGTGGTACCAATATCCTCAACACGTATCACACGCAGTATGTGGGCGGGCCGGCTATTGGGGGATTTTATTATATGACCCTTGTGTTTGATGCGAACAGAGGGAAATAGGGAATAAAGAATATAAAAAAGAGAGGGAGTTTCAAAATCTGAAACTCCCTCTCTTTTTGTTAACTGGCCAGTTGTTTTCTAAACACATAATCGCCGAAATGCTCATCGGCTATTTTGCCGGCTTTGTAATCGCTGAACAGGTGATCCAATTCCTGCAGGATGGCTTTTTCATTGAGGTTCTCTTTGTATTTTTTATTCAACCGCTGACCGTAGCGGTCGCCGCCAATGTGCAGGTTATAAAGACCGGGAGCGGTTCCAATGAGTCCGATCTCTGCGGCATAAGGTCTTGCGCAACCATTGGGACAACCAGTCATGCGCAAGACGATATCATCATCCGATAAACCGTATTGCTGCAAAAGCGGTTCGATCTGATCAATGAGTTGGGGCAGGTAGCGCTGGGCTTCGGCCAGTGCAAGCGGACAGGTAGGCAAAGCCACGCAGGAGATCGCATTCTTACGCAGGGCAGATGCGGCATCGGTAGCCTGGATGATACCAAATTGATTCAACAGGTCTTCCACGATCTTTTTATCACTGTCTTTGATATCGCTTAAGATCAGGTTCTGGTTGCTGGTAAAACGAAAATTGGCTTTACCGGTTTGGGCGATCTCCAGCAATGCGGTTTTCAATGGCAGTTGCTCGGTATCGGTAACCCTTCCGTTCTCGATGAATAAAGTATAGTGCCAGTTGCTTTCATAGTCTTTGAACCAGCCATAACGGTCTTTTCTTTGTGTAAACTCGTAAGGCTTTGGATCTTCGATAGGGAAGCCGCAACGTTTTTCCAGTTCTTTGCGGAAGGCATCCACACCCATATTGTCGAGCGTGTATTTCATGCGCGCCAGTTTCCGGTCGCTCCTGTTACCATAATCGCGTTGGATAGTAAGGGTTTCATATACAGCCTTGAGGGTCTTCTCTTCGGTGTCGGTAAAACCAATAACAGTGGCCAGTCGCGCATAGGTATCGGCGTTGCCGTGCGTAGTAGATAAACCGCCACCTACGGCAATATTGAATCCTTTCAGTTTGCCATCTTCAATAATAGCAATCAATCCCAGGTCATTGGCCAGTACATCTACATCGTTGTTGGGCGGAATACAAATGCCTATTTTGAATTTCCGGGGCAGGTAGCGATCCTGGTATAAAGGATCGGTCTCTGTATTTTCGGCAATCTTTTCTTCGTCGAGCCATACTTCGTAAAATGCCCTTGTTTTGGGCAGTAATAGCCGGCTGATCCTGTCGGCATACACATGAATACTTTTATGCAACGCCGATTCGGCGGGGTGACTCGTACAGGCCACATTCCTGTTCACATCGCCGCAAGCGGCAATGGAATCGAGTTTTACTTTGCTGAAGTTTTGATGTGTAGGCTTCACATGGTTTTTCAGGATACCATGCAGTTGAATGGTTTGGCGGGTAGTGATCTTGATCACACCGGTAGTATATTCCCCTGCTACATGGTGTGCCGTGATCCATTGTTCAGGTGTCATGAGGCCACCTGGAATGCGCAGCCTGACCATGAAGGAATACAATTTATCCAGCTTCTTAGCGGCCCGCTCTTCGCGCAAATCGCGGTCATCCTGCAAGTACATGCCGTGGAACTTCACCAATGCCTGATCCTGTTCGCGGATAGCGCCTGTGATCTCGTCCTGCAAACTTTCTTTCAGTGTGCCCCGCAAGCCATGGCTGGCCGTTTTGATGTGTTCAATGGCTGATAATTTTTCCTGCTTGCTCATAATACCTGTTTTATAGGATCAATACACGTCTTTTGCGTAGCGTCCTTCTGTTTTTAATTGCTCGAAATATTTTGCTGCATCTTCAGCGGACAATTTTCCTTCCCGTTCAATAACGGTCAGGAGTGCGGCTTCCACTTCTTTACTCATCGGGTCTTTCTCACCGCAGAGATAGAGATAAGCTCCGTTCTGCATCCATTCAAACAACTCTGCGCCATGTTGCAGTATCCGGTGGTGTACGAAAGGTTTGTCTGCACTGTCTTTATGAAAAGCCAGGCTCACTTTGGTGAGCACATCGGTATCGAACCAGTTTTGCCATTCGGTCTGGTAAAGAAAATCGTCTGTAAAACTGCCTTCGCCAAAGAACAACCAGTTGCGTCCCGCGGCGCCTGTTGCATCGCGTTCTGCAGTGAACGACCTGAACGGCGCAATACCTGTTCCGGGTCCGATCATGATCACATCTTTATCTGCTGCGGGTAAGCGGAAGCGTTTGTTGGGTTGAATGAAGAAACTGATCTCATCACCTGGCTTTTTGCTTTCCAGGAATGAGGTACCCAGTCCATACTGTTTTTCTCCGTTTACCGTAAACACATCCTGCAACACAGTAATGTGCACTTCACCTTCGTGTGCGGCGGGTGAAGAAGCGATGTTATAAATGCGTGGAGCAGTGGGGGTGAGTCCGAGTACAATGGCTTCGAACTGCGTTGCATCTTTCAAAGGATATTTCTGCAACAGTTCCAGCAAACCTACCCTTGCTGCCGGGATATCCTGACCAACAATGCTTGCATATTGTTTAACAGATTTCTCCAACAGGTAAGTAATATTCAGTTTCTGTGTGAGCAGGTCTTTGATCGTAAACGTTTCATTTTTCCATGAAATATTTTTTGCAGGATCTGTTTGACTGAGGGACAGGATCTCTTCCACGATCGCTGCCGGATTTTCCGGTATGATGGCAATGGAATCGCCGGGGAGATATTCTACGCCTTCTGCTGCTATTTCAATATGGTATGTTTTCTTGTCAGACTGGTTGGCATTGAGATTAATACTGGAGAGAATAGTGCCGGTATATGTTTTTTTACCGGCCGGTTTTTTCTGATCAGCAACAGCCGGCGCCGCTACAATGGCCGGAGCGCCTGCATTATCGAATGATTTGAGTAAATCTGAAAACCAGCTATGCGCGAGCTCTTCATAATCGAGGTCGCATTTTTGGAGCGGAACAATGCGGTTGCCGCCCAGCTTTTGCAACTGGCTGTCTACATCTTCTCCTGCCTTGCAAAACTGCGGATAAGCCGTATCGCCCAGCGCCAGTACACCAAATTTCAATTGTGGTATTTTAAAACCATTGTTGTGGATATGGTCGTAAAATTTTTGTGCTGCAATAGGGGGCTCACCTTCACCCTGTGTGCTGATCACGGTAATAAAATACTCTTCTTTTGGAAGATCGGTGAGGCGATATTGGTCAAGCCCCACCAGTTTGGTTTGTATCCCATTCTTTTTTGCCTTGGCGGCAAATTCCGTGGCCAGCTTTTTAGAGTTACCGGTTTCGGTGCCATAGGTAATGGTGATCTTCTTAGGTGTGGCCGCAGCAACACTTACAGGAGCCGCAACGGCGGTAGCAGGCTGTGGTTGTTGCCCCAGCAATGCAGACAAATAGCCGTTGATCCAAATCAGCTCCTCTTTGCTTGACTGGCTAATCAGATCTGTCAGTAATTTGAATTTAGGCCCTGTTAACATGTTTATTATCTTTTGCTGCATCGTCGTGTATGATGCTTACACGACCTGTCAGTGGTTTGAAATAATGTTCTTTGCTGTAACTGTTGGCTATCCAGGCAAACTGCTCGTGAAGCGCCACCACTTTGCCAATGATCACCAGGGAAGGTGATAGAAACACCATTCCTTTCAGCTGGCGTTCATAATCATACAGGCTGCAAGTGTGGATGTTTTGCAATGGCGTTGTTGCCTGTTCGGCAACTGCCAGCAATTTATCGGCGCTGATCTGGTGTTGTGTAAGTTTTTCAACAACGGTATCGAGTGTTTCGGATGACATATACCATACCAGCGTATCATTTGTTTCCGCCAGTTCTTTCCACTCTTCATCCGTTACTACATCTGATTTGTAATAAGTGAGGAAGCGAACAGAAGTGGCATATCCTCTTGCCGTAAGCGGAATACCGGCATAAGCCGATGCACCGAGTGCAGCAGTAACCCCGGGAACGATTTCATAGGGGATCTGATGGGCTACCAGTGTTTCCAGCTCATCCAGGATATTGGAAAATATCCCGGTATCGCCGCCTTTGAGCCGAACTACCAGCTGATTACGACCAGCATGGTGTACCAATAATTCGTTGATGGTAAGTTGCGGAGTAGAGATCCCCCTGCGGCATTGTTTACCCACATATATTACTTCTGCTCCAGGCTTCACATGCGCTCTGATGATGTCTTCACTCACGAGCCTGTCGGCCAGTACCACATCTGCCTGTTGCAAAAAACGAACAGTCTTCAGGGTCACCAGTTCCGGGTCTCCCGGTCCGGCTGCCGCCAATATCACTTTGCCTTTGGTGGGTTGATAGCTCATACAACTGGTTTTAGAACAATCCTTCAACAGAAAGATATCTTTCGCCGGTATCGTAGTTGAAGGTTAATATTTTTGATCCTTTGGGTATTTCAGAGAGTTTCTTTGCAACGCCTGCAAGCGCAGCGCCCGATGAAACACCGATGAACAATCCTTCTTCTTTCGCAGCACGCTGTGCATAACTGAATGCTTCATCCTTACCTACGGTGATGATACCATCGAGTATATCCCTGTTCAGGATAGAAGGAATGAAGTTGGCGCCCAGGCCTTGTAAGGGGTGCGGACCAGGAGCGCCGCCACTTAATACAGGCGATAATTCCGGTTCTACTGCAAACACTTTCAGGTTAGGGAATTGTTTTTTCAACACTTCCGCTACACCGGTGATATGACCGCCGGTTCCAACACCTGTAATGATATAGTCCAGTCCGTCGGGAAAATCTGCAAGGATTTCTTTTGCAGTCGTTCTGCGATGAACCTCTGTATTGGCAGGGTTATCGAATTGCTGCGGTACCCAGGAGTTGGGTGTTTCCGCAGCCAGCTCATTGGCTTTATCAACAGCGCCCTTCATACCTTTTTCGCGGGGCGTTAATACAAACTCTGCACCGTAGAGCGCCATCAGTCTTCTGCGCTCGATGCTCATACTCTCAGGCATTACCAGGATAATCTTGTATCCTTTCACAGCTGCTACCAGCGCCAGGCCGATGCCGGTATTACCGCTCGTAGGTTCAATAATCACACTGTCTTTCTTGAGCAAGCCCTTGGCTTCTGCATCTTCGATCATCGCCAGGGCGATCCTGTCTTTGATGCTGGCGCCGGGGTTGTTTCTTTCCAGCTTCACCCATACTTCGTGATCATTGCCGAATAATTTATTGATCCTCACATGAGGAGTATTGCCGATCGTTTCTAAAATGTTAGCTGCTTTCATGCTTTTATTTTTACAGTGTTTTGAGTTAAATCACAAAATTTAAAGGTTCGGGAAAAGGGTCTTTGCCTTTGATGTGTATCTCGCTTTTATGATACACTACGGAATTCGCGGGCACGCTGTGGGTGAGCCAGATATTACCGCCGATGATACTACCGCTGCCAACAACGGTTTCACCACCCAATATGGTTGCTCCGGAATAAATGATTACATGGTCTTCAATGGAAGGATGTCTTTTCTTGTTGGCCAGTTCTTTTGCCACATTCAAAGCGCCCAATGTTACACCCTGGTAGATCTTTACATGGTTACCGATAACGGTGGTCTCTCCGATTACAATACCGGTGCCGTGATCGATGGCAAAAGAAGATCCTATTTCTGCGCCCGGGTGGATATCGATGCCTGTTTTGCTGTGCGCATATTCAGAGAGAATGCGCGGCAGGGTTTTGATGCCCTGCAGGTGCAACTGGTGTGCGATGCGATAAATAGCCGTGGCATAAAAGCCCGGGTAAGCCACCAGTACTTCTTCGATGGACTGGGCTGCCGGGTCGAACTTCAGTACTGTTTCCGCATCCAGTAACAGCGCTTCGTAGAGTTCCGGCAGTTCGTAAAAGAAATGCCCGGTGTGTTGCTTCACCAATTGCTCATCCCTGATCAATTCAAACAGGATAGCTGAAAAAGTATTTTGCAATTCCTGGTATTCCTGCGTTAGTTTTTCGGCAGAATCATACCGGCCTTCATAAGAACCAAAAAGCAGGTTGAACAGATCATCGGTAAAACGTTCGGCCAATTCCTTATCGGGAAACCGGCTGAAGCGCTTCCTGTTCTTGTGGAATAAATGCTGTACAAAATCCTGTTTGGTCATGATGGGTTATTTTATTGGATCATGCATGCACCAACGGTAACATGACTGGTCTCATCTATCAATATCGCTCCTCCGTTCGTTCTTAATTTTTTATAGCTGTCATAAGCGATGGGCGAAGCTGTTTTGATGGTAGCTTTCACCACATCGTTCAATCCTACTTTTTCGGGGAAAGCTTCCTGCTGCAATGAGTTCACATCTAGTTTGTAGGTGATCTCTTTCACCACGCTACGAACCGTTTTGCTGTTCAATTGCAGGAGGTATTTATTTCCGGGGATGAGGGGTTTGTGGTCCATCCAACACAACAATACTTCTATCTCGTTGCCAACAGCAGGCTGGTTATCTGTTTTAACGATGATATCACCGCGGCTGATATCGATATCGTCTTCCAGGTGCAGCACAACGCTTTGCGGAGCATAAGCTTCTTTCACTTCTTTGCCGCCTACTTCAATGGCTTTGATAGCAGAAGTGGTGCCGGAAGGTAAAACGGTTACTTTATCGCCCTTGGCGTAAACACCACTGCTGATCTTTCCTGCATAGCCACGGTAATCGTGCAGTGCATCGGTTTGAGGACGGATCACGAATTGTACGGGGAATCGTGCATCGGTATGGTTGATATCGTTCTCTACCTGTACATTTTCCAGAATATGTAAAAGAGATGCTCCTTCATACCAGGGGAAGTCTTCACTTTTCTCTACAATATTGGCGCCGTTGATGGCGCTGATGGGAATATACGTAACATCGTTCAGGCCCAATGTTTTGGCTACTTCTGCGTAATCGATCACAATGTTATTGTACACATCCTGGGAATTGTTTACCAGGTCCATTTTGTTCACTGCCACCACCACATGGGGTATGTTAAGCAAAGAAGCGATGATGGAATGGCGGCGGGTTTGCTCTACCACACCATTGCGGGCATCGATGAGAATGATGGCCAGGTCGGCATTGGAAGCGCCTGTTACCATGTTCCGGGTGTACTGGATATGGCCGGGCGCATCGGCGATGATGAACTTGCGTTTGGGTGTGGCGAAATATTTATACGCCACATCAATGGTAATACCCTGCTCTCTTTCGGCGCGCAGGCCATCGGTCAGCAAAGCCAGGTCTATCTCTCCATCGGCTTTGTTCTTGCTTTGCTTTTCAATGGCTTCGAGCTGGTCAATCATGATCGATTTGCTGTCATATAATAAACGGCCTATCAATGTGCTTTTACCGTCGTCTACACTGCCTGCAGTTATAAATCTTAATAAGTCCATGTGTTTGTTTTTAGAAGTAACCATTTTTTTTCCTGTCCTCCATTGCCGCTTCGCTCACCCTGTCGTCTATCCTTGTTTCGCCGCGCTCACTGGTTTTGGTGGCAACGATTTCACGGATGATATCATCGATAGAGGAAGCATTTGATTCAACGGCGGCGGTACAGGTCATGTCACCTACCGTGCGGTAGCGCACCCGCTTCACCGATACTTTATCATGGGGCTCTACTTCAATAAAATCAGATATTGCAACGAGTTGTCCTTCGTGCTCCAGCACTTTGCGGTCATGTGAGAAATAGATAGATGGCAGATCGATCTTCTCGCGCCGGATATAGTTCCAGATATCGAGTTCGGTCCAGTTACTGATGGGGAATACCCTTACGTTCTCTCCTCTGCTGATCCTGCCATTGTAAGTATTCCATAATTCAGGACGCTGGCGTTTAGGATCCCACTGGCCGAATTCATCCCTCACCGAAAAGATCCTTTCCTTGGCCCTGGCTTTCTCTTCATCGCGACGAGCGCCTCCGATACAGGCATCGAACTTGAATTCTTCAATGGTATCCAACAGCGTATAGGTTTGCAGCGCATTACGACTGGCGAATTTTCCTTTGGGTTCTGTAAGGTGACGGGCCTTGATGGTGTCTTCCACTTTACGCACGATGAGTCTTTCTCCCAGTTGCTCTGCCAGTTCATCGCGGAAATCCAGGGCTTCCTGGAAATTATGGCCGGTATCGATGTGCACCAGCGGGAAAGGAAGTTTACCGGGACGAAAAGCTTTCAATGCCAGGTGCACCAGGGTAATGGAATCTTTACCGCCGCTGAAAAGCAGGGCTGGTTTTTCGAACTGACCGGCCACTTCACGCATGATGTGGATGGCTTCCGACTCCAGTTGATCTAAATAATCTGTTTTATACTGACTCATGATGTTGAATTCTGTTCTTTAATGTGTATGTAATCCGCACTCTTTTTTACTGCTGTCTTCCCACCACCACCTGCCAGCCCTGAAATCTTCGCCGGGGCGGATGGCCCTGGTACAGGGCGCACAGCCGATGCTCACGAAACCTTTATCGTGTAAAGGGTTGTATGGGATGGCCGCTTGCTGTACATAGTTGCTGACCTCTTCGGTGCTCCAATGTAACAGCGGGTGAAATTTGATGATTCCGTTGCCTTCATCCCATTCCAGCGACTGCAGGTCTTGCCTATTGGGCGAATGTTCTGCACGCAGACCGGTGATCCATACAGCCTTACCTTGCAGGGCCCTTTTCAGGGGAGCCACTTTGCGAATAAAGCAGCAGCGGGAACGGAGCTCTACAGAGTCGTAGAAAGCGTTGGGGCCATTCGATTCGATGAAAGTCTCCAGTTCACCCGCATTGGGATAATAGGCTTTGATGCTGATGGAATAATGCTCCAGCGTCCTGCTCCAGGTACTGTATGTTTCAGGAAAAAGACGGCCCGTATCGAGTGTGAAAAATGAAACGGGCAGGTGGTTCTTCGCAATATGATCTGTGATAACCTGGTCTTCATTGCTGAAGCTGGTGGAAAAAGTCACAGCGCCCGGGTAGGCGGCAATAAGCGTTTCCACAGCCTCTGCTATGCTTTTGCCATTGATACTATGTTGCAGTGAAGCCAATGCATCACTTGTTGAATGTGACATACAAGAATCGGGTATTGGTGAAACTGAAAACCTGGGTAAGTAAGTAAGGGGAGATATCAGTCATTACAACACCTGGTGGGTTGTACAGGGCAACAACAGCAACACATGAACCCTTTGGCAGGAGTGAGGAGGTTCATGATTGCCTGAACGAAAGTGGTGATGGCCTGTTTCATTTTTAATCGAGTTAATGATAATGACAGGACAAAGATAAGGGCAAATTTAAATTCCCCACAATTTTGGTAGACTTTTTTGAAAAATTTTTCAGATGCCTTGGAAGCCATACCAGGCAAACGTTTGCGAGACAGTAAAAGCTAACAAGCGGTCGTTTCTGCGGCATTCGTAACTTGATGTCACAAATTGTTATTTCAAGTTGTAGCACGGATCCGTTTGATGCTGAGTTGGTAGCGCGTGTTCAGAGAGATAACAAAATCATGCTCAGTCAATAGTATCTGTACAGCAGGGTCTTCCAGTAAAATTGCGGCGAGCTCTGCAGCCAGCGGCATGCCGCCTATATGATTGGAAACCCTTCCGTTCACCAGTTCTATATCGAACTTGTATCCGGCCTTGCGGGTCATTCCTGCATGTTCGAAATCAACACGGTTAAGATCAAGTATTTGGTCTCCTACAGCTGTACGCTTGAACAATATCCTGATAACCGGTATGTATTTAATCCAAAACTGTTGATACATGCGGCGATAAATTTCTAAGGGGTAAACGAGGAACTACTACAAAATTGCATTATTCCCGGCAAATCTTATTTGCTTTTTGAGGTATTATCTTCGCCTTATTATGACAGCAATCGACAGCGTAGTACTGGAACAGGCCGTGGTGCACCAATTGGGCAATCCTACAAGGGGGGAAGAACTGAAACTTTCTGCCAACCCGCTTTCACTGAACGATCCCATTGTAAGGGGCCTGCTTACCAGGTATTTCCTGCACCCGTTCAAGGAAGAAGAACAATACCGTTTCACCCATATCAGCAACCTGGAGCTGAACGAGATGTATCATTATGTGTCGGCGCTCTTTGACAAGCCCGCCAGCTTTATGGAACAAAGCGCCCTGATGGCTCATTTTCTGTATACCAAAAGCACCCATGCCAATGTGAAGCAGGGAGAACTGTATGTAACAAGGTTCTCACAGGTGCCATTCGGAACGGAATATGTAGAAGCTGTTGGGATTTTCAAAAGCGAAACCAAAGAACCTTTCCTGAAAGTATTCCCGCATGGCAAAAGCTTTGAAGTGGTTGCGGAAGATGGTATCAATATCAATAAACTGGATAAAGGTTGTCTTGTATTCCGCCAGAACCGGGAAGAAGGATATATTGTATGCGTGGTAGACAACACCAATAAACAGAACGAAGCCCGCTATTGGGTAAACGATTTCCTGCAGGTAACGCGTAATACCAACAGTTATCATCATACCGATACCGCATTGGGCATGTGTAAGCTTTTCATCCATAATGAAATGGCCGAAAAGTTCGAAGTGTCGAAAAGCGATCAGATAGATATGCTCAACCGGAGCATGGATTATTTCAAAACGAAAGACGAATTCAGAATGGATGAATTTGCCAGGGAAGTATTGCACCACGATGAAGTGATCGAAAGCTTTCACCAATATAAAAACGTTTATGAATCTGCCAGGCAAGTGGCAATAGAAGAAGAATTTCCTATCCATCTGTCTGCCGTGAAAAAACAACAACGCTTCTTCAAGAGCGTGCTGAAACTGGATAAGAATTTTCATATCTATATACATGGCAGAAAAGATTTAATAGAACAGGGCTATGATGAATTGATAGGGAAGCGGTTCTATAAATTGTATTTCGACGAAGAGTCGTGATACAAATGCGTTTTTTAGCCGTACTTTACAGTTATGATGAGCGCCGATCCGTTAAAGCCTAATCCCGATGTCCTGCTTGAACTGGTGCGGATGAAAATGCCCTTTGGCAAATACAAGGACAGGCTGCTTTGCGATTTGCCGGTCAGCTACCTTGAATGGTTCCAGCAAAAGGGATTCCCTAAGGGAAAGCTGGGAGAGCTATTGCAAACACTGTATGTGATCAAACTCAACGGATTGGAATACCTGCTGAAGCCCCTGCGCTAGTTACTGCATTGTCTTACCAATAACCAACACTTGTTTTATATGAAACAATTGCTGTTTTTTTTGTTATTAGCTCCTGTTGCCGGTATTGCCCAAAATTTTTCCGCAAAAGAGATCAACCGGTGGGAAGCCCGGGCGCATAAAGTAACCATCATCCGGGATACCTGGGGCATACCTCATATTTATGGAAAAACAGATGCCGATGCCGTATTTGGTTTATTGTATGCCCAGTGCGAAGAGGATTTTGGAAAAGTGGAACGCAATTACCTGGAGGTATTGGGTCGCCAGGCCGAAGCCGATGGTGAAAGCAAACTCAATTATGACCTGCAGATGCGCCTGATAGAAGACAGCGCCGATGCTATCAGGGATTATGAACGCAGTCCAGAGTGGTTTAAAAAACTGCTCAATGCTTTTGCCGATGGCATTAATTATTATCTGTACAAACATCCGGAAGTACATCCATTGGTTTTGAAACGCTTCGAACCCTGGTTTCACCTCATGTTCACCGATGGCAGCGTATCGGCTACCAGAACAGGCGGCATAGGGCTGGATGAGATCGGCAGTTTTTATATCAATAAAGATGCAGCGAAGGCCACTGCATGGAACCACTTCTATGATGGAACGGAACTTCGCGGGTCCAATGGCTTTGCCATCGCCCCTTCGCGCAGCGCCACCAAAAACGCGTTGTTGTATATCAATCCGCATGTTCCTTTCTATTTCAGAACTGAAGTACATATGATAAGTGAAGAGGGATTGAATGCTTATGGGGCGGTTACATGGGGACAAATGTTCGTGTACCAGGGATTCAATGAGCATTGTGGATGGATGCACACCACCAGCTATGCAGATGTTGCCGATCTGTATGAAGAAAAAGTAACCCGGCAAAATAACCAATGGGTATATGCGTATGAAGAAAAACAAAAACCGGTAAGAACAAAGAAGATCTTGCTTCATTATAAAAAAGAGACAGGGATGGTAGCTGTTCCTGTAGAAGCTTTTTACACCCATCACGGGCCTGTGATGGGAAGCCGTAACGGAAAATGGCTGAGCCTGAAAGAAAACAACCGTTCGCTCAACGCCCTCATCCAGTCATGGGTGAGCACCAAGGCCAATGGTTTTGAACAGTTCAAAAAGGCCATGATGTTGTTATCCAATACAACCAATAATACGGTGTATGCAGATGACAAGGGAAATATTGCTTACTGGCATGGCGATTTTGTTCCGGTAAGAGATCCCAAACTTGACTGGACCTTACCAGTAGATGGCACGAAATCTTCGAATGAATGGAAGGGCACCCACCCGCTCGATGAGATCGTTCATCTTTACAATCCTGCCAGTGGATGGATACAGAATTGCAACTCCACTCCTTTCACTGCTGCCGGCGAGAGCAGTCCGGATAAAACCAAATACCCCGCTTACATGGCCCCCGATGGTCAGAATGCCCGGGCGCTCAATGCCATACGCTTGTTAAAAGATGCCCGCCAGTTAACGCTCGACGACCTGATAAAAATCGGGTACAACCGCTATATGTTGGCCTTTGATATTTTATTGCCTGCATTGTTCCAGGCTTATGACGCATCAACGGATCAAAACATCAAACAACAATTGAAAGAACCTGTTGAATTGCTGAAAGCCTGGAATAAAACCGCCGATGAACATTCGATGGCTACTGCACTGGCGGTTGACTGGGCAACAGGCGTTGGCCTCTTGCTGCCCAAAGCCAGAACACAGGAAGAAGCCAGTAATGCCCTGGGTCGATTCCAGGAAATGGTAAACAATACAACAGCACAACAAAAACTGAAACTGTTGATCCAAGCATTGAAGAACCTGGAACAAACATTTGGCGACTGGCGGCAGCCCTGGGGTAATATCAACCGATACCAACGGCTCGCCGGTAATCAGTTCGATGATAAGCAGCCGAGCCTTCCTTCTTCACTGGCTTCCTCGCGCTGGGGCACCTTGCCTGCTTTCGAAAGCCGCAGCGCTGCCAATACAAAAAAGCGATACGGGGTATCGGGCAATAGCTTCATTGCCGCAGTTGAGTTCGGCAAGAAGCTACGCGCGAAAACCATTGTTACCGGTGGTCAAAGTTCGCGGGTAGGCTCTCCGCATTTTACCGATCAGGCAGCAATGTTCCTGACCGGCCGGTTCAAAGATGTTTTTTTCTATAAGGAAGATATATCGCAGCACAAGGAACAGGAATACCATCCCGGCCAGTAAACGACAATGCTTGTTAACATAAGTCTGCAAAGCCCTCTTCGATAAGCATAAGAGATCATGCCGGCGATGCTCTTCACGCCCATCTTGCACATGATGCGGGTGCGGTGACCTTCCACAGTTCTTTTACTCAGGAAAAGCGTGTGTGCTATCTGCTTGCTTGTATATTCTTTACAAATGAGGTTGATGATCTCTTTTTCTCTGTCGGTAAAAAAAACATCATAGACTTTGCGGTTGCTGCGCTGCATGGCAGCAACCGATGCCTTTTTATCAGATGCCGGTCTGTAATGAGACGGGTAGGGTTCCTGTACAGTACCCACCACTTCTTCGATCTCTTCCTGGCTGGCGCTTTTGAGTATATAACCGGCTGCACCAGCCGTGATCATTTCCCATAAACTGTTTTCGTGTCCGTTAACAGCCAGGCCCACTACTTTACAATCGGGAATGAGTTTTTCCAGTTGTTTCATCAACGTTTCGCTGTTCATACCCGGCATGCCAATATCCAACAGGATCAGATCGGGGGCAGATAAAAGGGCGGTCGTGACCAACTGTTCCACACTGGTAGCTTCACCAACAATTTGCACGTTTTCAATATCGGAGAGAACGTTTTTAAGTCCCGATCTGAAAATGAGGTGTTGGTCACAGATCATCACTTTAATTTTAGTGTTTTCCATGATTTGATTTTTGCAGTATCCATATGTATATATGGAAGGGTTAATAAAGAAGTGGGAAATTGCTGTAAAAGCAAGTACGTATGTTAAGTAGTTCTACGCAATTTTATGCGACTAGCCTGTTATTTTTTCAAAATAAATTGTTTTTACAGGTATTTGATGGTGTAAACCATCGCTTAACCGAATGGTTTTTTACACTGCGATCATCTGATTAACTTGCACCCATGCAAGATTATCTGAAAGGACTGAATGAGCCCCAGTTGGAAGCGGTAACGCATATCAACGGACCGCTGATGATTGTGGCCGGGGCAGGGAGTGGAAAAACAAAAGTGCTGACTACCCGTATCGCGCACCTCATGGCCCATGGTATTGATTCGTTTAACATACTGGCGCTGACCTTTACCAACAAGGCCGCAGCCGAAATGAAAGAAAGGGTTGAAAAAATACTGGGTAATACAGAAGCACGTAATCTTTATATAGGCACTTTCCACAGCGTTTTTGCCCGTTTGCTGCGGGCCGAAGCGCATCGACTCGGCTATCCGGCCAATTTCACCATTTACGATACCGACGATAGCCGCTCGGTGATCAAAACGGTGGTCAATGAACTGAACCTCGACGATAAACATTATAAGCCCAATATTGTAGGCAGCCGCATTTCAGCTGCCAAGAATGCATTGATGACTCCGGCTGAATATGCACTCGATCATTTCATACAACAGGAAGACATACGCGCTAACCGGCCCGCCATTGCGCAGATCTATGCTGCTTACGCCAGCCGCTGTTTCAAGAACGGCGCCATGGATTTCGATGACCTGCTGCTGAAAATGTATGAAGTGCTTAAACATTTTCCAGACGCACTGCACAAATACCAGCACAAGTTTAAATACATCATGATCGATGAGTACCAGGATACGAACCCTGTACAGTACCAGATAGCCAAATTACTGGCCGCCGTGCACGAGAACATTTGCGTGGTGGGCGATGACGCACAAAGTATTTACAGTTTTCGGGGCGCTACCATTGAGAACATCCTCCAGTTTCAAAAAGATTATGATGATGTGAAAGTGGTAAAACTGGAACAGAATTACCGCAGCAGCAAAAACATCATCCATGTTGCCAATGAAGTGATCAGGAATAACAAAGGGCAGATTCCCAAAAACCTGTGGACAGATAATGCCGAGGGCGACAAGATCAGGCTGGTGCGCACCATGACCGATAACGACGAAGGACGGTTTGTGGCAGATACTATCCAGGAACAAAAGCTGCGCAATCATTACCTCAACCGGGATTTTGCCATCCTCTATCGCACCAACGCACAAAGCCGTTCTTTTGAAGAAAGCCTGCGGCGGATGGGTATACCCTATCGCATCTATGGAGGAGTGAGTTTCTACCAGCGCAAAGAGATCAAAGATTTCCTGGCTTACCTGCGTGTGATCATCAATACAAAAGATGAAGAAGCGCTCAAACGCATCATCAATTACCCGGTAAGAGGCATTGGTAAAACCACGATTGAAAAATGCGTGATCATTGCCAATGAACAGAATATTCCCATGTTCGATGTGCTTACCCGCGCCGCAGAATTTGGTTTTAAAGCAGGCACATTGGAAGCGTTGCAGAATTTCGTTACCATGATCCGTTATTTTCAGAGCCTCTTAACTGAAAAGAACGCTTACGATGTAGCGGTGCAGGTAGGCAAGCATACCAATATTGTAAAAGAACTCTTCAACGATAAGACCACAGAAGGATTGGCCCGTTATGAGAACATCCAGGAATTGCTGAACTCTATCAAGGAATGGATCGAAAGTCCGGCTAATGAAGATGGAGAAGTAGGCAATAAATCGCTGGGTGCTTATCTCCAGCAAATCACTTTACTCACCGATGCCGATGACGATAAAGAAAACAGCGATGTGGTAAAACTGATGACCATACATGCTGCAAAGGGACTTGAATTCGGATGCGTATTTGTGGCCGGTGTGGAAGAAAGTCTTTTCCCCAGTGGCATGGCCATCAACACCCGGGAAGAACTCGAAGAAGAACGCCGGCTTTTTTATGTGGCGGTAACCCGTGCCAAGCAACGGTTGTGGCTAACTTATGCTAATTCGCGCTACCGTTTTGGACAGTTGGTGCAAAATGAGCCGAGCCGGTTCATTGATGAAATGCCCGAGCAGTATATCGATAAAAGCTACGCCGGAGGCGGTGCGCGGAACAGCACCGGATTTGATCAGCGGTTTGGCGGATTTGGCGCCGCGCCTGCCAGGAAAGCTCCGGTGAGCAGACAACCGAGTAAGCCCGAATACCTGCCGCCTGCGCCACCGAATAAAGTAGTGGAACACAAACCTTCGATAGATTTTGTGGCAAGCGATGTTTCGGCATTGCAAGCGGGACAAGAAGTAGAGCACCAGAAATTTGGGTTTGGCAGGATCGTTGCAATAGAAGGTTCCAATCATAATCCCATTGCCACTATTCAGTTTCAGCTGAATGGAGAAAAAAAGATCATGCTCAATTATGCAAAACTCAGGATTGTGGAGTAAATACTGGGATGCATTGCTGGCAACGGTTCTGTCGGCCTTTGCCCTTTACCTGCTGACGAAGCACAGCGGCATAGGCATCTCTCCCGATTCTGTCGAATACATCACCACGGCGGAAAACATTCGCCAGCATGGCCGCATGGCAGATTTTACAGGCTTGCTGCTGGTACTTTTTCCGGCAGGATATCCCTGCCTGCTGGCCGCCATACAATTTATTACAGGATTATCGGTGATGGCATTTGCCCCGGTATTGAACAGTTTGTTGTTCGGTGGGGTTTTGTTCGCAACGGCAACCATCATCAACGGACTGGAAAAAACCGCCACCTGGTATAGAAGTTTGTTCCTGCTGGCGCTGGTATTGAGCCGTTGTATGTTGCAAGCCTATTCCATGTTGTGGTCCGAAACGGTTTTTGTTTTACTCATTTTGGTTTTCATCATCCAGGCGCAGCGGTACCTGCAACAAAAAACCTGGCGCTCTTTACTGCTCTTATCACTGATAACTGCCATTACACTGGTTACGCGTTATGCCGGGGTGGTATTATTGGCAGTGGGAAGTATACTGATGCTGGCCGATGAAACACTTGGCAGGAAGAAAAAGATACAACACCTGCTGGTCTTCAACCTTACCGGCGCTTCCTTGCTGGCAGCGAACCTGATCAGGAACCATTTCGTGTCGAAAAGTTTTACCGGTATCAGGGAAAGAGCAGAAAGGGATTTATGGGATAATTTGCTTGATATCGGGAACACATTTGGTAGTTGGTTGCCATTCATGAAGGGCTATGAAAAAGCGATGGCCGTGCTGTTCATCATCGTAGTATTACTGGCACTGACTGTGGTAGTATACCGGATATTACAGCAGCAGTTTTTTCGGTCTTACGAAATGGCGCTGTCGCTTTTTTTCCTGGTGTATGCGTTATTCATGGTAACGATTGCTACGGTTTCGCGTTTTGAAGAGCTGAACAGCCGCCTGTTGTTGCCATTATATATTCCGATGTTGCTGTTGCTTACCGGCTGGTTTATCCCGGCAGTGCAAAGCGCATTCGGCATAAAAAAGATCATTCTCTGTGCTTTGATGTTCTTTTTGTATGCCTCCTTCCAATGGTACCAGTACCGGCAAAATGCCAATGCATGGGAAGACATAAAAGATGCCGGCATTCCCGGTTATACCGAAGATAGCTGGACACAGTCGGAAACCATTGATTACATACGCAAGCACAAACAGGAGCTGGGTTCGCTGGTGTATGCGAACGCCAATGACGCCATTTATTTTCTTACCGGCATGCGGGCCGACATGTTACCGCATAAGGACATACAGAAAGAGATAGAAGAGTTTTTTAGCTATCCGTCGTTTTGTGTGGTAATGTTTACCGATGGAGACAACCCCGACCTGGTCTCTATCGATTTTATACAGCGCCATAAAAAACTGCTTTGGCAAAAAAGCTTCGAAGACGGCGCCATCTATTATTTCAGCAATTGACGGACGTGATTAAACAATGAATCTGTAATTTCATTTGCTCATTCAATACCGGTTTCGCCAGATGACGAATGTTTTCAACCAATTTATCGACGGATTACAACAAACAGGCGCGCTTGAATTCATAGCCGTATTCGCAGGTATTTCCAGCGTATGGTTCAGCCGTAAAGAAAACATACTCGTGTACCCGGTAGGGCTCATCAACACCAGCATTTATGTTTACCTGAGTGTAAAAGGTCACTTACTGGGCGAGGCCAGCGTAAATTTTTACTATACGGTGATGAGTATCTACGGGTGGATGCTCTGGGCAAGGAAAGACCAGCAGAACAAAGAAACTTTATTGCACATTACTTACAGCAGTGCACGCAACTGGATAGAACAACTGTTGTTCTTCGTGGTTTTTTATGTGGCGATCTTCGGCGCACTCACCTGGCTCAAAAAAGCATTTGCCCCCGAAGCCATTCCGTGGGCCGATGCCTTCGCCAGCGCTACGGCTTATACCGGTATGTGGCTGATGGCCAAGAAAAAAGTAGAAAGCTGGATCTGGTGGATCGCAACAAATATCGCTTCCATTCCGTTATATTTCATCAAAGGGTACGTTTTCACCAGCGTGCAGTTCCTGGTATTGCTGGTGTTGGCAATAGCCGGACTCATTGAATGGAAAAGAAAAGCGCTCATCGTTACAAATCATGATTAAAAAAGTTGTTGTCATTGGGCCGGAGTCAACCGGCAAAAGCACTTTGTGCGAGTTGCTGGCACAGCATTACAATACCGAATGGTGCCCTGAATTTGCAAGGGAATACCTGTTAACACATGGTACGGAATATACATTCGATGACCTGCTGACCATTGCAAAAGGACAGCTTGCGCTGGAAGATGAATATTTTTCACTGGTGAAACAACAATGGTCATCAACGGCAGACAAGCATTGGGTCAAGCGCAATTCGCTGATTGCTTCGCCACATGTGCCGTGCCTGTTTGTAGATACGGATATGTATGTGATGAAAGTATGGTGCGAATATGTTTTTGGAAAATGCCACCAGTTTATCCTGGACGAGATCGTTTGGCGCAAATACGATCTGTATCTTTTGTGCAACGTGGATCTGCCCTGGGTAAAAGAGGAATTGCGGGAATATCCGGATGAACAACCGCGGCAGGAACTCTATCGCATTTACAAAGACCTGCTCATTAACCAACGAGTTCCCTGGGTTGAGATCAGCGGCGATTATGATCAGCGTTTACAGACAGCCATTGACGCTGTTGAGCAATGGATCCATTAACGGATGATGGCTTGTATGTCGGGATCATCTTCAATATTGTGCATTTGCTGAACGATCTGCGGATAACGCCAGGCCACGCGACGGCTCATTGGTTGTACGCTGAACCGCTTGGGGTTGGGCAGACAGGCGATGATCATGGCAGCTTCTGCGCGGGAAAGATTACGGGCGCTTTTTCCAAAATAGGCACGGGATGCGGCTTCCACTCCAAAAATACCCGGTCCCATTTCAATCACATTCAGGTACACTTCCAATATGCGTTGCTTACCCCATATCCATTCGATCATTTTGGTAAAATAGAGTTCCGGTACTTTGCGAATAAAGCGGTCGAAACCGCCCCCCTGCCATAGAAAAACATTCTTGGCTGCCTGCTGGGTAATGGTGCTGGCGCCGCCACCCAAAGGGATCCTGGTTTTCTTTCCTTTCTTTTTGGGACGCAGGCTTTTTTCAATGGCATCCCAATCGAACCCGCTATGATCGGGGTAAGTCTGGTCTTCACTGGCAATAGCTGCCAGCTTTATATTATAAGAGATATCGTTCCAGGATACATAATCTCGTTTCAAGCCGTAACCGAAAGCATTTGCTGCCTGTGTAAGTGTAATGGGCGGCATGATCCATTTGCAGAGAATGATGTAGACCAATGAAGAAAGGAACATAATGAGCAATGCTCTCCTGATCCATCGCCCTATTTTTCCCAGGCGGGAAGATTTTTTCTTTACCATTTTCCTATCCTATTTTATTTCCATAGGTCAATATACCCCAGCAAAGTGCAATGCCAAAACCGATGAGGATCAGTCCGGATATTTTATTGATGAGATGAAGATTGCCCGGTGTGAGCTTGGGCCTCAACTTACCGGCCAGGATCACTTTGAGCAGATCGGAAAACAGTACGAATGCCAGGCAGGTGCCGAACACAATGGTCCTGTATTCTATGGGATGGACCGCCGTTTGCGAATCGGCCAGGATGGCTGCTGTCCAGGCAAACCAGAAAATGAATACCGCCGGGTTCAGCATGTTCATAAAAAAGCCGGAAAAAAAGATGGCCAGCAGATCGCGTTTCCTGAACTTTTTATCGACGATATTATTGCTTTCATCCGTATGTACTTTTTTGAAAAAAAGCGTGTAAATGCCTACTGCTACCAGGAAAGCGCTTCCTGCCACTGCAATGAAAGTGCGGTGGTTGAGTGCGGTAGTGAAGAGTGAAGTAAAAAAATTGCAGACCAACACCAGTAAAATATCACTGGCCGATACGCCTGCTACAAAAAAATACCCGGCTTTGTGACCGTTGTTGATGCTTTGTTTAATAATGGCAAAGATCACCGGCCCTACCGAAATACTCAATATCACACCTAAAATCAAACCCTTGATAAGCGGAGCAATCATGCTTGATAATTATTTACCGGTCAACAGATCAGTTTCATCAACAATTATTCGAGAATGGTGGCAACAATGATTTTATCCAATCCCGGGAAATGTTGATAGAAGTATTGATTGCCGTGAAGATAAACAGAATCCTGGTGTGCGAGCGTGCTTCTTCCATAAGCGTCATAAAAAGATGCCACAACTTCCATTCCTTTTATAACCCTGGCAACGGGTGTATATCCTTTTACCCCGTTGCGAAAAATGGTATCCAGTTTGTGGTTGTCGGCCATATTAATGAAGAGCTGCGTGGCGCGGTTATTGGCGCCATCGCGGGCAAAAGAGATCACGGCTTTCTCATTGTTGAATTTTGCGGGTTCATCGGATATTTTACGCGTATCCCAAAAGCGGTTCACTTTGGGGTTGTTGGCTATCCCAAACTGGATCACGTAATTACGCTGTACCCTGAACAGAACGGAATTATTGTAAAAGCCCGATCTGATGAGCTGGTACAGCCGGTCGGCACCCAAGGGCGACCAATTGCGGTAAACTTCAATGACGAATGCGCCTTTGGTGGTAGTGAACCGGGCTTTGAAAGTATCGGGCGCTCTTAAATGAAGTATGGCCTGGTCGGGTACCTGCGCTTTCGGCCATAAACAGGAAAGCAGCAGAGAGCAGGCGAATATGCCCTTCAGCAAAACCGGTTTAAGCATGTACAGTGGTTAGTTCACTTTTAAGAAAGCGTTGCCAGTCTTCCAGCATGCGACCTTTTAATACACGGGGGAATTTGTGTTGTCCGCCTACTTTTCCTTTGCAGCGCATGAAGTCCATGAACTGTTGTTCGCTGAGCACTTCTACGAAGACCTCTTTCAAAGCGCTGTTTCTTTCAACAGCATAATCATCGTTCAGCATCTTCAGCTTTTCATCGATTTTGGCAGCCAGTTTCTTTCCATCCACATGATCGTTACAGGCCACATACCACTGGTGTGCAAAGAAATTGCCATGGGGTATGCCGGCAACGGTAAATTCAGGGATGCAGATATTCATTTCATCGCTGACAAGCTGTATGGCTTTGTTCATATTTTCCACACTCAGGTGTTCACCTACGAGGCTGAGGAAATGTTTGGTGCGGCCGGTGATCACGATCTCGCAACGTTCTTTGTCAACAAACCGTATGGTATCACCGATGAGGTATCGCCAGGCGCCGGCAGCTGTGCTGATGAGCAGTGCATAGTCTTTGCCTTCCTCCACTTCATGGATCATGAGCGCTTCAGGATTGCTGACTATTTCTCCATCGGCATTGAAATTTTTGGAATCAAAGGGAACGAACTCCATAAAAATATGTTCGCCGGTAACCAATCGCATGCCGGTGCTGTACTGGCGGTCCTGGTAAGCGATGAACCCTTCACTGGCAAGATAGGTTTCGATATAGGTGATGGGCTTACCCAATAGTTTTTCAAACCCTTTCTTATAAGGTTCGAAGCTAACGCCCCCATGCACGAAGAAAGCCAGGTTGGGCCACATTTCATGAATGTTATTGAGTTTATAGCGTTCGATGATCATTTCAACACACATCTGTATCCAGGCCGGCACGCCTACCAGGAAACCGATATCCCAGTGCGGAGCTTTTTCAACGATCTCTTCGATCTTCTTGTTCCAGTCTTTCTCCTTGGCAATCTTTTTACCGGGCTTATAAAAAGGCTGGAACCAGAAGGGGGCGTTTTTAGCGGTGATGCCGCTCAGGTCGCCGGCATAATAGCCTGATCCTTTCTGCAGATCGGTACTGCCACCCAGGGTAAGCCAGCCTTTGCTCACAGAACTGTACGGGATATCTTCATAATTCCGCAGGCTCAGGAGCTGTTTGATCATGACGATCTTATTGCCCCTCAACAGGTCGTTGGTTACGGGAATGTATTTGCTGGCGGCCTCACTGGTGCCGCTGCTGAGGGCATAATACCGGATTTTGCCGGGCCAGCAGATATCGGGGGTTCCTTCAAGGGTGGTGTGCCACCAATCAGTGTATATCTTATTATAGGTGAAAACCGGCACCATTTCCTGGAATTTTTTCCCGGGATGCTTGCTCAGCAATACTTCATCGAACCGGTATTGCTGGCCAAAAGAGGTGAACCTGGCTTTACGGAGTAATTTCTTCAATACTTTGATCTGCTGTCTCCGGGGATTGTTCTGTGGTAACCGGAGGGCCTTGAGTATAGAATTAGGTAGCTTGATATCAAGTATTGCCATCGTTAGCGCAGGTTTATCAATTTGAATATACAAAATTAACGCAAATGAGCTGAAATAGGGAATTTGACATAAGGAATTGGGTACTTTTGCGCCATGTTGAAACAAACCTTATTGCAGGCCGTTGAGGCAGGCGCCGCACAATTACGGCATTTTTTTAATGGCCAGTTTGAAATCAGTCACAAAGAAGGGATCAATAACCTGGTAACCGAAGCAGATCATGCCGCAGAAAAAGCCATTTTCGAAGTGATCAGGCAGCAATTTCCCGATCATTTCATTTTAAGTGAGGAAACGGGTGAAATCATCCAGGATTCCTCCTATAAATGGATCATCGACCCCATCGATGGTACGGTGAATTTTGCCAATGGCATCCCCATCTGCTGCGTGAGCATTGGCATTGAGCAGAACGGCGAAATGATCCTCGGCGCAGTATATAACCCTTTCATCGGGGAAATGTTCTTTGCGCAAAAAGGTTTCGGCGCTACACTGAATGATAAAAAAATAACGGTGAGCCAGAAGACCGAAGTGATCAAAAGCTGTCTGGTAACAGGGTTCCCTTATACCTATCTCGATATGCCCAATGGGCCGTTGCAGGTATTTGAAAAGTTGATCAGAAAGGGCGTACCGGTAAGACGGCTCGGCAGTGCAGCGATTGACCTTTGCTGGGTAGCGTCTGGCCGTTTCGACGGGTTTTACGAACACAAATTACAGGCATGGGACAGCGCCGCCGGATTCCTCATCGTAGAAGAAGCGGGCGGTAAAGTGACCGACTTCAAAGGCCATGCTTATTCGCCCTACCAACCGCATATTATAGCCACGAATGGTAAAATTCATGATGAGCTGCTGGCCGTAGTGAATGGCGCATCGATATAACAAACCTGATATGGAACAAAGAACAGAAATAGGAGAACTGGGAGAGTTTGGATTGATTGAACACCTGACCAGGAATTTTGAAATACAGAATGCTTCTACCGTAGTGGGCGTGGGCGATGATGCTGCCGTGCTGGATCATTTTGGCAAACAAGTGGTGGTTACCACCGACCTGCTGATCGAAGGCATTCATTTCGATCTGATGTACACACCGCTCAAACATTTAGGCTACAAGGCCGTTATGGTGAACCTGAGCGATATCTATGCGATGAACGCCATCCCCACACAGATCACCATAAGCATTGGCGTAAGCAACCGCTTCAGCCTGGAAGCATTGAGTGAATTTTATGAAGGCGTGCATGTTGCCTGTGAAAAACATGGCGTTGATTTAGTAGGAGGAGATACTTCTTCATCGCAAAAAGGATTCATTATTTCTGTTACTGCCATCGGAGAAGTGGCGCCGGACCAATTTGTAAAAAGAAGTACGGCACAGCAGGGCGATCTGATCTGTGTGAGCGGCGATTTGGGCGGTGCCTTCCTGGGCCTTACCCTGATGGAACGTGAAAAAAAGATCTTCCTCGAAAACCCGGAGGTGCAGCCCGACCTGGAGAACGAGAATTATATTGTTGGCCGTTTGCTGAAACCGGAAGCACGGAAAGACATCATACAGTTTTTAGCTGCACAGAACATCGTTCCTACAGCCATGATGGATGTGAGCGATGGTGTGAGCAGCGAGGTATTGCATCTTTGCAGGCAAAGCAACCTGGGTTGCCGTATCTATGAAGAGAAATTACCTGTATCGGAAGACAGCAGGAAAGCCGCGTATAAATTTGGATTAGATCCCACCGTTTGCGCGCTGAATGGAGGGGAAGATTATGAACTGATCTTTACGCTGAAGCAGGAAGACTACGATAAGATTACCCTGAATGAAGAGATAAGTGTGATCGGATATATGACAGCTATTGAAGAAGGCTGTAAACTGCTCACCAAGGGCGGCAATAGTTTCGATATTACTGCGCAGGGATGGAATGCTTTTCAGAAATGATACCGGCACGATGGTAAAAAAAAGATTGTTCTTATGGCTGTTTTTGTTTTGGCTGTCAGGGCCTAACAAGCTAATGGCACAAAGAGCTGATGCTATATTACCTAAAATGCCAGCCAGCCGTTTACGTGAAGATGTCATCCTGCTGAAAAAAATACTCGAAGCCAACCATCCCAGTCTCTATTGGTACACGCCGAAAGACAGCATGGACCAGTATTTCAGGTACACCATCAACAGTATTACCGATTCGCTGAATGAAGTGGCATTCAAGAATAAGGTTGCGTGGCTGGTGAGCAAGATCCGGTGCGGACATACCACGGTCCGTTTTTCAAAAGCATATGGTAAAATAGCGCCGCTGTTCAGGTACCCCTTATTCCCGCTGGCATTGAAAGCCTGGAACGACAGCCTGGTAGTGCTGGGAAGTATCTGGCCCCGCGACACGGTTTTTAAAAGAGGTACTATCATCACTTCCATCAACGGGCGAAGCAACCGGCAGGTGCTCGATTCTATTTTCCAGTTCATCAGTACCGATGGTTATGCAGATAATTACAAGAACCAGTTGGTCAGTGGCAATTTTCCCGCCTGGTATAAAACCATATTCGGTACAGACAGTGTATACACCATTACCTACATCGACACTGCAGGCAGGGAACGATCTACATTGGTGAAAGCTTTCATTCCCCAAAAGGATAGCATTGGCACTAAAAAACCATCAACAGACAAGCGCGATGAGCAGATCAGTGGCAGGCCAACAAGGAAGATGCGACTGATGAATAAAAGAGTAATGGTCATTGATACGGCCAGCAGCACAGCCTTCATGCGCATCACCAGTTTTTCGGGAGGAAGGCTCAAACCTTTTTTCAAACGATCTTTCAAAACCATTGGGCAGCAGCGCTTGCAACACCTGGTAATTGATCTGCGGGAAAACGGAGGCGGCACGGTTAGTAACAGTGTAGACCTCACGCAATACCTGGCGGCAAAACCGTTTAAGCTGGGCGATAGCGTGGTAGCCATCAGCCGGAAATTCAGGTATGGAAGGTATATCCATCCAGCCTGGCCATATTGGTTGGTGATGAATCTTGCCGCCACCAAAGAAAAAGATGGGCTGATACATTTCGGTCATTATGAGCAACACTATTTCAAGCCCCGGAAAAGATTCCATTTTGATGGTGATGTTTACTTAGTGCAGGGGGGACTGACATTTTCTGCCGCCAGTATGATGGTAGCCACTTTGAAAGGACAGAAAAATATAACAGTGGTAGGAGAAGAAACCGGGGGAGGGTATTACGGCAACTCAGCTATGCACATACCCACGATCAGGTTACCTTATTCGGGTCTGCAGGTGAGCCTGCCCATGTACCGCCTGGTCATCGACAGCAGCCACCCTAAAGGACATGGCATTGTGCCCGACCTCGAAGTAAAGCCTTCTTCCGGGGCCATCAGGAAAGGGATTGACCCTAAAATAGAAGATATTCGGGCGCTCATACAGCGTAAAAGCCGTTGAACGAATCTTTGCAAAACGGTAAGAACACGTGATTTTCCCGGAATCAAAAATCACTAAATTGCGCTATCGAATAGAATGTTACTCAAACCCAGGGCAAAATATCGGTTCGTCTATCCTAAGGCAAGCTTTGTAAGCTTGGTTTGTTTTTTGGTGATCGGTGGTACCTGTGCAGCACAGGATACCACGGTAGTTCACTCAAAGGACAGTGCAGTAATTCATGCAAAAGACAGCACAGTGCTGATGAACGATTCCATTGTTGCAACGCACCACAGGCTTTCACTCAAACCCACCGGAGATTTTGACCAGCGCTTCTCTTTTATCGAAGACCAGGGCGTGAGTATATGGGGCTACCGCATAGGATTGCTGTTCAACGACAAATTCAAACTGGGCATCGGTGGATATTTCCTCGATCAGAATACCGCCAGTGTGAAGCTGGATAAAAAAGGCATACCGTTACGCCAACTGACCAAGCGGCTTTATTTCGGAACAGTTTATTATGAGCCCTTTCTTTTCAGGAAGAAAAGATGGGAAATGAGCATGGTGTTTGAACTCGGTTATGGTAAAGCGGTACTGGATTCGGTAAACAAAATACGCGGACGGTTTGTAACTACTACCCAATACCAGGATTTTGTTCCGGGTGGTTTTGGTTTCTCAGCCAACTTCATCATGCCTGAAATAAAACACATGCATTTCCTTACCTACATGGGCGTTAATACGATGATCGGTGTACGCAAAATGATTTTCGAAAGTGATCTCCGGTATAATTACGACGGCTGGTACTGGAGCATCGGAAGCGCCATTTTCATTGACAGGATATTTACCGATATCTTCAAAAGACATAAACGGGAAACTACCCGGTAACCACCTGTTCTATTTCCAGCGCTTCGTTCATACATACAAGGTTGGCGTCGTATCCTTTTTCTATTTTTCCCATCCGGTGTGCTTTTCCCATCACCTGAGCGGGGTACAGGCTGGCCATTCGCAATGCTTCTGCCAACGGTACATCGACACGATGCACCAGGTTTTGCACGCATTTGAGCATGGTGAGGGCAGAACCGCTGAGTATATTGTTCGACTCGTATTTGTCGCCCGCCAACTGGTGCGGGTAAGGGCCTTCCGTAGTAGTGGTAACGGCATCGGTGATAACGAAAAGCCGTTCTTTCATTAAATCCTTGGCAATGCGCAACACGGGGAAATCAACATGATAACCATCCGGTACGATACTCGACATTACCCCGGGGTGATTGAAAATGGCGCCCACCATACCCGGTGCACGATGTTGTAAAGGGCTCATAGCATTGAACAGATGGGTAGCCGCCGGGATACCGTCATTGAATGCGGCCATAGCTGTTTCATAAGTAGCGTTGCTGTGACCCGCCGAAATAACAATATCGTAAGAACGTATCAGGTCGATCACATCCTGGCCACAGGTTTCGGGCGCCAAAGTGATCATCGTAATAATATCCTTGCCATAGTCGAGCAAGGGTTTTATTTTTTCAACGGATGGCGTATGGATGAAAGATTCGATATGCGCGCCGCGCTTGGCCGGGCTAATCCAGGGACCTTCTATATGCAGTCCCAGGCAGCCTTTGCCTCCCTTTTTCCAATAGTCGCGAACAGCGTCGATGCATTGGTAAAACACTTCGTAACTGTTAGTGGCCACCGTAGGTTGAAAATAGGCGGCGCCACCTTTGCTGCAATAATCATACAGTAGGTCCAGCGTATTGGCTTCGGGGTAAACAGCCAGTAGCCGGTTGTGCGCACCGTAAATTTGTATGTCAACAAAAGCCGGTGCAATAATGGCATGTTGCAAGGTTTCACCCGAAGGAAGCGCTGTGGAAGGAAGTATATCTGTAATGGCGCCTCTTTCGATAACTACGGCATGGTGATGCAGCCACTCAGTACCGGTAAAGACGCGGTTGGCTAGATAAATCTGTTGGTTTTTCATGCAGCTTTGATATGTTCATGATTGACTGATATGGAAATGATCGGCATCCTTCCAGAAAGGGAAGCGCGACCGTACTTCATCCAGTTTTTCCCTGTCGATCGTAATTGTATGGATGGCTTCTTCGTGCGCCTTGTGGAACAACACTTCACCCAACGGGTCAATCACCATGCTGTCGCCACTGTGATAAATACCATTCCCGTCATTACCCACCCTGTTTACACCCATGACATAACATTGGTTCTCAATAGCCCTGGCCGTAAGCAGTGTTTTCCAGGCGTGACTGCGCCTTTCGGGCCAGTTGGCTACATAGACCAGCACATCGTATTCAGGCTGGCTATTGGGTCCGTTTTCCAACTGCTGCCTGGCCCATACAGGGAACCGGAGATCATAACATACCTGCAGGTTGATCTTCCAGCCCTTTACCTGGGCTATCAGCCTCTTTTTACCTGGCGTATATTTTTCATCCTCACCCGCAAAGGCAAAGCGGTGGCGTTTGTCGTAATAACCCACGGTTTGATCGGGCAATACCCAAAGCAGGCGGTTGTAATAATGCCGCCCGTCCTCAATGATGACACTGCCTGTGAGCGCAATCCTTTTCTTGTGCGCCCAGTCCTTCATCCATTGTACGGTAGGCCCTTCCATATTTTCTGCAAGTTTTTCCGGCTGCATGCTGAAACCGGTGCTGAACATTTCGGGTAGTATTACAATTTCTGTTTTGGTGGTGATGCTTTCCAGGAGCTGACCGAAATGACCGAGGTTGGCGGTCTTGTCTTCCCAGGCAAGGGAGGGTTGTATCAGTGAAAAAGTCAAAGACGACGACATGGGGAACAACTTTCTTGATTGCAAAGATGGTCAATAAATGGCAGCTATCACTTCCTGGATAAGGTTATTTTCATAGCCTTTACGTAAAAGGGATGCAGTGGTTTTGGCGTGGCGGCCAGCCGGACTTTCAGCTTTCAGGCTTGCCCATTTTTCCCGGGCAAGTTTGGAAAGTACTTGCAGGTAATCTGCTTCGTTGATCTCTTTCAAAGCTGCCTTTATGTTGTAATCACTAACACCTTTTTGTTGCAATTCAAACCGGATCTTTATTTTACCCCATTTTTTAAGGCGGAAATGACCGCCTGCAAACTGGATGGCATAGCGGGCTTCGTTGAGATAATCTTCCTCGATCAGCCGGGTAATTAATGCTTCCACCTCTTTCTTGAACAAACCCATTCCATAAAGTTTTTCACGCACTTCGTAATGATTGCGTTCCTGATATGCGCAATAATGTTTAATTTTCTGGAAGGCTTTTTCTGGTGAGAGGCTGGTTTTCACAAGTTTGCATTAAAAATGGATTATAATGTAGATTTGTCCTTTAAGGCGTCAGACTTTTCAAAGCAAAATAACCAATATCCACTGTCAGATTACTATGAAATATACCGTTTGTCTCATAGACGATGATCCCATTTACCAGTTTACCGCCCGGAAGATCCTGGAGTCTACCGATCTGGTAAAGGAAGTGCATTCTTTTAATAATGGTGCTGAAGCACTGGTCCATTTTGAAAAGCTTGCAGGCGCCGGCAAAAAGGATTTCCCCGATATCATTTTTCTTGATATCAATATGCCGGTACTGGACGGTTGGGAATTCCTGACATCCTACGAAAAAATGCAACTGCCCGTTGTATCACCTCCGCTATATATGGTGAGTTCATCCATCAACGAGGCAGATATACAACATTCAGCCACTTTCCATACGGTAACGGGTTACTTGGTAAAACCAGTGCCCAAGACCAGGTACCGAGAACTGCTGGAAGCTTTGGGAAATGGCCACTAACTCATTATACACTGTTTATGCGGCAGGCGTGCAAATTTCTGTTTACGAATATTAACATTTTACACTAGGTTTGTTGCGAACCTAAATGATCGAGAATGAAATTCATTGTTTCCTCTTCCTCTCTTTTGAAACACCTGCAGCAGATCAGCGGTGTGATCAACGCAAATACCGTATTACCGATACTGGAAGATTTTTTATTTGAAATACAGGACAAAAAGCTGAATGTGGTTGCTACGGACCTGGAAACAGTGATGCGTGTGCAGATGGAAGTAGAGAGTAAGGCGAGTGGCAAAGTATGTATCCCGGCTAAGATTCTGCTGGATTCGCTGAAAAATATCCCCGACCAGCCACTTACTTTCAATATCGACAAAAATTTTGCTGTTGAGATCACCAGCGACAATGGTAAGTACAAGGTGATGGGAGAAAACCCCGATAATTTTCCGAAGGAACCTCCGGCCGATGATACTACCGGTTTTGCCATGACCAGCAGCGCCCTGCTGACTGCCATCAACAAAACACTTTTTGCAGTGAGCAACGACGACCTCCGGCCTGCTATGACCGGCGTCTTTTTTGAACTGACAAAAGAGGGGGTACAGTTTGTAGCAACGGATGCCCACCGCCTGGTACGCTACAAGCGCCTCGATACCAAAGCCAGCAAGAACGATTCTTTCATCGTTCCCAAAAAACCCCTGAACCTGTTGAAGAATGCGTTACCGGATAACGATGATGAGCTGACCATCAGCTATAACGGCAACCATCTTTTTGTGAACCATGGTTCAACACAAATGATCTGCCGGCTGATCGACGCGCGCTTCCCCGATTATAAAGTGGTGATACCTGTCGATAATCCTTACAAGCTGATCGTTAACAAAGGAGATTTTCAGAATGCCCTTCGCCGGGTAAATGTGTTTAGTAACAAGAGCACCAACCAGGTGGCGCTGAGTATCAGTGGTAGTGAATTGCAGATGGCAGCGCAGGATGTGGACTTCAGTTTTGAAGGTAACGAAAGGATGAGCTGCCAGTACGATGGAGGCGATCTGCAGATCGCTTTCAATGCCAAATTTCTCATTGAGATGCTGGGCGCAGCCGATACGGAAGAGATCAGGATGGAATTGTCAACATCTACCAAAGCGGGCCTTATCAAACCCAGTGAGCAGGCAGAAGGAGAAGACCTGCTGATGCTGGTAATGCCTTTGATGCTGAATAATTAATATCATATCGAATGATTTTATAAACGCCCCTGGATAAGGGGCGTTTTGCATAACAGGAACAACCCATTCGCGAAATAATTTGTAAATTGATAAAGCTATTTCGTTTGCTATGCTTGAAAACCTCGTTCATTATTTCAATCATATTCCCAGCCTCCACCGCACCCTGATACTGGCAGGCGGTATTAGTTTTTTTTGGCTGCTAGAAGGCATCATACCACTATTCAGGTTCAGGTACAATAAATGGAAGCATGCCCTGGTGAACATTTTTTTTACCCTCACCACAGTGGTAGTTAATTTTCTTTTTGCCGTACTGATCGTTAAAACGAGCGACTGGGCCACCGCGCACCATTTTGGTCTTTTGTACCTGGCAGCGATGCCCTTGTGGCTTACACTATTACTGGGATTATTGTTGCTGGACCTCATCGGCGCCTATTGGATTCATTATATAGAACATAAGATCAAATGGATGTGGAAGTTCCACATGGTGCACCATGCCGATACGCATGTAGATACAACTACTGCCAACAGGCATCATCCCGGCGAGAGTGTTTTCAGGGCGGTATTTACTTTGCTCGCCGTATTTGTTTGCGGAGCGCCAGTTTGGCTTGTGATGGTGTATCAGAGCATGAGCGCACTGCTCTCGCAGTTCAATCATGCGAATATCCGTTTTCCCCGTACGCTTAACCGGGTCTTGAATTGGGTGATCGTTTCTCCCGATATGCATAAAGTGCATCATCATTATGTAAGGCCGCAGACCGATAGCAATTACGGTAATATCTTTTCCATCTGGGATCACCTGTTCGGCACTTACAACAATACAGCAGTTGACGGGTTGCATTACGGACTGGATGTGCTGGATGAAAAGCGCGATGAAGAATTGAGCTACCAGATGGGACTCCCTTTCAATCAAAAAATAAAAACCGATTATTAACGATCTCCCGTGATCTTTGCAGGAAACAGCGTTCATGAAAAAGATAGCCATGATCCCGGCGCGTTATGCTGCTACCCGTTTTCCGGCCAAGCTCATGCAGCAACTGGGCAGGAAAACGGTGATAGGGCATACTTATGATAATACGGTGGCAACAGGGTTGTTCGATGAAGTATATGTGGTAACAGATAGCGAGATCATTTTCAAAGAGATTGAACAAAACGGCGGGCAGGCTATCATGAGCAGGAAGGCGCACGAAAGCGGCAGCGACCGTATTGCGGAAGCGGCCGAACACCTCGATGTGGAGATCATTGTGAATGTACAGGGCGATGAACCTTTTGTAAAGAAAGAACCACTCGAAAAACTATTGCAGGTATTTGAAGGGGAAGCGGGGAAAAAAGTACAAGTGGCTTCCCTGATGCAGGTAATGAAAGAAGCGCAATTCATCAACGATCCCAATTATGTAAAAGTGGCGGTTGACAAGCAGATGAACGCGCTGCTATTTTCCCGCAGTGTGATACCTTATCTGAGAAATACAGCAACAGCCGCGGTTTATTACGAACATATCGGCGTATATGCTTTCCGGAAGGAGGCGCTGATGCGCTTTACTCAATGGGAAATGACTCCGCTGGAGACCGCCGAAAAAATAGAATGCCTGCGTTACCTCGAAAACGGCATTACACTAAAGATGGTAGTTACCGATTATATGGGTATTGAAATAGATACACCGGAAGACCTGCAACGCGCAGCAGGATTATTCTCATAGCCGTTTCTTATATTTATTCTGCAATCAATACCGAGGTATGGCCGGAACCAATAACTATGATTTGAGCTTACTGGAACAGTTAGACGATAAAAGCGCTTTGCTGGATGTGTTAGACCTGTTCTTAAAAGATACACCTGAGCAGGTGCGGCAATTAGCGCTTAGTACCAGGGCCGGGGAATGGGAATCGGTTTCAGAGCTGGCACACAAGCTGAAAGGCTCCCTGTCTATGCTACAGGCAAAATCATTGGTGAACCAGCTGGCATCAATAGAAAAAACGGCCAAATCTGCTGAAGATAAGACCCCCATTGCAGGCTGGGTTGTAGAAGTGGAGGCCACTTTTGAGGTTCTCAGGGCAGAATTGACGAAAGAAGTAAATATGATACGCAAAGAAATAGGCTGACTGCGGTTAAATGGCTATTTTTATAACGGGTATTTCATAAAATCCCCCCACTATGAAAATCTTGGTTGCAGAAGATGAACCAATGCTATTGAAAACAATTGAATTGAAACTGAAGAAGGAAGGTTACGAAGTAATTGCTACCGGAGATGGCCGAGACGCCATCGCAAGAATTGAAAAAGACAATCCCGATCTTGTCATCAGCGATATTATGATGCCCTACGCATCCGGGCTCGAAGTTGTTTCATTGGTAAAACAACCGGGCCGCAAAACGATTCCCATTATTATTCTTTCAGCCATGGAACAGGAAAAAGTAGTCATGGAAGCATTTGAGCTGGGTGCAGATGATTATATTACCAAACCTTTCAGCCTGAATGAACTGTCGATCCGGGTAAAGCGCCTGATGAGCAGGATAAACAACAAGAATTGAGCTATCAATCATCGGTCTACGGTTTTTGTTTTTCACTTTTATTTTATTCAATGCTGGTATTGTCTGCTTACTGCATGCTGCAAAAAAAGCGGCGAATGCAGGGTAAATCTTATTGAAATCACCTTGATCTAAAGTAGGTTTGCGAATCAAATACCGAAGATTATGAGTTTTCGCAATTTTAAGATGGTGAGTTATGTTGTATACGGACGCGGCAGTTTCAACCAGTTGGATGAGATCCTGGCACCGCATCGCAAGGGCGATGCCCCGATGATATTCCTGCTGGATCATTTTTTTGAAGGGAAACCATTGGCAGGCCGGGTACCGTTAAGAGGAAAGGATCAACTGATTTTTGCCGATGTTACTTATGAACCGAAGACAACACAGGTAGATGCATTGGCCAACCAACTGAAAGAAAAATTCGGAACAGTAAGCGGCATCATTGGCATAGGCGGCGGATCGGTGATGGACCTGGCGAAAGCGGTTTCATTGATGATGAACAATCCGGGCTCATCGGCCGATTACCAGGGATGGGACCTGGTAAAACATGCAGGCGTTTACAAAGTGGGCATACCCACCCTCAGTGGTACAGGCGCCGAAGTAAGCAGGACCACCGTATTAACGGGCCCAACGCGCAAACTGGGCATGAACAGCGATTTCACACCATTCGATCAGATCGTGCTCGATCCTGAACTGACCAAAGATGCGCCGGCGAACCAGCGTTTTTATACCGGTATGGACTGCTATATCCATTGCATAGAAAGCCTCGAAGGCACTTACCTGAACGAGTTCAGCAAAAGCTATGGAGAGAAAGCACTGCAACTCTGCCAGGATATTTATGTAAAACGCAGCGGATGGGATGAGACCTGCGATGATAAACTGATGATGGCTTCTTATGCCGGCGGTATGAGCATTGCGTACTCACAGGTAGGTGTGGCGCATGCAGTGAGTTATGGATTGTCTTACCTGCTGGGCACCAAACATGGTATTGGCAATTGCATTGTGATGAACCACCTGGAAGAATATTACCCGGCAGGCGTGAAGGAATTCAAATACATGGTAGAAAAGAACCAGATCGATATCCCCGCCGGTATCTGCAAGGGCCTGACCGATGAACAGTTTGACGCCATGATCAATGTATCTCTGGGTATGAAACCCTTGTGGGAGAACGCGTTAGGGAAGGATTGGGAAAAGCAGATGACCCGCGATAAACTCCGGGCATTGTATGAAAAGCTGTAGTGCGGCCTATTCAGCTATCTTTGCGTACTAAAGATTTAAAACGATTCAATTTTGAAATTCAGAGACATTGGCCTGGACGAACGATTACTGGAAGGCATAGATGCAATGGGTTACGAAACGGCAACGCCCGTTCAACAGCAGGTGATCAGTCCTATCTTGGCAGGGAAAGACGTCATCGCTTCTGCACAAACCGGTACCGGTAAAACAGCGGCCTTCCTGTTACCCCTCATACACCAGTTACTCACCCACCCTCACGCGCAGCACGATATCAATGCCATGATCATTGTACCTACGCGCGAGCTGGCGATACAGATCGCTGAAACCATGGAGGGACTTTCTTACTTCACCGATGTAAGTTCTATAGCAGTATATGGAGGCGGCGATGGCAATTCATTTGCCACCGAGAAAAAAGCGCTGGCGCATGGAGTAGATGTGGTGGTGTGTACACCCGGCCGTATGATCGCCCACCTGAACATGGGCTATGTGAAACTGAAAGGATTGAAATACCTGGTGCTTGATGAAGCCGACCGCATGCTGGATATGGGTTTTCATGATGACATCATGAAGATCATTTCTTTTCTTCCCAAAGAGCGGCAAAACCTGTTGTTCTCCGCTACCATGCCCATGAAGATGCGGGAGATGGCCAGGAAAATATTACATCAACCCGAAGAGATCAATATCGCGATCTCCAAGCCGCCCGAAAAAATTCTGCAACAGGCTTATGTGGTATATGAAGCGCAGAAGATACCATTGATCAAAGACATACTGACGCATAAAGATTTCCAAAGTGTCATTGTATTTTGTTCGAAGAAGCAAAACGTGAAACAGCTTACGCGGGAACTGAAGCGGGCACGGCTTTCTGTAGAAGAAATCCATTCCGACCTCGAGCAACAACAACGCGAACAAGTGTTACAGGATTTCAGGAATAAGAAACTCAAGATACTCGTAGCAACAGATATCCTCAGCAGGGGTATCGATATCGAAGACATCGACCTGGTGATCAACTTCGATGTACCCAACGATGGAGAAGATTATGTACACCGCATTGGCCGTACGGCAAGGGCGGCCAGCGAAGGAACAGCGTATACCCTCATCAGCGAAAGAGAACAAAATAAGTTTGCACAGATAGAAAGCCTGATAGAAAGACAGGTAGAAAAGGCGGTTGTTCCGGAAGTATTCGGACCAGTGCCTGCTTATCAGCCCAGGCAGGGACGCCCCCTTCATCATAAAAAAAGAAGGTTCCACGGACCTCCCAGGCATAAAAAAAACTAAACGGTTTTTTCTTCACCCAATTGCAATAGACTAATGATGGTAATGCTGCCGTCGTGATCGATCGCCATTTCTTTTTGCGTTGTGCAGAAAGGCAATAATTTTTCTATGAATGGTTTCGCTGCCAACCGTTGCGGCGTGGTGAGCACGATACGGGTTCCTTTGTGCAGGAAATGCATGATCACACGCATCAATGCATCAAATTCCGAAGGGTGATAATTCACATCACTCAAAAGCAGGATATCAGTTTCTATATCTGCCGGCAAATGATGCCAGTTGAGCAATTGACATTGGATCGATGTTAATTGATGATGCGCAATAGATCGCGCCACTACTGCTAACGGTTCGGGGAGATAATCGCTGCAACATACTTCACCCGCATAATGCGCAGCGATCAAAGAAGGGAGTGCCAGGCCGGCGGCCAGTTCCAGCACTTTTTTGTTCCGGAGTAAAGATCTGTTTTCAACCAACCACCTGCCCATTGCTATGGCAGCAGGCCATAAACGGGCCCAGTAAGGGAAAGGAGCCGTAGTATTTTGCTGGTACAAATGGCGTACCTGCTCCTGATTGGGAACATACAATGATTGCTGGTGACCATCCCATTCAAAATGCCGCAGTTCCAGTTCAAAAATCATGCGGCAAAGGTGCAACAATCAACATCAACTGCCCCAGATATTCGGGTGTTCTGCAAAATAAGGCAGCGCAAATGCACCCATGGCGCCGGTAATGATCTCAATGCCCATAGTAAGACCGCGCGCAGCAGGAGGCATGGCAGCACCCGAGGGTAACATGTTAGGTCCAAGGGGAATGAATGCTACGATCACGGTCAGTATTACCGCGAGAACGATATACACGATGAGGCCTTTTTTGATGTATTCGCGAATAACGGCATACACGATTCCCGCGGCGATTAAGGTAGGAATGGTAAAGAAAATGATAGAATTGATGCCGATGTATTCGGCGAATTCATAACCGGTGATCTTACGGTAAATGATGTCAAAGGCAAGGTTGATAACTGTTCCGGCGATGCCTACAAACAAACCTCCGAGGATTCCTCTTACGGGGAGGGTGTACTTATACGGTGAAGCGGATTCCATATATTTCTGGTTTTAAGTTCATTACTGAAATCATAAACCATACAACCGGAAAATGCCATTCTGGTCCAATGCCTTGTAGAAGAGCCTTTACACTACAAAATTGGTTAAATTTATTTACTTCTGCAACCAGGCAGGAGCAGGTCCTGGTAACATTTTTCCGGGTTCGGTGTTTTACGCCTGAAATAGGGTGTTTTTCCCATTGCAAAAGCCGGCCGCAACGAGTAATTTAACAATTCGTACGCCAAAAAGATCTCTTATGAACCTACTATCTACCCCCATCCTGTCCATAGCCATTTCCATTGTTATTTGCTGGGCGCTGTTTGCCATGTTGTGCAGCATGATCCACGAGTCCGTTACAAGGGTAAAAGCCGAGCGTGGCCGGTTCATGAAGCAATACCTGCTTCAGCAGTTGCACGACTATCCAAACGACATCAACTGGGCCAAACTCCTCTATGCGCATGGCTCGATAGACCTGTTGAGCAGGGCAGTCAATAAACCTACCAGTAATATACCGCCTGAATTATTCGCGTCAGTTATGATAGATATTGTAGGCCAGTCGCAATTGGTACAAAGAAAAAAAGACGCTGCCGCAGAAGCGATCCGTTACCAGAATCCGCTGCTGCACGATTTCAAAGCAGCCACGCTCGTGCTGCAGCCCAGCGATGTGATGGTTTCATTGAAACAATTCATGGATAATGCAGAACTGCGGGCGACAGTCAACGGAACCGTAGATGAATCGAAAGTATATGAGTTGCTGCTGGCAAACATAGCACAGTGGTTTACAGAATTAACAGGCCGCATAACAGAATGGTATCAGAAAAAAACACGCATGCGATTGTTCATGCTCGGTGTATTGATCGCATTGCTCATCAATGTAGATAGTATACAGTTGTTTAACCTGTTCAGCAAAGACGATAACAGCAGGGGGGCGATCCTCCATTTTTATCAACAGAATGAAGAATGGCTGGAAAAACAGGCAAAGAGCGATACCGCGCAAGCCGATATGCAAAGCATGATGCAGCAAACACAGGCTTATGAAAACAAAATGGATTCATTATCCCAATCGCTGAAACTACCGGTAGGCATGGGTTACAGCATTATCAAACGATCGGTGCGGCACGCGATGAGCTGGAATGAAATATGGACGAAGCTATTGGGCATCCTGATCAGCGGTTTTGCTGCCAGCTTCGGCGCTCCCTTCTGGTTCAACCTGCTGAAGCGAACCAATAACAACATTCCAAAACGCGCTAAATAACCCTGCCATGCAATACTATAATGTACACAGTCATGTTTTTACGATGGACAATGCCCCCAAGCGTTTCCTGCACATGTATTTGCCCGATGCCGTTGCAAACGCTATTGATACCATGACGAATACCCGGCCCGGAGCCCTGGCGCTTGCGTGGCTGTTGTCTAAATTACCCGGAACAGCAGGGAAACGCTACGCCAGTTTTTTGAAGATCGGCAAAAGCTGCGGACAGCTCGATGTTTTTGAAGACTTGTTGAAGCAATACAATGATCCGGATATCAAATTCGTGGCGTTGTCTATGTTCATGGAAGAGTGTGGCGCCGGCTATTCCACCTCGGGTTTTGCAGGGCAGATAGAGGAATTGTTGCAAGTGAAACAACAATATCCCGACAGGCTCCTGGTATTTTTAGGGCTTGACCCGCGATGGGACGCCAAAGGAAAGAAACTGAAAGATATGGTGGCCGGATATTTTGATACTAAGCTCCGCATCAATGCTTCCCGTTCGGTGTACCCGTTTGTGGGCCTGAAATTGTATCCCAGCACGGGCTTTTATATTTTCGATGAAAGGCTGAAAGAAACACTGGAATGGGCCGCAGAAAATGAAGTGCCCGTTCTTAGTCACTGTAATTACCTTGGAGGCATTTACAACAATGATACCCGCCACCTGCAATCGACCCTGAACTTTTATGATCCGTATGCCAGGAAAATGTACGACCAGCCTGTTTATCAGAAGGAATCTCATTTCTGGAAGAAAATATTCGGCACCAATACGGCAAACAATAACAAGATCAGTTGTTCGTATTTCCTTGAGCCGGCCAGTTACAAATCAATGCTGCATTATTTTAAATACGCGTTCAAGAAAGAACTGAAACTATGCCTGGCCCATTATGGTGGAGACCAACACATTCTGGCGGCACATGGTTATCCCATCAATGAACGTACATTATATGGTGTTGAGAAAAAGAACTGGTGCAGCCAGATACAGGAACTGATGCAGGAATTCTCTAACCTGTACACAGATATCTCTTATGCAGTACACAATACCAAAGTGCATGCACCGGTTTTTGATGACCTGAAAAATAACATGTTCACTAACCGCCTTCTTTTTGGTACCGATTTTTTCATGACAGAGCAGGAGATACCGGAAAAGGATGATTATAATAAATTCAAAAGCGATGCCCTGGCGCAACCTTGTGGTAGTGGCACTGCCTGGGACCAGATGGCGGGTCACAATGTAGAGCAGTTCTTGCATAGCAAATATTATCCCGGGCGGGTAGTATAAAAAAATGAGCATAATCATATGCTATTTATGCAAAGCCATCCAACGGAGGATGGCTTTTTATTTTTTCCGCTTACTTTAGAGCATTCACCAATCTTTTGTTTGCCATGAAGCCTTCCGAAAAATCGCGCCGCTCCTTTTTAAAAAATGCAGCATTGTTATCAGCAGCATCCGCCTTCCCTTCTATCATCACCAAAGCATGGGGTGGGCCTGCACCGAAAACCATCAAGCCCGGCGAAAAAGTGAACCTCGCCTGTATTGGCATCGGTAACCAGGGCGGATCGGATGTAATGTCTTTCGATAAAACAGGACTGGCCAATTTTGTTGCGTTTTGCGATGTAGATATGGGAGCGCCACAGACATTGGCGGTATTGCAAAAATTTCCCAACGTGCCCCGCTTCCAGGATTTCCGGATGATGTTCGATAAGATGGGCAGCCAGATAGATGCAGTTTGCATCGGCGTACCTGACCATTCGCATTTCGCTATTACCATGATGGCATTGGCACTGGGCAAACACGTATATGTGGAGAAGCCCATGGCACGCACCTTTAATGAGGTGGAGCTGATGATGAAGGCGGCTGCGAAGCATCCCAAAGTGGTTACACAAATGGGTAACCAGGGACATTCAGAAGCTAATTATTTCCAGTTCAAAGCATGGAAAGAAGCAGGCATCATCAAAGATGTTACCGCTATCACAGCACACATGAACAGCGCCCGCCGCTGGCATGGCTGGGATGCACATATCAAACAACTCCCTCCCAAAGAGCCCATTCCTTCTACGCTCGATTGGGATACCTGGCATGGTGTAACACAACTGCACGACTATAACCACGATTATATCAACGGCCAGTGGCGTTGCTGGTACGATTTCGGTATGGGCGCGCTGGGCGATTGGGGTGCACACCTCATCGATACCGCTCACCAGTTCCTGTCTTTAGGCCTGCCTTATGAAGTGAGTATGCAGAAAGCAGAAGGACACAATTCATTCTTCTACCCGCAATCATCCACCATCCTCTTTCGTTTCCCCGAACGAGGCAATATGCCGGCCTGTGATATCACCTGGTATGATGGCGTGAATAACCTGCCGCCGATCCCTAAAGGGTATGGCGTGATGGGACTCGACCCCAATATCCCGCCGCCCAGCAGCGGATCCCTGCAGGCGCCCAAACTGAATCCCGGTAAGATCATCTACAGCAAAGAGCTTACTTTCAAAGGCGGGTCGCACGGAAGTACACTTTCCATTATACCCGAAGAGAAAGCAAAAGAAATGGCTTCCAGGTTGCCGGAAGTACCCATAAGCACTTCGAACCATTATGCCAACTTTTTGAAGGCTTGCAAGGGAGAAGAAGAAACGCGTTCACCATTCGCGATTGCCGGTCCGCTGAGCCAGGTATTCTGCCTGGGTGTGCTGGCGCAAAAACTGAACACGAAACTGCAGTTCGACCGGAAAACGAAGACCATCACCAATAACAAAATGGCCAATGAAATGCTGACGGGACTTCCGCCCCGCAAAGGATGGGAGCAGTATTACAAAGTATAAGACTGGCGGTTTAAGTGTGTAAATTGCAGTGGCGATTTACACACTTAAACATAATGCCATGCAGTTCGATCTTGAAAAATCAATAGAGATCCTTGGGCGCACACCCGATGTGCTGAATACCCTGTTACGGGGTATTGCCGATGATTGGGTACTGAACAACGAAGGCGGTGAAACCTGGAGCGCTTATGATGTTATGGGACACCTGATTCATGGAGAGCGAACCGACTGGGTCGCCCGCATGGAGATTATCCTTTCAGATGGGCCCAATAAAACATTTGCACGTTTCAACCGGTTTGCCCAGTTTGAAGAAAGCAGAGGAAAAACCTTGCCGCAATTGTTGGATGAATTCACCAAAGTGCGTATGGAGAATATAGACCTGCTTCGTTCAAAAAAACTCACCCATAACGATCTCGGCAAAACAGGTATCCACCCTTCTTTCGGAGAAGTAACATTGGAGCAATTGTTGGCCACCTGGGTTGCCCACGACCTGAACCATATTGCACAGGTGTCGCGTGTGATGGCCAAACAATACAAAGAGGCAGTGGGGCCATGGATCGAATACCTGCGGATATTGCAATAACCTGCTGAAAAAAGAAAGGCGGTCATTGTAATGCTCTCTACTTCCATTAACCCCGACGACCGTTCAAAAGCCGGACAAATTGCTGCGCTTGCCGGATTCAAACACAAACCCCTTACAAGGGAAATTATAGAAGAAGTGTTGACCGATTGTTTTAATGAATGAGTATCTTAGAGGTATAGGTGATCAAATGGAAGAACTAAGATACAGGGATGCAACCCAGGCAGATTTGGCAAAAATTGTTGAGATATACAATTCAACGGTTGCATCGAGAATGGTTACAGCCGATACCGAACCGGTTTCGGTTGAAAGCAGGCAAGGATGGTTCAACGAACACAGCGCTTCCAGGAGACCGCTTTGGGTTATTGAAAATAACCATGATGAAATAGTTGGCTGGGTTAGCTTTCAATCTTTTTACGGAAGGCCGGCTTATGATAGTACGGTTGAAATAAGTATTTATTTGGCGGAGAACCAGCGAGGGAAGGGACTGGGCAAACAAGTCCTGCAGTTTTGTATCGATGAGTCGTCGCAATTCGGTATCAAGACCTTACTCGGATTTATCTTCTCGCACAATGAACCCAGCCTGAAACTGTTCAGGCATTTTGGATTTGAAGATTGGGCTACATTGCCCAATATTGCGATACTGGACGGAGAAGAAAGGGGCTTGAAAATTTTAGGCAAACGGATTGCCTGATAAAGGAATAATACAACAGCATGTACTGGAAGCAATTAGTTGATCCGTTTCATAATATAACCTTATCGGCGGCGGTGGCTGTTTTGCCCATACTGTTTGTATTCTGGGCCCTCCTGGTAAAAAAAATGAAAGGCTACAAAGCCAGCCTGCTGGCAACCGCCCTGGCCATACCCATTGCTATTTTCATTTACCAGATGCCTGCCGGGCTTGCTCTGTTATCTACCGCACATGGTATGCTGTATGGAATTTTCCCGATATGCTGGATCATGATCACGGCAGTATTCCTTTTCAATGTAACGGTGAAGAGCGGCCGGTTCGAGATCATCAAACAGTTCATGGCTTCCATCACGCCCGACAGGCGGTTACAGGCCTTGCTCATTGCATTTTCTTTTGGTTCTTTTTTGGAAGGGACTGCAGGTTTTGGATCACCAGTGGCCATCACTGCAGCGATGCTGGTAGGTTTGGGTTTTGATCCGTTGTATGCGGCAGGCTTATGCCTGATTGCCAATACAGCTCCTGTGGCCTTTGGTTCTATCGGTATCCCGGTAACAGTTGCATCGCAGGTAACCGGTATACCTGAAATGGCCATATCTCAAATGGTGGGAAGAACACTGCCATTTTTATCCATGCTGCTTCCTTTTTACCTGGTGGTATTGATGGCCAGATTCAGGAAGGCCATGGAAGTGTTGCCAGCGATTTTGGTATCGGGTTTGTCTTTCGCTTTTTTTCAGTGGTTCACATCAAACTTCCTGGGGCCCACACTGCCGGATATCATTGCAGGCGTGTGCTCGATCGTTTCTTTGCTGGTCTTGCTGCGTTACTGGAAGCCAAAAACGATATGGAGATTTCCCCATGAACCGGCTGTGGTGGCATCGAATGAAACCCCTCATTCCGCTAAAACCATTACCAAGGCTTGGGCGCCGTTTATGGTGCTCACGGTTTTTGTGATTGTATGGGGATTAAAGCCGGTAAAAAGTTTCCTGGATAGTATCAGTCTTTTATCGTTTCCAATACCCGGTTTACATAATGCCATTATGCTGCCGGAAGGGGACAAATTGTTGCCGCAAGTGTTCAAGTTTAATTTTCTTTCCGCGGCGGGTACCGCTATTTTATTTGCGGCCATGGTGGGGGTATGGTTATTAGGATTAAGCGTTAAAGACGGATGGAAAATATTCATACAAACCCTTGTGCAACTTAAAATACCCATCGTTACGATTGCTGCTGTTTTGGGTTTTGCTTATATCCTGAACAATTCAGGTATTACCGGCACTTTATCGAAAGTATTGTCCAACACAGGTGTACTGTTCCCATTCTTTGCACCGGTGCTGGGCTGGCTGGGCGTTTTTGTAACCGGCTCCGATACATCATCCAACGCCCTGTTCTGCCATACACAAAAAACAACGGCGGTTTCAATAGGCGTTGATCCGGTGATTACGGTTTCAGCCAATATTTCCGGGGGCGTAGTAGGTAAAATGATCTCGCCATCCTCTATTGCCGTAGCGGCTGCAGCCGGCTCAATGATCGGGAAAGAATCGAACCTGCTCCGGTTTACGATAAAGCATAGCTTTATCATGCTCTTGTTCATCAGTATGATGACATTGGCGCAGGCATACTGGCTTAAGTGGTTAGTGCCTTAAAATAGAACAGATATGAAAATAATTGTACTGGATGGATATGCATTGAACCCGGGAGATCTCTCCTGGGAGGCTTTGCAACAATCAGGTGAGTTAACAGTTTATGACAGAACCCCGGCAGATCAAATCGTAAAAAGATGCGAAGGCGCTGAGATTGTTTTTACAAATAAAACACCGCTCACAGCGGAAACACTGAAACAGTTAAACAAGCTGCAATACATAGGCGTATTGGCCACCGGGTACAATGTGGTGAATACGGCTGCTGCTAAAACGCAGGGCATCATCGTGTGCAATGCTCCGGATTACAGTACGGCATCTGTGGTGCAAACGGTTTTCGCGCTCCTGCTGGAATTAACCAATCATGTACAGCGGCACAGCGATGCCGTAGCATCCGGTAAATGGAGCCAGTCGAAAGACTGGTGCTTCTGGGATTATCCGCTTTCAGAGTTATCAGGTAAAACCATTGGTATCATTGGGTTTGGCAATATAGGCCAAAAAGTGGCTGCTGTTGGCGCTGCATTTGGTATGCATATTTTGTGTACCAGCAGAACCCGGCGAACGCATGCGGGTGTACAGGATTTCCGCTGGGTAGACACGCCGGAGTTGTTGTCAAATGCAGATGTAATTAGCCTGCATTGTCCGCTCGTGCCCGAAACAAAAGGGTTGATCAATAAAACCACTTTATCACAGATGAAACGAACGGCTTTCCTGATCAATACATCGAGAGGACCGGTAGTGGAAGACGATGATCTTGCGCACGCACTCAACAACGATGTGATTGCCGGCGCCGGACTGGATGTGCTCACTACAGAACCGCCCCCACCGGATAATCCGCTGTTGAAAGCCAAAAATTGCATCATCACACCACATATCGGTTGGGCAAGTAAAGAAGCCAGGCTTAGGTTGATGCAGATTACCGTTGACAACCTGAACGCATTTATGCAAGGCAAACCGGTAAATGTTGTAAACTAAAATTCACCATGCATATCCTGATCTCACCGAACGCTTTCAAAAGCAGTCTTGATGCAGGCAGTGTTGCCGATGCTATTGAGATGGGATTGCAAAGCAGCCGGTTGCATTTCACCAGTGAAAAAATACCGGTTGGCGATGGCGGCGATGGAACAGGAGAGCTGCTCATCAAACAAAGCAATGGCATTTATATAACAGGCAGGGTACATAATGCTTTGGGAAGTATCATAGACAGTTCATTCGGACTAATCGATAACCAGGATACTGCTGTGATAGAAATGGCCAATGCCGCTGGTATCCGTTTATTGGAACGGGCAGCCCTGAACCCATTGAAAGCCTCTTCTTACGGAACAGGCGAGCAGGTAAAAGCAGCGTTGGACAAAGGCGTAAAGAAAATCATCATCGGCATGGGCGGCTCTGCAACGGTAGATGGCGGGGCCGGGATATTACATGCATTGGGGGTTCGGTTTTTAAATGCATCGGGTGAGGAACTGTTCCCCAACCCAGAGAACCTGGCAACGCTAAATGAAATCGATACCAGCAAGCTCGACAAGAGAATACCGGGTACAGAAATTATTGTCATGTGCGATGTTCAAAATAAGTTATTGGGTGATAAGGGGGCAGCCAGGGTTTTCGGTCCGCAAAAAGGCGCTACAGCAGAAGGATTGATCATACTTGAAAAATACCTTACACAGTTTGCAACGATCATCCATCGCAACACGGGTAAAAAAGTGGATGACATCAATGGCGGTGGCACGGCAGGAGGAGCGGCAGCAGGACTGTTCGCGTTCCTCAATGCCCAACTGGTGAATGGGATCGATTATTATCTCGACCGGGTAGGGTTTGAAGATGCCCTGTCAAAAGCCGATCTTGTGATCACAGCGGAAGGCAGTATCGATGAGCAGAGCCTGGAAGGCAAAGCGCCGTTCGGGGTTGCAGTGCGGGCAAAAGCAAAAGGCATTCCGGTGGTAGGAATGGCAGGGAAAGTGCCGTTGAACACCGATCAGGAACTCAACCGATATTTCGATGTTTTATTGTCGATAACAAATGAACCATCGCCTTTAACAGATGCATTGAAACATACGCATCAAAACCTGGTACGACTTGCCGGTCAACTGGGAAATTTATTAACGTTGAACACCTAAAAACAGATACATGATAAACATAAATGCAATTGTTGCAAAAGAAGTGGTGCCGGGTTTTTGGGCAAGATTCGTTCATGCCGATTCCATGACACTGGCCTACTGGGAGGTAAAAAAAGGGTCTTCCATTCCATTGCATAAACACATCCATGAACAGGTAATGCAGGTACATGAAGGCGAATTTGAATTTACGGTTAATGGAGAAACGAGAGTGTACACCCCGGGCATGGCCGTGGTCATCCCTTCAATGACGGAACATGGCGGAACGGCTCTTACCGACTGTAAACTTTTCGACGTCTTTAGTCCGGTTCGGGAAGATTACAAAGCCTTTGCCACCTAATATTTTAGCCTTGTTCAGGTACGTACATTTTTTATTGATTGCCTGCCTGTTGCCATTCCTGTTACCGGCACAAGACAAGCCCTTGTTCAATGTGCTGGGTTTTTATACCGGCAAGCAAGACCTTGCGCATATCAGTTTTGTGCAGGAAGCCAATCCCTGGTTTACACAGTTGGCAGCAGCTAATCATTTCAGTTATACAGCTACAAACGATTGGAGCCGGTTGAACAAAGACACATTGAAACGATACAAAGTAGTTATATTTCTTGATAGTCGCCCTGAAGCGCCGGAACAACGCGAAGCATTTCAACAATACATGGAGCAAGGCGGCGCATGGATGGGATTTCATTTTTCAGCTTTTGCATTAACGCCTTCGGCTTACCCGCAAAATTGGAATTGGTATCACAATCATTTCCTCGGCTCGGGTCAATATGCCAGCAATACCTGGCGGCCTACTTCAGCAATAGTGCGTGTAGAAAAGAAACAACCTGCAACACAGCACCTCCCGCAAACATTTAAAACGGCACCGAATGAATGGTATCGCTGGGAAAACGACCTGCGGCAGAATGCCGATATCGATATCTTATTGTCTATCGATCCTACCAGCTTCCCGTTGGGCACGGGGCCCAAACCGCATGAGATCTGGCACAGTGGTTATTACCCGGTTGTATGGACGAATAAAAAATACCGGATGATTTACCTGAACATGGGACATAACGATATGGATTATGGCGGCACTAACTGCAGCCTGTCGTCTACGTTCAGTAGTCCCGAACAAAACAAGCTGATCAGGGATGCATTGATCTGGCTGGGAACAGGAAGCCTAGCCGATTGACTTTTTTGTTTTTATATGCTGTTTCAGTTTTTCTTCATCGATGATGCGTATGCTTTTCCCCGAAGTGGCGATGATCTTCTTTTGTGTAAGTTCTGAGAGAAACTTAAACACGGTTTCGTAAATGGTGCCGGCATAAGCGGCTATATCGCGCCTGGCCACAGGAACCGAAATATAACCTTCGCTGTTAACACCCCATATTTCTTTCATTTCCAGCAGTGCATCGGCAATCCTTGCATTTACTTCCATCAACGCCAGGTTGCGCATGCGTTTTTCGGCTTGCTGTAGTTCAACCGCATAAAACTGTACCAGCTTATGGGTAAGCGCGTGATTGCTTTTCATGGTTGCTTCCCAGAAAGCATTATCAATAAAACAGAGTTTCACATCTTCCAATGCTGTTGCAGAGATCGGGTATATCGGATCGCTTCCCATACCCCGGTGCCCCAGGATATCTCCTTTTTTTGCAAAACGGATGATCAGTTCTTTTTGCTCCCCCCATTCTTTATGCACTTTTACCGACCCGGAATACAGGAAATAGATACCGGTCACTTTCCCGCCTTCACCAAATATTTGCGCTCCTTTTTTGAAACGCAGGGTCGTTTTTTTTACTTCTACCAGGGCCTTCCATTCGGGCAGGCAGGAGCTGCAGAGAAAACAATCTGAAATATTACAGGAACTCACTTGCATATAGCAATGATACAAAGATTATATACAAATACGGGTTTTATGAAATATTGTATATACCATTTTTTTACTATTATTTAGATTTTAAAATGTCTAAAAACATATTATTTACAATAATTTTGCGCCTGCCGGAAGAAAACCGCTAAAGAAATTAATTTTTATCATAATAAAACAAGTTTTATGGATTACAATTATGAGCAAACGCCTTTTTCGAAATCGGTTTTCACGGGTTTGTTTGCGGGGCTTGCAACAACGCTGTGTTGTTTGGTGTATGATTTTATTTACAGGTATAATACAGGATTTACGCTTTCGGCCATCATCAATGTGGCTTCTATCATTTTTGCTTGCAATGTAATATTGGTTGTCTGCGGCATGTTGTACCAGGTATTCAGGAAAACGATCAAAGGGGGTGGCGTTGTATTTATTGTGCTGTTTACAGTGCTTTCCTTGTTTTTGCTTTGGAAAGCAGCAGGTGTTCAGCGTTCTCCTATCGAATCGGTTTCTGTGCAGTTCAGGGGTTTGCTGATGGGTGTGACTGCTATTACCGGCGCAAGCATTTCCTTTCTTGTTCCCTACCTCTACCATAGTAAGAAGTTTGCCGAACACGTTATATAACATGGCAATATTGAGAAAGGACTGTTCTTTTTCATCGGAGAAGGCGATGAGGAGGCTTACTCTTTCATCGCTTTTCTCAGCATTGCAATACTTTTAGGCACAGCGGTAGCGGCATCTTCTTTTCCTTCGTATTCGAGCGAAAGATAGCCGTGATAGTTTACATTGTTGAGTATGGAAATGATGCGATCGTAGTCGAGATCGAGTGTGTACCATTCGCCCCCTCCATAATAGGTTTTAGCCTGAACGAAAACGGCCTGGGGTGCAATCATTTCTAGTTTGGAATAAGGATTTTCCAGGAAATTACCTGTATCCATTAAGAGGCCCAACCAGGGTGAGTCGATGGCTTTTTTAATACGCAGCATACCTTCGGGAGTGGAGCAGAGGCCCCAATGGTTTTCCAGCGCCAGCACAACACCGTGCTGTTCGGCTGTGGGAATGCATTGTTGAATGGCTTCTATGCACCATTTGAAGCCGTCGTCTTCTGTATAACCGGGAAGAATAGGTTCTATACCACGGTTTTTCATCAGTTCATCGAATGATGCGGTAGTACCCCATCTGCCCGAATTGAGCCGCATGCAGGGTACACCCATTTTTGCAGAGAGCTCAATCCATTCTTTTGTATTATCGATATTTTTTTGCCATTCCTTTTTATCGGGTGTTACAAATCCCTGGTGAATAGAAAGGCAGGTGAAGGCAATACCGTTATTATAAGCGCGACGTTTCAGTTCGTTGATGTATTTCGTGTCGGTGCCGTTCATTTGCCTGTGCAGAATATCGATGCCTTCCACGCCCAGTTTTGCTGCTTCATCAATTACTTTTTCGATGGGATACTTTTCTCCTTTGAAGTGCCAGTATGAATAAGAAGAGATACTGAGCTTGATACGCGGTTTCGGCTGTACAGCAACTTCGTTGTTGTTGCTGATACGAACGGCGGGTAAAACGGCAGTAGCCAATGCACTGCCAAATCCATTACGGATGAATGAACGACGTGAGTTTTTCATACTTGATGCAATCAGGTTTTAGAGGTTATTTGAAAATTAATGAATAATATTCATAACCTGGTAAGTCCTTTTTTTGTATTATTAATGAATAATTGTTCATAACACCACCACTATTATGAAAAAGATCTGTACACTTTTCACAGGATTGTTTTTACTGCTTTTATCTTTTCACGCAAAGGCCCAGTCGCCACAGACCAACGATTATTTTGTAGGCAAATGGAATGTTGATGTGAAAGCCACACCCGAGGGCGACAAAAACCTGATCGTTCACCTGGAGCGCAAAGACGGCAAGCTGGTTGGATTTTATACCTCAAAGGCAAGACCCGATACCGTTCAGTTTTCTAAAGTGGAAGAAAAAGAAAAATCCGTGACCGTGTATTTTGCTTACAATGGAAACGATGTATACATCAGGCTGGATAAGAAAGACGACGACCATACCGCCGGCAGCACACTGGACACCTACGATACCACCGGCGAGCGCATCAAAACAGCAGATGCCAAGCTGTAACCATTGATTCAATCATCCGGGCTCAGGCCCGAACAATGGTGCAGATATAACAGCAGGCGATAGCACTTCTTACATGGAGGAAATCGATATTGGGGTTGTTCTCAAGAACCTGGTTGATCTGGTGCTCAATTTCTAGGTTGTCGGGCACCAGCTCAGTATGCACCATGCGTTGTTCATGGCTGTAACCAATGAGTGTGAGGTGGAAACTCGGATTTTCTTTGATGGCTGGAGGGAAGCGGTAAACATCGGCATAAGGTTCTACATCTGCTGCTGAAATGAAAACAGGTCCGGGTTGGTTGAATGCATTGTCAATGGCAAAGGGACTGTGGCTGAGTAACAGGCGCTTATCTTTTCCATGCGTAAAAGGTTGGAGGGAAACCCTGCAGGGGCCTAGTCCGGTTGCCACTTCTTCTACAATTTGGTGGCCAAAATCATCTACCCGGCTGCTGCGCAGTTTTGCCGCATATTCTTTTGAAAGAGGTACTACTCTGAATTTGTTCATGATGCTATGTTTTGATCTCAAAGGTCAAAACAAGCATGTGGTAGCACAACCCGAAACTTGCGGAATCTTTAATAAGAATAAGTCAAACTGATATTCCAAAGAAAATCATCGCCTGGTATGGTTGTCCGGAGTGTTTTATTCATAACCGATGAAACAGAAAAAGGGCAACCTCTTTTGGCGAATGTAAATGTTGAAGTCAGATAAACTCCATCTGTATCATCTGTTTTAAGATAATATACTTGTGGTACGGCCTTGATAAAAAACCGATTGCCCAGGCCGATGTTCGAAAAATTACAGCTCAATCCAAGAAAATTCAATTGCCTTAAATCACTGTTATAGCCACGGGCGTGCAGGTAATTAAAGCCAATACTGGTATTTTTAGAAAGCGCATAGCTGGGTGTGAGTTCGCCTACGAAAAACCTGGATGTGGTAAAATATTCTTTATTAACCCCATTGTCTAAAATGTTGGTTGTACTAAATACAAACCCAGGATGAAAACC
>Ga0114932_10000249_pt1 | contig 64055 bp, 58 predicted proteins | sample 2SBtaG_2_FD_87286 | JGI IMG/M metagenome (GOLD analysis project Ga0114932, IMG submission 87286) | Deep subsurface microbial communities from Kolumbo volcano to uncover new lineages of life (NeLLi) - 2SBTROV12_ACTIVE470 metaG | ecosystem: Environmental > Aquatic > Marine > Volcanic ...
CAGCCCGACCGAGCGCGACGACGACACGACCACGACGGACTAGTCCCTGTCTCACAAGTTCGTGGGCGCTCACTTGCCCTCGCCGTGCCTGGCGGCCCGCTCTCGCTTTGATGTGACTCGGCCACACCGGCCGCTCGAGCAGACCACCAGCCACGGCGATGGCTGCGCGATCACCTCACGAACTTGCTAGCTCAGGCGCGGGGAACGGGCTCCTCCACGGGGGTCGAGCCGCTCGCCACGAGCCGGGCCAGCGGCACCAGGTGCCGGGCCACCTGGCGCAGCGCGTCCAGGTCGTGCACGTCCGTCGCCAGCTGGGGGACCTGCCAGGCCGGCGCGTCGCCGCGGGTGCTCAGGAGCTCCTCGAGGACCGGCCCCTGGCCGTCCGCCAGGCGCCGCTGGTGGTCGGCTGCCCCCTGGAGCGCTCGGGAGACCGCAGCCCAGGTCTCGGGCGACAGGCCTGACAGGGCAGCGGGCAGAGCGACCGGCCCCAGGTCGGCGGGCCGCTCGGCGACGCGGTTGACGACCAGGCCCCCGAAGGGGAGCTCGCGGGCCCGCAGGATCTCCAGGAATTCGCGGGCCTCGGCGGTCGCCGCAGGGGTCGGAGCGCTGACCAGCAGGAATGTGGTCTCCGGCCCGTGCAGCAGGGCCCGGAGCTCCAGGCTGCGCTCGCGAAAGCCGGTCCACAGGGGCTGGAAGGCGGCGAAGAACTCGGCGATGTCCGTGATGGTCTGAGACCCGAGCAGGCGCTTGAGCACGCTCATCACGGTCTGGGAGCCGCGCTCCAGGACCCGGAAGCCCCGGGCCGTGCCCGGCAGGGTCAGCCAGCGCATGACCCGCTCATTCATCACGCCGCTCATGCGCTCGGGGGCGCTCAGGAAGTCCAGGGCGTGTCGGGTCGGCGGGGTGTCGACCAGGAGCACGTCGTAGCCCTGGCTGCCGTGGAGCTCGAGCACGCGCTCCATGGCCATGTACTCGTGAGAGCCGGCCAGCCGGGTGGACACGAACTGGTAGTAGTGGTTGCCCAGGATGCGCTCGGCGGCTTCGGCGTCTGGGCTGTAGCGCCGGATGACCCCGTCAAAGGTCGCCTTCATGTCCAGCATCATGGCGTCCAGGCTGCCCGTGGCGCCGGGCAGGACCTGGGCCAGGGGCACCGCCTGGGAGTCGTTGCCCAGGGCGCCGACACCCAGGGCGTCGGCCAGCCTGCGGGCGGGATCGATGGTCAGGACCGCCACGCGCAGGCCTTGATCCGCCAGGGCCAGCCCCAGCGCGGCGGACGTGGTGGTCTTGCCCACCCCTCCCGAGCCGCAGCAGACGATGACCTGGCCCATCAGAGGGCCTCGGTCAGGCGGCGTCCCAGGCCTGTCAGGTCGTCTTGGGTCAGTCGGCGGTGGAAGAGGAAGGGGAGCTCGACGGTCGGCACGGACAGACCTTCTTCGAGCCGACGTCGGGCCGTTCGCTGGGCCTGGGCCCGCGCCACCTGGCGGTCGATCAGGCCCACGGCCTGGGCCAGCGGCGCAGGGCCCTGTGCAAGGGCTGAGCGGATGCCAGGCCACGCCTCGAGGGCGTCGAAGGGTTCCGGGTGGCGCTCGTTGAGCACGCACAGTCCCACCTGGGCCTGGAGCTCGTCCAGGCGCTCGTACAGGTCCAGGGTCTCGTTGACCGGGAGCTCCTCGGGCAGGGCCACCAGGACCAGGGCCGTGCGGGACGGGTCCTCGACCAGGTCTCGCACCAGCCTGGCGTTGTCGTGGAAGGGACCGGCCACGGTCAGGGCCATCATGGAGCGGGGGCTGGTCAACAGGGTCAGGCCGTGGCCGGTGGCCGGCGCGTCGACCACGATCAGGTCCCAGGTGGCACGGCCCCTGAGGTCGGTGGCCTGCTCCAGCTCCCAGATCTTGCCCAGCTGGACGACGTCGTGCAGACCGGGCACGGCCGCCACAAAGGGCGCCATGACCCGGTTCTCGAAGACCACGCGGTACAGGGCCCGGAAGCGCAGCTGCTGGACCACGTAGTCCTCGATCGCGGCCTCGGGCGTGATCGACAGCGTGGAGAGCCGCGGTGCGAGCTGCTGCTGCTCGTAGCCCTGGGAGGCCTGGCCGAAGACGGCGGGGACCTGGTGGCTCCCCGCGAGCTCGGCCAGCAGGGTGCGCTGGCCCTGGCGGGCTGCTTCGAGGGCCAGCGACAGCGCCACCGTGGTCTTGCCCACACCGCCCTTGCCGGTCACCACGACCACGCGCTTGTCCAGCAGTCCCTGGGGGGTCGCCGCCATCGTCGGCCGTACCTAAGGTCCCGTGTCAGGGGTCGCTACGTTAGAGACGTCGGCCTTTCCGAGGACGCGCCGTGCCGATCTATGAGTACGCCTGCCCTGACTGTGGGCATGAGTTCGAGACCATGCAGAAGGTGTCCGAGCCCCGGCTCACGGACTGTCCTTCCTGCCAGAGCCACCACCTGAAGAAGAAGGTCTCCGCGACCTCGTTCACGCTCAAGGGATCGGGCTGGTACAAGGACCACTACGGGCTCAAGCAGAGCGGCGGTGACAGCAGCACCAGCGACAGCGGCGGCGGCGACAGCGGTGGCGGCGGCGGCGACAGCGGCGGCGACAGCGGTGCCGGGGGGGGCGACGGAGGTGGCGACAGCGCCAGCGGTGCCAGCAGCACCCCCGCACCTGCGGCCTCCAGCGGCAGCGGAGGATCGGAGTGAGCGCCGTCCGGCTCGACGGCAGGGCCCTCTCCAGGCGCCTCAACCAGACCTCGGTCAAGGTCCGCTCGGCGGCTCTGGCCCGGCCACCCGGGCTGGCCGTGATCCTGGCGGGCGCCGACCCCGCCAGCCAGGTCTACGTCCGCCGCAAGGGCGTCGTGGCGGGCCGGATGGGCTTCCTGCACCGACAGATCGACCTGCCCTCCGACGTGACCCAGGAGGCGCTGCTCGAGCAGGTCGGGCTGCTCAACGACGATCCCGCCATCGACGGCATCCTCATCCAGCTCCCGCTGCCCCGGCACCTGGACACCAAGACGGTCCTGGACGCCGTCGACCCGACCAAGGACGTCGACGGCTTCCACCCGGACAACGCCGGCCGCCTGGTCCAAGGCCGGGCGCGCTTCGTGCCCTGCACCCCGCTGGGCGTGATGAAGCTGCTCCAGGACGCCCAGGTCCCGCTCACGGGCAAGCGGGCGGTGGTGCTCGGTCGCAGCGACATCGTGGGCAAGCCCATGGCGCACCTGTTGCTCCAGGCCCACTGCACCGTGACCATCTGCCACTCGCGCACCCAGGACCTGGCCGGGCACATCCGGGCTGCCGACGTGGTCGTGGCCGCGGTCGGCCGGCCCAAGATGGTCCAGGCGGACTGGGTCAAGCCCGGCGCAGCGGTGATCGACGTGGGCATCAACCGCCTGGAGGACGGCAGCCTGTGCGGGGACGTGGATCCCGGGGCGGAGGCCGTCGCTGGCTGGTACACCCCGGTGCCGGGCGGCGTGGGTCCCATGACGATCGCGATGCTGATGGAGAACACCTGCCGCAGCGCCGAGGCCCGCCAGGCCTGATCAGGCCCCCTTGAGCTGGGCCCACGCCCGTCTGACGCCGCTGAGATCGGCCGAGAACACGGGCAGGTCCTCGATCCACAGGGCCACCAGCCCCAGGATCAGGTTCACGCCGTTCTTGAGCAGGTGCTCCACCAGCACGACCGCAAAGGCGTCCTCGTAGGGCACGCCGACCACGCCCAGGGCGATGGCGCCGGCGACCTCGTAGGTCCCGATGGACGCCGGCGTCAGCGGCACGATCTTGGACAGGTTGGCGACCATGATCGCGAACATCGACGCGGCCAGACTCACGTCCAGCCCCATGCCCTGGGCCAGGAGCCACGCCACCAGAGTCTCGTTGAGCCAGATGACCCCCGTGGTGCTGCAGTGCAGCACAGCCCGCGCCGGAGAACCCGTGAGGGCATCGGCGGGCCCCACCAAGGCGTCGTGGAGCGGGACCAGGCGGGCCAGAGGGCCTCGGAGCAGCGGGCGGGCCAGGCGCCTGCGCAGCACCAGCTGCACCCCCAGGATCCCGCCGCCCAGCACGGCGGCGACGCTCAGGGCGACCGTCGCGCCGTGCTCTTCCTGGCCCGTGGGCAGCGCGACCAGAGCCACGCCACCCAGCCCGGCCAGGACGACCAGGTCCAACACGCGGCCGGCCAGCACCCCGACCACCCCGCGGCCGTAAGGCACGCCCCAGCGCACGTGGGCCGCGTGGGTCCACAACAGATCGCCGGCCTTGGCGGGCAGGATCAGGTTGAGCATGTTGCCGACGGTGGCCAGGCAGGTGGCCGGCCACAGGGGCACCGAGTCCCCCAGATCGGCGGCCAGCTGGCGCCACCGCAGGCCTCGGAGCACCCAGGGGGGCAGGTAGACCAGCGTACAGACGGCGAGCAGCACGGGGCCGGCCTGGGCCATCCTGCGGCCCACTTCGTCCCACTCCAGCGACGCGCCCACCGCGGCCAGGACCGCGACCGCCACGGCCAGTGCGAGCCGCCGCCGTCGTCCGGCCGAAGGTGCCCGCTCGGTCGCCATGGAGGGGAGTGTATCGCCTGCGTGTCGGCGCTTTGCCGCGGCGGTGGTGTGGGATAGGGGTGCGGCCTCTCCCAGCGGAGTGCGCAATGGCACCGGCGCTCAGGCGAACCCCCTTCTTCGACTGCCACGTGGCCGCCGGTGCTCGCCTGATCGACTTCGGAGGGTGGGAGATGCCGGTTCAGTACACCGGCATCCAACAGGAACACCGGGCGGTCCGAGCGGGTGTCGGCCTGTTCGACGTCTCCCACATGGGCGAGGTCTTCGTCCGAGGGCCCGGCGCCCAGGCCGCGATCAACCACATGACGTCCAATGACCTGGCCCGGGTGGGTGTCGGCGCATCCCAGTACAGCGCGATCCTGAACCCGCGCGGTGGCATCGTGGACGACGTCTTCGTGTACCGGCTCGGCGACCAGGAGTACCTGATCTGCGTGAACGCCTCGAACCGGGACAAGGACTTTGCCTGGCTGAGCGAGCACAACCCGAGCCCCGACGCCGAGTTCGTCGACGAGGGTGCCGACTGGGCCCAGCTGGCCCTCCAGGGACCCCAGGGCGTGGCCGTCACCCAGGCCCTGACCGGTGCACCGGTCTCGGATCTTCCGAGAGGCGGCATCGTGCGCGCGGACTTTGGTGGGGTCCAGGACTGTCTGCTCGCACGCACCGGCTACACCGGCGAAGACGGGTTCGAGGTGTTCATCCCCCAGGCCCAGGCGGCGCCGGTGTGGGACCAGGTCATGGACGCGGGCGGTGCCCACGGCATCGTGCCGGTCGGCCTCGGCGCACGGGACACCCTGCGCCTGGAGGTCAAGAACGTGCTGTACGGCAACGACATCAGCGACGACACCACCCCGTACGAGGCCCGGCTGGGGTGGATCACCAAGCTCGACAAGGGCGACTTCATCGGTCGCGAGGCCCTGGTCGCCCAGCGCACAGCCGGGGTGCCGCGCTTCCTGACGGCCCTGGTCGTGGACAAGCGCATCGGGCGCCCCCACAACCGGATCCTCAGCGGTGAGACGCCCATCGGCGAGATCACTTCGGGAACTCGGTCCCCGAGCCTGGGCACCAACATCGCCCTCGGCTACGTCGCCCGCGGCCACGGTCGGCCGGGGACTCCTCTCCAGGTCGACGTGCGCGGCAAGCTCGCCAGCGCCACGGTCGTCAAGCCCCCTTTCTACACCCGCGCAACCTGACCCAGACGGACGGAGGTCCCTAGTGAGCAACCCGCGGAACCTGAAGTACACCGAGGAACACGAGTGGCTCCTCGTCGAAGGCGACGTGGTGACCATCGGCGTCACCTGGCATGCCCAGGACCAGCTCGGCGACGTCGTGTTCGTCGACCTGCCCGAAGTCGACGCCGACTTTGCCGCCGGCGACGTCATCGGCGAGGTGGAGTCGGTCAAGGCCGTCTCCGAGATCTACACCCCGGTCTCTGGTGCGGTCGTCGAGGTCAACGAGGAGCTGGACGGTGCCGAGGACCTGGTGAACCAGGATCCCTATGGCGACGGCTGGATGGTCAAGATCAAGCTGGACCACCCCGGCGAGCTCGAGGCCCTGATGTCGGCCGAGGCCTATGAGGCCTTCTGCGAAGGAGGGGAGTGACGTGGCCGACGGGACCCAGGATGTGGCGCCCGCGTCGCTGCTGAGCCATCCCGACCGCTTCGGCAGTCGACACCTGGGTCCCCGCCCGGACGAGATCGCGGCCATGCTCCAGGCCCTGGGCTGCGCGTCGCTCTCTGCGTTGATCGACGACGCCGTTCCCCAGAGCCTGCGCACCCCCCGGCCGCTCACCCTGCCCCCGCCGCTCACCGAGACCGAGGTCCTCGTCGACCTGAGGGCGCTGGCGGACGACAATCAGGTCCTCCGTAGCTACCTGGGCCTGGGCTACCACGCGGCGGTGATCCCCCCGGTGATCCAGCGGAACATCCTGGAGAACCCCGGCTGGTACACGCAGTACACGCCCTACCAGCCCGAGATCTCCCAGGGCCGGCTCGAAGCCCTGCTCAACTTCCAGACCCTCGTCGCGGACCTGACGGGCATGGACATCGCCAACTCGTCGATGCTCGACGAGGCCACGGCTGCGGCCGAAGCGATGACCCTGTGCAAGCGGGGCCTGGGACGCAAGAACAAGGCCACGGTCTTCTTCGTGGCCGATCACTGCCACCCCCAGACCGTGGCAGTGGTCCAGACCCGGGCGGAGCCACTGGGCTACACCGTGGTCGTCGGGCCGGTCAGCGACTGCCCGACGGAGGGCCTGTTCGGCGCTCTGGTCCAGGTGCCAGACACCTCTGGCGCCATCGGCGACCTGCGGGGCTTCGTGGACCGGGTGCACGACCAGGGCGCCCTGGTCGTCGTGGCGACCGACCTGTTCGCCCTGACCCTGATGGAGGCGCCCGGGACCTGGGGAGCCGACGTGGTGGTCGGCAACAGCCAGCGCTTCGGTGTGCCCCTGGGCTTCGGAGGGCCCCACGCCGCCTTCATGGCCACGCGGGACGCCTACCGCCGCCAGCTCCCTGGCCGCATCATCGGCGTCTCCAAGGACGCCCATGGTCGCCCTGCACTGCGCCTGGCGCTGCAGACCCGAGAGCAGCACATCCGCCGGGACAAGGCCACCAGCAACATCTGCACCGCCCAGGTGCTGTTGGCGGTGATGGCGTCGATGTACGCCGTCTACCACGGGCCCGACGGCCTGACGGCCATCGCCCGGCGCATCCACGCCTTCACCCGGGCACTGGCCGAGGTGCTGGCCAGCGCCGGCCACCAGGTGCTGCACCAGCGGTTCTTCGACACCCTCCGGGTCCGCCCGGGGAGTGGCGATCCCCTCGCCGCAGCCCTGGCGCTGGGCATCAACCTGCGGGACTTCGGCGACGGCACCGTGGGCATCGCCCTCGACGAGACCGTCGATCCCCAGGATCTCGACGACCTGGCAGCGGCCTTTGGCTGTGGGCCCGCGGACTGGGCCGATGTGCTCTCGGGACTGGACCTGTCCCTGGGCGACCTGGACCGGACCGCCCCCTTCATGGGGCACCCGATCTTTCACAGCCACCGGTCCGAGACCGAGCTGCTCCGCTACATCAAGCGCCTCGAGGCCAAGGACCTGTCCCTGACCACCTCGATGATCCCGCTGGGCTCCTGCACCATGAAGCTCAACGCCGCGGCCGAGATGGTCCCGGTGTCGTGGGCTGGCTTCGGGGGCATCCACCCCTTTGCGCCCGCCGACCAGACCCGGGGCTATCGCGAGCTCTTCGACCGGCTCGAGCGCTGGCTGTGCGAGATCACCGGGTTCGACGGCTGCTCGCTCCAGCCCAACGCCGGCAGCCAGGGCGAGTACGCCGGGCTGCTGACCATCCGGGCCTGGCAGCAGGGCAGGGGACAGGGCCACCGAGACGTCTGCCTGATCCCCATGAGCGCCCACGGCACCAACCCGGCGAGCGCGGTCATGGCCGGCATGCGGGTGGTGGTGGTCAAGTGCGACGGCGACGGCAACGTGGACCTGGACGATCTGGGGGCCAAGGCCGCGCGGCACAGCGACGACCTGGCGGCGCTGATGATCACCTACCCGTCCACCCACGGGGTGTTCGAGGAGACCATCCACGACGTCTGCCGGTTGGTCCACGAGCACGGCGGCCAGGTCTACCTGGACGGCGCGAACATGAACGCGATGGTCGGGCTCGCCCGCCCGGCGGAATTCGGGGCCGACGTGTGCCACCTGAACCTGCACAAGACCTTCTGCATCCCTCACGGTGGCGGCGGTCCCGGCATGGGCCCGATCTGCGTGGCGGCGCACCTGGCGCCCCACCTGCCCGGCCACCCGCTGGTCGACCTGGGCCACGCTCGGGCCTCCGGCTGCATCTCCGCGGCGCCTTGGGGCAGCCCGAGTATCCTGCCCATCTCCTACGCCTACATCGCGATGATGGGCGCGGCGGACCTGACCCTGGCGTCCGAGCTGGCGATCCTCAACGCCAACTACATCGCCACACGGCTCTCGGAGCACTACCCGGTGCTCTACAAGGGCAAGACCGGACGGGTCGCCCACGAGTGCATCATCGACCTGCGCCCACTCAAGGCGAGCTCGGGGATCTCGGTCGACGATGTGGCGAAGCGCTTGATGGACTTCGGCTTCCACGCGCCCACGATGTCGTTCCCGGTGGCCGGGACGCTCATGATCGAGCCCACCGAGAGCGAGTGCCAGGCCGAGCTGGATCGGCTGTGCGACGCCCTGGCCACGATCCGCGAGGAGATCCGAGCGGTCGAAGACGGCCTGTTGAGCGCTGGGGACAGCCCGCTACGGCACGCGCCCCACACGGCCGCCGAGGTCACGGCCGATGCGTGGCAGCGGGGCTATGCCCGGTCCCAGGCGGCCTGGCCAGCCCCGTGGACCCGGCAGCACAAGTTCTGGCCGCCGGTCTCTCGCGTCGACAACGCCTGGGGTGACCGGAACCTGGTGTGCGAGTGCCCGCCTCTCGACGCCTACGAGGCGTAGCTGCAAATAGTCCAAGTAGCCGAGATTGCGCAATTTTTTCTCGTTGACCTCCCCTTGACCTCTCTGGCACGCTGTCGTCGAGGTCAGCACGATGACCGGCGTCACCCTCCTTCCTCTCCTGGGCGTCTTGAGCAGTCTCACGGGCTGTGGCACACCGGACTACGGCCTGTCCGTCCACGACGACGCAGGCGCGGTGCTCGACTGGATCGAGACCACGGACGCCACGGCCATCCAGATCTCCTTCGACGCCGCCTTCCAGCGGACCAACTACGGCGCCGATATCGGCCGGTGCCAGGTCCAGTTGGCCTTCCTGCTCGAGTGGGAAGACGACGGCATGGGCTCGGACACCGACGAGCAGAACCAACACGAGGGCGAGGAAGGAGAGCGGCGGCCCCAGGGCCCGCCGGGGCCCCAAGCCCACGGCGAGCTCGAGATCATCTATGCCCAGCACGGGGGCGAGCTGGGGTTGCCCGGCGAGCCGGGTGAGTGCGTGCTGTCGATCTACGACTACGACGGCGAGTACCACAACGAGCACGGCGAGCGCGGCGAAGGCGAAGGCGAAGGCGAGCACCCCGAAGGCGAGCGCGGCGAGCGGCCAGAGGACGGCGGCGAGCCGCAGGAGCGCCACGAAGGCCCCTCCGAGGGCGCGTGGATGGTGCGCGGCTCCATCGATCTGGGCCCCGAGGTCCTGTTGGTCGGCAGCGAAGAAGACGTGTGGCTGGACCGCACGGTCGACGAGGAGGGTCGGTTCTTCTACGAGCTCCAGCCCTGCGACGAGAGCACCTTCCCCTTTGCCCAGACCTTTGACCTGGCCATTCCGCACACCATCGAGGACGAGCTCGGCGAGCTGATGGTGTCCGAGGCCTTTGCGATCGGTCCGGAGCTCACGCTGCTGCGGCCGGGCGAAGAGCTCACGGATCGCGGCGTGCTCGAGCACCCCCAGGACAAGCCGCTGTCCATCGCCTGGGAGCTCCAGGACGACATGCCCGAGATGAACGGGGAGCAGATCGGCGAAGAGCTGATGATCTGGATCCACACCCAGCGGCGAGAGGACTGGCGCTTCGAAGAGGCCCTGGCCTGCAAGCCCTACCACCACCTGGATCACTTCCTGATCCCGCCGGAGTTCTTCGCCGAGATGAAGTCCGACGAGCCCGGGGTCAAGGACCCGATCTACGAGAGCAGCTTCCAGGTCGACCTGAGGGGACGCTCGGAGCCCGTCGACATCGACTGGGCCGAGATCGGGCGAGTCAGCTCCACGGTGACCGAAGGCGGCCTGTTCCGGGTGGAGAGCGCCAGCCCCTGAGGGCTCGGGTTACCCCAGCCCGATGCTGCGTTGGGCCATTGCTGTGGGGCTGGTGGGTGGGTTGGCCTGTGCCGGCAAGGGCGACGCTGACGTGGCGCCGACCCAGTCGGCGACGGCCGGCCTGGTGCGGGTCGAGACCGGACGCCCCTCGGCCGAGAATCAGGCGGCCCAGGACGCGCATCGCTCCGAGCGCGACGAGATCCTGGCCGTGCTGCAGAGCTCCCAGCCGGCGGCCCAGGCCTGCTATGCCGAGGGCGTCGGGCGGAACCCGTCCCTGTATGGGGATCTGGTGGCCCGGGTCACCATCGTCGGCTCCGGTGTGGTCAGCGACGCGACCATCACACGGACCACCCTGCGCGACGACCGGGTCACCGCCTGTGTCACCACGGCCCTGTTGACCCTCGGCTTTCCGGCGCCCAGCAAGGACCCGCTGGTGGTGTCCTACCCCTACGTCTTCGTGTCGGACCAGACCCCGTCCGAGGTGGTCCGCGCCTTGTACATCAAGTACGGCTTCATCGACCCGGCCGACGAGACCTCCGACGACGACGAGCGCAAGTCCCAGACCAGTGGCGAGGACGGCTGGTACGAGCACTGGTAGGCGTGGCGCCCGAAGCAAGAGAGCCCCGCCGGGTGGGCAGGGCTCCGCCACAGGGGACCGGGACTCGGCTCAGTCCGCTGTGCCCAGGTAGCTCTCCAGGCTGCGGCGGCGCTTGGCCTGACGGAGCTTGCGCAGGGCCTTGATCTCGATCTGACGAATGCGCTCGCGGGTCAGGCTGAAGTGGGAGCCGATCTCCTCGAGGGAGTAGTGCGTGGGCTCGCCGATGCCGTAGCGCATCCGCAGGACCTTCTCCTCGCGCGGGGTCAGACCGCACAGGACCGTCTCGATCTCTTCCTTGAGGGCCGCGCACTCGATCGGGTCGCTCGGCGCCAGGGCGTCGGGGTTCTCGATGAAGTCGCCGACGGTGGAGTCGCTGTCCTCGGCCACGGGGGCGTCGAGGCTCATGGGCTCGCGGGTCAGGCGCATGAGCGCTTCGAGCTTCTCGACGTCCATCTCCAGCCGCTTGGCGACCTCGGCCATCGTGGGCTCGCGGCCCATCTCCTGGAACATGGCCTTTTGGGTCTGGTGGACCTTGTTGACCACCTCGAGCTTGTAGATCGGGATCCGGATGGTCCGGATCTGGGACTCGATGGCCCGGATGATGGACTGGCGAATCCACCAGGAGGCGTAGGTGGAGAACTTGAAGCCGCGGGTGTGGTCGAACTTCTCGACGGCCTTCATGAGCCCGATGTTGCCTTCCTGGATCAGGTCGGACAGCGGCAGGCCGCGGTAGGTGTACTGCTTGGCGATCGAGACCACCAGGCGCAGGTTGGCGTTGATCAGCGCGACCTTGGCCAGCTCGGAGTCCGGGCCACCGTCGGCGACGCGCCGGGCGACCTCGATCTCGTCCTCGCGGTTGAGCAGCGGGATCTCGCCCATCGACTTGAGGTACTTGTTCAGGAGCGGACTGCCAGCACCGGGCTGGTTGCGCTTGCTCTTGGTCGCCGAGGTGGCCATGTCACTCCTCCCAGAGGTGCTCTTGGTCTGTGCAAGAGCCGTTCCAGAGTTCTTCGACATGTGGCCTCCTCTTCCCCACCGAGCGGATGTCCGCGTCAGGGGTGCGATTCCGCAACACCGCCGAGGTTTCCGGCAGTCCGCGCGGGGTCCCTCTCTGGGTCGGATCCGGGCACTCGGATCTTGACGCTGTACAAGATTCTGAAACACAGGGCCCCGAACGGGACCCAGGCTCAGGGCAGGCTGGCCCGGGCTGCGTCCTCGATGGCGACAAATGGATCAGGGTGTCGACGGGTGAGGCGCCCGATTCGTTCGATGAAGGCCGCCAGATCGCCGTGTTCCTGGGCCAGCAGCGCTTCGAACCAGCGGGCGTTCGAGTTGTAGGTCTTGAAGCCGATGAACCTGGCGTTGTTCCAGACCCCCTGCCGTGCTGCTCGCAAGTACCGCTCGGGCGCCTGGAACGGGGCCGCTTGGACCCGATCGGGCAGCTCGCCCAGCAGCTCGGACTTGCGGGCCAGCTTCTCGTCGCGGCTCAGGGTGGGGCTGGCGTAGACGGCGTCAAGATCCTTGTACATGGCGTGCAGGACCTGCCGCCAGACCTGGCGGTCGTGCCGGCGGTGGCGGGCGTCGACGACCGGTTCGCCGTCCGGGCCGTGTCGCTCGATCAGGTAGCGCAGCGCCGCCACCTCGCCGACGAAGTTGGCAAAGGACTCGTTGAAGGAGACCGAACCCCGCACCCACAGGGTGGCGTGGGTCATCTCGTGCAGGACGGTGTCCGCCAGCGAGCCCTCGTCCCAGTCCAGCATCCCAGGCAGGATCGGGTCTCGGAACCAGCCCAGGGTGGAGTAGGCACCCGCGGTGCGCAGGTAGACGTCGAGCCCGTCGCTCATGAGCTCCAGCTCGGTCACGCGGGCGTCCTCTTCTCGGAAGTAGCCCAGGTAGGGCACGCGGCCCACGATGGGGAACCACCAGGTCCGGGGCTCGAAGGCCGCCGGGTCGCAGGCCGTCACGTTCCAGATCTCCCGGGTCCAGTCCAGGGCCACCGTCTCGTAGTTGTCGGTGGCGGACAGGCCCAGCTCGCCGCCGTAGCGCTTGACGTCGCGGACCAAGGCCAGGGATGCGGCCTGTTCGTCCGTCACCCGGCCCTCGGCGATGAGCCCGTCGATGGGTTCCCTGGAGAGCATGAGCTCGGCCTGGTACCACCCGCTCTTGGCGACGTAGGCCACGCCGCACCCAGGACCGACCAGCGTGAGCGACCCCAGCGCGAGCAGCGCGGTGATCCGCTTCAGCGATTCTGCACAAGACAGTCCCATCGGCGGAGTGTCCCATCGAGTTGGCGGGTGGAAGTTATCGTCTGTGCCCGGAGGTGTTGGTGCTCGAATTCCTGATCAACGGCGGACCCGTCATGATCCCCATCGGCCTGGCGTCGGTGATCGGGCTGGCGGTCTTCCTGGAGCGCCTGTGGGCCCTGCGGCCATCCAGGGTCGCGCCGCGGTCCTGCAGGGTCGAGCTGGTCGAGCTGGCCCGCCAGGAGCGCTGGGCCGATGCCATCACCCTGTGCCGCAAGCACGGCTCGCCGCTGAGTCGCATCATGGAGGTCTGCTTCCTGAACCAGGGACGGCGCCGCGCCGACATCAAGGAGCTCACCGAGGAGATCGGGCGGCGCGAGGCGGCCGAGCTGGAGCGGTACTCCGGCGTGGTCGGCATCGTGGCTGCGGTCGCGCCTCTGCTGGGGCTGTTGGGCACCGTGTTCGGCATGATCCTGACCTTCGAGGTCATCCAGGAGCAGGGCATGGGCGTGGTGTCGAGTCTTGCAGGGGGGATCTCCCAGGCCCTGATCACGACTTTTGCCGGGCTGAGCGTGGGCATTCCGGCGCTGATCGCCCACCGGTACCTGCTCTCTCGCGTGGACGGTCTGATCCTGGACATGGAGGACGCGACCCTCGAGGTGCTGGATCTGGTCAAGGCGCTCGACGCGTGAACTTCGCCCCCCAGCGCCGCCAGGAAGAGCGCGTCGACGTCACGCCGCTCATCGACATCATCTTCCAGCTCGTGCTGTTCTTCATGGTGTCGACGACCTTTGTGAACTCTCCGGGCATCCAGGTCGACCTGCCCCGGTCGTCGGCGGACACGATCATCCGGGACAAGCAGGACCTGAACGTGTGGATGACGGAGGCCGGTGCCATCTATGTGGACCGGCAAGCGGTCACGTGGTCGGAGCTCCAGTCCCGCTTCTCGGCTGCCGCCGCGAGGGACCAGTCCACGACGGTGATCATCAAGGCGGACAAGGAGGTCGACCACGGGCGTGTCGTGGGGGTGATGGACCTGGCGCGCGCCTATGGGCTGAACAAGCTCGCCATCGCTACGGAGCCCGACGACGACAGGTAGTGTGCCTTCGAGCTCACGGCCCCTAAAGTCTTGTCCTGTCAAGACTTTTCTGATAGCGTCCAGCTCGCGCATGACACCACTCCTCCTTCGGCGGCTGGCCATGACGGTGGCGCCGCTCCTGTTGATGGGAGGCGTCGTCTTCATGGCGATCTTCGGTGAGCACGGGCTCGTCCAGCGCCACGATCTGCGCCAGCGACGGGCCGAGATCCAGCGCCAGATCGCCGCGGCCGAGCTGCACAACGCCAACCTGCGCCGGCAGGTGCGGCTGCTCCAGCGGCACGAGGTCGGCCTGCGGCGTGCGGCGGTCGAAGAGCTGCACGTGGCCCCCGAAGGCAGCACGATCTACGTGTTCGAGGAGTGAGCGCCCACCCGCCGACCCTGCTCCAGGACGCCACCCTGGTCGATCTGGCCCCGCCACGGGTCGAGCGGGCAGACCTGTTGCTGGAGCAGGGCCTCATCGTGGCCCGGGGTCCAGGACAGGCGCCTCGCGGGGCCCAGGTCGTGCCCTGCGGCGGGCGGGTGGTCCTGCCGGGCTTCGTGAACGCCCACACCCACCTCTACTCGGCCCTCGCCGCCGGCATGCCGGCGCCGGCGGTGGCGGACTTCCAAGGCGCGCTGGACCAGGTCTGGTGGCCCCTGGACCGGGCGCTGACGCTCGGGGACCTGGGGCCGTCGGCCCGGGTGGGTCTCCGGGATGCGCTGCTCTGCGGCACCACGACCGTGGTGGACCACCACGCCTCGCCGCGGGCGATCGCCGGCTCCCTGGACGCCCTCGCAGCGGTCTACGAGGACCTGGGCATCCGCGGTGCCCTGTGCTTCGAGACGACGGATCGCAACGGGGCGGGCGAAGGCACGGCGGGTCTCGCCGAGAACGCCCGGGCCAACCAGCGGTACGCCGGCGGGATGCTGCGGGCGCTGACCGGGTACCACGCGTCCTTCACGGTCTCCGAGCAGACCCTGGCTGCTGGAGCGGCACTGCCCGGGCCGATCCACATCCACTGCGCCGAGGGGCGCGGCGACGTGGAGGACGCGCGGGCTCGCGGCCACGGGGGGGTGATCGCCCGGCTGGAGGCAAGCGGCCTGCTGCGGCCGGGGTCCCTGCTGGTCCACGGCGTACACCTGGACGACGACGAGGTCGCACGTGCCCGGGCTGCCGGCTGTTGGCTGGTGCACAACCCCACGTCGAACCGGAACAACCGCGTGGGCTACGCCCGGCCCGGCCGCTTCGGGGACCGGGGGGCACTGGGCACCGATGGGCTGGGCAGCGACATGTTCGCCGCCGCGCGGGACGCCTTCTTCACCGCCCGGGAGCACCGGCACGACGTGGACGTACTCGCGCTGGTCGTGCAGAGCCACCAGCTGGCCTCCGAGCTGCTCGGCGTCGAGCTCGGGCGCCTGGAGCCGGGGTACCAGGCCGACCTGATCCGCCTCGACGGCGAACCCCGCACCCCCCTGCAGGGAGAAAATGTGTTCGGTCACCTGATCTTCGGCTGGCAGGCTCGCCACGTGCGCGACGTGTGGGTGGCGGGTCGGCACCGGGTGGTGGATGGCGCCTTGCCGCCCGCCGAGCCGGTCTCCCAGACCGCCGCCGCGCTGTGGCAGCGCTACCTGGACGAGCGAAGTTGAGCGCCGAGGGCCTGCGGCTGGTGGGCGGACGAGTGGCGGACGGCTCGGGCAGCCCGCCAGCGCCTGGAGTGGTCCTGACCCAGGGCGACCGGGTGGTGGCTGATCGCCTGGGCGGGCAGACTCTGGACTGCGGCGGCTTGATCGTGGCCCCGGGCTTCATCGACACCCACACCCACTCCGATCTGGCGGCGCTGGACGACCCCAACCTGCACTTCAAGACGCTGCAGGGGGTGTGCTGCGACGTGCTGGGCCAGGACGGGGTGAGCGTGGCGCCGCTGCGGGCCGAAGACGTCGACGAGGTCCGGGCCCAGCTGGCGGGCCTGGACGGCGATCCACCGGACGTGGACTGGTCCTGGCGCACGGTGGGGGACTACCTGGCGCGCCTGGAACAGGCCCGACCGGCGATCGACCTGGCCTACCTGGTGCCTCATGGCCAGGTCCGCCGGGCGGTGCTGGGCATGTCCGAGCGACGACCGTCGGAGCTCGAGCTGGACGCGATGTGCCGGGTGCTCGACGCAGGACTCGCCGACGGCGCCGTGGGCATGTCGACGGGCTTGATCTACCCGCCCTGCTGCTACGCCGACACAGCGGAGCTCATCGCCCTGTGCAGGGTGGTGGCGGCCCGCGACGGCGTGTTCGTGGTGCACATGCGCTCGGAGAGCGACTACGTCGTCGAGTCCACCGCCGAGGTGGTGCGGGTCGCCCGGGAGGCCGGCTGCCGGCTCTGCATCTCGCACATCAAGCTCGCCGGTGCGCGCAACTGGGGCAAGCTCGATGCCGTGCTGGACCAGGTGGAGCAGGGGCGCGAGGACGGCGTCGCGATCACGGCGGACCAGTACCCCTACACCGCGGGCAGCACCATGATGGGCGCGATCCTGCCGCCCTGGGCCCACGCCGGTGGCCGGGTCCTGGCGCGGCTGGCCGACCCTGGCGCACGGGCGCGACTGCGGGCCGAGCTCCTCGCGGAGCCGCCCCACGACTGGGACAACTTCTGGTCCTGGGGCGGGCCCGACGCCATCCGCGTGGCCGACGTGCCGCGCCTGGACAGCCCAAACCGCCGCTTCATCGGTCAGAGCCTGGCCCAGGCGGCTGGCGACGCCGACCCTATCGACTTCGCGCTGGGGCTGCTCGCCCAGGAGGAGATGGGCGTCTCGATGGTGGCGTTCTCGCAGTCCGAGGACGTCATCCAGGGGTTCTACCGGCGGCCGTGGGTCGGTGTCTGCACCGACGGGCTGGTCGGCGGCCGGCCGCACCCGCGCACGTGGAATGCCTTCCCCAAGGTGCTCCGGTGGCTGGTCCGGGAGCAGGGGCTGGTCCACTGGGGCGAAGCGGTGCGCAAGATGACGACCTTGCCGGCCGAGGCCTTCCGACTCGACGGGCTGGGCCGCATCGCGCCCGGCTACCGGGCCAACCTGGTGGCCTTCGACCCCGACCACGTGCGGGACACCGGCACCTTCGACGACCCCCTCCAGCACCCCGAGGGCATCGTGCACGTGGTGGTGAACGGGCAGGTGGTGGTGCGGGATGGTCGCCCGACGGGCGCCCGACCAGGGCGGGTGCTAAGGATCTGACCCGGCTCTTGCCCCCGGATCCCCCCGATGACCCTGCTGTTCCTGCTCGCCTGCACCGGCGACACCACCACGGTGGACTCCAACCCGCCGACCGAAGGCACGCTGGCGCTGTCCTTTCGCCTGGACGACGACTGGATCCCCGAGATGGACGAGGACCCGGTGGGCACCTTCATCGGCTCCTTCTGGCACGGCTACGACGTCGAGGGCACCGGTCCGGTCGAAGGCGCCGAGTCCCTCGAGGACATCCGGGTCGAGGGCGTGGACCTGAGCGACGGTGGCGGGCCCACCACGGTCCTGTACGTCAGCGGCCTGCTCCCGGCCGAGGAGATCGTGGTGCTGGGCTTCCTGGACTCCGACGCCAACGCCGTCGAGGGCGACGAGGGCCCAGACGACGGCGATCCCGTCACCCTTCCCGCAGACAACGACTTCGACGTGATCGCCGGCGCGGAGACCGCGGCCGAGGTCTACTTCGACCTCCTCAATCCCTGAGCGACCCCCCGAGGTGCCCATGTCCCTCCTGATGCTGATGATGGCCTGTGCCGGCGAAGACACCGTCGAGCCCGTGAACCTGGTCGAGGACTTCCCGGCAGCGCCCGCCGGGGGCGAGCAGTGGCTGTCCCCCGTGCTCGAGATCCCGGCCTACACCGACGCCATGATGTGCACGGTCTACACCTACGAAGGCGACGACGTGGGCGTGAACTCCGTCGAGACCTACCAGTCCGACCACGGCCACCACACGCTCCTGCTGCGGACCGAGCTCGACGACGACGACCACCCGGACGGCGAGACCTTCGACTGCACCGAGGCCGAGTCCCTGGACATGACCAGCACGGCCCCGATCATCATCAGCGGCGACGGCATCGCCGGCGAGGCCTTCAGCCTGCCCGACGGCATGGCCAGCAACTTCGAGCGGGGAGACCGGGTGCTGGTGCAGTCCCACTACATCAACCCGACCGACACCCCCATCCTGGTCCAGGACGCCATCAACCTGGGGTACCTGCCCGAGGACGAAGTCGAGATCTGGGCCAGCTTCTACTCCCACGTGCTGCTGGACCACCCGATCCCCGGGGGCAACGTCGAGACCACCCACACCATCACCTGCGAGTGGGAGGAAGACCTGAACCTCCTGTTCCTGGGCGGGCACATGCACGAGTGGGGCGAGCACATCGCGATCGACATGACCCGCGACGACCAGGTCAGCCGGCTCTACGAGGTCGAGCAGTGGCTGCCCGAGCACCGCGACGACCCGCCGGTCAGCGACTACTCGGTGGAGCCCTTCCAGGTCCTGGCCGGGGACACCTTCACCACGTCCTGCACGTGGTTCAACGACACCGACGAAGAGCTCAACTTCCCCAACGAGATGTGCGCCAACTTCGGGATGATGTACCCCCAGAAGACGCCCATCATCTGTGACGGCGAGGAGTGATGCTGGCGCTGTGGCTCGGGGCGTGTGCGGCCCCCACCTTCACCGACGTCCGCGACGAGATCCTGCTGCCTTCCTGTTCGCTCGGCACGTCGTGCCACAACGACGGGGCCGGCGGGCTGACCTTGACGGCAGACGGCGCCTACGACGCACTGGTCGGCGTCGAGAGCGTGGTGGCGGCCGGCGAGATCCTGGTGGTCGCCGGCGACGCCGACAGCTCCTACCTGATCAAGAAGGTCGAGTGGGCCGACGGCATCGAGGGCGAGGGCATGCCCTTGGGCACGACCCTGAGCGACGAGCTGAGCCAGGAGCTCCGGGACTGGATCGACGCTGGCGCCGAGAACGACTGAGGACCTACTCGGTCGGCGTGTCGCAGTCGGTCGCGGTGGTGTCCGACGCGCTCTGCCAGCCGTCGTCGGTGCTGCAGTCCACGGCCTCGTAGGCGTCGGTCAGGCAGTCGTAGTAGTCGGCGTAGTCCGACGGGGCGTCGTCGCATGCCAGCAGCTCGCTGGAGATGGGCGTGCCGTTGTAGGACTCGGCGCATGCGTTGTACGCCTCGACATAGGCTTCACAGCTGGCGGTGCCGGTGTCGCACCCCCACAGGGACAGGGCCAGGACCCACATGAGCTACTCGGTGTCGGTGGGGTAGGAGCAGGTGGCTGCCTGGGCGACGGTGTCGGCCCACCCCTCGTTGGAGGTGCAGTCGCCGTTGCCGTAGGCATCGGCCAGGCAGTCGTAGAAGTCGGCGTTGTCGTCGTCGACCACGTCGCAGCCGGTGATCTCGGAGTCGATCAGGTAGCCGCCGTCGACGTGCTCGATGCAGCTGTTGTACGACGCGACGTAGTCCTCGCAGGCCTGCTGGCCCGAATTGCACCCCGCGAGCAGGGCGATGGCGGCGAGGGGGATCAGCATCGGTCGCATGAGCGGCGAGCTCCGGCAGGGGCGCACGACTATCCGAGGGTTGGGCGGGGCGTCAACCGGAGAGCCACGCCGGTCCTAGGGAATCCGCCAGCCGAGGGTGCGCTCGACCTCGGCGTCCGGGGGGCCCAGCGCCTCGACCAGGAGCCGCTCCAGGCGGGCCCCTTCGCCAGGTGAGCACAGGTCCTTGTGCAGCAGCACCGTGTCGAAGCCCAGCTCGGCGAGACGGCTGGGCCCCGGGCGAGGCGGCAGGGGCAAGCGGCGGCGAGAGGGCACGTCACGATTTCGTGCGCGAGCGCGCAGGTCGTCGAGGCTCAGCAAGAGCTCATGGATCAACGGATCCTGGGCCACCGCATCCGCCAGGAAGAGGTTGGTGCCAGCGGCGGTGCCCCGCCCATGGGCCGGCTGGGCCATGAGCGCGCGGCGATTGCCCACGGTGGCATCCGGCGGCAGGTCCAGGATGGCGCCGGTCCCGCCCAGCTCGGCCAGGATTGCCGGGGCCGCTGTCGGCGTGACGGCCAGGGGCCAGGGCGCCGGGCTGACCCACAGGATCTCGGCCAACAAGAGCGCCGGCATGGCCCAGCGGGCTGGCCGGGGCAGGCGAGCGGCCCCCAGGGCGACCCAGACACCCACCAGGGGGAGCAAGAACGCCGCCAGCCGGTAGGGGTGGTGCACCCACCGGAAGGGGCTGCCCGGCACGTACAACAGGGCCAGCGGCAGGAGCACGGCGGTCAGCCCCAGCCGGATCGGCACACGGCCGATGGACAGGGCCGGTCCCAGAGCCAAGGTCGCGAACAGGGCGGCGCCCCCTCGGAGCTGTCGCAGGCGCTCGCCACGCCACAGCCCGTAGAGGGCCAGCGCGAGGGCCAGCCAGCCCACGTAGTTGACGTGCAGGATGCCGGGGTTGCCCATCGCCGGGGTGTCGGGGTGGTACCAGGCCCCCGGATGGAGCCAGCTGAACAGGTCGGTGGCCGGGAGCGTGTGGTACTGCCAGCCCGGCGCAGTCGCGGCCTTGATCACCGCGTCCTCGGCGTCCAGGGTGCTGCGGGCGGTGGTGATCCAGAGCAGCGCGGGCAAGAGCCACAGGGCGCCGATGCGCAGCGCCAGCCCCAGGCGACGGCGCCAGCCGACCCCGAGCACGAGGCAGCCCATGACCAGACCCCCGAAGGCCCCGTAGTAGAATGCCTGCAGGGTGCAGCCCAAGAGCGCCAGGGACGCGAGCCACCACCGCTCCCCGGTCTCGAAGGCCCGGAGCAGCGCCCACAGGAACAGGGCCGGCCAGGCCAGCCCCAGGTACTCGGAGAGCCCGCTGTGCACGAGGCCCAGGGCATAGGCACTGGGTCCGCAGAGCACTGCGCAGCTGAGCGCCGCGGTGCGGCAGCCGCTGACGTGACGGCCCAGCCCGTAGCCTGCGAGGGCGCCCCCGCAGACCTGGAGCCACACCATCGCGTTCCAGCTCGTGGTCGGGCCCAGCCAGCGCAGGGACAGCGCGATCAGGGCGCCCAACGGGTCCACGTGCCACAGGGTGCCGCCACCCGGCAGGTGGGTCTGGTCGGTGTGGCTCGGCCAGCGGCCCTGGAGCAGCTCGCCGCCGAACCACCAGGTGCCCCAGTAGTGGTCTGCCAGGTCCCCGATCGGATGGCCCAGGGCCCCGGCTGCGAAGGGGCCAGGCCACAGGGCCGCTGTGCACGCCACGACCATGACCCCGATGAGGACGAGGTCTCGGGCGGCAGGGACTCTGGGCAACCGGTCTCCAGTGCTGGCCCACGATTCTCGCAGGTCCGGGGGGGGTCGCGTCGGCAGGGGCCCGATCCGGGCCGGCCCAGCGGTTAGGATGGGCCTCTGCCGGAGCCCGCGATGACCAAGAACCCGCCCGAGCTGGTGACCAACACCTTCACGCTGAACGGCGAGGAGCACACCGTCACAGCCAACCCCAAGCGCTCGGTCCTGGACGTGCTGCGCGAGGACCTGGACCATCGGACCGTCAAGCCCGGGTGCTCGCCCCAGGGGGTCTGTGGCTGCTGCGCCATGATGCTGGACGGCAAGTTCCGACTGGCCTGCACCCTGCCGTTCAAGTCCATCGACGGCAAGTCCGTGCAGACCCTGGACGGCTTCCCCGAAGACGACCGCGAGCTGGTGGCCGAGGCCTTCACCCGCGCTGGCGGCTCCCAGTGCGGCTACTGCACCCCGGGCATCGCCGTCCAGACCCTCAAGCTGATCAACGAGGTGCCGGCGCCGACCGACGTCCAGATCGGCAAGGCCCTGAACATGCACATCTGCCGGTGCACGGGCTGGACCAAGATCTACGACAGCATCAAGCTGGCCGCGGCCATGAAGCGCGGCGACGTGCCCGTCGAGCGCGTCAGCGGCACCGGCGTGGGCGCCAACCTGGCTCGCAACGACGGCCACTTGTTGGTGCTGGGCAAGCGCCCCTACATCGACGACATGATCCGGCCGGGCATGCTCCACGGCTCGCTGGTCTGGGCGCCTCACCCCCGCTGCAAGGTCCTGCGCATCGACGCGACCAAGGCGCTGGCCATGCCCGGCGTGCACAGCGTCGTGACCGCCGCCGACCTTCCCGAGGACCGCCGAGTTGGGCTGATCTTCAAGGACTGGCCGATCATGATCGCCGAGGGCGAGGAGACCCGCTGTGTGGCCGACGTCCTGGCCGCTGTGGCCGCCGAGACCCGCGAGCTGGCCTATGCAGCGGCCGCGCTGGTCGAGGTCGAGGTCGAAGAGCTCACTCCGGTGACCGACGTGCGCCAGGCCGCCCGGGACCCCGAAGCGCTGCTGGCGACCTCCAGGGTCCAGAAGGGCGACATCCGCAACGCGGTGGCCACGGGCGAGCTCGAGGTGGTCATCAAGGACGAATTCGAGGTCCAGGTCATCGACCAGGCCTTCCTGGAGCCCGAGGCCTCGCTGGTGGTGCCGGTCCAGGGCGGCGGGCTGCACGTCTACTCGGCAGGCCAGGGCGTGTTCGACGACCAGAAGCAGCTCTGCGAGTTGTTCGGCATGCCGCCGGAGAAGCTGGTGGTGGAGCTGGTCGCCACCGGCGGCGGCTTCGGCGCCAAGGAAGACCTGAACGTGCAGCCTCACGCCTGTGCGCTGGCGCTCAAGACAGGGCGGCCGATCAAGGTCTCCCTGAACATGGAGGAGTCGACCCGCTTCCACCCCAAGCGCCACGCCATGGTCATCCGCTTCCTGCTCGGGGCCAAGGAGGACGGCACCTTCACCGGCGTCAAGGCTCTGCTGCTGGGCGACACCGGCGGCTATGCATCGGTCGGTGACAAGGTGCTCGAGCGTGCGGCCGGCCACGCCTGTGGGCCCTACAAGGTCCCTCACGTCGACGTCGAGGCCCGCACCCTCTACACCAACAACCCGGTCTGCGGCGCCATGCGCGGCTTTGGCGTGAACCAGGTGGCCTGGGCGCTCGAGGGCTGCATCGACCGGTTGGCCGAGAAGCTCGACATGGATCCCTGGGAGCTCCGGTACAAGAACGCCCTGGGCCCGGGCGATCTGTTCGGCACCGGCCAGCGGATCAGCGAGAGCGTCGGGGTCAAGCAGACCCTGGATGCCATCCGCCCGTACTACGACCAGGCCAAAAAGGACGGCAAGCACGTGGGGGTGGCTTGCGGCGTCAAGAACGTCGGCATGGGCAACGGCCTGGCCGAGGTCGGCCGGGTCGTGCTGGTGGTGCGCAGCGCCGGAGAGATCTGCATCAAGACCGGCTTCACCGAGATGGGCCAGGGCCACGACACGGTGATGCGCCAATTCGCCACCCAGGCGACCGGCCTGCCTGAGTCCCTGTTCACCGTCGAGTGCGACACCAGCGTGGCGGTCGACGTGGGCATGACCACGGCGTCGCGGGCCACCTACTTAGGGGGGAATGCCGTCCTGGCTGCGGCCCCCGGGCTGATGGCCGCGCTCCAGAACGCCGGAGACGATCTGGGCGCCCTGGCTGGTCAGAGCTTCTCGGGCGCTTGGGAAGCCCCGATGACCCACAAGCCCGACGACGGGCCGGCCGAGAATCCGGTCACCCACTACGCCTATGGCTGGGCCACCCAGCTGGCGATCGTCGACGCCGACGGCAAGCTCGAAGAGGTGGTCGCCGCCCACGACGTGGGCAAGGCGATCAACCCCGTGCTGTGCGAAGGCCAGGTCGAGGGCGGGGTGCACATGGGCATCGGCTATGCGCTGTCCGAGGAGCTGGTGGTCGAGGACGGCGTGCCGGACACCAAGTTCCGGAACCTGGGCATCATCAAGGCCAAGGACTGCCCCAAGATCACGACCCTGCTGGTCGAGCACCCGGACATCGACGGGCCTTGGGGCGCCAAGGGCATCGGCGAGATCGGCCTGGTGCCGACGGCGCCGGCGATCGGCGCGGCCATGCACAGCCACGACGGCGTCTGGCGCACCAAGCTGCCCATGAAGGACACCCCCGCCGGCAAGGGCGTGGGCGCCCGCATCCCCAAGAAGAAGCGGCGCTGACGCCGGCTCGGGCGCCGCGATAGGGGGCGTGCTCCGCCCTCTCTTGCAGGAGTCCGCCGTGGCCTCACCCGCGTTTCCCGAGCCCCCCCCCGCCGTCCCCGCCACGTCGATCGCCGACTGCGACGCCGCGGTGGCCGGTCTCGTGGCCCACAAGGACAGCTGGGTCGCGCTGGGCGTGCCCGAGCGCATCGACCTCCTCAAGGCCTGCCTGGCGACGACCCTGGACGCCGGCCCCGCCTGGGTCGCCGAGGCCTGCAAGGCCAAGGGCATCCCGGTGGACCATCCCAGCGCGGGCGAGGAGTGGCTCGGCGGTCCCATGACCACGGCCCGCAACCTGCGCCTGTTCATCGAAGCCCTGGAGCACGGCGGTCAGCCGACCCCCCCCAAGACCTGGACCCGTTCCGACGGCCAACAGGTGGCCCAGGTCTTCCCCTGCAACCTCCAGGACAAGGCCCTGTTCACGGGGTTTGTGGGCGAGGTCTGGATCGAGCCCGGCAAGCCCATGAGCCAGGGCGAGATCTACCGTCGCAAGGCCGCTGGCGAGCCGTCGGAGGGCAAGGTCAGCCTGGTGCTCGGCGCTGGCAACGTGGCCTCCATCGGGCCCATGGACGCGCTCTACAAGCTGTTCGTGGAAGATGAGGTGGTGATCTGCAAGAGCAACCCGGTCAACGCCTACCTGGGCCCCCACTGGGAGGCGTCGCTCAAGCCCCTGGTGGACGCCGGCGTGCTCGCGGTGGTCCACGGCGGCGCGGCGGTGGGCGCCCACCTGTGTCACCACCCCGATGTGGCGACCATCCACATGACCGGCTCGGACAAGACCCACGACATCATCCTGTGGGGCACCAGCCCCGACGAACAGGAGCGCCGCAAGGCGGCCAACGAGCCCCTGTTGGACAAGCCCATCAGCTCTGAGCTGGGGTGCGTGACCCCCGTGATGATCGTGCCCGGACAGTGGTCGGCCAAGGAGCTCGACTTCGTGTCCCGGCACGTCGCCGCGATGGTCACCAACAACGCCAGCTTCAACTGCAACGCGGCCAAGATCCTGGTCGTCGCCAGCGGCTGGGCCCAGAAGGACGAGTTCCTGTTGAAGGTCCGCGAAGCCCTGGGCATGATCCCCAGCCGCAAGGCCTACTACCCGGGGGCCCAGAGCCGCTACCAGGGCTTCCTGGACCAGTACCCCCAGGCCCGCAAGCTCTCCAACGAGGGCGATGACGTGGTGCCTTGGACGGTGCTGCCCGACGTGCCGGCCACCCACGGGGAGTACGCGCTGACGAACGAGGCCTTCTGCGGCGTGCTGGCCGAGGTGGCCCTGGACGCCGACGACGCCGAGTCCTTCATGGCCGAGGCCACCCGCTTCGCCAACGACGACTGCTGGGGCACGCTGTCCTGCTCGGTCATGATCGACCCCCGCACCGAGCGGGCCCACAAGGCCTCCCTGGAGCAGATGATCGCCGGCCTGCGCTACGGCGGGGTGGGCGTGAACCTGTGGGCCGGGGTGATCTATGGGCTGGTCAGCACGACCTGGGGCGCCTTCCCGGGCCACCCTCTGACCGACATCCGGTCTGGCCGAGGCGTCGTGCACAACAGCTTCTTCTTCGACCACCCCCAGAAGTCCGTACTGCGGGCCCCGTTCTTCATCGCGCCCAAGCCGGTCTGGTTCTCGGACCACGCCAACCAGGCCGACGTCGGCAAGCGCATGCTCGCCTACGAGGCCGAGCCGTCCTGGTTCAAGGTGCCCGGCATCGCCATGGCTGCGTTCAAGGGCTAGCCCTTGGGACCTGCGGCCAAGGCCGTCGCCTCGGCGGGCATCACCCTGGGGCTCTTCGCGGCCACCGAGGGGCTTCTGACGGCCCTGGACCTGCCGGACCCCGGTCTGTTCAGCGGGGACCCGGCCTGGCTGTGGACCCTGGCCCCCGACCTGGACCGGGACGTGCCCTTCCCCGAGGAGGGCACCACCTTCCACGTGCGCACCAGCCCCGACGGGTACCGGGACGATCCACTGCCCCAAGGGGGGCTCTGGGTGGCGGCGATGGGCTGCTCCACGACCTTTGGCTGGGGGGTGGCCGAGGACCAGGCGTGGCCTGCTCTGCTCGAGGAGGCGCTCGGCGTGCCGGTCCTGAACGGGGGCGTGCCTGGCTACAGCACCCACCAGGCTCTGCTGACCCTGGGCGAAGTGCTGGCGGCAGAGCCCGCGCTGGTGATCTACACCTACCTGGTGCGGGATGCCCAGCAGGCGCCCAAGCCGGACGCGGCGGCCAGACCCACGCCCTGGCTGGCGCGCACCCACCTGGTCCGCTTGCTGCGGGGCCTGGCGGCGCCCTCTGCCACCGGCGGCACCCCGGGTTCGTCGGGATCCCCCGGGGGCACCGCTCGGGTCTCGCCGGCCGACTACGCGGCCAACCTGCGCCTGCTGGTCGAACGGGCCAGGAGCCTGGGCAGCGAGGTGCTGGTGGTGCCGTTCCCGATGGTGGACCCGCCTCTGGAACACCTGGTGGCGCTGGACCAGGTCGACGCGCCCCGGGTGGCCCCGCGCCTGCCCGAGACGGTGTTCTTTGCCAACGATCCCCTCCACCTGACACCGACGGGCCACCGGCTGTTGGCCCAGGCCGTCGAAGGCCCGGTCAGGGCCCTCCTCGTGGGGGAGGCGGCGGCGGTGGACGGCTTGGAGAGGGACCCTCCCGCGGGGCCCTGAGACGGCCCTCGCCCCTTCGCAGGGACGGGATCAGCTGCTCCGCCACGGTTCGGGCCATCAGGTCGTAGCCCGGCCGGTCCGGGTGGCCGTCGTCGAAGAACAGGGCCTCGCGCACGTCGGGCTCGTCCTCGAACAGGTCGTAGACCGCCTGGGGTAGGCGCTCTCCCTCGACCGGGACGTCGAGCCAGGAGGTGCCGGTGGCCTGGTCCATCACGCGCAGGGTCCCGTCTTGGACCACCGCGACCTCGCCCTGGCCCTGGCCGGCCTGCCGGAACACGGGCGTGAGCTCCAGGACCCGGATCCCGACCGCCCCCAGGCGCTCGGTGAGGCTTCGCTGTTCCTGAGACCAGACCGCGCCGCCGTGGAGGTCGAAGGTCGAGACCGGGGGCAGGACCACGAGCACCCTGGCGCCGGTTGCCCAGGCGCAGCGGCGCACGGCATCGACGTAGATGTCATGGGGCGGCGGGTCGTCGAAGCCGGGCCTGCGGGTCCACAGGATCCAGTCTGGGGCCAGCCCTTCGCCGGACTGCTCGCACCAGCCGACCATTCCGCCAATGCGATTGGCGGGCACCCCGGCGTTGAGCACCTGGGCCTGGAGTCCCGCGTCGGCGAGCACGGCCTGGAGCCGGGCCGGGTAGGCGTGATCTTCTGCGACCCCCCAGCCGTGGGTGACCGAGTCCCCGAGGGCGATGATCCGCGTGCCTTGCTTGGGCCCGACGGGGCCTCCCCGCAGGCGCTGGGCGTTCGTGCGGACCGTGAAGCTGCGGGTGCGGGTCACGGCCGAGGTGAAGCCGGTCCAGTCGTCGGTGAACTCGGCCCGGTCGTGGGGCCGGTCCGGCACGATGACCACCGCGTCGTCGAGGTTGGCCTTGAGCCAGTGGCTGCCGAGCTCCGGCACGTGCTCCACCACCACCGCCGACGTGCGGGAGCTCTGCTGGGAAAGCACGATCACGACCAGACCGGCGAGCACCGCCAGGATCATGACGGCCAGGGCCACGGTGCGCACCCGGACCGCCCGGGGCTTGGGCTCGCTCATGGGGTCAGGGCCTGGGGGTCCAGCAGCGGGCTGATGAGCGGGACCAGTGCGTGGGCGATGGCCTGGTGGCCCCGGGCGTCGGGGTGCCACTGGTCGATGAAGCCGGGCTCGGAGAGGTCCCTGGCGTGCCAGAAGGGGCGCAGGATCATGTCGGGCAGCTCGTCGCCCTGGTCTGGGGTCCGGGCGATCATGCCACCCTCGGCGTCCCGCAGGACCAGGTCGGAACCCTGCCGGACCAGGCGCGGTCCAGGCTGGCCAGCGAAGGTGGCCGTCAGGTCCAGCCAGGCGTGACCGGCCTGGGCGGTGCGCTGGGCCAGGAGTCGGGTGGTCATCGGCAGCTCTCGCTGGCGCTTCAGATCGAAGGACGAGGTCGGGGGCGGGGCCACCACCATGGCGGCGCCGGAGGCCTGGCTGCAGCGCCGAATGCTGTTGAAGGCGCTCGTGAAGGGGGGGCGGTCGTTGGGGTGGGGGTGCACGCTCCACACGATCACGCTGGGCGTCAGGGCGGGCGCGTGGGCTTCGCACCACGCCGCCAGATCCCGGGGCTGTGCGCCAGGCACGCCCGCGTTGAGCACCTGGGCCTGTCCGTCCAGGGCCTGGTGCAACAGAGCGGGCCAGGCCTGCTCCGCGTCGAGACCCCAACCAAAGGTCGCGCCGTCGCCCAGCGCGATGACCCGGGGCAGATCGCTGGGCCCGGGGCCGGGGCTGCGCAGCCGCTCCGCCGATGTGCTGACGGTGAAGGTCCGGGTGCGCACCCCAGCGGTCGGCGGGGCTGCACCGGGGGGCGTGCGCTCGGGACCGGCCACCGGCTGATCAGCCACGGTGAGCGCGAGAGCCTCGAGGCCCGGCAGCAGCCACTCGGTGCCCCCGAGGGCTTGCCAGGGCCCCGTGAGCCGAGCTGGCTGGGTGGAGGCCTGCGAGACCGAGGGCGGGGGTGGCGGCAAGCTCTGCGGGTCCGGACCGGGGGCCTCGTGGCCGCACCCCAGCAGCCAGACGGAGAGGATCACTCGAAGCCCTCCTGGGGCGCATCCAACCAGCCCAGGGCGACGAGGCGCTCGTACAGGGCCTGAGCCAGGAGCGTGGCACCCGTGCTGGTCAGGTGGCGGTCGTCGACAAAATGGCCGGTGCCTGCGGCCTGGAGCAGGGACTCCGCGTCCAAGGTCTCCACCCCGTCCTGGGCAGCGGCCAGGTCGTCCAGCATGGCGTGGTAGTCGGCGAGGGCCGAGGCGTCGGGCGCCAGGGCCTGCTTGACCAACAGCACGCGGCCGCCCTGGGCCCGGACCGCGGTGGCCAGCGCAGCCAGGTTCTCGGCGGCGTCACCCACCGGCACCGCTGGCCGGAGCGGGGGGTCCAGCAGCGTGGTGACGAGCACCCGGGCCCCCTGGAGGATGCGCAGCTCCTGCAGCAGCGAGGGCTGCCCGCCCGTGCCGTGCAGCTGCCAGTGCCGGTGGAGCTCGGCCAGGGTGAGCGGCGACGTGGCGGCGAGATCCCGGCGACCGGCGTAGACGACCACCACGTCGGCGGCCAGGTCCGTCAGCCGGGCCTCGACATAGCGCCGCATGTGGAAAGTGGTCCAGTCGCCGACGCCCTGGTTGAACACGGTCACCTGGTCGCCAGCCAGGGCGGCCAGGCGGGCTGGAAAGTACTCCGACAGCGGGTCCGCCCAGGGGCCGCCCGCGACGGGCGAGCTGCCCAGCACGGCGACCCGCAGCCGCCCCTGGTCCGGGGGGATCGCCACCGGGTGTGCGGTCCGTGGAACCGCCGGGTGGACCCCGGCGGCGAGCGCGTCGAACGAGTCGAGGGCGCTTCGAGCCGCGGCGGTGGCGGTGGCTTCGGGGGTGCCGACCCAGCGGTCCACGACGCTGGTGTGGCGCACCCCGTGCTCCAGCAGTCCCAGGGCGGTGGCGACCAGCAGGGTGCCCAGCACCAGGCCCCCGGTCCCGCCGCTGCCGGCCTGGCGGGCCACGGCGACGCCCCCCAGGGCCGTGGCGGCCAGCCCGAACATCACTGCGGCACTGCGCTGCTCGGCACCGCCCAGCCAGGCGAGGAGCACCGCCGTGCCGAAGACGCCGAGCAAGGCGCCGGTGCCCTTGAGGGCCGAGGGCCCGTCGAGTCCCGCGACCCGTCGCAGGCCCACCAGGCACATCGACGATCCGAGCCCGAGCCCGACCAGGGCCAGGCCGAGCACTGTGGGTCGCCCCTGCTCCCCGGGCACCAGGGCCAGGCCGATGGCGGCTGGGAGGACCGGTGCCAGGGCCATGGCCCAGGGCTCGAGCCGACGGGGCAGGGGTGCGTCCCCATGCACCCCGGCGCTCGCTCTGCCGACATGCACCAGGCCCTTCCACAGCAGCGTCGGCACCAGGCCGGCCGCCAGGGCCAGCCAGGGGCTGGCCAGGCTCATCAGCTGGAGCGACTCGGCCACCTGTTCCGGCTCCGGCAGGGACAGAGGCACGCACAGCGCCAGGGGGAGGGACGACGCCGCGGTTCCAAGGGCCGAGACCCCCACCCGCCGCTCGAGGGCGCAGAAGCCGGCCCAGACCAGGCCGCCCAGGACCAGCCCGAGGGGGAACATCAGCGGGTGGAACAGCGGCGCCTGGCGGCTCCCGTCCGCCGTGATGGCCATCACCGCCGTCCGTGCCAGCCCGCCCACCACTGCCGGACCGTCCTGGGGCACGGCGCCGCGGCACTCGGTCTCGGCGTCGCCGACCCGGATCCGGTAGCGGCCCTTCTCGTCGGTCCGAGACAGGTGCACGGTGTAGGCGTCGTCGGTGGGCGGTGGCAGCTCGTCGCCTTCGCACTTGAGGTTGGTCTGGGCCCGGGGGGTCACCCGGACGCCGCGCACGCTCCCCGGGGACTCGCTGCGGTCGATGATCACGCCGGGCCCTTCCAGACCCTCCTTGCGCAGGGAGCAGAGCAGGATCCGCTGGACCGCGCCGTCGGGCACCGCGGCCGTGACCTCCAGGGTGTCGACCCCCTCCAGGCCCCACAGGGACTCGTAGTGATCCAGGTTCCACGCCCCGGCCACCGGTGGACTGCCCGTCGCGGCGCCGGTCGTCCGGAAGGGGATCTTGGGGCCCACCCGCTCCCACCCCGAGGGCGCGTGCTCGGACCGCAGGGTCTCCAGCCCTCGCATGGCGGCGAAGCCTGCGCAGGCCCCCAGCAGGAACACGAGCGCCCACCAGCCCCAGCGCACGGAGGACGTGCCCACTGTGTCGCCAGCGCTGCTCATCGCAGCTGGCGACCCGGGGCATCGCCCTGGAGGCTGAGCAGGCGCTCGGCCTGGGCCTCCTGCCAGGCGGTCAGCTCGGCGGCGGTGTGTGTCACCTGGGGGAGGCGGTACACGACGTAGTGGGTGTCTTCGAGCACGGCGTCTCCGGTGAGCTGCTCCAGCGCGGCACGGACCGCGGCCGGCACGACCCGGTCCTGCCCCACGCCCACCTGCAGGAAGTAGCGATAGCCGGCGTCGTACAGCAGCGCGAGGTCCTCGCGCCAGTCCGCCGGGTCCAGCTGCACCGTGCGGTTGGCAAAGGCCGGCTTCAGCGCGGCCATCAGCGGCAACACCCGAATGGCGTCGAAGCCGTCGCGGGCGAAGAACTCGATGCGCTCGACCGGGACCGAGTGGACCTTTTGCCCGTGGGCCATTTGGGCGGCCAAGGACTCCCGGCGGGTCTCGTTGTCCGCCCGTGCCACGATCGACAGGTCGACGACCGGGCCGGGAGCGTCCCGGAGAGGCGCCAGGCCCTCGTAGCGCTCGAAGTCGAAGCGGGGCAGGGGACGGGGGATGAGCTGGTGGGCCTGGACGTCGACGGCGTTGAGCAGCGCCAGCACCGCAACGGGCACGGCCAGCGACCGTCCTCGCAGCTCGCGGCCCGCCGCGACTCCGGCCAGGGCGGCCAGCGCGGTCGCCGTCAGAGCCAGGAAGCGCACGGGGAAATTGAGGGCCTCGACGCTGTAGGCCAGGGCCCGGTTCAGGTACAGGAAGGGAAGTCGAAGCCGTGCACCGGCCGAGGTGAAGGTCTCGCCGTCCACCACCAGGTAGCTGCCCATGGCGAGGGTCACGCCCACCCCGCCCACCAACAGCCAGGGCAGGGCCTGCCGCGGTCGCAGCGCCAGCGCCCCCAGCGCGATCAACAGCACCGGCCAGCCCAGGTAGCGGCCGCCGCCGTAAGCCTGGACCTCGCGGGATGCGGTGGCTCGGCGGTCGTCCTGGGGCAGCACGAGCTGCCACGGGTCCAGGCGAGCCGAGGGCGGATCGGTGATGGGCTGACCGTGCCCGTCGACCAGGACATACGTCCTCAGGCCGAGCCGGGGGGGGGGATCGGTGCCGTAGCTCGTGGCGAAGCTCGTGGAGATGGGCACCACCAGGGCAAGGCCCAGGCCCGCCGCCACGACATAGGCCCCCACCAGCCGCGGGGTCTGGCGGCCCGCCCACAGCGTCACCAGGGACAGCAGAGCCACCCCCAGGGCCAGGAAGAAGCCGTGGTAGAAGCACGACACCACGGCGCCGACCATGACCAGGCCCAGGACGCCGGCCTTGGCCAGCCCGGGTTCTCGGCGCAGGCGCAGCCAGCACCAGCACCCCAGCGGTAGCCACCAGACGTGCTGGAGCTCGCCCACGCCCACGTGCACGGTGAACAGGGTGAAGGCGCTGGTCTCGAGCACCAGGCCCGCAGCCAGGCCGCCCCACGCCGTGCCCGCCAAGGCCCGTCCGAGCAGCGCCCCGCAGTAGCCGGTCAGGGTCAGGTTCAGCAGGGCGCTCAGGTTGGCCGCCGCCACCAGCGGCAGCCAGCCCAGCAGGGTGACCCACAAGCCGTTGAGGGGCTCGATCGGGTACAGGTCCATGCCCGTGGGGAAGTTGACGTAGTCCGTGGCAAAGGGGATCCGACCGGCTTCGAGCAGCTCGGTCCTGATCCACCACAGGGTCCACAGGTGCTTGGGGGTGTCGGCTTCGGACGAGCCCAGGACGGTCGCGTCCAGCTGCAGCACGGCCGGCCAGGTGAGCAACGCGGCCACCAGCGCCGAGCCCAACAGAGCCACTGCGTGAAAGCGCCTCGACACGGCGGGAGCTTAGCCCGGCGACCGCCTTGGGGCCCCCGCCGGGCCGAGGTAAGCTGGCCGACTGGAGCGCCGGATGAACCCGTGGACCCCCTTGATCCTCCTGGGCCTCGCCTGCAATGGCGAAGACACCGGGTACGTGCCCACCGACGGCGTCCAGGTGGTCGGGCTGAGCCTGTCCCCGGATCCGGCGACCGAGCGCCACACCCTGATCTGCGAGTGGGACTCCCTCCAGGGTGCGACCGAAGCGACCATCGCCTGGGAGCTGAACGAGGTCGTCATCTCCGGACTGGAGGAAGCCACCCTGGACGGGACCTGGTTCGACAAGAAGGACAAGGTCGCCTGCCTGGTCACCCCGGTCGCCGACGGTGCCGACACCTTCCGCTCCAACACGGTCAAGATCGCCGACGCCGACCCCGAAGTGCTCAGCGTCGTCATCACCCCCGAGGAAGCGAACGAGAACCACATCCTGCACGCCGAGGTGGACGCCTCGGACCCCGATCCCGGAGACGAGCTGCGCCTCAGGCCCCACTTCGCCTGGTACGTGATCGAGGGCGGGAGCGGTGACCCCGAGATCCGCGGGGTGGACGAGGACGCCCTGGGCCAGACCTACTGGGCCGAGGGAGACGTGGTCTTCGTCGAGGCCTGGGTCAGCGGCGGTGGCGGTGGGTCGGACCGGGTCGAGTCCGCGGCCATCGTGATCGGCAACACCCCGCCCGAGCCGCCGGTCGTGCTGATCGAGGAGGCCAGTGATCTGTCGAGCCTGAGCTGCCTGGTCGTGGAGGAGTCCCTGGACCTGGACGGGGACGAGGTGAGCTACACCTTTCTGTGGCGGCGCTTCGGGGTCGAGCTCGCGGTCACGGACGCCGACCTGGCCTGGCCGGATCCGGGGGCGAGCTACACCTGCGAGGCCACCCCGGTCGACGACAACGAGGAGGGTGAGATCGGCGTGGCCCACCACGAGGTCAGCGGTGACCCCATCCGGTACCGCTGGATCCACGACGACGCGGGCGCGCGGGCTGGCGAGGTGCTGGCGACCTTTCCCGATGCCGACGGAGACGGCCGCGACGAGATCCTGGTCGCCACCACGTCGGGCAGCCTGGAGAGCGTCGAGGGCGGCGGCCTCGTGATGCTGAATTCCCGGGCCGTGGACAGCGCCGAGTCGGCCCTGCCAGGCTCGGAGTGGATCTACCGGACACTGAGCTCCCCCAACCAAAAGGAACACTTCGGCCAGAGCCTGGGCTGGACCCCAGACCTGGACGGCGACGGCGTGGCCGAGATCCTGGTCGGGGCGCCCGAGGCCCAGGACGTCGAGCGCGTCAGCGGTCTTGTGGCCATCGTGCCCTCGGCTTCGTGGACCACCCAGAGCCAGTTCTCGCTGTCCACAAAGCAGGAACAGGACGAGATGTGGTGGTACCCGGGCGACACGGACGGGGCCCTGCTGGGGTCTTCCGTGGCGGGGCTCGACGCCAACGGAGACGGCGTCGGCGACGTGGCCGTGGGTGCGCTCATGCAGCACGGCAGCGACCAGGGCAACGTCACGCTGCTGGACGGCACCACCCTGAGCGAAGGGGGCGGGGCTCTGTTCAACGACGCGGTCCTGGTCGAGATCAACGGCGAGGGCGGGCGCTTCGGTCGGGCCATGGTGGTCGGGGACTACGACGGCGACGGCCTCCCGGACCTGGCTGTCGGGGCACCCAGCCACAGCGACGAGGCGGGCGGCATCTACATCTTCACCGGGCTGCCGGCCCTGCTCCCGGACGGCACGGAGTCCGGGGACACCGGCCAGGCCGCCGCAGCGATCCTGTCCGCCTTCGACGCCACGACCCAGCTGCTCGGCCAGACGTCCGGGGACGGCGTGGGGGGCGTGCTCGCCGCTGGCGATCTCGACAACGACGGGCTCGACGACCTGTTGATCGGTGCTCCCCGAGCGGAGAGCCTGAGCGGGTCGGTGTTCCTGTGGCCGGCGGGAACCGGCGAGACGGCGTGGCGCAGCTACGTGATCGTGGGCGCCGACGAAGAAGAGCTCGGCAGCAGCGTGAGCATGACCGGGGACCTGGACGGCGGCGGCATCGGGGACCTGATCGCCGGGGCGGTCGGCAGCGAGCAGACCTATCCCCGCGGCGGGGGCGCCTATGTGTTCCTGGGCGAGGACTGGGGCGGCTCTGGGGGCACGTTGACCGCCGCCGACGCCACCTGGGTCCTGCCGTCCGAGGCGGAAGGCGAGCGGGCCGGCTACGCCGTGCTGGGCCCAGGCGACTTCGACGGGGACGGCCAGCTCGACCTGGTCACCGGTGCGCCGGGAATCGACGCCGAAGACGTCGGGGTCGACGTGGGCGGCATCAGCCTGTGGGTCGATCTGGCGGGGCTGTGAGGGGCTGACCGGCCCCCTCGGGCTCCCGAAACAGGCGCCAGAAGAACAGGGCGAGCAAGGCCACGCCGACGCCCAGGCCGATCTGCCGCAGGTTGTCCACGGTCGACATGGACTCGGCCAGGCGGGGGCCCAGCCACCAGCCAGCGCCCCCCCACAGCATGGCCGTGCCCACCGCGGCCGTACCGTCCAGCAGCAGGAACTTGCGCAGGGTCATGCCGCTGGCGCCGGAGAAGAAGAACGCGGGAAAGCGCATGCCCGGGATCTGTCGGCACAGCACCACGGTCCATACGCCGAAGCGATCGTAGAAGCGCACGATTCTGCGCAGACGACGGTGCCCGAACAGACGCCCGATGACGCCCTTGGGGTGCAGCCCGACCCGGCGTCCCAGGCCGTAGGCGATGCAGTCGCCCAGCACGATGCCCGAGTAGCCGACCAGCAGCGCCAGCTCGAGGGGCGCCCGCCCGGACCGGGCATAGGCGCCGGCGGCCATCAGGGAGACCTCTTCTGGGATGGGCAGGCCGAGGGGCGCCAGCAGCAGCGCGATCAGGACCGCGATCAGCCCGTATTCCAGCAGCAGGTCCAAGCGGCCGTCCCGTCCTCGGCGACAGCCGTCCAGGCTGCCGCGTGAGGCCGGGTAACCGGGGGTCCACGCCTTGACGACGCCGGGCCGGCGGGCAAGGGAGGGCTCATGCGCCGACGATGGATCCTGGCTGACCCGGGGGCGACCCAGGACCTGGGCCGGCGGCTCGGACGCGCTGCATCGCCCGGTGCCGTGCTGGCCCTCACTGGCGACCTGGGCGCGGGCAAGACCTGCCTGGCCCAGGGGGTCGGCGCCGGGCTGGGTGTGCAGGGACCGATCACCAGTCCGACTTTTGCGCTGATCTGGCTCCACGAGTCGGGTCGCCTGCCCTTTGCCCATGCGGACTTCTACCGGCTCGGCGACAGCTCCGAGCTCCAAGAGCTGGGACTGGACGAGCTCCTGGAGGGGGCCGGGGTCGCTGTCGTGGAGTGGGCCGAGCGCTTCGAGGACGTGCTCCCGGTGGACCGGCTCGGCGGCGTGCTGAGGCACGCGGGTCCCCAGGCCCGGGAGCTCGTGCTGACCGCGAGGGGGCCCCGGTCCCAGGCCTGGCTCCGGGCGCTGGGCTGATCGGGTGGGTCGACGTCCGGTTTTTGGGCGGGCCCGCAGCCCGGGCCTGGGCGCGGCGCGGGTGCTGGGCGTCACGCTGGTGCTCGGCGCCGCCCTGCTGGCCATGCGAGCGACCCTGCCCGCGGCCGAGGCGGTCCTGGAGCCGATCCAGATCATCGGCGACGTGCCCGATCCCGGCTGGTACCTGCTCGACCACGCCACGCTGCACCACGCCCTGGCAGCGGCGGGGGCCGACCCGGCGCCCTGGCCGGACCTGCCACTTGTGACCGGCTGGCGAGTGGTGGTGCAGGACGGGGACGTGCACCTGGAGCCGTCGGGCGAAGAGCTGGTCTTCGGGCTGCCTCTGGACCTGAACCGGGCCGACCAGGCGTCCCTGGAGGCGCTGCCCGGGGTGGGGCCCGCGCTAGCAGGCGCCATCCTGGCCCACCAACGGGACCACGGGCCCTTCCACGACCTGGACGGACTGCTCCAGGTCCCCGGCGTCGGTCCTGCGCGGCTCGAGGCACTGCGGCCCTTCGTGACCGTGGCGCCATGAGCCGCGCCCCGCCCGCGGCAGCCCACGCCAGCTGGGACGACTTCCTCGCAGCGCCCGGGGGGGCACTCACCCGGGACAACCGCGTCTCCCTGCTCACCTCCGAGCGCGTCCTGTTGCGTCAGCTGAGCAAGCTCGTGGGCGGGGCTGGTGAGCAGCTGGACGTGCGCTTCTACAGGATCCACGACGACGCCACGGGCCAGGCCTTCGTCGCCGGACTCGTGGCTGCCCGCCAGCGCGGCGTGCGGGTGCGGGTCCTGCTGGACGACTTCGGCGGACTCCAGGCCGGCGGGCTGCCGGACGAGCTGCGCCAGGCCGGCTGCGAGCTCCAGCTCTTCAACCCTGTCGACGGCACGCCCATGCTGCGCCACGCGGTGCGGGACCACGGCAAGGTCGTGGTCGCCGACCGGCATGCCGCATGGGTGGCATCGGCCAACGTCGGCGACGACTACGCCATCGGCTGGCACGACGCCGGCGTGCTGGTCCGGGGCGAGATCGTGGCCGAGCTCCTGACGGACTTCGAGGAGGTCTGGGACGGTGTGGCGGCCGGCGTCATCCCGCCGCGCTCGTCGGTGGTGTTCCCGGAGCCCCAGAGCGGTCGCCAGGCCCGGCTGCCGGTGCGCGTCGTGGCCAACGGGTTCGACGGCTACGCCACCTGGCCGCACGTCCGGGCCATGCTGGCCGCGGCCCGCACCCGGATTCTGGTCACCCACTGCTACCTGACGGAGCTCCGGGTGGTCGAGCTGCTGGCGGCGCGGGCGGCCCAAGGCGTGCGCGTGGTGGTCGTCGCCCCCGCCCGGTCCGACGTGCGGGCGGTGGACCTGGTGATGCGCGAGGACGTGCGGGACCTGCTGGACGCAGGGGTGCGGTACTACCACTACCCGGGCATGAGCCATCGCAAGGCCCTGATCGTCGACGATCGCTGGGTGCTCATCGGCTCGGCGAACCTGGACGCCCTCAGCCTGGACGTGAACCTGGAGGTCGGCCTGGCCATCTACAGCGCGAGCTTCGGACGCCTGGCGACCGCTCGGCTGGTGGCCACCGATCTGCGCCGGGCCGTGAGGCTGCGAGAGGCCCCCCTGCGAGGCTGGCGACGGCTCCTGGCCTGGCTGGTGGAGCGCTTTCGGGACTTCCTGTGACGGGGCGGCGGGCCGGACCCGGATAGGACCGTGCCGTGAGCGTCTACCTGGACCACAACGCGACGTCCCCGCCCCGCCCCGAGGTGCTGGACGCCGCCGTGCCCTACCTCAGGGCCCACTGGGGCAACCCGGCCAGCAGCCATGGTGCGGGCAGGCGGCCGGCCAGCGCTGTCGACCGTGCCCGCCAGGCACTCGCCGGCTGGGCCGACGCCCGGCCCCGGGACGTGTGCTTCACCAGCGGCGCCACCGAGGCGAACCACGCGGTGCTCGCCGGGGTGCAGCGACCTGGACGCCCTCGCTGGCTGGTCAGCGCCGTGGAGCATCCGAGCTGTACGGCACCTGCCCTGGCCCGGGGTGCCGAGACCCTGCCGGTCGACAGCGCCGGTGTGGTGGCTCTGGATGCCCTGGCCGACGCGCTGGACGACGACGTCGCGGGGGTGTCGATCCTGGCGGCGAACAACGAGACCGGGGTGCTGCAGCCGCTCCCCGCTCTCCACGCTCTGTGCAGGGCCGCCGGGGCCTGGCTGCACGTCGACGCGACCCAGGCGCTGGGCCGGGTGCCCGCGCCCACGAGCTGGGACCTGCTCACCTGCAGCGGCCACAAGGCCGGCGGACTCAAGGGCGCCGGGGCGGTCCTGGCGCGGCCCGGGATCGAGTGGGCGCCGTGGTTCACGGGGGGGGATCAGGAACGCGGTCAGCGGGCGGGCACGGTCAACGTGCCAGCCGTCGTGGGCCTGGGGGTGGTGGCCGGTCTCCCGCTGCCCGCCCTGGCGGGGCTGCGGGTCACTCTGGCCCACGCCGCGGCAGAGCTCGGCCTGGTCGTCACGGCTCCGGGCGCCCCGTGCCTGCCGAACACGCTGCACCTGCGCATGCCCGGGGTGCCGGGCGAGACCGTCGCCCAGGCCCTGGACCTGGAAGGCGTGCACGTCTCGACCGGTGCGGCGTGCGCGTCCGGTGCCTCCAAGCCCAGCCCTGTGCTGGCCGCCATGGGGCTGCCCGCCACCGAGGGGCTGCGCCTGTCCCTGGGCTGGTCCACGACCGCGGACCAGGTCGACGTCGCCCTGGCCGCCCTGGCGCGTGTGGTGCCCCGCGTCCGGACCGCCTTCCAGGAGTCCCCATGAAGATCGTCGCTGCCATGTCCGGTGGGGTGGACTCGTCGGTCACCGCCGCGCTGCTCCAAGAGCAGGGCCACGAGGTGATCGGGGTGCACATGAAGCTGCACGATGCCGATCCGGACAAAGCCGGACACTGCTGCGGCCTGGACGACGCGCTGGACGCGCGCAGGGTGGCGGACAGCCTGGACATCCCTTTCCACGTGATGGACTTGCGCGACGCGTTTCGCAAGGCGGTCGTCGATGACCTGACCCGGAGCTACCTCCAGGGTCTGACACCCAACCCCTGCGTCCAGTGCAACGGCGTGCTCAAGTTTCGCGTCCTCCTCCAGCGGGCCCTGGCCCTGGGGGCCGACAAGCTCGCCACTGGACACTACGCCCGCATCGGTCCGGGCCCTGGCCTCTACACCGCCGAAGACGCGTCCAAAGACCAGACCTACTTCCTGTTCCCGCTGACCCCACACGCCCTGGCGCGCAGCCTGTTTCCCTTGGGCGGTCTGCCCAAGTCCCAGGTCCGGGCCCACGCCGAGCGACTGGGCCTGGTGACCGCCGCAAAGCCCGAGTCCCAGGAGATCTGTTTCGTGCCCGACGGCGACCACGCGGCCTTCATCCAGCGCCAGGTGCCCCACGTCGATGGCTCCGGGCCCATCACCGATGCCGCCGGGCGGGTCCTGGGCCACCACGACGGCTACTTCCGGTTCACCATCGGGCAGCGTCGTGGGCTGGGTGTGGCGGTCGGCTCGCCGGTCTACGTCTCCCACATCGACCCCGAGACCTGCACGGTGGTGGTCTCCGGGGGCGAGGACCTGTGGCACACCGGCCTGGTGGCGCGCCGGTGGACGTGGTTCGACCGGCCCGATCCGGACGACGAGGTCGAGGCCCGCATTCGCCACCAGGGACGCCGAATCCCGTGCAGGGTGGGCCCCGGTGATGAGACCGAGATAGCTTTCTCGGTCCCCGCCTGGGCTGTTGCACCAGGCCAGGCGGTGGTCATCTACAGAGGGGACAGGGTCTTGGGGGGAGCATGGATACGACGCGCATTGGTGGCGTCATGAGGGAGGCTCTGCAGGCCAGGCTCGGCTACACCTTCGTGCGCTCCGAGCTGCTCGAGCTGGCGCTGACCCACCGCTCCTGGAAGGAGGAGTGCGGCGGGGGCGACAACGAGCGCATGGAGTTCCTGGGGGACGCCGTGGTGGAGCTGGTGGTCACCGAGTACTTGGTGGATCGCTACCCGGACACCCCCGAAGGCGCCCTGTCTCGGGTGCGAGCCAGCCTGGTGCGCACGACCACCCTGGCTTCTCTGGGCCGAAGCTGGGATCTCGGGCGGGAGCTCCGACTGGGCCGGGGCGAGGCCGCCAGCGGCGGGGCCGACAAGGAGAGCCTGTTGGCCAACGCGGTCGAGGCGGTGCTCGGCGCGATCTACCGAGACGCCGGCCTGCCCGCGTGTCGCGAAGTGCTCCTGCCGTCTCTGGAGCGCGAGCTCGAAGGGGTCAACGATCCCTCTGAGTTCGGGGTGGACCCCAAGAGCGCCCTCCAGGAGCTCACCATGGCCCGCTGGAAGGCCACCCCCAAGTACGCGGTCATCGAGACCGAGGGACCCGCTCACGCCCGGCGCTTCCACGTCCGCGTCAACGCCGCCAAGCTGGTCACGGCCAGCGGCTGGGGGAGCAGCAAGCGCGAGGCGCAGCGCTCGGCGGCGGCAGTCGCTCTGGAACAACTGCGAGACAAGATCGCCGCCGAGGAATAGCCGCGGCCCCGCTATCGTGAGGCTGCATGTCAGAGACTCCCCACCGCTGCGGCTATGTCGCCATCGTCGGCCGTCCCAACGTGGGCAAGTCGACCTTTCTCAACCAGGTCCTGGGCGAGAAGGTCAGCATCACCAGCCACAAGCCGCAGACCACCCGCAACCGTGTCGCCGGCATCTACAACGCGGCTGGCGTGCAGATCGTGCTGGTGGATACCCCTGGGCACCACGAGGCCTGGACGAACCTCAACAAGCTCCTGGTCGAGCAGGCCGAGTCCGCCATGGCAGAGGTCGACGCCGTGCTCTTGCTGGTCGACCTGGTGCCCGCCATCCGCCAGGTGGACAAGGACAAGAAAGTCCTGTCCAAGGGCGAGCAGATCCTGGTGGAGTGCATCCGCGCAGCCGGCGTGCCGGTGGTGCTGGGCCTGAACAAGGCCGACGCCGTGGACAAGGACAAGGTCCTGCCGGTCATCGCGGCCTGGGCCCAGGATCCGGGCATGGACTTCCAGGCCATCGTGCCGTTCTCGGCGCTCAAGGGCCGCGGCGTCGGCGACGTGGTCGCCGAGCTGGTGCGACTCATGCCCGAGCACCCGCCGCTGTTTCCGACAGACCAGATGGTCGACAGCACCGAGCGCTTCGTGGTGGCCGAGATCATCCGCGAGAAGCTCTTCCACCTGCTCCAGCAGGACCTGCCCTACGCCACCGCCGTGGACGTGGTGTCCTTCGAGGAGGAGGAGCGCGGCGGCGACCGTGGCTTCGTGCGGATCGAGGCCCGCATCCTGGTCGACCGCGACTCCCAGAAGGGCATCGTGATCGGCAAGGGCGGGTCGATGCTCAAGCGCATCGGCACCCTGGCGCGACAAGACATCCAGCGACTGCTGGGGTGCGGCGTGCACCTGCAGCTGCTGGTCCGGGTCGAGCGCGGCTGGGCGAACAACCCGCGGATCCTCTCCCGGCTCGGGCTCGATCAGTAGCGCCACCGAGCGGGTTAGTCGGGGCGCGTGTCCACCCTGCCCACCATCGCGATCGTCGGCCGTCCCAACGTGGGCAAGTCCACGCTGTTCAACCGCCTGATCGGCGGTCGCCCGGCCATCGTGCACGACCGACCGGGCATCACACGGGACCGGCACTACGAGACCACCGACCGCTGGTGCGACCGGGAGCTGGCCATCGTCGACACCGGCGGGCTCGAACCCGACCCCGACGACGACCTCTTCGCGTCCATGCGGGTCCAGTCCCTGGCCGCCACCGAAGAAGCCGACATCGTGCTGTGGATGGTCGATGCCCGGGCCGGCCTGACGCCGCTGGACAGCCAGGTCGCAGACATCCTGAGGGGCAGCCAGCGCCCGGTGGTGCTGGTGGTCAACAAGGTCGACGTGCCATCGATCGAAGACGACGCCTTGGAATTCCACGCTCTGGGGGTCGGCGAGTTCTTCACCATCTCCGCCGAGCACGCCCGGGGGGTCGCCGATCTGATGCACCGGGTGGGCGAGCTGTTGCCGCCGCCGGTCGCGCAGGAAGAGGTCCCCCCCGAGCACACCACCGGCGAGATCCGCATCGCCGTGATCGGCCGGCCGAACATCGGCAAGAGCACCCTCATCAACCGCATGGTGGGCCAGGAGCGTCACGTGGTGCACGACATGCCGGGCACCACCATGGACGCGGTCGACAGCCCCTTCGAGCACAACGGCAACCGCTATGTGCTGGTGGACACCGCCGGTGTGCGCAAGAAGCGCCGCATCTCCGACGCGGTCGAAGGCTTCGCCGTGTCCAGAGCCATCCGGTCCATCGAGCGCTGCCACGTGTCCTTGCTCATGGTCGACGGCACCCTGGGCCTGACCGATCAGGACGCCCGGCTGGCGGCCCTGGTCACCAGCCGGGGCAGGGCCCTGGTCCTGTTGATCAACAAGTGGGATCGGGTCAAGGAAGACCCTGAGCGCTCCAGCCGAGACATCGTCGACGAGCTCGAGCGCAAGCTGCCCCACGCCCCTTGGGCCCCGGTGCTCTACATCTCGGCGCTGACCGGCAAGGGCGTACACCGCATCCTCAAGGACGTGCACCGGGTCTACGAGCAGTTCGACAAGCGACTCACCACCTCGGAGTGCAACCGCTTCCTGGCGGCGGCCGTCGAGGCCCACAGCCCGCCCCAGCGGCACCACCGACCCGTCCGCCTGAACTACATGACCCAGGTCCGGGTCCGGCCGCCGACTTTCATGATCAGCTGCAACACCCCCGAGGGCGTGGTGCCCGCGTACAAGCGGTACCTCCAGAACAGGCTGCGGGAGATCTACGGCTTCGAAGGCACGCCCCTCCGCCTGAACTTCAAGCGCAAGCGGCGGCCCGGCGAAGCCCACGAGGGCGACTGAGCCATGGGCCAGGTCCGCATCCTCGAGGACCACCTGGTCAACCAGATCGCCGCCGGCGAGGTCATCGAGCGCCCGGCCGCCGTGGTCAAGGAGCTCGTCGAGAACGCGCTGGACGCCCAGAGCCGCACCCTCAGCGTCAAGCTCAAGAGCGGCGGCCGCCAGCGCATCCAGGTCCAGGACGACGGCGCGGGCATGGACCGGGACGACGCCCTGATGTGCCTGGAGCGACACGGCACCTCCAAGATCCGCACAGCCCAGGACCTGCACCAGGTCGACACCCTGGGGTTCCGAGGCGAGGCCCTGCCGTCTATCGCCAGCGTCTGCCGCTTCGAGCTGGTGACCCGCCGGGCCCAGGACGAGGTCGGCGTGCGGCTGGTGGTGAACGGCGGCCGACTCGAGGCCCCCGAGCCCACGGCGTGCCCGCCGGGCACCCGGATCACGGCGAGCCAGCTCTTCTTCAACGTGCCGGCCCGGCGGAAGTTCCTGCGCACCGTGCCCACCGAGCTGGGCCACTGCGTCGAGGCCGTCGTGCGCCAGGCGCTGGTCCACCCCGACGTGGACTTCACGGTGGAGCACGATGGGCGCACCCTGGTCCGGGCCCCGACCGCGAAGACCCGCACCGAGCGGGCGGCGGCTCTGTTGGGCGAGCACGGCAAGGCGCTGTTCGAGGCCGACTGGACCGAAGGGCCCCTGGCTGTCCGGGCCCTGCTCAGCCCGGTTGGGGTGCACCAGGCGTCCCCCAGGGGCTCGATGTACCTGTACGTGAACGGCCGCTTCGTGACCGACGCGGTCCTGCGCCGGGCGGTGCGCGAGGCCTACCGGCACGTCGTGCCCAAGGGCCGCTACCCGGTGGGCGTGCTCGATGTGCGCCTGCCGCCGGACCACGTGGACTGCAACGTGCACCCCACCAAGATCCAGGTGCGCTTTCGACACGCCAGGGACCTGGAGCAGGCCGTGGCCGGCGGCATTCGCCGCGCCCTCGAGGACCACGGCATTCGGCGCAACATGGCCGAGCGGGCGCGAGACGAGACGGCGCCTGCCGCGCGCGCCGAGCTGCTGCCCCTGTCCGAGCCGGTCCTGTCCCGACCCCCGTCCCCGCCCGAGCCCCTGTCCGCCCTGCCCGACCTGCCGCCGATGGCGGCCAGCCCCTCCCCGGGCCTGGCGTCTCATGGCCACGATCACGGGCACCACCACCACCGGCCGGCCCCGGCCACACCGGTCGACCCCGAGGCCTTGCTCCCGGTGGCTCGCTTTCAGGACCTGCGCGTCATCGGCCAGTTCGCCCGCACCTACGTGCTCTGCGAGGGGGCGGGGGAGCTGGTGCTCATCGACCAGCACGCGGCCCACGAGCGGGTCCAGCTCCACCGTCTCCAGGCCGACGCCGACGCCCGCATGGGCGTCAGCCAGCGCCTGCTCACCCCGATCCTGGTCGAGCTGGCCCCGGCCCGCGCGTCGGTGCTCGCCGAGAACCTCGACGTGCTGGCGGACCTCAAGCTCGAGGTCGAGCCCTTCGACGCCGGCACTTTTGCCGTGCGGGCGGTGCCTCGGTCCCTGGAAAAGGTCGACCTGGTCCGGCTGATCACCGACATCGCCAACGACCTGGCCGAGGGCGGACGGGGCCTTGCGGGTCGGGATCTCCAGGAACACCTGCTGGCCACCATGGCCTGCCACAACTCGATCCGGGCCCACCAGGACCTGACCCCCTTCCTCATGCGCCAGCTGCTCCAGGAGCTCGACCAGGTCGACTTCGAGGTCTGCGCCCACGGCCGCCCGGTGGCGATCCGGGTCAGCGAGGCGGAGCTGGAGCGCCGCTTCCACCGGGCTTGAGCGGTGGCTCTACTCGTCCTCGGGGGGCCGACCGCCGCTGGCAAGACCGCGGCGGCCTGTGCGGTCCACGACCGCACCGGGGCGCGGCTGGTCAGCGCCGACGCCATGCAGGTCTACCGGGGCCTGGACATCGGCACCGGCAAGCCCACGCCCGACGAGCTCACGTCCTACCCCCACGCCTGCCTGGACGTGAGGGACCCGCACCAGGACTACAACGCGGCGGACTTCGCCCGGGATGCCGACGCCGTCATCGCCCAGGGAGGGCCGGTGGTGGTCGTGGGCGGCACGGGGCTCTACCTGCGGGCTCTGCTCCAGGGACTCGTGGTGACGCCGCCGGCGGACCCGGCGCTGCGGGCGGAGCTCGAGACGCTGCCCGACCTCTTCGCCGCGCTCCAGGCCGTCGACCCGGTCCTGGCCGCACGGCTCCACCCCAACGACCGGGTGCGCATCCTGCGCGGGCTCGAGGTCCACCGGATGACCGGCCAGCGGCTCTCCGAGCTGCACGACGCTCACCTGGGCCAGGTTCGACACCAGGCCGTGAGGCTCTGGCTCGACCGGGACGACCTGCACGCCCGCATCGACGCGCGGGTGCTGCAGATGGTCGAGCAAGGCCTGGTCCAGGAGCTGCGCGATGCCCTCGACGCCGGGGTGCCCCCGGACTGCAAGCCCCTGAAGAGCCTGGGCTACAAGCACTTCCTGTTCCACGTGCGCGGCACCATGTCCCTGGACGAGGCCATCCGGTGCACCCAGCGGGACACCCGGCGCTTTGCCCGCAAGCAGCGAGCGATGCTGCGCAAGCTGGGGGGCTTCACCCAGGTGGACGCCCGGGACACCGCGGCGGTGCTGGCGGAGGCGGCGCGCGCGTTCGGAGCCTGAAGCAGGCTGCCCCCCGGGCTTCAGCGGCTCTTCTTCTCGGCCTTCTTCAGCAGCTTCTCGGCCTTGGCCTGGTGGCCACCGCTCAGGTTCTGGGCGAGCCACTCCAGTCGCGCCAGCGTGACGTCGGAGAAGGCCAGATCGCTGATGCGGTCCCCGAAGCCGCCCAGCAGAGCCCCTGGGAGCCAGGGCGCGTCGGGTCCGACGGCCTGCTCCATGAGCCGATCGATGCCCTTCAGCTCGCCCAGAGCGATGATGCGGGCCGCCTTGCCTCGCAGGGGCGCGTTCGGGTCCAGGGCCATGGGAAGCAGCACCTGCCCCAGCGCCCGCCAGCTCCGGTCCAGATCGGCGAGCCCGCCGGAGACGATCGAGGTGCAGCGATCGATGAGCTCTTCCTGCGCATGGGGGCGCCGGGCGAGCTCGGACAGCCCGTAGACGTGCTCCGGGGGAAGCGGGTGCTCGGACAGGCTGAAGACCGAGACGTAGCGGTCGCCCGAGGGGCTGTACACCGTCTTCATGTCGCGGATGATGCCCAGCAGCAGGTCCAGCGTGTCGATCTGGACGCTCTCCTTCATCGCCAGCAGCGCGTCGGTCTGGTCTGGGGAGATCACCGCGCCCCGCACGGGGAAGTGCGCCCAGACGTGGGGGAGCATCCCGTTGTCGGGCTGGATGAGCACGCCCGCGCCTGCCAGGAATTGGGCCCCTTCGCCGAAGCGGACCAGCCAGGACGCGGCCTCCTTGAGATCGCCCTGGGTGCCCCCGGGATGCCCAGCGCGGATCCAGCGGGCCAGTGCATCACAGCCCGGGGCCTCCAGGCCTCGCAGCTTGTTGATCGCGCGGTCGACGCCGCTTCCGGAGTTCAGCTGGGCGATGTGGGGCTCGGCCTTGCGCTCGAGCTTCTCGCTTCGATCGTCGCAGCGGAGCTCGTCCGGGGGCACGCGGGGCCTGGGGTAGGCGGCGCCCGGATCAGGGGCGGTCTCCAGGCCGTCGGCGACCCCTGGCCGAGCGGGGAGCAGCCACAGGGCGCCGGCGAGGAGCAGACTGGAGGCGGTCAGCCGTACCGGGCGTCGGAGGAGGAACATCGGGCCTGCCAGGGGAGCGGAGAGGGGACCATCCTACCCCCCGCACGACACCCCTTGACCGCGCCTTTGCCGGACGCTTGCAGGTCCTGGACAGTCGACGTGGACCACCCGGTGGGGGGCGACGGCACCACCATCAACGTGGCCCAGTGCTCGTGGTGGGACGCAGGCGAACTGGCGGACCTGTGTGTGGGCGACGAGGGCTCGCTCTACAGGGCGGTGGCGTCCTTCGACGATGAAGGCTGGCTGGCCGGGCACTACAGCGTGTTTCCGTTCCGGGAGGCCGACGTGGCGGCTCGCACAGTGAGCGAGCACCTGCTGGAGTGATTTTTCTGTTGTTGCGAATCTGATATCAGTAGTGTTGATAAGATGGGACTTTATCTCGTTGAGCAGCAATCATAGGGTGGGGACACCGCTGCCACCCTCCAGCCGGACTCTCCCGGCTCTCTTGGCAGAGGAGGACCCATGGAGCTCTCCCTCTCCGGCCTGCACTGGCCGGCCGTCGTCGCCGCCGTGGTCGCGGGCCAGATCCTCTCGACCCTCTGGTTCACCGTGGTCTTCGGGGACCCGTGGGCCCAGGAGTACGGCGCCGCCGACCGCAAGCAGCACACCGCGGAGATCCCTGGCTACACCTATGGGGTGCAGCTGCTCTGCACGGTGGTGATGGTGCTGTCCGTCGGGCTGCTCCAGCAGGCCCTGGGCGCCGAGGGGGTCGGGGGTGCGCTCACCACGGCGTGCTTCGTCACCGTCGGCTTCGCCGTGGCCACGGCCTTGCCGGGCCTGGCGTTCCTGAAGCGCTGGCGGGTGGCGGCGATCACCCTGGGCAACCAGGCGGTCATGATCCTGGCGGCGTCGCTCATCCTGGGGCTCTGGCGCTGAAGCACGACCTCAACGACGTCCAGGCCTTCCTCGAGGTCGCGCGACTGCGGAGCTTCACGGCTGCTGGGGTCGCCCTGGATCTGCCCACGTCGGCCATCAGCAGGCGGGTGCGCAGGCTCGAGGACCGGCTGGGCTACCGGCTGCTGCACCGCACCACCCGCCAGGTGGGCCTGACCGCGTCCGGGCGCATCTACTACGAGCGCCTGGCCGCGATGACGCGGATGCTGACCGAAGCGGAGACGGCGGTGCAGCGCAGCCGCGAGGCGCCGGCCGGCAAGCTCCGCATCGCCCTGCCCCCCGAGGATCGGGGGGTGCTCTGGGGCGTGCTGGGGCCCTTCGTGCGAGATCACCCCGCGGTGGACCTGGAGCTCCACCACACCCTCGCCTATGTCGATCTGATCGAGCAGGACGTCGACGTGGCCCTGCGCGGCGGTTCACCGCCGGACTCCACCGAGCTGATCGCCCGCCAGCTCTGGGACTCCCGCATCCTGCTGGTCGCCAGTCCGGAGTACCTGGCGCTCCGAGGCACGCCGGTCCGGGTCGCCGACCTGGCGGATCACGACGGCGTGTGCATGGACCCCTGGGCGCCCAACGGCATTCGGCGGCTGGACGGGGATCGGGGCTCGGTCAAGATCGCGATGCGGAACCGCATCCGGGCCAACAGCCTGGAGACCGCCCGGCACGCGGCCCTGGACGGACTCGGCATCGCCCCGCTCCTGCTCTTGACCTGCCAGGACGACCTGGACCGCGGGGCTCTGGTCGAAGTGCTGCGGGGCGCTCTGCCCGACTCGGCCCAGGGCTGGTACGTCTACCCCCGGGACCGGGCGCGGTCCGCGGCGGCCCAGGCACTGTTGGCGCACCTGGCGGCAGTGGCGGCGGTGAACCTGGGGCCCGGCTGACGGGGGTGGGTTAGCCAGACGCCCCATGGAACTCGTCCTCGACTTCGAGCGCCCCCTGATCGAGCTGCAGAAGCGCATCGCTTCCCTGGTCGACATCCAGGAGTCCGAAGGCACGGATCTCTCCGCCTCCATCAGCCAGCTCCAGGTCCGCGCCGAGAAGCTCCAGCGGCAGATCTTCAGCGCCCTGACCCCGTGGCAGCGGGCCCAGCTCTCCCGGCACCCCCGGCGGCCCTACACCCTGGACTACCTGGACCGCCTGTTCACCGACTGGATCGAGCTCCACGGCGACCGGGCGGGCCACGCCGACCACGCCATCGTGAGCGGCATCGCCCGCTACAAGGGCCGCAGGGTCACGGTCATCGGCCACCAGAAGGGCCGGAACACCCGGGAGAACCTGGAGCGCAACTTCGGAATGCCGCGCCCCGAGGGCTACCGCAAGGCCCTGCGCATCATGAAGCTGTCAGAGCGCTTCGACCGGCCGATCATCACCTTCATCGACACCCCGGGCGCCTACCCGGGCATCGACGCCGAGGCCCGGGGCCAGGCCGAAGCCATTGCCCGCAACATCCTCGAGATGAGCCGCCTCAGCGTGCCGGTGGTCTGCGTCGTGATCGGCGAAGGGGGCAGTGGCGGCGCCCTGGCGGTCGGGGTCGGCAACCGGGTGCTGATGCTCGAGAACAGCATCTACAGCGTGATCTCCCCAGAGGGCTGCGCCGCCATCCTGTGGCGGGACCGGGCCGAAGGCCCTCGTGCGGCGTCGGCGCTGCGCATCACGGCCGACGACTGCCTGAGCCACGGCATCGCCGACGAGGTCATCGGCGAGCCCGCATGTGGTGCCCACCGGGACCACGAAGCCACGGCCGCGTCCCTGGACGAGGCGCTGTCACGACACCTGGACGCACTGGTCGACATGACCCCGGAGCAGCTCATCCAGGACCGCTACGACCGCTTCCGCAAGCTCGGGGCGTTCGAGCAGGCGTGAGCGTTTCGATGACCCTCGGCCCGGGCGGTCCACTCACCGGCCGCCTGCGGGTCCCGGGCGACAAGTCCATCTCCCACCGGTCGCTGATCTTCAACGGCCTCGCGACGGGCTCGGCCCGGGTGCGGGGGCTCTTGGACGCTGCAGATGTCCAGGCGACGGCCACAGCCCTGCGCCGTCTGGGCGTGCACCTGCGGCGGTCCCGCGGGGACCTGGTGGTCCAAGGCACCGGCGGGGTGCTCCAGGAACCCGGTGCGCCGGTGGACTGCGGCAACTCCGGCACGGGCATGCGGCTGCTGGCGGGGGCCGTGGCAGCCCACGATCTGCTGGTCGTCTTGACCGGCGACCAGAGCCTGCGTCAGCGCCCCATGGGCCGCATCACGGTGCCGCTGGGCCGCATGGGTGCTCGCCTCGACGGGCGCGACCAGGGCCGCCTGCCGCCCCTGGTGGTGCGCGGGGGTCAGCTCCAGGGCATCCGCTGGGAGAACCCGGTGCCCTCGGCCCAGGTCAAGAGCTGCCTGATCCTCGCCAGCCTGGGGGCCGCCGGCACCCTGGAATTCCGCGAGCCCCACCGCTCCCGGGACCACACCGAGCGCATGCTGGGCGCCATGGGCGTGTCCATGCGGCGCGACGGCGACTGGCTCCGCGTTCCTTGTGGACAGCAGCCCCACTGCGTCGACGTCGACGTGCCGGCGGACATCTCCTCGGCGGCGTTCTTCCTGGTGGCCGCGTCGATCGTGCCGGGGTCGGACCTGTTGCTCGAGGGGGTCGGTGTGAACCCGACCCGCACCGGCGTGCTGGATGCCCTGTGGTCGATGGGCGCCGACATCACCCTCGAGGACGAGCGGGTCGTGTCCGGAGAGCCGGTGGCCGACCTGCGGGTGCGGCACGCCGGACTGCACGGCGCGTCCTGGGGCGGCGAGCTCGTGCCGCGCACCATCGACGAATTCCCGGTCTTGGCCGTCGCCGCCGCTTGCGCCCAAGGCGAGACCGTGCTCACGGGCGCCGCCGAGATGCGGGTCAAGGAGTCCGACCGCATCGCCGCCACCGTGGCCGGTCTGCGTGCCCTGGGCGTCGACGCCGACGAGCGGCCGGACGGCTTCGCGGTCCAGGGCGGTCCCCTGCGGGCCGGCGTGGTGGACAGCGTCGGAGACCACCGCATCGCCATGGCTTTTGCCGTCGCGGCCTGCCGCGCGACCGGCGAGTGCCGGATCGACGACACCGCGAACATCCGCACCAGCTTCCCCACTTTTCCCGCCTTGCTCGCGCAGGCCCGGAGCGCCTGAATGTCCCACCCTCCGATCAGCATCGCCATCGACGGCCCGGCCAGCTCGGGCAAGGGCACCGTGGCGCGGCTGGTGGCCGCAGAGCTCGGCTACCAGCACGTCGACAGCGGGGCCCTGTACCGGGCCCTGGCCTGGGTCGCCCTGGCTGCCGGCGTGGCCTGGACCGACGGGCCCGCCCTCGCCGACCTGGTCGGCGAGATGGACCTGGGGTGGCGCCAGGTCCCGGGCAGCGTGTCGATGCGTCTGCACCTGGGCGACCGCGACGTCGAGGACGACATCCGGACCGAAGCCATCGGCCGGGGGGCCTCCGATGTGTCCAAGCTCCCGCCGGTCCGGGCAGCCCTGCTGGCCCTCCAACAGGACTGGGGCCGGCGCGGGGGCGTCGTGATGGACGGGCGGGACATCGGCACGGTCGTGTGGCCGGACGCCGCCCTCAAGATCTTCCTGACCGCCACGGTCGAGGCCCGGGCCCAGCGCCGGCACCAGGAGCAGCTCGGCCGGGGCGTGGACTGCGAGCTCGCCACGGTGCGCACCGAGATCGAGGCCCGGGATCACCAGGACTCGACCCGCGCGGTGGCGCCCCTGCGCCAGGCCAGCGACGCCCGGCTCCTCGACACCACGCACCTGGCCCCCCAGGCTGCCGCAGATCAGGTCGTCGCCTGGGCTCGGCAGGCCGCGGGAGCCGCTTGACCCGACTTCTTGGCCGCGATACCTGGCCGGGCCTCGGGCCTCACGGTCCCGAGCGATCACCCCCATACATCGTGCCAGATTTCACCGCGGATCCCGTCGCCAGGCGGCCCCGGACCCGGCACGCCAATCCCTCGTTCCCCGGTCGGGAGACCTCTCCCGGGACGGGCCAGGATCAACAGAAAACTTCATGACTTCCGAGAATCTCGACACCTCCCTCGCCGACGTCAGCCGCGAAGACTTCGAAGCGATGATGAACGCCCACCTGGACACCTCCTCTGTGAAGGAGCAGTCGGTGGTGACGGGTACGGTCATCGGCATCACCGACGACCGGGTCGTGGTGGACATCGGCTACAAGGCCGAAGGCTCCATCAGCAAGCACGAGTTCGTGCGCACCGAAGACGGCATCGACGTCTCGGTCGGCGACAAGATCGACGTCTACCTGGACGCGATGGACGACCACCGCGGTCAGCTCATCCTCTCCAAGGAAAAGGCCGACCTGATGAAGGCGTGGGAAGAGATCTCCCAGGCCGTCGAGCGCGACGAGACCGTCACCGGCGTCATCGTGGCCCGGGTCAAGGGCGGCCTCCAGGTCGACATCGGCGTCAAGGCCTTCCTGCCCGGCTCCCAGGTCGACCTGCGGCCGGTCAAGAACCTCGAGAAGCTCCTGGGCGAGACCTACGAGTTCAAGATCATCAAGTTCAACAAGAAGCGCGGCAACATCGTGCTCTCCCGCCGGGTCCTGCTCGAGAAGGACCGCGAGAGCCGGCGCCGTGACACCGTCAAGAAGCTCCAGGTCGGCGTGATCATGTCCGGCGTGATCAAGAACATCACCGACTACGGTGCGTTCGTGGACCTGGGCGGCATCGACGGCCTGCTCCACATCACGGACATGAGCTACGGCCGCATCCAGCACCCCTCGGAGATGTTCGAGGTGGGCCAGACGGTCGAGGTCAAGGTGCTCAAGTTCGACGCCGAGACCGAGCGCGTCTCCCTGGGCTACAAGCAGATCCGGCCCGATCCCTGGGAGGAGGCCGACTACAAGTACCCGGTCGGCTCCATCGTCCGCGGCAAGGTCGTGTCCATCCCCGACTACGGCATCTTCGTCGAGCTCGAGGACGGCATCGAGGGCCTGGTCCACATCTCCGAGATGACCTGGAACAAGCGGGTCAAGCACCCGTCCAAGCTCGCCGCCGTCGGCGACGTGGTCGAGGCCGTCGTGCTCGGCGTGGACATGGAGAACAAGCGCATCTCCCTGGGCATGCGTCAGCTCGAGGAGAACCCCTGGGACCGCATCGAGTTGACCTGGCCGGTCGGCTCGATCGTCAAGGGCAACGTGCGCAACATCACCGACTTCGGCATCTTCGTCGGCATCGATGAGGGCATCGACGGCCTGGTGCACATCTCCGATCTGTCCTGGGGCCAGCGCATCAAGCACCCCTCGGACCGCTACCAGAAGGGCGACGAGGTCGAGGCCCGCGTCCTGCACATCGACCGCGACAACGAGCGCATCTCCCTGGGCATCAAGCAGCTCGGCGAAGACCCGTGGCTGTCGGTGAACGCCCGCTTCTTCCTGGGCCAGGTCATCGAAGGCCCGGTCGTGCAGCACGCCGACTTCGGCGTGTTCGTGGAGCTCGAGGAAGGCGTCGAGGGCCTGGTTCACGTCTCGGAGCTGTCCAACAGCGCCGACGACTGGTCCAGCAGCTACCCCATCGGCTCCAAGATCACGGCGAGCATCATCAACATCGACGGTCGCGACCGCCGCATCAGCCTGTCCGAGGTCGCGGCCGCCGGGTCCGAGGCCGACGACGAGGCGCCTGCCGAGTACCTGCGGTCCACCACCGAGGCCAGCGCCTCGCTGGGTGACCTGATGGGCGACATCGCTGGCAAGTTCGGAAGCGGCGACGAGGCCGCAGCCGCAGCCGCAGCCGCTGGCGCGGATGCCGCAGAGCCCTCCGCTGACGCGGCCGCTGCTGCCGACGCCCCTGCTGCCGCAGAGCCCTCCGCCGACGCGCCCGCTGACACGGATGCCGAGGCCCCAGCTGCCGAGGAGCCTGCTGCCGAGGAGCCTGCTGCCGAGGCCCCAGCTGCCGAGGCCCCAGCTGCCGAGGAGCCCGCTGCCGAAGAGCCTGCAGCCGACGAGGCCGCGGCCCCCGAGGCGAGTGCCGACGAGACCGCGCCTCCGGCCTGAGCCTGGCGCGACCCGACCCGAGAGGGAGCGCTCCGGCGCTCCCTTTCGTGCTTCGGGCCCCCCCGGTTCGGGATAAGGGCCGCCCATGCGGCGCTTCCTGATCCTGTTGGTGCTCTTCCTGCTGTTGGCTCTGCCCGTCGTGCTCTTCGTGGTGCAGAACCAGCACCACACGACCACCCTGGGGTTGAACCTGGGGGTCTGGGCCGGCGTGACGCCGGATCCGCTGCCCGTGGCCCACCTGTTGCTGTGGACGGGCCTGGGGGGCCTGGTGGTGGGGCTGTTCGCCAGCTACTTCCGGTCGTCGGCGCTCAAGCGCCGTGTCCGTCAGCTCGAAGCCGAGCTCACGCTCCAGGCGGTCCAGGGCAGGGATTGACCGCGCTCTGGCTGGCCGCACTGCTTGGCTGCACGGGGAACGACAGTCCGGCACCCGTGCTGACGAGCACTCCGGGGAGCCGACAGGGCCCCGGCGTGGCCCAGGTCGACAAGCACGAGGTCACCCTCGAGGGCGGCCGCCAGCCACTGCACCCGACTGCCTTTGGCGCCGACCAGCTCGGTTGGGACCAGGTCGCTGTCCTGGACCCCGCCCAGGGCGCCGCGCTGATGGAGGCGCTGAATCAGCTGGGGGCCCCCTGCGAGCCGTGTTGGCAGCAGGGGTGGAGCTATAGCAAGTGCTTGCTGGAGCGTCCGCCGGCCTGCACCGAGCTCCTGGGCCGGCTGCTCGATCGGGGCGTGGGGTTGGCCGGACTGGGCGCCCGCACCGCTGATCTGCGCACCGCGTTGCGCTACGACGACCTGTGGGTGGACGTGCCCTGGGAGGACGTGACCGCCGTGGCCGACGGGTGGGGCGAGGCTTCGGCCATGGTCCAGGTGGTCCTGGTGGTCGACCTGCAGTCGCCCTTCTGTGCCCGGGTCTCCGACTCCTGGCAGGCGCTGCTGGACGAGGGCGGATCGGCGCTTCAGGTCCGCATCCTGTTCTGGACCGAGGAGCGGCATCCCCGCTCGGGACCGGCCGCCCTGGCGGCGATGGCCGCCGCGGCCCAGGGCCAGCTGTGGGCCTACTCCCGCTTGCTCCTGTCTCGCTACCAGCACCTCGACGACGCCGGCCTGGTGGCTGCAGCCACCGAGCTGGGCCTGGATCTGGCGGCCTTCGACCGCGTGCGGGCGGCCCCGGCTTCCTTGGAGCGGCTCCAGGCCCAGCGGGTCTTGGCCGAGGCACTGGGCGCTCGCAGCGCACCGACGGCGTTCGTGGACGGCTTTCGGCTCCGGGGGGCGCGGCCGCACCCCCAGCTCTCCTCCTTGCTGGCGCGGGCCTTCGCCTACCGGGTGCCCGGGCCATGAGGCTGAACCCAGGTCGCCTGGCCGCGGGCCAGGTCCTGCTCGAGGTCGAACAGGGCCGCCACGCCGATCGAGCGCTCTCCAGGCTCGCGCCGCCGGACGGGCGGGATCGGGCCCTGGCCTGGCAGCTGGTCCTGGGTGTGCTGCGCCACCGCGGCGCGATCGACGGCGCCATCGACGCGGTCAGCACCCGCGCGGTCGAGACCCTGGACCCGCCGGTCCGGGCCGCGCTGCGGGTCGCGACCTGGGAGCGGCTCTACGGCCGCGCACCGGACCACGCCGTGGTCGACCAGGGCGTGGCGCTGGCCCACGCGCTGGGCGCGCCCCAGGCCCGCGGCTTCGCCAACGCGGTCTTGCGCCGTGTGGCGCCGGTCGACGTGCCCGCAGCCCAGAATCACCCGGCGTGGTGGGTGTCTCGCTGGACCGAGCGCGTCGGGGCGGCGGCGGTCGAGGACTGGTGTGCCCGCAACGACCAGCCGGCCCCCTTGGGGGTGGTGGCCCGCGACGATCCGGACGGGGTCGCTGGAATGCTCGGCGGCGTCGGCCGGGTCCGGCCGGCGACGGTCCAGGGCCAGGCCGTGCCTGGCGCCTTCCTGGTCGACGAGCTCAGCGGACCGGTCGACGCCCTCCCAGGCTTTGCAGACGGCGCCTGGTGGGTCATGGATCCGGCGAGCTGCGCCACGGCGGATCTGGTGCCCCTGACCCCAGGAGACCGCGTGCTCGATGCCTGCGCAGCCCCAGGCGGCAAGGCCCTGCGCCTGGCGGCCCGCGGCGCCCGGGTCATGGCCTGCGACCTGAGCAAGGACCGTCTGCAGGTGCTCAAGGCCAACGCCCGCCGCACGGGCCTGGGCCCCATCGCCCGCCAGGTCGACTGGCTCGAAGCGCCGTGGACGCCCAAGGTGCCGTTCGACGCGGCTCTGGTCGACGTGCCCTGCACGGGGCTGGGCACCCTGCGCCGGCACCCGGAGATCCGATGGGCCCGCCAGCCCACCGACCCCGCGGCCATGGCCCTGCGCCAGGCGCCGATCCTCTCCGCTGCTGCGGCCACGGTGCGGCCCGGCGGACACCTGGTCTACAGCGTCTGTTCACCCGAACCCGAGGAGGGGAACACGCTGGTGGCCGCGTGGGTCGCGTCCAGCGCCGGTCGGGACTGGACCCTGGTAGAGGAGCGGCTCGCGGCGCCGCCGGTCGAAGACGCCGACTGCTTCTACGCTGCCTTGCTGGAACGGGCGACATGAGCCTGCACGCCGACAAGCCCATGTTCCGGCAGTACCTCGAGCTCAAGGGCCAGGTGCCGGACGCGCTGTTGTTCTTCCGGATGGGGGACTTCTACGAGCTCTTCTTCGAGGACGCCCAGCTGGCGGCCGGCCTGTTGGACCTGACCCTGACGGCCCGCATGAAGGACAGTCCGGAGCCGGTGCCGATGGCCGGGGTGCCCCACCACGCGGCCAAGTCCTACATCGTGAGTCTGGTGGACCAGGGCCACAAGGTCGCCATCGCCGAGCAGGTCGAAGACCCCAAGCTCGCCCGTGGCATCGTGCGGCGGGCCATCACCCGGGTCGTGACGCCGGGGCTGGCCTTCGACCCGGACGACCTGGCCCCTCGGGAGGCCTGTTGGATCGCCGCCCTGGTTCACCTGGGCGAGACCTGGGGCCTGGCGCTCTTGGACGCGTCGACCGGCGACCTGCGGGTGGCGGACCTGGACGACCGGGCCGCTGCCCTCGACGAGCTGTCCCGGGCCGAGGTCCGCGAGGCCGTGCTGCCCGAGGATCTCGCTCTGGACGAGACCCTGTCGGCCGCCCTGGGGGGCATCGCCACCACCGCCGTGGACCCGGGCTGGTTCGAAGTCGAGGGCGCTCGCCGGGACCTCTGCGAGCGGCTCCGGGTCGCCGACCTGGAGGGCTTCGGGTGTGGGGAGCTGGGCCCTGCACTCGGTGCCGCCGCCGCCCTGGTGGCCTACGCCGAACGGGCCACCCACGCCCGCCTGAGCCACCTGCGAGGCATCCGGAGCCACCAGTTGAGCGGCTTCATGGTGCTGGATCAGCCGACCCGCCGGAACCTGGAGATCCTGCGGCCGATGACGGGCCGAGGACGCAAGGGCTCGCTCCTGGACCTGATGGACCGCACGCGCACGAGTGGTGGCGGGCGCCTGTTGCGGGAGTGGCTCACCTGGCCCCTGCTCGAGCGCGACCGCATCGAACGGCGCCTGGAGCGGGTCGATGCGCTGGTCGAGAGCACCTCTCTGCGGACCGAGATCCGGTCGGCCCTGGCCGCCGTGGCGGACCTCGAGCGCATCGCTGGCAAGCTGGCAGCGGGCACCGCTGGGCCGCGGGGCGTCGCGGCCCTGCGTCGGTCCCTGGACGCGGTGCCTGGGGTGTTCGACAAGATCGCCCGCAGCCCCGAGCTGTCCCCTCTGGTGCCAGCGGACCTGTGTGGCGAGGTCGCCGCCGACATCGGCACCTGGCTGGTCGACGAGCCCCCGATCCAGCTCACCGAAGGCGGCCTGATCCTGCCCGGCATCGACCCCGAGCTCGACGAGCTGGTCGCGCTGGCCAGGGGCGGTCGGAGCACTCTGGCCCAGCTCGAGAGCCGGGAGCGCGAGGCCACGGGCATCGGCAGCCTCAAAGTCCGGTACAACAAGGTCTTCGGCTACTTCCTCGAGGTCACCCGGGCGAACCTGCACCGGGTGCCCGAGCACTACCTGCGCAAGCAGACCCTGACCAACTCAGAGCGCTACATCACCCCGGAGCTCAAGGAGCTCGAAGAGCGCGTGTTGGGGGCGGACGAGCGGCGCAAGGCTCTGGAGCACGAGCGCTTCCTGCAGCTCCGGGAGCGGTTGTCCGGGGCGGTTCCACGCCTCCAGGCCGTGGCCCAGGCCGTCGCCGAGCTCGACGTCTACGCGGGACTGGCCGAGCTCGCCGTGGACCGCCGCTACGTGCGCCCAACGGTCGACGGCTCCCGGGAGCTCGTGATCAAGGGCGGACGGCACCCGGTCGTCGAGAGCCAGGAGCTGGGCGAGAGCTTCGTGCCCAACGACCTGACCCTGCGGCCCAAGGACCGGCGCCTGGTCATCCTCACCGGCCCGAACATGAGCGGCAAGTCGACGGTGATGCGCCAGGCCGCCCTGATCGCGCTGATGGCCCAGATCGGGTCCTTCGTGCCGGCGGACTCCGCACGGGTCGGCGTCTGCGACCGCATCTTCACGCGGGTCGGTGCGTCCGACGACTTGGCGTCGGGCCGCTCGACCTTCATGGTCGAGATGTCCGAGACGGCCAACATCCTTCACCACGCCACCGACCGCAGCCTGGTCATCCTGGACGAGATCGGGCGGGGCACCAGCACCTACGACGGACTGTCGATCGCGTGGGCTGTGGCCGAGGACCTGCACGACCGCATCCGCGCCCGGACCCTGTTCGCGACCCACTACCACGAGCTGCTGGAGCTGGCCGACGTGCGCCCAGGGGTGCACAACCTGTCCGTCGCGGTGTCGGAGTGGGGCGAGCGTATCCTGTTCTTGCGCCGCCTGAAGGAGGGCGGAGCCAGCCGGTCCTACGGCATCCAGTGCGCCAGGCTGGCGGGCATGCCGCTGCCTGTGGTGGCCCGGGCCAAGAAGCTCCTGGTGCGGCTGGAGAAGCACGCTGGCGACGCCCCGACCCCCCAGCTGGGGCTGTTCGCGGCGGCTCCGCGGGCCGAGCCCGAGCCCATGCCGGATCCTCTGCGGGTGGCCCTCGCCGAGATCGACCCCGACGCGCTCAGCCCCAGAGACGCCCTGGCCCTGCTGTATCGTCTCAAGGACGTGGCGAGCGAGGAGGACCCGGCCTGAGCACCCTGCGCTGGTTCCTGGTGGTGCTGGTCGGGCTGGTCTCGTCGCCGGCGCTGGCCCGCGAGCTGACCGAGGTCCGGGTCTTCGTCGGCGACCGCCACGCCCAGGTCCTGCTGGTGGCCGATGGCCCCTTGCCGCCGGCCCAGGTCCGGTCCACTCCCCGGCGGGGCAAGGCCCCCGCCCGCGCCTCGGCGAGCCTGCCGGGCGTGGTGCTGAGCGCCGAGCTCAAGAGCGCCTATGCCCGCGACGGCGTGCGCTACTTGATCCCGGTCGACCGGGGCGGTGTGCAACGGGTCGTCCTGGCCCCCGTCGGCAGCGACCTCCAGGTCTCCATCGAGCTCGATGGTGGGCGCAACGTGGTCGCGACCAGCGTGGAGCGGCGGGGCCTGTTGCTGGACCTGCGGGCCGAAGGCGCGACCCGGGACCCGTCCTTGCCCGACGCTGGCATGCTGGGCTCCTGGCTGGCGGGGGTCTCCCTGTCCCGCCAGGCCGAGCAGCTGGGCAAGCCCCGGGTCCGCATCGTCGTGGACCCGGGTCACGGGGGCTGGGACAGCGGCGCGGTGGGTCTGACGGGCACCCACGAAGCGGACATCGCGCTGCAGCTGTCCCTACGCCTCGCCAAGGAGCTGGAGCGCCAGCTGGGCGCCGAAGTGCTGCTCACACGCAGCGACGACACCTTCGTTCCCCTCAAGGAGCGCGCCCGCTACGCCAACGCGGTCGAGGCGGATCTCTTCCTGTCCATCCACGCCAACGCATCGCCGTCGAAGACCGGCTGGGGCATCGAGACCTACTACCTGGACACCGCGACCGACGCTGGCGCGGCCCGGGTCGCTGCCCGGGAGAACGCCATCGCCGCCCAGGAACAGGCCGAAGGCGTGGACCGCATCGTGCTGGAGCTCTCGATGGCGGGCACGAACCGCCTGTCGCAGCTGCTGGCGATGGACGTCCAGCGCAGCGTCATCAGCCAGACCCAGACGGTCTACGGCGAGGACCAGATCCGGGATCTGGGGGTCAAGACCGCCCTGTTCTACGTGCTGCACAGCACGACCATGCCGTCGATCCTGTTCGAGGCCAGCTTCCTGACCCACCCCGACGACGAGATGCGCCTGCGCCACCCCCTGTTTCAGCAGACGGTGGCCGAGTCCATCGCCTTGGCGGTCGAGCAGTACCTGGAGCGGCAACAGGGCCGCTGATGGACTGGGACCACGCGATCGATGCCTACCTGGACTGGGCGCGGGTCGAGCGGGGGCTGTCGCCGAACACCCTGGACGCCTACAGCCGGGACCTGGGGCTGTTGGCGGCCCAGATGATCGCCCAGGGCCTGCAGACCGTGGACCAGGTCCAGCGCGAGCATCTGTCCGCGTACATGGGTCACCTGCTGGATCAGGGGCGGGCCATGAGCACCCTGGGACGCCACCGGGTGGCCTTTCGCCAGCTGTTCAAGTTCCTGGTGCGAGAAGGGCTTCTCCAGGTCGATCCTTCGGCCCTGGTCCAGGGACCACGGCGGGGCCGGTCACTACCCGGGGTGCTCAGTGAGGCCCACGTCACCCGGCTGCTGGACGCCCCGGACATCACGACCCCCATCGGCGAGCGGGACGCGGCGATGCTGGAGACGCTCTACGCCACCGGCATCCGGGTCACGGAGCTCGTGACTCTGGAGCGCCGGGCCCTTCACCTGGGGTACGGCACCGTGCGGGTCCTGGGCAAGGGCCGCAAGGAGCGGGTCGTGCCGATAGGCGATCGCGCCCTGGCGGCGATCCACCGCTACGTGAACGGGGCCCGGACCCTGCTCGACAAGGCCGCCGTGCAGCGGTGGCTCTTCCTGTCCCCCCGGGGCGGGTGCCTCACCCGGACGGCGTTCTGGTACCGAGTGCGGCACTACGCCCGCGTCTCCGGGATCCCGGGACCGGTCTACCCCCACAAGCTGCGCCACAGTTTTGCCACCCACCTGCTCGAGCACGGGGCCGATCTGCGCATGGTCCAGGCCATGCTCGGGCACGCCGACATCACCACCACCGAGATCTACACCCACGTCGCCCGGGAGCGGCTGCGGGCGATCCATGCCCAGCACCACCCCCGTGGGATTGACCTGGACCCTCCAGCGGGTTGAGAGGGGGGCATGGCCCGTGTTCCCGTCGTCGTCCTTGGTGCCACCGGCATGGTCGGTCAGCGCCTGCTCCAACAGCTCCAGGGCCACCCCTGGCTCCAGGTCGTGGCTGTGGCCGCGTCGGAGCGCAGCGCGGGCAAGACGCTGGCCCAGGCCGGTCGGTGGGTGCTGTCCGGCGATCCCTGGCCCGATGGGGTGGGGGAGCTGGTGGTGCTGCCCTGCGACGCCCAGGTGCTGCGCGGGGTCGCCGCCGTCGCGCTCTCGGCCCTGCCCAGTGGTGTGGCCCGGGTGCTCGAGCCGGCCCTGCGGGACGCCGGCATGTGGGTCGTCTCCAACGCCTCGGCCTATCGCCAGGACCCCACGGTCCCTCTCGTCATCCCCGAGATCAACGCCGACCACCTGAGCCTGGCGGATGCCCAGCCGGGCACCGGCGGTCTGGTGACGAACCCGAATTGCTGTGCGATGCCGCTGGCCTTGGCCCTGGCGCCGCTCCACCAGGCCTTTGGCGTCGAGGCGCTGGTGTGCAGCACCTGGCAGGCCGTGAGCGGTGCCGGCTACCCCGGCGAGTCCGCCTGGGACATGGTCGGCAACGTGCATCCCCACCCGGGCGACGAAGAGGACAAGCTCACCCTGGAGCCCCAGAAGATCCTGGGGGCACCGGGGGCGCCGGCGGACTTCCCGGTGTCGGCCCGGTGTGTGCGCGTGCCGGTGGCCGACGGTCACCTGGTCTCGCTCCAGGTGCGGCTGGGTGGGGGCCCGTCGGTGGCGGTCGTGCGCGAGGCCCTGACGGCCTGGGTCCCCGGGGGGCCTCGGCTGCCTTCGAGTCCGGATCGGGTCCTGGTGCTGCGCGAGCAGCGCGACCGCCCCCAGCCGCGGCTCGACGTGCACGAAGGCGCGGGCATGTCGGTCGTGCTCGGCCGGCTGGAGCCCTGTCCGGTGATGGGCGTCAAGCTCTACGCGCTGGCCCACAACACCGTGCGCGGGGCCGCCGGGGCGGCCCTGCTGAACGCCGAGCTCCTGGTGGCGACCGAGCGGGTCGCCTGAGCGGGCGGATCCGACCCGCTATGCTTGGGAATGGGTGAAGCGACCCGAGGTCTGAGCAGGGCCCTGGACCAGGAGCGAGAGCGCTCGGTCCTGTTGCTGGCCGTCACCCGGGTCGCAGCCACGCTGCTCATGACGCTGCCCATGCCGTTCATCCCGGAGTTCCGCGACACCGGGCTGTGGGAACAGGCTCGCGTCCCGCTGGCCTGCTACCTGGCGGTCGGGATGACCCTGGTGGGGCTGGCCCGGTGGCGGCCCTCGTCGTCGATCACGCTCTGGGCGGTGCCGTTCTTCGACGTGCCGGCGATCATCGCCCTGGTCAGCGTCGTGCCAGCGGCCGCGACGTCGCCCCACTACGCGGCCGGGCTGGGGGCTGGCTTCCTGTGCACGTTCATCTGCGTCTCCCTGCTGACCCTGCGGCAGTCGGTGGTGGCGGCCACGGTTGTGGTCTCGCTCCTGGCGCAGCTGTGGCTCCTGAGGGCCATGGGCGTGCCGCTCCAGTCCTACATGCCCGCCCTGGCCGTGATGTTGTCGACCGCGGCCAGTGCGACCTACGTCGCCTGGCGCCTGCTGCTGCTGTCCGAGGCCGAGCTCAAGGTCTCCCGCCTGGAGCGCTACTTCTCGCCCGAGGTCGCCCGCCGGGTCGAGGAGATGGACTTCGGAGAGAACGCGCAGAGCCAGCAGATCACGCTGTTGTTCAGCGACATCCGCGGCTTCACGGCGATGAGCGAGCAGATGCAGCCCGAGGAAGTCGTGGCCATGCTGAACGAGTACCACTCGGTCATGGTCGACGTGCTCTTCCGGCACCACGGCACGCTCGACAAGTTCATCGGGGACGGCATCATGGCCTACTTCGGGGCACCGCTGGCGGATCCGGACCACGCGGTTCGGGGCGTGATGTGCGGGCTGGAGATGCTCGATGCTCTGGAGGGTCTCAACGCCACCCGCCAGGGCCGCGGCGATCCCCCGCTGCGCATCGGAATCGGGCTCCACACCGGGCCGGCCGTGGTGGGGGCCATCGGCTCTCCCGCCCACCGGCTGGAGTACACGGCCATCGGCGACACGGTGAACCTGGCGGCACGGGTGGAGTCCCTGACCAAGCAGCACAAGCAGCCGCTGCTGGCCACCGACGCCACCCGCCGTGCAGCGCCCGGGTTCCGGTGGTCGGCACTGGGCGAGGTCCAGGTCAAGGGCAAGACCGAGGCGGTGCGGACCTGGGTGCCCTCGACGGCCGACGACGGCGCCTGAACGCCGGCGCTACCGGATCGGTGCCAGCTCGGTCCAGGCCTGGGTCGCCGCGTCCCAGGTCCAGGCGTCGTTGACCACACCCTGGCCGTCCAGGTCGCCGCCGAAGAGCACCACCCCCGTGCCGTCCGGCAAGGGGGCGATGAGGGGGTCTTCCCGCACCAGCGGGCCGTCGCTGTCTGGCAACTCGGTCCACGCTGCGTCGTCGGCGCCTCGGGTCCACACGCTGTCGTCGTCTCCGTCGCCGCCCCAGAGCCACAGTCGGTCGTCGACGGTCAGGAGCCGATGGCTGGCTCGGGCCCCGGGGGCCGGCA
>Ga0114932_10000255_pt1 | contig 63526 bp, 53 predicted proteins | sample 2SBtaG_2_FD_87286 | JGI IMG/M metagenome (GOLD analysis project Ga0114932, IMG submission 87286) | Deep subsurface microbial communities from Kolumbo volcano to uncover new lineages of life (NeLLi) - 2SBTROV12_ACTIVE470 metaG | ecosystem: Environmental > Aquatic > Marine > Volcanic ...
CTCGAACTCGGGCGGGAGCATGGCGTGACCTCCGGCGTAGACAACCGAAGTCTGCCGTGCGACCGCCCGTCTTTCGATCCTCGGCCGCCTATCCCGACCAACGCCTTTGCATCACACCCGGCGCGATTCCGCTGTCGGAGTCCGACGTGATATTCACCGGAATCTCCACACAGGGAACGGGGGCGCACTCTTCAGTCGCGGTGATCGAGACGGGAGTTACAGGAGGTCTCGATCTCCTCATCGCGGGTACTTACATGTCGGGAGGGAGAGCCTGGTACGTGCAGGACCTACCCGGTCCGGGCACCTACTCTCTAGCATCCATCGGCGTTCAACTTGTCCTACACGCGGAGACCCAGGTGGGATATGAACGGGTCGCCTTTTTGGACTTTACGGACAGTGGCGGCATGGATTGGGTTGTCGCGTCCCACAATCCGAACCAGACCGTCGGACTCGCCTACGAGCCGCCCGAGTCCCTGATGGTCGGCCAGGGGTTCCCCGTTCGGATAGCCAGTCAGGCCCACTCGATCAGCCAAGGCAAGGACGTGGACGGCGACGGCTACGACGACTTCATCTTCTCGAACACCAATGCTCAAGAGGTCTACCTCTTCCGCGGGGGCCGCTCGGCTGAGCGGCGATGAGCCACTCGCTGCCACGTGTCCTCTTCGTCGGCCGTGCGGACTGGGCCAACCTCTGCCACGTGGCCGCGCGCGCGATCGAGCATGTTCTCGGCCCCGGGTCGGCGCGTGTCTTCACCCACGCGGCCCACCCCTTCGAGTACGTCGAGGACCTCGTCGGCAGTGAGGCCCGGCCTGCAGCCCTCGATCTTGCGTCGCGCGCCGACTGGCTCGTGACCACGGGCGACGCGAACTACGAGTTCTTCTGGGACTTCTGCGAGGAGGCCTCTCCCCGGGCCGATGTTCGGCTCGCAGCGACCCATCCCGGCACCGCCTATCGCCTCCAGGATCCCACAGCGGTCCCCATCCTGGGCTGTCACGACGCGATCGTGCCCGCGGTGCCGGTCCCGGTCGCGGCGGACGAGCCCGTCCGCATCGCCCACAGCCCTTCGGCGCGCGTCACGAAAGGGACGGAGCCATCCTGGAGGTGCTCGGCGACCTCGCCGCAGATCCGGAACTCCGCGGCTTGCTGGAGGTGGACCTGATCGAGGGCGTCTCGCACGCGGAGTGCCTCCGACGAAGGGCGCGGGCGCACGTGTTCGTCGATCAGCTGGCTCCTACGATCGGAGGCTGGGGCCAGTCGGGGATCGAAGCGATGGCGCAGGGCTGCGCGGTGCTCTGCGACTACCACCGCGTCGACTCCGCAGTGTACGCGACCTATCCGCGGCCTCCGATCCTCCAGGTGGACGACGGCGACCAACTCGCCTCCGCGATCCGGCGTCTCGTATCGGATCGCGAGTTCCTCCAAGCGAGCCGTCTCGCGAGCGTGGATTGGTCACGGTCGAACTCGAGTAGAGACGCGGTGGGTCGCTACTGGTGCAGGGCACTGGGGCTATGAGCGACCAGTCCCCCGTTCGGGTCTGCGCAGCCATGATCGTGCGGGACGAGGCCGGAAATCTCCCCGCGCTGCTCGCAACCGCTACGGGACTCGTGGACGATTGGGTCGTCGTCGACACAGGGTCGACCGACGGCACCGTGAGGGTCGCGCGCTCATTGGGAGCCCGGGTCGTCGAGGACCCTTGGGACGACGACTTCGCGCGCAGTCGAAACCTCTCTCTGGAGCTCGCCGCGGAGGCGAGACCCGACTGGATCGTCATCCTCGACGGCGACGACCGGGTGGAGAAGCCCGAAGCGCTGCGTGCGAGCCTCGAAGCGGCCGTCGGTGAAGTCGACGTCTTCGTGGTCCAGGTCGAGTCCTCCGTCACTCCGCGCGGAGGAGGTGCCGCCGTCTCCGAGCGCTTCTGGCAGCCTCGTGTGTTCCGTGGGGAGGCAGGTGTCCGCTATCGCTGGCCTGTCCACGCGGTGCCCGTCCTCGACGGTCTACGCGTATCCCACGCCGGCGGCCTGATACGTCATCTCGGGTATGCCGGCCCGGGCCTCCGCGCGGCGAAGGCTGCGCGCACTCTCCGCATGCTCGGGAAGCTCCCGCCGAACGAGCCGCACCGCGTGTACCACGAACTCCGGGCCCAGGCGGTTCGCGAAGACCACGCCGCGACGATCCGGGCCGCTGAGCTGCTCTCGCGACTCGAAGTGCGCGTCCCCCCGGACGCCTCGGTCTTCCACGCGCGGGCGCTCATCGCGGTCGGGCGCCCCACCGATGCCCTCGAAATCGTCGTCCGAGCGCTGCGGTCCTGCCCCGACCACCCCGACCTCCACTACGTCGCGCTGATGGCCTCGGGAGTCGGGTTCCTCGCAGGACACCGGCGCATCGCTCGCGACCAGGGACGATTCGATGGTCCGGTGACGACCCGACACCTCCTCGCCGCGGCGCCCGAGGCCCTCGTGCAGCTGGGTGTGCTTCGGCGGGAATTCCTGGAACACGCGGAAGCCATCCTTGCGGGAGAGGACCGGGACTGAGGTGTGCCCGGGGTCGACCGCCGACGGCGGGGCTCCCACTGGCAACCCACCCGCGAGGGAGCCTCCCCGCCTGGAGGGTCGTCACGCGCGGCGTCAGGGAGAGAGCGCAGCGAACGGAGCCGCGGCGGGACGAGCCCTCCAGGTCGGAGGGGAGGCGTTCTCAGTCGTCGATCAGCTCGACCCAGGCCGACTCGGCGGCGTCGCGCTCGAAGCTGCTGTCCTTCGGGGCGGCCAGGATCGACGCCAGGGTGAGGTCGCGCTCCAGTGCCCAGCCCACGCTCTGCTCCTCGAACTGCGCGGGGTCCCCCATGGCCGCGTCGGGCTCGGTGCCCGCGAGGAGAGTCCACCCCGAGTCGTCGTCGTCTCCGGGTTCGTCGCGATACACGAACAACACCGGCGCGCCGCCCACCACTCGCTTGCTCACGAGGAGGCGGTGGTCGTCTGCGGGGGCGTCCGAGGGGGCCGCCGGGGCGTCGCCTCCGGCGAGGATTCGGGAGATGTCGTCCATGTCCGGTAGCCTACTGGCATGTCCATCCTCCGTCGATCCGGCTCCCTCGCCCTGCTCGTCCTCCTCATCGTCGCGGCGGGGTGCAGCCAGCGCGGCCGAGGGGTGACCCGCGGCGGCGGCGGCGGAGGCGGGGGCGTGGACGACGACGACGCGGGCGCGGACGACGACGACGGAGACGACGACGACGGCGCGGGCGGCGACTGGTCGGGGGACTGGTACGGCTCGACCACCGGCACCCTGAACTCCGGCGGGGAGATCTCCGAGGGCGACGGCTCGGCCCAGTTCTCCATCGACGGCGACGACTGGGCGACCGGGTCGATCTTCTGCAACTTCCAGGGCGGCGCGTTGATCTGCGACGCCGACGTGGCCCTGCAGGTCGGCGACGAGACGGAGATCGAGGTCGGCTGCCTGCCCGGCTACCCCGCCGCGTTCACGCTCGGGGACGACTTCGACGGCGGCCTCGAGGCCCGGTTCAGCTTCTCCCAGGGCGCGATCGAGCTCAGCTGCCGCGGGCGCCTGGCCCTGGACTAGGGGCGCCGGCTCTTCGTAGCCTGGGAGCATGACGATCCTCCGACGCTCGCTCCTTCCCCTCGCGCTCCTCCTCCTGATCGCCACGGGCTGCCCTCCGCGCGGCAGCGGCGGCGGCGGCGGGGACGACGACGACGACGACTCCGCGGGCCAGGCCGACGACGACGACGCGGTGGACGACGACGACGCGGTGGACGACGACGACGCGGTGGACGACGACGACGCGGGCGGCGGCGAGTTCACGGGCTCCTGGGCCGGGGAGACGCAGGGCACCGTGTACGACGAGATCCAGGGCTCGGGCTCGGCGCAGATCGAGGTCGACGGCGCCGACGACGCGACCGGGCAGATCACCTGCGACTACGGCGAGTTCACCTGTGTCCTCGAGTTCCAAGGCGTCGGGATCGGGGAGGAGACCAGCCATCAGCTCGCCTGCCTCGAGGCGACCGTCGGCCTGAGCATCCAGGACACGGAGGACGGGGGCCTCGGCATCGCCTGGTCCGTCCTCGAGGCCGAGGGTTTCCAGGGCGACTGCCGCGGCCGCCTCTCCCGCGCCGAATGACCCGCCTCCTCCCGATCCTGCTCGTCGCGATGCTCGCCGTGGCGTGCACCCCTCGGGGGAGCACCGGCGACGGCTCGGACGACGACGACGCATCCGACGACGACGACGCCACCGACGACGACGACGCAGGCGCCTCCTGGTACGAGGGCAGCTGGTCCGGCGAGACCCGCGGTCAGTACGACATGCGCACGCAGGGCGCAGGCGCGGCCCAGGTGGTCGTGGACGCCAACGGCCGGGGGACCGGCGACCTGCACTGCGACTTCGACGGCGTGGGGCGGTGCGAGGTGTTCTTCGAGGACCTGGTGCTCGACCGCGAGGGCACCTCGGAGGTCGACTGCGTCCAGACCGCCGTCTTCCTGAGCCTCCAGGAAGAGGGCACCGAAGGGCTGCGGCTCGACTTCTGGACCGACGAGGTGAACGCCGAGACGCACGTCGAGTGCGGCGTCCGGTCGCTCACGCGCGACTGACGTACTATCCGCGGATGCCGCTGCCCCAGCCGTGCCTCGACGGCGTCCGCATCCTCGATCTGACGCGCCTGCTGCCGGGCCCGTTCGCGTCGTGGCTGCTGGTGACCATGGGCGCCGACGTGATCAAGGTCGAGGACACCGGGCCCGGGGACTACGCGCGCTACATGCCCCCGATGATCGGCGCGTCGTCCGCGATGCATCACGTCGTGAACCGCGGCAAGCGCTCCATCGCCGTGGATCTCAAGACGGACGAGGGCAGGGCGATCGTGCTCGAGCTGGCGTCGAAGTCGGACGTGGTCTTCGAGCAGTTCCGGCCCGGCGTGATCGACCGGCTCGGCATCGGCTACGACGCCCTGCGCGCCGTGAAGCCCGACGTCATCCTGTGCAGCCTCACCGGCTACGGGCAGACGGGGCCGCTGGCGTCGGCCGCGGGGCACGACATGAACTACCAGGCCCTCGTCGGGGCGCTGTACCTGCAGGGCGAGGCCGGCCGGAAGGCGAACATGACGGCCGTCCCCATGGCGGACCTGGCGGGCTCGTGGGCCTCGGTCACGGCGATCCTGGGCGCGCTGCTTCGGCGCGCGGCGACGGGGGAGGGGGCGCACCTGGACGTCGCGATGGCCGACGCCGTGGGCGTGATGGCCGCGCCCTTCACGTCGGGCTGGACCGTGGACCCGTACGAGCGGGGCGAGTCGCTGCTGACGGGGGGCCTCGCCTGCTACGACACCTTCCTCACCAAGGACGGGCGCACCCTCGCCGTCGGCGCCCTGGAGCCGAAGTTCTTCGCCCGGTTCGCCGAGATCGCGGGGCACCCCGAGTGGTCGGGCGCGCCGCCGTACCCCGGAGCGCAGCAGACGGCGCTGCACGCGGACGTGGCGGCGGCGGTGGCCGAGCGCACCCTCGACGAGTGGACGACCGCCCTGGGGGACGCGGACTGCTGCGTGACCCCCGTCCTCACCCCCGCCGAGGCGGGCGAGCACCCCCACATGGACGCCCGGGGCCTGCGCGGCCGCTCGGACGGCGCGGTGTGGGTCGAGTCGCCCTTCGGCCCCGCCCCCGCGTCCGCCGCGCCCAGCCAGGGCGAGCACACCGACGCCGTCCTCGTCGAGCTCGGGCGGGACGCCGAGGCCATCGCAGCGCTTCGAACGCAAGGGGTCGTGCGATGAGGGAGCGCCCATGATGTGGCTCGAAGGCTGGAGCGTCCAGGAGCTGATCGTCTTCCTGGGGACCACCGCGATCGTGATCGGGCTCTGCAATCTGTCGTTCGGCGACAAGGGCGACGACGCCCACCTGAGCCGCACCACCGACTCCGGCGACGACCAAGACTAGGGGCCCGGTCGCGAGGAGCGGACCGGTCCTTTACTATCCGCTTCCCGTCCCACGTTCCGTGGGCCATCCCCCGATGAGGGCTCCATGACCGGCAAGATCGTCGAAATCCCCCTGCTCGCCATCCGCAACACCGTGATCTTCCCGGTGCTCGCCTTCCCGATCAACGTGGGTCGGGACAAGAGCCTGAAGGCGGTGGATCGGTCCATGGAGAGCGATCGCCTCATGGGCATCGTCGCCCAGACCGACGCCAAGATCGAAGACCCGGACACCGGTGAGCTGCACACGGTCGGCACGGCGGTGAAGATCCTCAAGTCCGTGAAGATGCCGGGCAACAAGCTCAACGTCATCATCCAGGGGCTGTCGCGCATCCGCATCCTCGAGTTCGTGCACACGGAGCCGTACCTGAAGGCCCGCGTGGAGATGCTCGACGAGGAGGAGGTCAAGGGTCTCGAGGTCAACGCCGTGCTCCTGAACCTGCGCGAGCAGGCGCAGAAGATCATCGAGCTCAGCCCGCACATCCCCAGCGAGGCCAGCTTCCTCGTCAAGTCCATCGACAACCCCGCGATCCTCTCGGACATCGTGGCGTCGAACCTGTCGGTGTCGGTCGAAGAGAAGCAGGAGCTCCTCGAGACCCTCGAGGTGCGCGACCGCATGGAGAAGGTCATCGCGCTCCTCAACAAGGAGATCCAGGTCCTCGAGCTGAGCAACAAGATCCAGACCGAGGTGAAGGGGGAGATGGACAAGGCCCAGCGGGAGTACTTCCTGCGCGAGCAGATGAAGGCCATCCAGAAGGAGCTGGGCGAGGTCGACGAGCGGCAGGAGGAGTTCGAGGACCTCAAGCGCGCCATCAAGAAGGCGAAGATGCCCGCGGACGTGGAGAAGGTCGCGCTCAAGGAGCTGCGCCGCATGTCCCGCATGTCCCCCGGCGCCGCCGAGTTCACCGTGTCGCGCACGTACCTCGACTGGCTCACGGAGCTGCCCTGGAGCAAGTCGAGCCAGGACACGCTCGAGATCCAGGCGGCCGAGGACATCCTCAACGAGGACCACTACGGCCTCGAGAAGGTCAAGAAGCGCATCCTCGAGTACCTCGCGGTGCGCAAGCTCAAGAACGACATGAAGGGCCCGATCCTCTGCCTGGTCGGCCCCCCCGGCGTCGGCAAGACGTCCCTGGGCAAGTCCGTCGCGCGCTGCATGGACCGCAAGTTCATCCGCATGAGCCTCGGCGGGGTGCGGGACGAAGCGGAGATCCGCGGGCACCGTCGGACGTACATCGGGTCGCTGCCGGGCCGCGTCATCAAGGGCATCCGGAAGGCCGGGACCAACAACCCCGTCTTCATCCTCGACGAGATCGACAAGCTCGGCGCCGACTACCGCGGCGACCCGAGCTCGGCGCTCCTGGAGGTGCTCGACCCCGAGCAGAACAACACCTTCTCGGACCACTACCTGGACGTCGACTTCGACCTCAGCAAGGTGCTCTTCATCGCCACCGCGAACCAGATGGGCCCCATCCCGGGCCCCCTGCGCGACCGCATGGAGGTCCTCGAGCTCCCCGGCTACACGGCCGAGGAGAAGCTGCGCATCGCCCGTCGGCACCTCATCTCCGAGAACATCGAAGATCACGGCCTCAACGAAGAGCAGATCGAGTTCTCGGACGAGGGCGTGAACACGCTCATCTCGGGGTACACGCGGGAAGCCGGCGTGCGCCAGCTGAAGCGGGAGATCGCGGCCGTGTGTCGGTCGGTGGCCAAGGACGTGGCGGCGAACGAGGCGCCCGAGACCACCATCATCGACGCGGCGAAGGTCGAAGAGATCCGCGGCCCCATCAAGTTCTACCAGGAGGTCGCCGAGCGGACGGCGCGCTCCGGCGTCGCCACCGGCCTCGCCTGGACCCCCGTGGGCGGCGACATCCTCTTCATCGAGGCCACGATGATGAAGGGGAAGGGCTCGATGATCCTCACGGGTCAGATGGGCGACGTCATGAAGGAGTCGGCCACCGCGGCCATGTCCTTCGTGCGCACCAACGTCAAGGCGCTGGGCGTGGACGAAGACATCTTCCACAGCAAGGACATCCACATCCACATCCCCGCGGGCTCGATCCCGAAGGACGGCCCCTCGGCGGGCGTGACGATGGTGACGGCCATCAGCTCGCTGCTCACCGGTCGCCCGGTGGATCACGAGCTGGCGATGACGGGCGAGGCCACCCTGCGCGGCCTCGTGCTGCCGGTGGGCGGCATCAAGGAGAAGGTCCTCGCGGCCGCGCGGGCGGGCATCAAGAAGGTGCTGCTGCCCACGCGCAACGAGAAGGACCTCCTCGAGATCGGAGACGAGGTCGAGCTCGACATCGAGTTCACCCCCGTCGCGACGATCGAGGACGTCCTCAAGATGGCCCTGGGCGACGACATCCTCGACGGCAAGTCGAAGGGCCCGCACGGCGCCAAGAAGAAGCGCGCGTCCAAGAAGAAGGTCTAGAGTCTCCCTCGAGGGGAGCGTCCGTGACTCAGCGTCCGTACGTCGTACTGGTTCTGTCGGGCGGTGGAGCTCGGGCGGCCTATCAGGTCGGGGTGTACGAAGCCCTCGCGGAGCGCGGCGTGCGCGTGGATCTGGTGTGCGGCGTCTCCAGCGGGGCGCTCAACGCGGCCGTGATCGCGGGGAACCCTGCCGACGAACGAGTGGGTCGGCTCCAGGCGATGTGGCGGTCGTTCCGAACCTCCGTGGACCCGGGCGCGCTCCTCCCCGAGCCGTGGGCGACCATGGGTCGGCTGGCCTTGGGAGGGGCCTCGGGGATCGGGCGCCGCGGCATCTATCGGCTGCGCGCCGTCCCCCCGTTCCTGGCCGCGCCCGGGACCCCCGACGCTACGAGCCTCTACTCCTTCGACCCCTTGCGCGCGACGCTCGCGGAGTACGTCGACTGGGACGTCGTCGCGCGAGGGGCGACCCGCATGGCGGTGGGCGCGGTCGACGTCGAGGACGGTCGCCTGACCTTCTTCGACTCGGCAGACGAGGTCGTCGGGCCGGAGCACGTCGTCGCGAGCGGGGCGATGCCCCCCGGGGCGGCGCCCGTGCGGATCGGCGATCGACTCTATTGGGACGGAAGCCTCGCGGGGGAGCTTGCCCTGGGTCCGGTGCTCGAGCGCGTGCTGCGACGTCGCGAGACGAGTCGGGGCATCGTCGCGCTCGTCGTGGATCCGGGCTCCGGCCCGGCCCGCGCGCCCACGACCCTGCTGGACGCCGCGACTCGGCGCTCCGAGATCACTCACGCCGCCCGGGTGCGCAGCGCGCTCCAGCTGTTCTTCGCTCGCTCCTGGGCCGGCGCAACCCGAGGGTCTGCGGACCCGTTCGTCCCTTCCGCGGGCGGTGGGTCCGTGGAGGCAGGCGAGGCCATCGGGGTGGTGCACCTCTGCGCCGCTGAGGGCACGGACCCGGGCCTGTTGGGGCCCTTCGACTTCACGCCGTCGGCGCTCGAGCGCCGGATGGCCCGCGGCCGGGAACACACCGCCGCCGCCCTTCGCGCCACGCCCGTCGACTTCGACCTCTTCGGCGACGACCCCCGACCCGACATGTTCGTGCATGTGGTCCGGGACGGAGAGGTCGTCGACTCTCGGCGGCGCCCCCTGGATGGTACCGACGCCGACGACCACCCCGACGGGGCGACGGGCGACGATCCGACGGAGCTGATCGAGGCGATCAGCCTCCGCATGCCGGCCCTCACCGACGAGGACATCGGGGGAGACCCCACCGAGGACACGTCGTCGTGGACGAGTATCCGGGCCATCCGCCTTGAAAAGGAGTGAGGTCTGCCGATAGGCTCCCTACGCGGGGGGCTCGGCGATGGAAAGCAGCGGAGTGGCCGTGGACAAGGATCCGAACACTGCACCGGACGCCGGCTGCTTGGTGCTGGTGAGCGCGTGCGAGGATCGTCGCGCAGCGGGCACGGCCCTCCTCGTCGACGCCGGTTTCGATGTCTCCAGCAGGTCCGGCGGCGCCGCGGGGCTTGCGGCCCTGCGCCGAGCCGAGGCGCGGGTGGTGGTCGTCGACGCGACGCTGCCCGACATGACGGGGCGGGAGCTCATTCGGGCGGGGCGTCGGTTCGACCCCACGATCGCCTGGATCCTGGTGGACTCGAACCCCCGGGCGCAAGACGTGGTCTCCGCGCTGCGCGACGGCGTGACCGACTACCTCGACGCGGCACTTCTGGAGGAGTCCTTGGCCGGCGCCGCCCGTCGGGCCGTGGCCGAGCGGAGCGCGACCTTCGGGAACTCCACGCTCTCCGCGGGCACGGAGCTCCGGTTGCTCCTGGTCGAGGACTCCCGGCCGGACGCGGTGATGGTCAAGGCGCTGCTGGCCCGCGCCCGTGACGAAGGGACCCCGATCCGGGTGGAGTGGTCCGAGACGCTGTCGGAAGCCCTTGGGCGGCTGAGCGCCGAGGAGTACGACCTCGTGCTCACGGACCTGTTCCTGCCGGACGGGGACGGCCTGGAGACCTTCGTACGCCTGTACGCCGCGGCCCCCCTGGTGCCCATCGTCGTCCTGACCGGCAGCATCGACGACCGCGTCGCGGACCAGGCGGTCCAGTGCGGTGCCCAGGACTACATCATCAAGGGCGAGGTGACCGCCGCCGAGATGGTCAGCCGGATCCGCTTCGCTCGCGAGCGGCACGAGACTCTCCTCCGGCTCGAGCGCTTCGCCCGGGAGCTCGACGCGGGCGAGAGGAGCCTGCAGCGCCTGGTCCACTCGAACGCCCACGGCACGCTGGTCGTCGAGGAAGCCGGCACGATCCGCTTCGCCGATCCGGCCGCCGGCCTGCTGTACGGACGCGAACCGGAGAGCTTGCTCGGCAGGCACCTGGGGTTCGATCCTGCGGAGCCGCCGGACGAGATCGACGTCGGCGGGAGGCAAGGCGCCGCAACCGTCGGCGTGCGGGTGAGCCGGACGACCTGGGGTGGAGCCCCGGCGTGGCTCGTCATCCTCAAGGACGAGAGCGAGTGGCTCGAGGTCGAAGCGGCGCTCCGGGACCTCAACCTCCAGCTGCGGCAGGCGAACGCCCGCTTGGAGACCCTCGCGAATGTCGACCCCCTCACCGGGCTCCTGAACCGGCGCGGGCTGGAGCGCGCGCTCGCCTCGGAGGTCGATCGGCGGGCCCGCGGGGGGCACTCGCTCGCCGCGCTGCTGGTCGACTGCGACGACTTCAAGTCGGTCAACGACACGCTTGGGCACGCCGTGGGCGACGTGGTGCTGCGCGAGATGGCGGACCGGCTCGCGGCCCAGGTTCGGCCGTCCGACCACGTGGGTCGTATCGGAGGCGATGAGTTCCTCGTGCTGCTCCCGGAGGCGCGGAGCGGCGAGGCGATGGTCGTGGCACACCGACTCCGCCTGGCCGTCACCCGAAGCTCGCTGGTGGTGGGCGAGAAGGAGATGCGCGTCACCGTGAGCGTGGGCGTCGCGAACCTGGGCGACGGCATCTCCACGATCGAGGAAGCGCTCGTCGCGGCGAGGACCGGCCTGACCCGCAGCAAGGCCCGGGGCAAGAATCGGGTGGCCGACGGCTCGGCGCGCGCCTCTGAAGACGACCACGAGGAAGAGACGGAGCGAACCCTCGCGGCGATGACTCGGGGCGAAGGGCTGCGCGGCGTGGCCCAGCCGATCGTCGCCCTCACGGACGGCGAGGTGTTGGGCTACGAGCTCCTCGCCAGAGGCCCCGTCGGTCCCCTCGAGGCCCCGTACCACTTCCTGACGCTGGCCTTGGAGCGCGACCGCCTGACGCCGGTGGACATCGCCTGTCTCCGCGCCTGCACGGCTCGGGCGGCGGAGCTGCCGACGCGGTGCGAGGTGCACCTGAACGTCTTTCCGTCGACGCTGCTCGCGGTGGAGGTCGCGCAGCTGCGCGCGCTGCTCCCTTCGGACCGGCCCGCGAGTCGCGTGGTCCTGGAGATCAGTGAGCAGCAGTTCATCGGAGATCCGAGCGCGTTGAGCGAACGGGTCGCCGAGCTCAGGAGCGCCGGGTATCGGGTCGCGATCGACGACGTGGGCTTCGGTCGCACGTCCTTGGAGACCCTCCTCGTGCTCGCGCCCGAGGTGATCAAGATCGACCGCAGCTACGTCGACGGCGCGGCCGCGTCCCCCGCCAAGTCACGACTGCTCCGCCGCTTGGTGGCGGCGCTGCAGCCGCTCGGCGCCGAGCTCATCGCCGAGGGTGTGGAACGAGAAGAGGACGCCGCGACCCTTCGATCGTTCGGCGTCCCCCTCGCGCAAGGTTGGCTGTTCGGCCGGCCCGCCTAGTTGAACGTTGGCGATTGCGCCCGGCGATCGCGACGCCGCGACGATGTCCGCGCGACCGCGGAGGGCTCGGAGGGGCGGAGGCGCGGATGGTGTATGGGACGCGAGTCCCGATTCGGGCCACTCGGGGGTCCCCAGGAGCTCAGAGTGGGACTGGAGTCCCGGATGCCCCGGCTCGGTAGAGCTTGAGCAGGTTGTGACAGAGCGCGACGAGGTTCCATTCCCCTGCGGACCTTGCGCAGGCCGCGCAGCGAGAAGGGGGCGAAGCCCATCGGGTGCTTGATCTGCCCGAAGACCGGCTCGGGCATGACCTCTCTGCGGGCGTAGTGTTCGCGGCCCGACACGGTCCGGAGGCGGTCGTACATGCGAACGAGGGGAGGCCGATCGACGCTTTCCTGGGGCGGTGAGTCCTCCCATCGCTTCCTTCCGACGGAGATGTAGGCCTCGACGCCGGCGGCCTCGCAGTACTCGACGTTCGCTCCGCTGAAGTACCCGTTGTCGGCCAGGAAGACGTCGGGCAGCGCGCCGCAGTTCGCCTCGGTCTGCAGGAGCATCGGGACCATCTGCTGGGTGTCGGGGGCCTGGTTCGAGACATCGGTCGCGACGATGATCTGCTCGTCGGTGACCATCGCCTGGCAGTTGTAGGCCTGCTCGAAGGCTCCGCCGCCCATGACCATGATTCGACTGTCCGGATCGGTGAAGTTGCGCTGCGCCTTCTCGGTGGGGTCGCCGTGTCGGTCGAACTTGGTGCGGTGCAGGACGAGGTCGGTGGGGGCTGCGCCCTGGGGAAGCACAGTGCGGCGGCTCACATCGGACGACCGGTCCGCCTTGGCGCGAGCCTTCTCAGCGGCCTTCCGACTCTTCTTCGCGAGGCGCTCCAGACGACGACGCTCCTGTCTGCTCAGCTTCCGGCCGTCCGTCGGCGGGAGGTCGTCGTCCTCGTCGATGGCGTCCTCCCGCCCTTCGGCCCGGGCTTCCAACTGCTCGGCCCGAGCCGCTGCCGCCTCTGCCTCCAACTCCGCCTTCGCCTGACGGATCCGCTCGAGCCGCGTCTCGCGCCTGCGAAGCTCCTCGGGGAGCTCGTCGCCCCGTCGGTCCTTGCCGTACAGACGGTCCTCGGCTCGGTCCGCCGCCTCCGCTTCGGCGAGCAGCGCGTCGATCTCCTTCTGCAGCCGCCGCTCGGCCTGGGTCCGTCGAAACTCCGAGATCACGGTGTGGTCGGGGTGCTGGTCGCCGACGAGGACGCGGGTTGCCACGTCTTCCCAGGTCGCCGACTCGATCTTCCGAGACGACGTGACTCCTCGGCAGTACGAGTAGATGAGCAGAGCAAGCAGATCCGCGGGTCGTAGGGCACGGCCCCGCGCGGGTCCTTGTCGAGGTACGTCGCCTCGATCGTCGAGATGTCGATGCTCCGCACGACGTCGGCGACGAGTGAATCAGGTGGTCGTCGTCCACCCAGTCGTTGAGCGCCGGGGGCAGCAGGTAGAGCTGAGCAGTGGTCCATGGGCGGAATCGGTGGGACATAGGCCCATTGGATCAGGAACCTGCTCCGGAGTCGATCGTGGCGCGATGCCTCCGCGACATCCGCGCTTCCGCGTCATCCCAAGTGCCCCCGGCAGGGGATCGTCGAGCCGGCTGGATCTATGCCCAACGGACTCCTAGTTGAACGTGCCGCCCGTGAGCACCGTGATGTACGGCAGGAACATCGAGATCAGCACCCCGAGCACGACCACGCCGAGGACCATCGTCATCACGGGCTGAATCAGCGCGATGAGGCGTCGCTGCAGGCGGTCGACCTCAGCACGGAACACGTCCGCCAGGTTCTCGAGCATCTCCGCCATGGACCCGGACTCCTCGCCGATGACGAGCATGTCGCGGGCCATTTCCGGGATGTACCAGAACTCCTCGAGGGGGGTGCTCATGCGCCCGCCGTTCTCCACGCTCGTCTCCATGGCGACGATCGCCTGCTCGAGGGCCATGTTGTCGACGGTCGCCCGGGAGAGGCGGAGGCTCTCGAGGACGGGGACGCCGGTGCGGAGCAGGGCCGACAGGGTCTGGGCGAAGCGCGCCATGGCGCCCATCGTGACCATGTACCCGAGCATCGGCAGCCGGATCTTCATGAAGTCGAGCAGGTAGGACCGGTGCGTGGCGGCGCGGAACAGCATGAAGCCGCCGCCCACGAACAGCGCGACCAACAGGATCTTCACGGTGCCCGACTGCATCGCGTCGCTCAGGTTGAAGACGACGCGGCTGATCCACGGCATGTCGGCCATGTTCATGCCGTCGATCTGGTCGAGGGTCTGGGCGAACAGCGGGGCGATCCACAGCAGCATGCCGATGACGACCAGGGCCGTGAACATGAGCGTGAAGAGCGGGAAGATCAGGGCCGCGCGGACCTTGTCCGCGACCTCGACGTCGTGCTCCAGCGTCTCCGCGAGGTGGCGCAGGTTGCGGCTGAGCTCACCGGCCTTCTCGCCTGCGCGGGCGAGGGGCACGACGACGCCGGGGAGGCCCGGGCCGCGGGTGCGCAGGGCGGTCGAGAACGCAGCCCCGGACTCGACGTCCGACGTGACGCCCTGGACCATCGCCATGGTGGCCGGGCTGGCCCGGCGACGCCCCAGGATCTTGAGCGCGCGCACCATCGGGATGCCCGCGTCCAGGAGCACGGCGAGCTGTCGACAGAAGTCGGCGACCTCCCGCTTGGGGATGGTCCGCTGGAACATGCCGGATGCTTCGGCGGGGGCTTCGGCTTCTGCCGCAGCAGGCTGATTGGTGGCCATGGGTTCGTCTCCTCCTCAGGAATCTCGAAAGGAACGCTACTGGTAAAGGACGCGAATGAACTCTTCGACGCTCGTGACGCCTGCGAGGACCTTCGCGCGTCCGGCGTCGGCGAGCGTGCGCATGCCGCCTTCGACGGCCATGCGTCGGATCTCCGACTCGGGTGCCCGCTCGCTGATCGCCAGTCGCATCGCCTGCGTGGCGCTGAGAATCTCGAAGATGCCCGCGCGCCCGGAGTACCCGGTGCCGTAGCAGGCATCGCACCCCCGGCCGTGCCAGTACTGCACGGTCGGGACCTTCTTCTTCTTGCTCTTCTTCTTCTTCGCGCCCTCTTCCTCGGGCTCGATGGGGCTGCCGGCCTCGGGGAGACCGGCCTGCGTCACCGTGGCGGGATCGGGGACGTGCGGCTCGCGGCAGTTCGGACAGATCGTCCGCATCAGGCGCTGCGCGACCACCCCCACGATCGTGCTCGCGAGCAGGAACGGGGGGATGTTGAAGTTGTAGAGGGTGGTGACGGCGCCGGGCGCCGAGTTGGCGTGGATCGTCGAGTACACGAGCAGCCCGGTGAGGGACGCGCGGATGGCGACCTTGGCCGTCTCTTCGTCGCGGACCTCGCCCACGAGGATGATGTTCGGGTCCTGCCGGAGCAGCGAGCGCAGGCCCCGACCGAAGTCGACGCCGAGCTTGTAGTTCACGGGGACCTGGGAGACGTCGGGGAGCTCGATCTCGACCGGGTCCTCGATCGTCATGATGTTCTTCTGGGACGAGTCGATCTCGCCGATGGAGGCGTAGAGCGTGGTCGTCTTGCCCGAGCCGACCGGGCCGCAGGCCAACACGATCCCGTGGGAGCGGTGCGTGAAGTCCCGCAGCAGGTCCTCGTCCTCCTGGTCCAGCCCCAGCATCTCGAGGGTGGGGACCTCCTTGCTGCCCGCGGTGATGCGGATCGCCATGCGCTCGCCCTTGGACGTGGGCACGGTGCCGATCCGGAAGTCGAAGGGATCGCCGTTGAGATCCAGCTGTATGTGGCCGTCCTGGGACTTCCGACGCTCGGTGATGTCCATGTCCGCCATCACCTTGATGCGCGACAGGACCTCCTCGCCGAGGCCGGAGCGGAGGCGACTCACCTCGTGGAGGATCCCGTCGAGCCGGAAGCGCACGCGCAGGCCGTCGGCCTGGGGCTCGAGGTGGATGTCGGTGGCCAAGATGGCGGTCGCGCGCTCGAGCAGCAGCCGGGCGACCTCCGGCGGGCTGGTCATCCCCGCGAAGGGGTCCTGGTCGAGGCGGAACCCGGCGTTCTTCTTGGAGCGGCTGCGTCCTCCGCCCTTGCGGGAGCGCTTGGTCCGCGCCTTCGCGGCGCGGCTGGTCCAGTCGGCGCGGGCCGCCTCGAAGCGGGTGGGGCTGGTGATGAAGAGCGCGACGTCCCGGCCGGTCATCTGCGCCACGGCCTCGAGCACCATCGGCCCGGGGTGCGAGACGACCAGGAGAGTCAGCCCCCCCGTGTGCTGCGCGTCCACGAGCGGGAGCAGCCCGAACGCCTCGGACAGATCCGGGGTGATGGTCGACGCCATCGTGAGATCGGGGTCCCAGTTCCCGCCCTCGGGCAGCACGTTGATGCCGAAGAATCGGGACTGCACGTCGAGGCCTGCGGCTTCGGAGATCGCGCCCTCTTCGACGAGCACGTCCACGAGCCGGGTGGCGGTGCGCAGAGAGACCTGCCCCGCCTCCTTCACGGCGCGATAGCCGGCGATCTCGCTCTCGAGCAGGAAGTCGAACAGCGGGCCTCGGTCGACGGAGTGCTGGGGCATGCCCGGGGAGGACCGGAGAATCTCCGCCAGGACCGGCGCGGGCACGCCGTGGGACTGGACGGCCTGCCACCAGAAGTCGCGGCCTCCGGTGGTGCCCTCCGGGACGAGCCCCATCGCCTTGAGGCGGGCGGCGACCGGGCCGTCGGCGCCGCCGTGGCGGTCGAGGTACTCGTCCACGGTGTAGCGGGGCACGTCCCCGAGGTGCTGGGCGATGGCCTTGACGGCTTCGTCCGGGGAGCCGGGGGCGTCCGCGTCCGGGCGGGTCTGGGCGGCAGCGTAGGCGCCGGTCTGTGCGCCGTGGGCGCCGGCGTCTCCGTACGTGCCGGTCTCGGCGGCGGCGTCCGACGCGCGTCGGCCGGAGCGGCTGGGGGGAGGGGTCCGCCGGTTCGGGGCGGCGGGGGCGAGGCCGCGGGCGATGGGGGCCGGTCCGGTGGGCCCGGCGAACTTCGGCACCTCGATCTTCTTCGTCAGCCCCTTGACCAGGGCTCCCCAGAGTTGCTGTTCGCCGGCCATGACGCTCCTCGAACGGATCGACGAGGAGTCTCCTCCTCGGTTCAGCCCCCGGCGCTCTCCCGAGCAGCCTCCCCAAGGGGCGGGCGTGAGATGATAGCCCACCTCGTCGGCCCAAGGGGGGCGCGTGGAGCGGTTCAGAGGGCCCGGTGCTACCATCCGGCCGTGCTCGATTCCCTCCTCCAAGGCCGCGTGAGGGCCGCCCTGCGGCACGGTTTGACGCGCGTGATCTGGGGGCGGCGACTCCGCCGGCACGACCGCGTGGAGGTGCTGGGGCACCGGCTCGAGGTCCCCCCCGGGGTGCACCACCCGAAGGCGGACGGGAGCTCGGATTTCTTGTTCCGCACCGTCGGCCCGATGGTCGCGCCCGGCCATCGGATCCTGGATCTCGGCACCGGCTCCGGGCTCGGCGCGCTCGTGGCGGCCTCCCGGGGCGCGGACGTCGTGGCGGTGGACGTGGACGCTGCGGCCGTCGAGGCGGCGCGGGGGAACGTGGACGCCGCGGGCCTCGCGGACAAGGTGGACTTTCGGGTGGGCGACGCGGTGAGCGTGGTCGCCGACGAGGCCTTCGACCAGGTCTGGTGGAACGCTCCCCAGCGCCCGGTGGACCCCTCGGATCCCGCGCGCCCCGCGGGCGCGGCCGGGCGCGACTACGCGCGGATCGCGGCGGTCTTGGAGGCCCTCCCGGCGTGGCTGGGCGAGCGGGGCCGGATGGTCATCTCCATCGACCTGGACTCGGGCCTCGGCGACTTCGTGCGCGGGCACCTGCCCGACGGGTTCCGCAGCGTGCAGCTGGCCTCGAGCCTGCCGGTGGGGAGCCGCTTCATCGCTCTGTCCCTGGGCTGGGACCTGGAGGCCGCCCGGAAGCGACGCCACGAGGAGAAGAACCTGAAGCGGTCCGACGATCAGAAGGCCGCCGTGTCCCGTCGCCGGTGGACGGAGAAGGGCAAGGAGCATTCCGCGGACGAGGTGAGCCCGTGAGGCCCCGCCGGATCATGCGCCGCTTCGTCGCCCGCGCGAAGCACTGGGGCATCCCCCACGTGCACTGTCCGGGGTGCGGCTCGGACAACCCGGTGCCCGAGGACACGTCCTTGCGGACCTGCTTCACGTGCCGGATCGACTGGTTCCGCCACGACCTCACGGGCGACGACGAAGCGGACCTCGCCGCCATCAAGGAGCGCGCCGACGGGTCCTGGGCCATGGCTTGGAGGCCCCTGCTGGTGGACGCGCCCGCCCCCGGCGGCGGCAAGCGGACCGTGCAGCTCCCCTGCGCCTTCATCTACCAACTCGGGCCCTAGAGGCATCCCATGTTCGTGCTGGTGACCCCGGCGCGGGACGAGGCCGAGAACGTCGAGGGCCTCGTGGCCTGCGTGCGACGTTCGCGCTGGCGGCCGGACCGGTGGGTGGTCGTGGACGACGGCTCCACGGACGGCACGGGCGACCTGTTTCGGACCCACGGCGAGGCCCTGGACTGCCTCGACGTCGTGCGGCTGGAGGGCCGGGCGGGCTACATGGGGTTCCACTACGCGGACGTCGTCGCCGCGGGCTACGCGGCGGCCGCCGCCGAGGTCGCGCAGGCGGACTACGCGGGGATCCTCGACGCCGACATCCGGGTCGGCCCCAGCTACTGGTCGGCGCTGCGCGCGGCCCTGGAGATCGACCCGCGCCTCGGCATCGTCTCGGGGGCGCTCGCCGCCGAGGGGTCGGACGGCCGTTGGCGGCTCGAGGCCGGGCAGCGGATCGACCTCCCCCGGGGCGGCCTCCGCCTGACGCGCGGGGAGTGCTTCCGCGCGATCGGGGGCGTCCGCCGCGCGCGCGCGCCCGACTCCGTCATGACGGCCGGCGCCCGCGCGCTGGGCTGGACCACCGCGCTGTTCGAGCGGGTCCTGGCGTACAGCACGCGCCCCACGGACACGCGGGGGGACGTCTCGGGCGCGGAGAGCCGAGGCCGGAGGGCCTGGAACATCCACCAGCCGGCCTGGCAGGTCGCCCTCCGCGCCGCGGGCATGTCGGCGTCGGGGCGCATCCCCGAAGGCACGGGGCTCCTCCGGGGGTGGTGGGCGGAGGCCCGGGAGGGCGGCGAGCGCGTCGAGGCCCCGGGGGTGCGCGAGTACTACCGGTCCGAGCGTCCGCGGGAGTGGGCGCGCTCCCTGCGCAGCCGCGTGACGGGGGCCGCCGATCCCCATCGCTTCCTCGCGCCCGTGGAGGTGCCCCCGCTCGACTTCGAGGGGTCGCGTTGATAGACCCCCGCCCATGACGAACGTTCTTCGACCGCGGGTCCTGGTCACGGGCGGGGCGGGCTACATCGGCTCCCACTGCGTGGTGGCGTTCCTCCAGCAGGGCTGGGACGCGGTCGTGATCGACGACCTCAGCAACGGTCACCCGGGCGCCGTGCACGCGGCCGCGCGGCTGGGCGGGCGTGACGTGGAGCTGGTGGTGGGCGACGTGGGGGACCTCCGGCTGCTCCACAACGTCCTCAGCCGGCGGCGCTTCGACGCCGTGGCCCACTTCGCGGCCCTCAAGTCCGTCCCCGACTCCGTGGCGCGGCCGGAGGCCTACTGGCGGGTGAACGTCGGCGGCACCGCCACGTTGTGCGAGGCCATGCGCGCCGCGGGCGTCCGTCGCCTCGTGTACTCGTCGTCGGCCTCGGTCTACGGGACGCCCGACCACTCTCCCATCGACGAGGACTCGGAGCTGCGCCCCGAGAGCCCCTACGGCCGCACGAAGATCCTCTGCGAGGAGATCCTCTCCGAGTTCGTGTCCAAGGGCGGCTGGTCCGTGGCCGCGCTGCGCTACTTCAACCCCGTGGGCGCCCACCCGTCGGCCAAGCTGGGCGAGCACGCGCGGCGGCTGGAGAACCTGGTCCCGCTCGTCCTCGAAGCGGCGGCGGGTCGCAAGGGTCCGGTGGTGATCGCGGGCACCGACTACCCCACCCCGGACGGCACGGCCATCCGCGACTACGTCCACATCTCGGACCTCGCCGAGGTCCACGCCACGGCCCTCGAGTACACCGCCAGGTCCCCGAGCGGGATGTTCGTGTGCAACGTCGGCACGGGCAAGGGCACCAGCGTGCGCGAGGTCGTCGACGCCGCCCGCCGCGTGACCGGGATCGACATCCCCGCGGTCGAGGGGCCGCGTCGACCGGGCGATCCGGCCGCGGTGTGGGCGGACACCACCCGCGCCCGCGAGGCCCTGGGTTGGACCTCTCGGTTCAGCCTCGAAGACATGATCGCGTCGGCATGGGCGTGGCGTACGTCGCACCCCCAGGGCTACTCGACGATCTGACGACGCGGCGGGCCTCGGGCGACCCGGGACCGCATGGCACCTTCCCCCCGGGGGAGGGCGTTGGTAGGGTCCGCCGAATGTGTTCTGGAGTGCGTTCATGATTCGTGTCCTGCAGCGGTTCGCCGCGCTTCTCGGCGTCTTCGCCCTGCTCGTCCCGGTCACCGGTTGCCCCACGGGCCGGGGGGACGACGACGACACGACGGACGACGACGACGCCGTGGACGACGACGACGCCGCGGACGACGACGACGGGACCGGCGAGTGCCTCGACGGGAGCCGCGTGTTCCGCGGCGAGCTCGCCTTCGGTCCCCTCAGCACGCCCGGCGACTTCGAGGCGTTCTGCGCCGACTACGACGCCGTGGAGGGCAACCTCGGCATCAGCGGCCTGAACCTGTCCACCCTCGAGGGGCTCGACTGCCTGTGCGGCGTGAGCGGCTTCGTGTGGCTGTTCGAGAACCAGTCCCTGGTCACGCTCGACGGGCTCCAGGGCCTCCAGTACATCGGCGGCTCCCTGCGCCTCGAGCGCAACTTTGCCCTCGCGAACATCTCGAACCTCGCCGCGCTGACCGAGGTCGGCGGCGAGCTTCGGGTCGAAGAGAACCACTCGCTGCAGAGCCTCACGGGCTTCAACAACCTCGACGTCGTGGGCGAGGGGGTGATGATCCTGAGCAACAGCGCGCTCGCGGACACCACCGGCCTGCAGGGCGTGACCTCCATCGGCGGCGACCTCATCCTCGACGACAACGAGGTCCTGAACAACTTCTCCGGCCCGCCGAGCCTCGCGTCGCTGGGCGGCGTCCTCGAGATCACGAACAACGCCGGGCTGAACGCGGTCGCGGGGTTCAACGAGCTGGCGGAGATCGCCACCGCCATCCCGATCGGGAGCACCGGGTACGAGGTGCGCGTCGCCAACAACCCGAACCTCATCTCGTTCGCCGGTTTCCCCCAGATCGGCACCATGCCCATCGGCCTCTACATCCAGGGAGGCCCGGCGCTGGCCTGGTCCGCGTTCGCGGGCGTCTCGGTCATCCAGGGCAAGCTCGAGCTGCGCGGGTTCGGGGCCAACAGCAGCATCACCGGGCTGAACAACCTGCGCTCCGTCGTCGCGGACCTCATCGTCGAGGACTTCCAGGGCACGACGCTCCCGTTGGCCTCGGTCGCCACCGTGGGGGGCACGCTGCGGATCCGAAACGACTCGCAGATCGTCGATCTGAACGGCCTCGCGGGCATGACGAGCGTCGGCGCGGACCTGGTCATCGACAACAACGACAACCTGACCAGCCTGCTGGGTCTTCACGGGCTGGCGACGGTGGGGGGCAACTTCCAGGTCACCAGCAACGACCAGATCCAGAACGCCCAGGCCGAGGGCCTGCGCGACGCCATCGGTGAGCAGAACATCGGCGGCTCCGTCACGATCTCGAACTGAGGGCCCGGCATGAAGACTCGACCCCTGCTCCTCGTCCTCGCCGCGGGCTCCGTGGTGGCCTGCTCCGACAACGAGCTTCGCCAGATCTACGAGGAGCCGGAGTTCTTCGAGCAGCCCGACGCGCTCGGCCCCACCCAGTGGGAGGACGAGTACCAGCAGCGCACGGTGGCGCAGTCCGACATCCTCTTCGTGGTCGACAGCTCGTGCTCGATGGAGGGGGAGCAGGCCGAGCTGGCGTCGAACTTCGACGGGTTCATCAGCAACTTCATCGGCACCACGGTCGACTATCACATCGGCGTCGTGGACGGCGATCTGAGCAGCATGAGCGCCTCCGAGGAGGGGCGCCTGATCGAGCAGCGCGGCGTGCGCTGGATCTCGCCGGAGACGCCGGACCCGGTGGCCACGTTCAACGACATGGCGCGGCTCGGCTCGGACGGCTCGGGCGCCTGCGAGATGGGCCTGCAGGCCTCCTTCGCGGCCCTGAACGCGCGCTCCACGCCCGGTGGATGGAACGACGGGTTCACCCGGCCCGACGCGCTCCTGAGCGTCGTCGTCGTCACGGACGAGAACGACTCCGCGGGCAACTGGGACCCCTTCGGCACGGGCTGCCAGGGCATCGGCCCCGACGAGTACATCCCGTGGCTGCAGGGCCTCCGGCCTTGGACCTGGCAGGACCAGATCATCTTCACCGGCATCGTCGGCGACGAGCCCTCGGGCTGCGAGAACGGCGACAACCAGGGCGACTACGGCGAGGCGTACTGGGACGTCATCGACGCCATGGGCGGCAACTTCTGGTCGATCTGCTCCGAGGACTGGGCCGACTTCCTGGTGGAGCTGGGCCTGGAGGCCGCGGGCCTGAAGCGCTCCTTCTACCTCCGTCGCATCCCGGACGAGACCACGTTGAAGGTCTGGCTGGACGACGTGGAGGCCTCCGCCGAGACGTGGAGCTACGACAAGGTGAGCAACTCCATCACCTTCCCGATCGCGCACATCCCGGACCCGCTCACGCGCGTCCGCGTGACCTACACGCTGATCGAAGACCAGGGCGGAGCGGTCGTCGAGTAGTCGCCTTCGAGGGGCACCTTCCCCCGCCCCCCCGGCAGATCCAGCACGTACGTCGGCAGGCACAGGCCCGAGATCCGTCCGCGCAGCGCGGCCATCAGCTCGCGGCCTCGCTCGACGGAGACCCGGAAGTGCCCCGTGCCCCGGGCGAGGTCGGGGTGGTGCAGGTAGTAGGGCTTGACCCGCCGCCGCACGAGCGCGCGGAAGAGGGCCTCGAGCACGTCGGCGTCGTCGTTCACGCCCCGCAGCAGCACGGACTGGGAGAGCAGGGGGAGGCCCGCCGTGCGCAGCCGCTCCAGGGCGACGTCCGCCCCCGGCGTCAGCTCCCGGGCGTGGTTCGTGTGCACCACCACCCAGGTGGGGACGTCGCTGAGCAGGGCCTCCGCGATCTCGTCGGTGACGCGGTCGGGCGCGGCGACGGGCACGCGCGTGTGGACGCGCAGCACCTGGACGTGAGGGATCGCCCCCAGCGTCGCGACCAGCCCGCGCAGGCGGCGGGGCGAGAGGACGAGGGGGTCGCCGCCGGTGAGGATGACCTCGCGGACCTCGGGGCGCCCGCGGATGTAGTCGAAGGCGGCGGCGAGCTCGGCCTCGCTCAGGAGCCCGCCGGCCGGGCCCACGGACTCGCGACGGAAGCAGAAGCGGCAGTACACGGGACAGACGAGCAGGGGCTTCAAGAGCACGCGGTCCGGGTGCCGGTGTACGACGCCCTCGACGGGGGAGAACGCGTCGTCGCCGATGGGGTCCACCCGCTCCTCGGGCCGCACGACGAGCTCGTCGACCGTGGGTACGTACTGCGCCGCGATCGGGTCCCGGGGGTCCGTCGGATCGATGAGGTCGAGGACGGCGGGGGTGGCGGCCACGGCGTACCGATCCGCCACGCGCCGCACGGCGTCGCGCACGGCGGGGGGGATCAGGCCGCGCCGCTCGATCTCGGTGAGGCTCACCGGGCCGTCAGATGTCGCAGACGGGCAGGTTGAACGAGATGAAGAAGGTCAGGCTCTGGTTCGACCCGATGCCGGAGTCGTACCAGTTGCCCTGGAGCTGGGCCCAGCCCTCGACGGTGCTGCCCACCGCGTCGATGGCCCCCGACAGGATCGTGCCGGACTGGAGCTGGTCGGCGATCTGGTAGGGGGCGGACCCGGCGCCGATGTCGAAGTACTCGTCCAGGTCGAAGTTCGCGCTGTTCACCGGGCCCGGGACGAGCGGCCCGGAGGTCGTGACGTTGAACGAGCCGTGCCAGCCGGGCTCGAAGTAGTCCTTGAACAGGCTGTCGCGGCTCTGGTTGAAGAGCTCCGGGTCCAGGTTGAGGGCGATGAGCTCTTCGAGCTCCACCGACCACGCCTGGAAGTCCGCGCAGGTGATGCCTTCGCCCGCGACGACCTGCTTCACGACCTGGTCCCCGACCTCGTAGACGAAGAAGGCGCTCAGGGGCGGGAGCTCCAGTCCGGGGGGCAGCTGGTTGAAGACGAGGGCGTTCTCGGGGGCCGCGTCGTCGTCGTCCCCGGCGTCGTCGTCGTCGCCGACCGCGTCGTCGTCGTCCGTGGCGTCGTCGTCGTCCGTGGGGGCGCTGTCGTCGTCGTCGCTCGGGGTGTTGCCGCTCCCGCGCCGGTCGTTGCAGGCGGCGAGGGCGAGCAGACCGAGCGAGAAGAGCAGGAGGAAGCGGGGGATCGACATACGAGACTCCAGAGGGATCCGCGTGAGACTGCGCTGCGGAGGCCGGTCCGTCAAGGCGCCCGATCGGCCCGAAAGCGGCGACGGCGGCGGGCGAACAGGGCCGCGAAGGCGATCGCCCAGGCGGCGCCCGAGGGAGCGGCCGGGGCCTCGGCGGAGCAGCGCAGGAGGCAGCCGTAGGGGACCCCGTCCGGGTCCGGCGGGAGCGTCGGATCGCACTCGGGGACGTCGTCCACGCCCCCGTCGCAGTCGTCGTCCACGTCGTTGCACTCCTCGTCGGCGCCCGGGTGCACGGCGTCGTTCTCGTCGTCGCAGTCGCCGTCGCAGGACGCGACCCCGTCCTCGTCTCCGTCCGCCTCGTCCTGGGGCAGCTGCTCGTCGCAGTCGTCGTCCACGCCGTTGCAGACCTCGTCCGCGCCGGTGTGCCGGTCGGGGTCGCCGTCGTCGCAGTCGCCCTCGCAGCCGCGCTCGCCGTCGCCGTCGCCGTCGTCCTCGTCGTCGGGCACGGCGCCGTCGCAGTCGTCGTCCAGGCCGTTGCAGCGCTCCTCGGCGCCGGGGTGGACGTCCGGGTCCGTGTCGTCGCAGTCGCGGTCCTCGGGATCCGGGGCGGGGCCGGGGCAGTAGCCGTCGCCGTCGACGTCGTCGCACGGCGGATAGAAGGTCAGGGCGAAGCCCGCGGACAGGGTCGGATCGTCGCACGAGAAGAGCAGGGGGGCGGCGTTCGCGTTCGTGATCCCCACGGCCGCGGTCGCCCCTCCGTTGCGGGATCCGTCGGCCGTCTGGGTGTCGGCGAAGTGCAGCTCGACGCGCCCGTCGGCCTCGAAGAGCTTCACCTGGAAGCTGAGCGTGTCCGCGACCTCGAACAGCGGGAGCTGGAACCACTCGACCACGAACACGCGCTCGGGGGCCGCCCCCACGATGCTGCGATACACCCCCGGCACCGGGGTCACGAGCTCGATGTCGGTGGGATCGAGGTCGTCGTACCAGGCCCAGATCCGAGGCGTGATGGTGGGCAGCCCGCCGCAGGTGTGGTCCCAGGGGAGGTAGCCGACGGCGCCGAAGGTCAGGGCGCCGTTGCTGTGGATGTCGACGGAGCTGTAGGTGGACCCGTAGAAGGGGAACACGAAGGGCAGCTGCACGGTGCGCGCGTCCTCGTCCCCAAGGAGCAGGAACGTGCCGCTGGTGACGGAGGTGTAGGCGTACGGGGAGCCACCGTCGGTGCTGCTGCGCACGGTGTAGCCGAACGCGTCCGAGTCTCCCGACGCGGCGCGCGCGGGGCCGATCGAGGACGCGAGGAGGAGCGCGACGCACAGCGCGGATCGGGCGAACATCCCCTCCAGCTTACCGACCCCCCCTGGGCAGAGTCCGGGCACCGCCGCCCTTGGAGGGTGACCGGCCGTCTAGGATGGTCCCCGTGCTTCGACGTCTCGCCGGCGCGGTTCTCCTCCTCGGGCTCGCGTGCGGCTCCGAAGCGGCGGACTCCGCCCCGTCGGTCCCCCCCGTCATCGAACCCCTGCCGGACGGAGTCGTCCTCGTGAACGACGTCCCCTTTCATCCTCTCCCGGGCGCCGAGCCCCCCGACGACGCCCTGCGCGCCCGCCTCGCCGCGCGCCTGGCCGCCAAGCCCGACGGCTGGCGTCCGCGCACCAAGCACGTCGACGACCGAGGCCGGCCGAAGTTCACGAACCGGCTCGCGCTGGAGTCGAGCCCCTACCTGCAGCAGCACGCCCACAACCCGGTGGACTGGCACCCCTGGGGGGACGAGGCGTTCGAGAAGGCGGCGCGGCTCGGACGGCCGGTGTTCCTGTCGATCGGCTACTCGACGTGCCACTGGTGCCACGTGATGGAGGAGGAGTCGTTCGAGGACCCCGAGATCGCCGAGGCCATGAACCGCATGTACGTCGCCATCAAGGTCGATCGCGAGGAGCGCCCGGACGTGGATTCGGTGTACATGTCGGCCGTCCAGGCGCTCACGGGGCGCGGCGGGTGGCCCATGTCGGTGTGGCTGGCGCCCGATCGGCGGCCCTTCTACGGCGGCACCTACTTCCCCCCGCGGGACGGCGCGCGCGGGGCCCGCACCGGGTTCCTGACGCTGCTGCACGCGCTGCGCGACCACTTCGACAAGGACCCGGCGAAGATCGCCGCGTCGGGCGAGCAGCTGGCCGAGCGCATCCGCCTCATGTCGGCGCCCCCGGCCGCGGTCGGCGACGTGGACGTGGAGGTCGCGGCCGAGGCGGCCATCCGGCACTACCGCACCGACTTCGACGCGAAGCACGGCGGGCTCGGGAAGATGGGGAACAAGTTCCCGTCGAGCCTCCCCATCCGTTGGCTCCTGCGGAGGTACCGGCGCACCGGCGAGCCCTCGCTCCTGAACATGGCCGAGCTGACGCTGCGCAAGATGGCCGACGGCGGCATGTACGACCACGTGGGGGGAGGGTTCCATCGGTACTCGGTGGACCCGATCTGGCTGGTGCCCCACTTCGAGAAGATGCTCTACGACCAGGGGCTCCTGGTGCCCGCGTACCTGGACGGGTTCCAGGTCACCGGCGACGCCCGGTTCGCGTCCGTGGCGCGCGACGTCCTGGACTACGTGCAGCGGGAGATGACGGCCCCCGGCGGAGGCTTCTACTCGGCCACCGACGCGGACTCCCTCACCCCGTCGGGGCACCGCGAGGAGGGGTGGTTCTTCACCTGGACGCCCACGGAGCTGGAGGCGGTGCTGGGGGAGGAGATGGCGGCGGCGGTGTCCGACTTCTACGGCGTCACGCCCAAAGGGAACTTCGAGGGGCGCACGATCCTTCGCCCCGTGCGCACGCTCGAGGAGTCGGCGGCGACCCTGAAGACGGACGCGGCGTCGCTGGCGAAGACCCTGGAGGCCGCCCGGCGCAAGCTGTACGCGGCGCGCGCCGAGCGCCCGCCCCCGCTGCGAGACGACAAGGTGCTCGCGGGCTGGAACGGGCTGATGATCTCGGCCTTCGCGCAGGCGGCGCTCGTGCTGGGGGAGCCCGGCTACGCGGCCTCGGCGGACGCGGCGGCGGACTTCGTGCTCACCACGATGCGGCGCGAGGACGGTCGCCTGTACCGGAGCTGGAACGCCGACGTGTACGGCTCCCAGGGCGTGCTCGACGACTACGCGTTCCTCATCGCGGGGCTGCTCGATCTCTACGAAGCGACCGGCGACGTGGGTCGCCTCGAGGCCGCGATCGCGCTGGACGCGGTCCTCGCCGAGCACTTCGAGGACGCCGAGGCGGGCGGGTACTTCCGCACGCCGGCGGACGGGGAGGCCCTGCTCGTGCGCGCGAAGCCGACCCAGGACGGGGCGCGGCCGTCGGGCACGTCCATCCAGCTGATGAACCTGGCCCGGCTCGAGGAGTTCACGACGGACGACGCGTACCGCGTCCGCGCGGACGCCACGGTGAACTCGCTGTCGGGGATGTTCACGCGGGCGCCCCGGGCCCTCTCCGACGGCATGCTCGCCCTCGACTGGCGCACCGACCGCGTGCGCGAGGTCGTCGTGGTGGCCCCCGCCGGGCAGGACGCGCGCCGGGCCGCCGAGCCGCTCCTGGCGAAGCTGCGGTCGACGTTCCTGCCGAACCGCATCGTGGTGGTCGCGGACGAGTCGCAGCTCGACGCGCTCGCGAAGGTCGCCCCGCTGGTGCAGGGGAAGCTCGCGCGCGGGGGCGAGACGACGGCCTACGTGTGCGAGCGGGGGACGTGCAAGCTGCCCACGTCGGACCCCGAGGTGTTCGCGGCGCAGCTCGCGGAGGAGTGAACCGCCGCGGAGTGGTCGCGGCGAGGCGGTTCAGGGACCGGCGCTACCCCACCCGGACGTGCATGAGGCCGTGGCCGCACTGCACGAGCCACCCGCCGTCGTAGTCGAGGACGGCGCAGCATCCGCGGTCGGGATCCAGCTCGGCGATGGACCACCCGGCGTCGTCGACGATCGCGGCCACGCAGCGGGTGGACTCGTCGGCGGCCGTCTCGCCGTCGCCGCCGAGGATGAGGAGGCGGCTCCCGTCGCCCAGGTCTTCGACGGCCGCCACCGACGGGAGCGCGGCCGGGTCGTCGTCGAAGGCTTCGTCCACCGGGATCTCGTGTACGTCTCGGAGGCCGTCGCCGTCCACCGCCCCGACCACGAACGTCGACCGGTTCGCGCCCGCCAGGACGAGGTCGTCCAGGGTGCCCGTCCACGCCGTCCAGCGGCCGCCCTCGGGGGGCGCGGGGAGGGATCTTCGCTCGGAGATCGCGCCCTTGCGGCCGTGCACCGCGACCAGCTCGCCGTCCTCGGTCAGCCCCAGGGCGCGCGGCCCCGCCCAGCGCATGCGCCGGAAGGCCGTCCCGTCGCCCGTCTCCCAGAGCAGCTCGCCGGTGGACGCGCGGATGGCCTTGGCGCCCCGGGCCGTGCTCCCGGAGCGGTCGTAGACCATGACGCTGTCGGAGCGGCTCCCCCGCACCAACGACCACACGCCCTCGCCGAGGGGGATGCGGAAGGGCGGGATGTGCGTGTCCGTGTCCCGGGTGGGCAGGTAGAGCAGCGAGGTGCGCGCGGCTTGCCCGAAGGCGCCGGCCTCTTCTTCCCCGAGCAGGATCAGCCCCGTGCGACCGATCTGGACGCCGCGGCACGTGCCGCGGAACAGATCCGGGACCCGGCGGCCGTCGGCGAGCCGCAGCGTGCCGTCGGTGTAGATGACGACGCCCCCGGACAGCAGCCCGAACGCGAGCTCGGGCCCGTCCACCGCGACGGCTCCGGGCAGGGTGTCGGAGGGCGCGGCGGCGAGGGCGGACACGTGAAGCAGGCCGGTGATCACGCCGCCAGCCTACAACGACATCGCCGGGGTCTCGGCCCGCCCGCCCGCGGCGTCGCGACTTCTCTAAGATGGGTTGCTCAGGAGGTCCTGATGTCTCTTCGTTCCTGCGCGCGGGCGATCCCCGTGCTCGCGATCTCTCTTCTGCTGACCGCGTGCCCCGAGGCGCGTGAGCCCGTCATCCAGGTCCAAGCGAACGCGATCGCCAAGTCGCAGTTCGAGGGCGAGTGGTACTTCCAGCGCACGGTCGTGGACACGCCGTACGAGACGGAGTTCACGTTCATCGGCGACCAGGGGGAGCTCGAGCGCATCCGGTGGCGCGTCGAGGAGAACCTGCTCATCGCGCTGCGCTCGTACCAGCGCATCGACGGCTCGGACCCCGACGTGAACCCCGACGGCGAATACGAGGGCTCCCCCGTGGCCGCGTGGCCCATCGAGTCGCACTTCGACATCCGCCGCGACTACAACCCGACGACCGGCGAGGAGGGGAACGTCCTCGTCGAGAACAGCAGCGACCGCCTCTGGCACGAGCGCGAGTACATGCGGGTGGACTGGACCACCAACGTCATCACCAACTGGAACTTCTACGCCCAGGAGGCCGTGACGCTGGAGCCGATGTCCTACGCGGTCACGGACAGCACGTCCGGCAACGCGCCCATCGTGAGCGAGGACTACCTCGAGATCACGTCGGCGTTCATCGCCGAGCCCATCAGCGCCGTGGACCCCAACTGGCCCGACGACGGCGCCTTCCCCCTGTGCTGGTTCTTCTATCACTTCGACGACTGCACGGCCGCCGAGGTCGTGGTGCGCAACAGCTTCATGCGCGTCGAGGACCGCGACTACGAGGCCATCCCCTGGTCGGGGCGGGACATGGAGCTGTTCGGCTACTTCGACGTGCAGCGGTGGACCTACGACGAGAACTACGAGGCCACCAACACCGGCCGCCTCCGCTACCAGGGCACCTGGAACCTGTGGACCGACTCCCACGACGGTCGCACCTGCGAGGCCCCGGCCGAGGGCGAGACCGACAGCTGCTCGGACATCGTCGGCTCGCGCTGCGACGCCCTCGAGGGCGAGTGCACGACCCCCTTCCGCGACCGCGGCCTGCGGACGATCCCGTACCACGTGTCCCCCGGCCTGGACGAGCGCCTCTACGGCGTCGTCGAGGGCGTCGTGGAGCAGTGGAACGTGCCCTTTCGGGACACCGTCAACGGCCTGCGGTACTGGGAGTGCCTCGACGCGGGCGGGGACGACGCGGGCTGCGTCGCCGAGGAGAACGAGGACCTCGAGGTCGTGGTGCTGTGCCACAACCCGGTGGAGGCGGGAGACCACCCGGACTGCGGCGCCGAGGGCCTGTCGCCCCGCCTGGGCGACCTCCGCTACAACCTCGTGTGGTCGCTGGACCACCCCGGCCGCGGAAACCCGTTCGGGTTCGGGCCCGCCCAGCTCGATCCGCTCACGGGCGAGGTCGTCTCGGCCGCCGCGATCATCTACCTCGCCCCCATCCGCTCCTACGCGGCCCGCTCACGCGACATCGTCCAGCTGCTCAACGGCGAGATCGACGAGGAAGACTTCATCGTCGGCAACCACGTGGCCGACTGGGTGGCCGAGCGCGACGCCGCGCTGCTGGGGCGCATGCCGCTGACCCCGGACGAGGCCGCCGAGATGGCCGCCGACGTGCGGCTGCGGCACGAGGACGCCATCCCGCGGTACCCGGGCATGGACCGCACGTCCGCGGGCGCCGCGCACGCGAAGCGCGAGGTTCAGGGTCTGCTCACGGAGTTCGCGCCCACCGCGACGTCTCGGGACCGCTCGCGCGAGCGGCTGGACGCCCTCATCGGCACGCCCATCGAGTCGATGTTGGTGGACGACGAGGCCGTGCTGCTCTCCGGTCGCCGCCCCGGCGACGCCATCAACGAGGCGATGATCGACGCCGCGTCCCCCTTGCGGCACGTGCGGGACCAGCGGCGTCGGGTGGCGTCCAAGGCCCGCATGGAGCGCAACGCCAAGCGCTGCGTCTACCACCGGGAGTACGCGGATCCGTCTCTGGTGGGCTACGCCGCCGACTACGCGGGCGTCGATCCCGAGGAGATCGCCTGGGACATCCTCGAGGGTGTCTTCAAGGGGACCGTCGCCCACGAGATGGGGCACACGTTCGGGCTGCGGCACAACCTCAAGGGCAGCGCCGACCCGCTCAACTACGGCCCCGACTACTGGGCGCTGCGCGACGACGGCACGCGCGCCGTGCGGTACCTGGACCCCGAGACGCCCGAGGAGATCGCGGCGGGCATCCGGCAGTACCAGACGTCCTCCGTCATGGACTACCTGAGCCGGTTCAACTCGGATCACGAGGGCGTGAAGCCCTACGACCGCGCCGCCATCAAGTACGGCTACGGACGCCTCATGGAGGTCTTCTACGGCGACGAGCTCGCCGACACGAACGGCTGCCTCGTGAACGACCTGTACCAGTCGCAGCTGTGGGGCGAGTCGATCCCCCTGCTCTACGACTGCGACTCGGGCGAGCCCCGGCCGTTCCACTACACCGAGTACCCGGACGTGCTCGGCTCCCTCGACGACCGCCTGGACGTGCCCCAGCGGCTCATGAGCGACGAGTGGGACCTCTCCGGCTTCTGGGGCAGCAACCACGACTACATGGTGTGGAACGACGACGGCTTCTATTGGTGGCCCGTCGTGCCGTACAAGTTCTGCAGCGACGAGTTCGTCGGCTCGGACATCGACTGCCTCTACTTCGACGAGGGCGCGGACCTGTACGAGATCCCGCTGGACCTCTCGGGTCGATACGAGCGCAACTACATCCTCCACAACTTCGCCCGCGACGCGCAGTTCTTCAACGGCGACGGGCACACCTGGTGGATCTGGGACGCGTTCTTCGACCCGTTGATCAACTTCAACCAGTGGTGGGTCCTGGACGCGCAGTTCAACGTCTCGTACCTGAGCGAGGACGACTACGACGCCTTCTACGACTCCGACGAGGGCTACCGCGTGCTCACGATGGGCGCCCGCGAGACCTACAACATGTTCGCGCGGAACCTCGCGCGGCCCGTGCCCGGGACGTACACCGAGATCGAGGACCCGGAGGGGGCCGAGGCCTGGCAGCCGTCGTTCGACGGGACGGACCTGGTGGGGCTCGCCGACGGCCGTCACCTCGACACCGCCTGGGACTTCGACGAGGGCTACTTCTGGGACGACGCGATCCAGCGCCTCGGGTTCATGGGCGAGAAGATCCTCGCGCTCGAGGCCCTCTTCGACCCCACGACCTACTTCCTGGGTCAGGACCAGTCGTCGGATCTGCGCCGCTACCGCGTGAACTACGCGCTCAACTTCGGGCCTCAGCTCGAGGACATCGTGGGTTCGTTGATCACGGGCGAGCACCCGGCGTTCGCGCCCTACGAGCTCAACGGCGACGTCTTCTTCCCGGACTACGCCGACCTCGATCGCGAGCTGCCCGAGGACGCCGTGCCCATCAACCCGGCGGCCGACTTCACCTTGCAGCTGCACACGATGGTGCTCGCGCTGACCCTGCTGCCCGACACGTTCGACAGCTCGCTGATCAACTCGACGCGCATATGGCTGGACGGCGCGGGGGACGAGATCGAGACCACGCGGCCGGTGGTGGCCCACAACGACCCGTCGTCGGGGCTCACCTACGAGGCCGCGTCGTACATCGAGGGCGAGGGGCACGACGCCGTGGAGACGGGCATCGCGGCCCGGATGATCGGCCGCGCCAACCGCCTCGTCGCGCTCCGAGATCACGACGCCGCCAGGATCGAGACCCTCGACCCGGTGGCCGACGAGGAAGAGATCGCCGAGCTCGAGACGAACATCGCGGCCCTGAGCCTCGCGCTCGACCTGCACCGCGAGAACCTCAACGTCATGCGGGCGATCCACCTCGAGCTGGGGATGATCGACTTCTAGTACCCGTCCGAATGCCCGTGTGGAGCGCCGGCTCGGGCCTTAGGCTCCCCCTTGGAGGTCTCTCTTCATGTCTCGATTCGTGGACGTTCTGCCCGCCGCCCTGCTCCTGGCCGTCGCGGGCTGCACCGGCAGCCTGATCATCGACACCCCGGCCGCCGCCCCCGACGACGACGACGACGTCGTGGCCGACGACGACGACGCCGTGGACGACGACGACGCCCTCGACGACGACGACGCGGCCGAGGCGGACTACTCCGCGTACATCGGCTACTTCGTGCTGGTCACCGGCGAGGTCGTCGGGCAGCCCTACGCGGGCGGCTGGGGCTACTTCTACGAGGAGCTGGACCAGGGACGCGGCCCGAACTGCGAGGTCCAGCTGCCCGACGGCGGCGGCTTCCCCGGCGATCCCGCCGCCGTGAACGGCCCGCGCGGCCCCGGCGCCCTGCCGGTGGACGCGGGCGCGTGGGCCCGGTTCTACGCCCCGAACGGCCAGTGGGACATGGAGATGCCCCGCTACGACAACCCCGAGTGGCCCTACTACTGGGCCAACGGCGAGACCGGCGCCCCCCCGATCATCCCCTCGGACATCCCCCTCTCCCTTCAGTGGGCGGGCGGCTCGCAGATGCTCGAGGGGGAGGCCGAGGCCGTCATGTACATGCACCCCGAGTACCGCATGGACTCGCCCACGCTGCCGCCCGACCAGGAGCGGATCGTGGCCCGAGAGCCCGGCGACCTGGTGTTCGAGTGGACGCCCGGCAACGCCGAGGCGGTCGAGATCGCCATGTACTTCGTGGACCAGCAGAACGGTCGCGAGTGGCAGGTGACCTGCGAGACGGCCGACGACGGGTTCTTCCACTTCGACGCCGAGGACTGGGCCCTCATGCCCACGGGCACGCCCGGCGCGACCTGGATCCGTCGCTACCTCCCGAACTGGACCGAGGCGATCCCGGGGCAGCCGAACCTGTACCTGGTGGGGGCGCGCGAGTACCGCTGGCCGCTCGCCATCGAGGCGCCCCAGGACGGCGACGACGACGACGACGACGACCCGAACCAGGACCCGGGCGGCCCGTAGCGATCAGGGCGCGTAGGGGCTCAGCAGCAGCTGGGCGCGGCCGACCTCATCGACGCCGTCGCTCCACCCGCGGCTGCCGACCAGCACGTCGTCCAGGCCGTCCCCGTCGAGGTCGCCCACCGACGTCACGGCCGACCCGGTGAGGTCGCCCGTCGCGCCGCCCGACCAGGCCGACGTCCACGGCGTCACCGTGATCGCGCCGCCCGCCACCGCCTCGCAGCCGAGCACCACGCTCACCATGCCCTCCTCGGTGCTGCTGCCTTCGCCGCCGAGCAGGAGGTCGTCGCGCCCGTCGCCGTCGAGGTCGCCCGCGCTCGCGAGGGACACGCCGAGGCCGGCGTAGGCGTCGGGTCCCAGCACGCGGGTGTCCGCCGAGGAGGCCCCGATGGTCCCGCCCGCGCTCAGGGTGGAGCCGTACAGCAGGTACACGCTGCCCGCCTGCGTGCCGTTGGACGCGCTCTGGGTCGACGCGACCAGCACGTCGGCCAGCCCGTCGCCGTCCACGTCCCCCGCCGCGGCCACGGCCGAGCCCGCGCGATCGAAGGACGCGGCGCCCTCCAGGGAGGCCAGCGCGTCCCCGGGTCCGAAGATGCCGCCCGCGCGCACGTCGCCGCCGGACCACACGTAGGCGCGACCGGCGTCCCGGGGCGTGGTCACGGCCCACTCGGCCCCCGCCACGACGTCGTCGCACCCGTCGCCGTCCACGTCCCCCGCGCCCGCCACCGCGCCGCCGAGGCTGTCCCCGGCCTCCCCGCCCAGGAACGAGATGTCCGCGTTCCCTGCGCCCGAGACGGCGCCGGAGAGGATGCGCGACCCCCGGAAGACGTAGACCTTGCCGCCGTTGACCATGCCCCCCGGGTCGAAGCCGGGGGCCCCCACGATCAGGTCCGTGAGGCCGTCGAGGTCCACGTCGCCCGCCGACGCCATGGCGGTGCCGAACGCGTCCAGCGTGAGCTCCCCGTCGATGAAGAGGGTCGCCTCGCTCAGGGCCAGGTCCGCCCCGGCGGTCACGTTCGCCCCGAAGAACACGCCCACCGCGCCGGCGTTCGAGCCGCCGGGTCCGTCCACCCCCGTCGCGCCGACGGCGAACTCCCCGAGGCCGTCGCCGTCCAGGTCGCCGAGCGCCGCCACGGATGAGCCCACCCGGTCGCCGAGCGCGTCCGCGCCGATGGTCGCGAACGGGGCGATCTCTCCCCCCGCCAGGGCGTCGGCGCCGCGGATCACCAGGAGTCGACCCTCGGACCCGCCGATGGGCCCCTCGTGCAGCGGGGCGGCGACGGCGAAGTCGTCCACGCCGTCGCCGTCGACGTCGCCGAGGGACCCGACCACGTCGCCCATGCGCTCGTCGGGCACCGATCCGGTGACGGTGGCCCAGGCGTCGCTCGCGATCGGGGACGCCGTGAAGGCGACGCACGTCTCCGGGGTGGGGGGCGGCAGCGGGTCGCCCGCGCCGGGGTTGGCCGAGGCGTCCAGGGGGGCGCAGTCGTCGCAGTCGATCACGCCGTCCTGGTCCGTGTCGATCCCCTCGTCCACGGGCACGCTCCCGTCGCAGTCGTCGTCCTCGCCGTTGCAGGCCTCGGCCGCGCCGGGGTTCACGCCCGCGTCGTTCGGATCGCAGTCGCCCTGGCACGGGCCGTACCCGTCGCCGTCGACGTCGATCTCGTCCTCCCCCAGCTCGTCGTCGCAGTCGTTGTCTCGGCCGTCGCAGACCTCCGTGGCGCCCGGGAACACCGCCGGGTTCTGGTCGTCGCAGTCCTCGCACGCGAAGGAACCGTCGCCGTCGAAGTCGACCTCGGCCGCGGGGAGGACGCCGTCGCAGTCCGTGTCGACGCCGTCGCACAGCTCGGCGGCCGCGGGGTGCACGGCCCCGTCGTCGTCGTCGCAGTCCACGCACGACGGGAACCCGTCGCCGTCGTCGTCCACGGCCTCCGCCTCGGGGATCGCCCCGTCGCAGTCGGAGTCGAGGCCGTCGCAGACCTCATCCGCCCCCGGGAAGATCGTGCGCGCGACCTCGCTGCAGTCACCCTCGCACTCGGCGAACCCGTCGCCGTCGATGTCGACCTCGTCGCGCGGGATGACCTCGTCGCAGTCCGAGTCCCGGCCGTCGCAGACCTCCTCCGCGGTGGGGAAGACGGTCGCCCGGCGGTCGTCGCAGTCGCCGTCGCACGAGGACCAGCCGTCGCCGTCTTCGTCCTGGCCGTTCAGGCGCGCGAGGGTCGGGTCGCAGTCCTCGGCGTCGGGGGTCCCGTCGCCGTCCTGGTCGAACGGGTTCCCGAAGAAGATGCAGCCCGACAGGGCCCAGGCACAGGCGGCGAGCGCGACGACGCGGAGGATCCCCATGGACGAAGCCTAGAGCAGGTCAGCGGGAGCGGACGGTCTGGAGCAGGTCGAGCACCTCGGCGAGGTCTGCGTCGGCGGGGAACGCCTCGACCGCCGCCTGCACCTCGAGCAGGGCGACGTCCATCGCCTGGTCGTCCGCGGACACGCGGTTGCCCCGGGGCAGCGACTCGGCGTAGGCCACGATGGCGTCGGCCTTCACGACCTGACGCACGTCGCCGGCGAGCAGATCCTCGAGCAGCAGCGAGTGCTCCTCGGCGCGCTCCTCGCGGGTCGCGGGATCGGTCCAGGTGATGGTGAAGGTGAAGCGCGTGTCGCGGTCCGCGGGCGCCCCGGGGCAGTCCTGCAGGGTGAAGTGGTACTGCATCGAGTCGTTGGGGGCGAGGTGCTGGGGCTCCACCTCGTCGGGGTTCTCGCTGATCTCCTCGCCGTGGAACTCGTCGATGACGAAGCCCGCCGGGATCTCCACCGCCAGGCGCACGTCGAGGGCCGCCACGTCCAGGTTCGAGATGAACCGGCTGCCGCGGAACTGCCGCTCGGCCTCGCCGGGCTCGTCGATGTAGATGTACGACCCCTTGCCCATGTCGGTGACGTCGTCCATCAGGTCGTGGCGGTAGGCGCCGGGCTCGCTCGCCCCGACCCCCACGAGGTAGGTGCCCGCCGACTCGGAGTCGTCCGCCGCGGCGCCGATGATGGCCGCCGAGGTCTGGCCGAGGTTCGCGCCGCCGTCGCTCAGCATCACGACGCGGCTGAGCCGCTCGGGGGAGGCGTGGGACGCCGCGACCTCGTAGGCGGAGACGAGGCCGTTGTGCAGGTCCGTCCCGCCGCCTTCGCGGATGCCGCGGATCGTCTGCACGAGGAGCGGGTCCGACGCGCCCTCCACGACGTGGCCGTCGAGGATGGTGGCGGCCTCGGCGCTCCACTCGACGATCGAGACGAGGTCCCCCTCGCGCAGCGACGCCGCGATCTGCTCCATGGACTCCTTCGCCAGCTGGATCGGGACCCCGCCCATGGAGCAGGAGCGGTCGATGCTGAGGACGAGGTTGAGGTCGGCGCGCTGCTCGCGGGTGCGCTCCTCGGCGACGGCCCCGACGAGCATGGAGTATTTGCCTTCTTCGCCTTCGACCGGCCGCATCTGGGCGTCGATGCGGACCTCGCCGGGGGCGGCGGGCGCGAAGTCGAACTGGTAGTAGTTCAGGAACTCGTGGACGGCGGGCTGACCGGGCGCGCGGGAGCCCGCGTCGATGAGGTGCCGCGTGAGCACGGGCGAGGCCTGGGAGTTTGAGTCGTCGGCCGACATGAAGAGCGTCATGGGCTCGTCCCGGGCACCGACGCACACGTCGTCCACGCCGTCCTCGGGGGCCTCGTCGGGCGGGGGGTTCTCTTCGTCCCCCCAGTCGTCGTCGTCGTCGCCCCCTCCGCGGCCGCCGTAGCCGTATTCGTCCATGGACATGGCGGGGCAGCCCGCGGTCAGGAGCGCGAAGAGGGCGGTGAGGGAGAGGGCGGACGTACGGATCGAAGACATGGTGAAGACCTCCGCTCCGGGGAGGTGCAGGAACAGGGCCTCCCGCGCCGGGTTTCGGCGCGCCCGGTCAGGGGTCTTCTTCTTCCTCTTCGGGGGGCGGCGGCGGGATCCGGGGCCACGTGGACCACTCCGTGAGGTTCTCGGTGGCGGCGAGGGTCGCCTCGGCGATGGGGAAGCGCCAGGCCTGGAAGAGGCCGACCACGTCCAGGCCCACCTCGGCCGACAGCCGCACGATCCACTCGTGCAGCTTCTCCGCGTTGTCTTCGGGCTGCTCGTCGGCGGGCAGGGCGCGCAGGTCGGCGATCACCGTGAGGATGGGGTCCCAGCCGAACTCGTCCTGGAGCAGCAGGAAGATCTCGAGCGTCGTCTCGAGGTTCGCGTCCCAGCCGCTCGCCTCGCCCGCGAGCCAGTCGCCCCGCCGGATCTGACGGCTGGTGCTGTTGATGTTCCCCTGCCACGCCTCGGAGCCCGCGAGCCCGGTGGACTCCTCGAACGCGTACACGGCGGCGAGGGCGTTCATCGCGCCCCGCCACGGGGACGGGGACCACACGTCCGACCGGTAGACGCCCCCGAGGGTGCGCAGGAGCTCGAAGAGCGACTCGTTGCCGAGCTGGAGATCCTCGAACACCAGGCCCCGGGTCCACGCCTCGGCGAGCTCGAGGGGGCGCCCGCCCGCGAGCCCCGTGGCCTGCCGCGGATCCGCGACGATCCGGTAGGGGAGGGCCTGGGCGGCGGTGCGGCGGCCCTCGGTGAGGTTCACGAAGGTCTCGTGAGCGCCCACCGCCGCGTCCAGCTGGGCGGCGAGCGCCTCGGGGCTCTCCACCAGCCCGAGCACGTCCGACGGGCCCGAGACGATCATCCACTGGCCCCCGATCTCGGCCCTCGGGCCGGGCTTGGCGACCTCGGTGTCGGCCCAGCTCGTGTCCGTGGTCTTCCCGGGCGTGTACAGGGGCGCGCCGACGACGCCGTCGAACTCCAGCGTCACGGGGCCGATCCCGTCGCCGGCGGGCACGTCGACGAAGATCGGACCGCCGAAGGCCGTGGCCAGGCGGACCTCGGGGCGGTCGAGGCGCGCGGCGACCCAGGGGCGGGGGAAGCGCGGCGTCGTCTCCGGATTCGCGTCGCCCACCCCCGGCATCGTGTCCAGGAGCGCGTCCCCGATGCGCAGATGCAGGCCGCCGTCCACGGCCCCGGCGGGCACGGTCACGGTCACGGTCCCGCCCGCGGGGGCGTACAGGCCCGTGGAGCGCCGATGGGCCCGGAGCGGGGCGAACGTGACGATCCGCGCCGAGCCCTCGCCGGCCTCCGCGTCCTCGGGCAGGGCGCCCGGGAAGGCGGCCGAGGACTCGTGCACGCGAGGGTCGTCCGGCCCCTGGCCGCCGGTCAGCACGTAGTCGCCCCGCAGGACGAGGTCCGGGAGCTGGCCGCTGCTGAACTCGAAGGGGGAGTCCACGGAGATGACGAGGCCCCCGAGCTCCTCGCGGAGGGCGTCGGTGGCGGCGGCGAGGCGACTCCAGCGCCCCACGAACGTGCCCGCCGTGGCGGGGGCGGCCGAGTCCCGACGGAGGGCCTGCCAAGTCTCGAAGTCGAGCTCCTCGAGGCCCTGCTGGGCCCGCCCGGCGAGCTCCAGCGCCGCGGTGAGGTTGAAGAACGGCGAGGGCTCGGCGACGGGCGTGAGATCGACGTCCGTGGCCGCGCTGTTCGCGTCCGACCAGGTCCACCCGATCCCCGCGGGCGCGGCGGCGGCGACGGTGCGGTACTCGTCCAGGGGCTGCACCGCCGTGAAGGCGTCCGCGGGGTAGGCGCCGCGCGCGAGGAGGAGGCCGCCGCCGTCCCGCAGGAACGTGTGCAGCGTCTCGATCTCGGCAGGGTCGAACCCGCCGCCTTCGCGGTCGCCGACGATGAGGATGTCGAGTCCGGCGAGCGAGTCCGTCGCCAAGTCCACGTCCGGCACCGTGGTGGAGCCGAGGTCGTCGATCCAGTCCCCGCCCGCGGCGTCCGGACCGAGCCCGACGATCGGGTCCTCGCCGTCCCCGAGCCAGGGGAGGATGCGGCGCCACAGCAGGGCCCAGGCGTCGCCGGTGTCGCTGCCCCGGATCGCCCGGGACGAGCCGAACGCGACCACGCGCCCGGCGCCCGCCGTGCCTGCGACCACCACCGGGGAGCCCTCTTCGCTCAGCAGCAGGGGCGTCGCCCCCGGACCCACGGCGGCCACCATGTTCAGGCCCACCGGCACCCGCAGCGGGCCGACGCCCTCCACCAGGTCTTCCGGCACCGCCGCGTGGCGCATCTCCACGGCCCAGATCTGCTCGGGCCCGTCCTCGCACGCCTCGACCGTGGGGAACCGCGTCCGGTCCACGACGTCCGCGCAGGCCCACTCCGTCGCGTTCTCGCGGAGGGTCCGCAGGCGCCCCTGCGTGTCGTGCACCCAGCGCTGGTCCGAGGCCCCGTCGCACGCGGCGGCGTGGATCGCCGAGCCCCCGCCGTCGAGGCACAGGTCGCCTTGGCGGAGGGTCCGGGCGTCGTCGTCGTAGGTCCAGCCCCGTCGGCTGCCCACGTCGCACACCCCCAAGGCCACCGCGTCGTCCACCTGGGCGGCGAGGCAGCGCCCCACCTCGAGGGCGCTCCCGAGCACGATCTCGCCCCACCAGGAGGCCTCCTCGAGCGCTCCGGACGATGCGGGCGCGTCGGGCTCTTCGGGGGTGGGGGACGCGTCGTCGTCGTCGTCGAGGATCGCCGAACCCGGACACCCGGCGAGCAGCGCGACGAGCGCGAAGGGGAGCACTCTCATTGCGCGAGCGCCGCCGGGGAGAGGGTCACGTCGATGTAGATCTGCGTGAAGCGGTTGCCGAGGGGCAGGTACCAGCCGCCGTCGGGGCGCATGCCGCCGGGGGTCCACGCCCCCACGGACACGCCCAGGAACGGGTGGACCTGGAACGACACGTCGAACACGAGGGAGTAGGACAGCGTCCAGGGGTCGCCTCCGAGGTTGGACGCGGGCGACAGGGTCGCTTCGTCGAAGCGGGGCGACGGGCTCTTGGGGTGCAGCTTGCCGTGCACCGTCTGGAACGTGGCCCCGACGTACAGGCGCTCGTCCACGGCGGCGACGCCCACGTGGAAGTCCTGCACCAGCTGGAAGGCCGTGTTCCGGTACCCGGTGTCCGTCGTGCCCGCGACGCCGAAAGTGCAGCCCGCGGCCGGGGAGCAGGGGCGCGGCGTGAGGTTCGACCACGTGGTGTACCGCTGGATGCGCGGCGACGGCGCCACCGTCCAGCTGAGCGAGATCCCGTCGACCACCGGGGCGGTGACGGTGCCCGTGAAGTACGGGCCCACGCCCATCACGAGCGACTCCGCGCGCGAGACCTTGCTGGTGGGCAGCTCCAAGGCCACCCCCACCCCGCCCGAGAGCGCCTTCACGGGCAGCTTCGGGAGCCCCGCGTCGAGCGACCACACGAAGTTGCCCACCACGAGCTCGTCGTCGAAGGTGTCTCCTCCCTCGGTCAGCTCCTCCGTGAGCGGGATCTTGAGCGACGTCGACAGGTCCTCCGTGAACGAGAACGTCGGCGTGAAGATCCACGACATCGAGTACACGCGCGAGGCCTCCGGGGCGAGGTCTCCGCCGTGGCCGATCGAGAAGGCGTTCTCGTACAGGAACGTGCCCCCGAACCGGTCGGCGACGCTCATGCCCGCGGCGGGCTCGGCCTCGGCCGGCGCCTCGGGGGTCTCGGCCTCGGCGGCCTGCGCAGCCGCGGGGGCGGCGAGGATCGCAGCGAGGAGCGTCGTGGCGAAGGCGTCGCGAACCGGCATTCACCCACTATAGGGGTGTGGGGTCAGCCCGCGCTGCGGATGCGGAGGGGCTCGGTGGTCTCGCCGATGCGCGTGAAGTACGAGCCGACGCGCATGGCCGACATCGCCTTGGAGAAGAGGTACCCCTGGCCCTGGCGGCAGCCCATGGCTCGGAGGAGGCTCAGCTGGTCGCGATTCTCGATGCCCTCGGCCACCACCTCGAGGCCCAGCCCGGCCGCCATGGCGATGATCGCGGACACCAGTCGGTGGGACTCGCCCGTGGCGCCCAGGCCCGAGATGAAGCTCTGGTCGATCTTGAGCGTGTCGAACGGGAAGCGGTGGAGGTGGGCGAGCGACGCATAGCCGGTGCCGAAGTCGTCGAGGGCGAGGTGGAAGCCGCGCTCCTTCAGCTTGGTGAGCGAGGCGGCTGCTTCGTCCGGCCGGTCGATGAACGCGCTCTCGGTGACCTCGATGCGCAGGTGGGCGGGGTCGGCCCCGGTGTCGGCGAGCAGCTCGTCGATCCACGCCGGGAGCTCCGGCCGGGCGAGCTGCTTCGCGGACAGGTTCACGGCCAGGACCACGTCCTCCGCGATGGGGAAGGACTTCCGCCACAGCACGCTCTGGCGGAACGCGTTGCGGAGCACCCACTCCTCGATCTTGAAGATCAGCCCGGCCTCCTCCGCCGCCGGGATGAACTCCGAGGGGGGGACGAAGCCGCGCGACTCGCTGCGCCACCGGACGAGGGCCTCCAGGCCCACGAGTCGGGGCTTGTCGAGGCGGATGATCGGCTGGTAGTGCAGCAGGAGCTCGCCGCGACGCAGGGCTTGGTGGAGATCGAGCTCCATCGTGACCTCGCGCAGGGCCTCCGCCCGCATGGCCCCCGCGAACCCCTTACGCCGCCCGCGGCCGCTCGCCTTGGCCCGGTTGAGGGCGGTGAGCGCGTTGCCGAGCAGCTTCTCGGGGCGCTTCATCGACCCGTCGCCCACGGAGTACCCGAGGCTGGCCGACGCGTACAGCGTGTGGGTGTCGAGCTGGAAGGGGCTCGACAGGCCGTGCTGCACGCCCTCGGCGAGGGTCTGGACCTCGTCGTCGTCGGCGATCCCGTCGAACAGCATCGCGAACTCGTCGCCGCCGATGCGGGCCACGGTGTCGCCCGGTCGGAGCCAGCTCGCCAGGCGCTCGGCCACGCCCACGAGGAGCCCGTCGCCCGCCTGCAGCCCGAAGCTGTCGTTCACGGACTTGAAGCGGTCGACGTCGACCACGAGCACGGCGACGCGTCGCCCCGCCGCGCCGTCGCACGCCGCCAGCGCCTGGCCGAGGCGGGCGAGGAAGACGCGGCGGTTGGCGAGCCCGGTGAGGGGGTCGCGCTGGATGCGGTCGGTGATGTCGCGGGTGTTGAGGATGAGGCCCCGCACGTGAGGGTCGTCCAGGCAGTTGCTGACGAGCGTCTCCACGTGGATGTGCGCGCCGTCCTTGCGTTGCATCCGGTACTCGAGCCGCGCGGACGAGCCCTGCTGCTTGGCGCAGCGGTCGATCACTTCCTTGAGGCGGGGGAGGTCGTCGGGGTGGACCGGCGCCCACGCGTCGGTGCCGCGGAGCTCGCTGGCCTCGTACCCGAGGATGCTCTCGATGCTGCCGCCGAGCCACTGGGGCGGGCCGGACAGGGGGAGGATCGTGAGCATGTCGAGCGCGTTGCGGGTGATCGCACGCAGCCATCGCTCCCGGCGCTGCAGCTCCCGCCGCTTGCGGGACTCCTCGGTGACGTCGCGGACCGTGAGGAGCACGCCCGAGGGGCGGCCCTTGAACTCGCAGGGGATGGCCTCCGCGGCCAGGCGCAGGCGTCGCCCGTCGCCGTGTTTGTAGCGGCAGCGGAAGCGCAGGGAGCTGTCCTCGTCGCCGGGCAGATCCTGCAGCTTCTCGAGCACGCCCACGCGCTCCGAGGGGTGCACGCGGTCGAAGAACGAGGTGCCGATGAGGTCGGTGGGCTTGAGGCCGAGGCGCGGCTCGGAGGACTCGCCCACGAAGCCGATGTTCCCGACGTGGTCGAGCACGAAGAGGATGTCCGTGGACTGGCGAGACAACGCCCGGAAGAGGCGGCCTTGGCTCCGCAGAGTCGCGGACAGATCCGCGCCCAGGGTCGGCTTCTTCTCCGCGCTCACGAGTCTCCTCCTCTCCTCTCCTCGGCTTCTTCTCCTACTTCCTTAGGGTACTCGCCCAAGGGCCCGACGCAAAGCACGGTCGGGCGGGGCCGGCTATGATCCGGGCGCCGCTCTGCCGTGGGAGAAGAAATGGGTCGACTCGGTTCGCTGTTGGGTGCTCTCGCCTTGGTCACGCTGCTCGTTCCGCACGCGGCGGCCCGCTCGGACGAAGGCGTGCAGGAGGAGGCTCCGGCCCCCGAGGGAGCGGCGGAGCAAGAGGCGCCCGCCGCCGGAGAGGCGCCCGCCGAGGTCGCCCCGCCCGCGCCCGCCGTCCACCCGCTGCTCGCCGCCGACGCCCCCATCGGCGACCTCCTGCGCGCCCTCGGCGACCCCCCGCCCGACCACTGGCAGCCCGCGGAGCCCTCGCTCGCCGCCCAGGGCGAGGCGATCGTCCTCACGGGCAAGGGCAGGGACCCCTTCGGCGCCTCGGGCCGCCGGGTGTCCGCCGCGTTCGACTGCACCGACTGCCACAACGTCGTGCGCGAGGACCCCGACCTCACCGTGAGCGACCCCGAGGCGCGGCTCGCCTACGCCCAGGAGAAGGGGCTCAAGCTCCTCCCGGGCACCACGCTGTGGGGCATCGTGAACCGCGAGGCCTGGTTCAACGACGACTACCTCAAGAAGTACGGCAGCCTCGTCAAGCCCGCCAACAAGAGCCTCCGGTGGGCCGTGCAGCTCTGCAGCGCCGAGTGCGCCCAGGGCCGCACCCTCGCCGACTGGGAGATGGACGCCGTCCTCGCCTACCTCTGGACGCTGCAGATCACCGTCGGCGACCTCGAGCTGAGCGACGAGGCCCTCGCCTCGATCGAGGCGGCGCTCGAGAACCCGGACCAGCGCCCCGCCGCCGTGGCCGCCATCAAGGCGCGCTACCTCAAGGAGTCCCCCGCGCACACGGGGTCGCCGCCGGACGACCGCGAAGCGGGCTACGGACACGCCGGCGACGCCGCGCGGGGGCAGTTCATCTACACCGAGAGCTGCCTCGTCTGCCACGCGGGCGGCGGCCCGGGCACCTACCGGCTGGGCTCGAACAAGATGTCCTACAAGGAGCTGCTCGCCTTCCGCGCCGAGAGCGACGGCCGCAGCTTCTACCAGACCGTCCGCCACGGCACCCGGCCCTACGGCGTGCCCATGGCGTACATGCCCTTCTATACGAAGGAGCGGCTGAGCGACCAGCAGCTGGACGACCTGCTGGCCTTCCTGAAGGCGGAGGTGGCGAAGTGAGACACGCACCCATGACGCGCGCCCTGGTGATCGCGCTCGGCGCGTTCGCCCTGATGGCGGCCCCCCCCGCGGAGGCCGCCGAGCGCTTCTCCCTGGACGTGAACACGGACGTGAGCGCGTCCCTGCGGGACCTCTCGCCGTCCAACTCGGCCACGGCCGACAACCCCGCCGAGCCGGGCGGAGACCCCTCCCCCGAGGCCCTGCGGGAGACCCTCGAGCGCCTCGAGATCCGCCGGAACATGCTGACGGCGCACCAGATCCTGGCCTGGACCTCGCTGTCGACGATGTTCGCGGCCCAGGCCGTGGGCATGGTCAACCGCGTGAGCCTCCAGACCGGGGCGCCGAAGCGCGGGCAGCTGAACGAGTCCCTGATGGTCCACCGGGTGCTCGCGGCCACCTCGATCGGGACCTACTACGGGGCGGGCTTCACGGCGTGGCTGGCCCCCGGCCCCGGGGGCACGCTCCGGGCGGAGGACAAGGGCATCTCGCAGTGGGACAACACGCGCGACAAGCACATCGCGCTGTCCATCGCTCACGGCATCTCCATGGGGCTCACGATCGCCACGGGGGCGGTCATGGCGAACGCCGCCGCCGCGAAGGACTGGGACGGGCTGGTGGTCGCTCACACCCTCGCCGGGTTCACCACGGCCGGGCTCATGATCCCCGCCGCCGTCGTCATCTCGAGGTTCTGATGGGCGCACGCATCTCCTTCTGGTCGCTCGCCGCCGCGGTCCTCGTTCCCGCGCTCCTCCTCCCCGCCCAGGGGTGCGAGCCGAACCTGCCGTCGGACTGGGCCGTGTCCGGCTTCACCGAGTGCCGCGACCCGGCGGCCGCCGGGGAGGACTACTACGAGCTCGAGATGAAGCCGTTCTTCGAGGAGTACTGCTTCTACTGCCACGCCTCGACGAACGAGGACCGGCACGGCGCCCCCGAGACCAAGAACTTCGACACGTTCGCTGCGGCGAAGACCGCGCCCGGCCTCACCTGGACGCGGGTCTCGTCGTTCGAGATGCCCCCGGTGGGGCGCCTCCCGGACACCGGCGAGCTCGACAAGCTGCTCGATTGGCTCAACTGCGTGTCGGACGCGCCCCTCGAGGTGCCCGAGGAGATCGGGGAGTGCCCCGACGGGTCGACGGTCACGTCCGCGGACGTGGAGGCGGTGCTGGCCGACAACTGCACCCGCTGTCACAGCGCCTCGCTCACCGGAGACGACCGCAACGGCGCCCCCGACGAGTACAACTGGGACACGGCCGCCGACGTACGGGCCTACGACGCCGACGCGTTCCTGTGGAACCGGATCTACCTCGGGGAGATGCCCGAGGACGGGGACATGGCGGACGAGGACGCCTACGTCCTGTGGGAGTGGTTGAGCTGCGGGTCGCCCTGAGGACGCTGATCGCGGCCGTCGCGCTGAGCGCCCTCCCTGCGCAGGCCGACGACGATCGCGACCCCGAGGTGCGCGTGACGCTGATCCCGTCGGCGGGGGTGGTGGCTCCAGGCGCCGAGCTGACCGTGGCCGTCCACTACGTCGTGGAGCCTGGCTGGCACATCTACTGGGAGAACCCCGGGGACTCCGGGCTCGCGACCTCCGTCGAGACGACGGCGCCGGGCGGCTGGGGCGTCGGCCCGGTGCAGTACCCGGTGCCGACCCGGTTCGTCGACGGGGCGGGCCTCGTCACCTACGGATGGGTCGGCGATCCGGCCCTGCTCGTCGATCTCGTCGCCGCGGAGGAGCCCGGCCCGGCGAAGATCTCCGTCGCCACGCGGTGGCTGGCCTGCAAGGAGCGGTGCGTGGTGGGGGAGGCGGAGCGCACGGTCGAGGTGGTGGTGGGGAAGCCGTCGCCCGAGGCGGTCGCCGGGCGCGATGAGCGGTTCGCGGCCTGGCGAGCGGCGATGCCCCGCGGGAACCCGCCCGACACGACGTGGATGTGCACCGAGCTCGGCGCCGTCCTGCACATCCGCGGGCTGGTCGAGGAGGTCGAGTTCATCCCGGGAGCACGCCTCTCCGAGGCCGGCGGGAGCCGAATCGTCACGTCCCCGGCCGTCGGCCTCCGCCACGACCGCGGCGACGGGTGCAGCCTCGTCGAGTCCCCCGAGCGTCACTACGTGGATCTTCGCGCGCCGCCGCCGTTCGACCGGGGAATCCAGGCGGGCCCATGGGGGCTCCTTCGTCTCGACGACTCCTGGTACTCACTGTCTCCGGACTGCGCGCCGGTCCCGATCTCCGAAGGAACCCCATGATCCGCACCTCCCTGATCTTCGTCGCCGCCCTCGCCCTCGTGGCGGTCTCCTCCGCCGTCGCCGACGACGCGGCCGCTCCGGGGGCCGCCGCCCCCGACTTCACCCTCCCCGACCTCGACGGCGCGACGCACTCCCTGAGCTCGTTCGCGGGCAAGACGGTGGTGCTCGAGTGGTTCAACCCCGGTTGTCCCTTCGTCAAGCACCAGCACGCGGAGGGCCCGCTGGCGGACCAGGCCTCGCGGCACAAGGGGGACGTCGTGTGGATCGCCATCAACTCCGGCGGCCCCGGCGAGCAGGGGCACGGCGTGGAGCAGAACAAGGCGGCGGTCGCGGAGTGGTCCATGGACCACCTCGTCCTCATCGACGAGTCCGGCGAGGTCGGCAAGGCCTACGGCGCGAAGACCACGCCCCACATGTTCGTGATCGACGCGAGCGGGACCATTCGCTACGAAGGCGCCGTCGACAACGCCCCCCTGGGCAAGGCGAAGGGCGCGCCGGTCAACTACGTGGACGCGGCCCTCGCCGATCTGGCCGCGGGGCGCGCCGTGGCCGCGGACTTCCAGAAGCCCTACGGCTGCAGCGTCAAGTACGCGAAGTAGCCGAAGGGGCTCAGTCGTCTTCCTGGAGGGCGACGGAGAACCGAAGCACCGCCCGGAAGATCGACTCCACGCGCTCGGGATCCAGGTCCCGGTCCGCGGCCCAGCTACGCCGGTCCTCGAGCAGGGCCTCCTCGCGGCTGGGGTCGCGCACCCCCTTGCCGATCTTCGACTTGGCCCGCCGGGCCCGACGGGCGAGCCGTCCGCGACGGGCGAGGAGCGTCACCAGCTCGAGGTCCAGCTCGTCGATGAGGTCCCTCACCTCCGCCAGCTCGGGAGACGCCGCCCCCAGCCCGGGGATGCGCACGGCGGCCGCGGCGTCCGTGGTGGTGGCAGGCTCGGGCAGGAGGAGCACGCGGTCGATCTCGCCCAGCGCGTCCAGGAGCGATCGTCGGGCCTCGGCCGCGAACGGGTTCGACCGGTGGAGCGCCTCCAGGAGGTGCCCGGCGTCCGCGCGGACCGTGCGGATCGCGCGCGCGACACCGCGCGTGGACGGGGGGAGCGAGTCCGCCGTGAAGTCGGCGTCGATGTCCAGCAACCCCTTCGCGAGGAAGAACGTGAGCGCGTGAGTGGCCGCCATCGACCGATCGTGATCCTCGGCGGACATGCGCTCCACGCGACACCCGATGCGCACGAAGAGGGCCTCGGCGGCGTCGGCGGCGGCCGGGTGCTCGGCCGCCGGACAGAGGGCCACGCGCAGGGGCCGCTCGCCCCGGGCGAGGCTGGCGGGACCGAACAGGGGGTGCGTGCCGACCCACGGGACGCGGGCGCCGAGGGCGCTCCTCAGCACCTCCAAGGGGCCGACCTTCACGCTGCCCACGTCGATCACCAGGTGGTCCGGCGTGAGCCGACCTCCAAGGCGCGTGAGCAGCCCCTCGAAGCGCTCTACGCCCACGGCGAGGATCACCGTGCGGGCGTCGTCGACGACGGCCTCCGGAGACTGCGCGCGCCGGTGCGCCGGGACGACGGCGTGGGGGTCGAAGGCGACGCACCTGAGGCCGGCGTCCTCGACCAGCCCCGCGAGGGCCGCTCCGAATCGCCCGTGGCCGATGATCCCGACGTCGCTCACGCCCGCTCCTCCAGCGCAGACCACCGATCGTAGAGCACCTCGAGCTCGGGTCCCAGCGCGGTGAGCCGACGCGTGAGGGCGCCCACGTCCGTGCCGTCGCGATAGACCTCGGCCGAGCCCAGCTGCTCCTCGATCGTCGTCTGCTCCGCCTCCAGCGCTTCGATCCGCGCCGGCAGGCCCTCCAGCTCGGCCCGCTCCTTGAACGTGAGCTTCTTGGCGGATGGGGTCGACGTCATGCGCTCACGCGACTTCGTCGGGGCCGGCGGAGCAGCCTCGGCCGCCTCGCGCGCCGCCGCCCGACGAGCCGCCTCGAGGACCTGGACGTATTGGGTCCGCGAGGCGTACTGGACCACGCGGCCCTCGCCCTCGAACGCGAGCACCGACGTGCAGACCCGGTCGAGGAACGCCCGGTCGTGAGTGACGACCACCGCGCTCCCGCGGAAGCCCATGAGCGCCTCCTCGAGCACGCGGAGCGTCTGCAGGTCGAGGTCGTTGGTGGGCTCGTCGAGCAGGAGCAGGTTGCAGCCCTCGAGCAGGAGCCGAACGAGCAGCAGGCGGGCCCGCTCCCCCCCGCTGAGGCTGTGGACCCGCTGATGGAACATCCGGCGATCGAAGAGGAAGCGCTCCAGGAAGGCCGACACGTGCACGACGCGGCCGGCGATCTCCACGTGGCTCGCGCCCTTCCCCGCGGCGAACAGGACCGACTCGTCTGGGTCCAGTCCGGTGCGCTCCTGGTCGAGGACCCCCACGCTGATGCGGGCCCCGCGGCGGATCTCGCCCCTGTCGGGCGCCTCGATCCCTCGCAGGAGGCGGAGCAGCGTGCTCTTGCCCGCGCCGTTGGGCCCGAACACCCCGATCCGATCGCCCGGCAGCAGGGCGAGGTCGAGGTCGTCGATCAGGGGCTTGCCCGGGTAGGCCTTGCCGACCCCGTCGAGCTCCAGCACGGTCCCGCCCACGTCGTCGACCCGAAAGTCCAATGAAAACGCACGCTCACGCGTGAGATCGCGCTGGGCTCGGAGGGCGTCCAGGCGCTGGAGACGGCCCTTCTGCTTGGTGCTCCGAGCCATGGGCGACCGGGCGGCCCACGCGGCCTCGCGGGCGATGAGGGCCAGGCGACGATCCTCTCCCCGCTCCTGCTGCGCCCGCCGCTCGGCGCGGGCCACCAGGTAGTCCCCGTAGCTCCCCGAGTAGGGGACGCAGATGCCGTCCTCCACCTCCACGATCCGCTCGGCGACGGCCTCGAGCAGGTAGCGGTCGTGAGTCACGAGCACCACCGCGCCCTGCCACGTCCGCAGGACCCCCTGCAGCCAGTCCACGGTGTCGGCGTCCAGGTGGTTGGTCGGCTCGTCCAGGAGGAGGAGGTCGGGGGCGTCGAGCAGCACCCGGGCGAGCGCGACCCGGCGCGCCTCCCCGCCGGAGAGCTCCGCCGTCAAACGATCCCGGGGCGGCGCCCCCAGCTTCGAGAGGATCGCGTCGACGCGGTGGTCCACCTCCCACCCGTGGTGGTCGAGCCGGTCCTGGAGGGCTGACGACGTGGCGAAGTCCTCGGCGGCGAGCGCCTCTTCGTAGTCCCTCAGGAGGCGTCGGTGCCAGGCCACCGCGTCGTCCGCGGCCTCGCCCACGGTGCGCCCGGGGAGGGGAGGGTTCTGCCTCAGCAGCCCCAGGCGCCCGTCGGTCGTGACCTCGCCTCCGTCGGGCTGGAGGACCCCCGCGACGACCTGCAGGAGGGTGGACTTGCCCCCGCCGTTGACGCCCACGAGCCCCACGCGGTCCTTCGGGCCCACCCGCAGGTCGCAGCCCCGGAGGATGGTTCGATCGCCGAAAGACTTCTCGATGTCGCGGGCTGTCAGTTGGACCATGACGGGCCGCGGTATAGCAGTCGCGCGCGTGGCGCCGGGGCGGCGGTCGACGATCCGGAAGTCAGCGGCAATACTGCGAACCGACGCGCTCCCCCGAGCGCGCGTGGACTCGCATGCACGTCACCATCGTCAGCCGCGAAGATCTCCTGCCCGCCGTCCACGGCGCGGCCGTCAAGATCGTGCGCACTGCGGAGGGGCTGTCCCGGCACGGCGTCGACGTCACGGTGGTCACGGGGGACCGGGTCAACTACCACCGCTGGGTGGGCGGTCGCCACGAGCTGCTGCAGTACCCGCCCCGCCTCGTCGCCGCCACCCGGGTCGGGCGTCGTCGCGGCAAGCTGCTCGGGATGCTCGGTCTGCCGGACTACTGGCAGGCGGTCGAGGCGCTGCTCGACACGCTCGGGTACCCCCGGGACGAGCACATCCTCTACCGACCCGTCGTGGACCCCGACTTCTGGATCCGCACGGTGTGGGTCGGGAAGGAGCACGGGACGGACTGGTTCCAGGCCGAGTTCCCCGGCTTCGCGCTCCCGTGCTGGGTGGCCGCGCGGCTGCTGCGTCGCCGGTGCTCGCTCGTGCAGCACAACGTCGAGTGGAAGCGGATGGCCGACACGGTCGACCTCCACCCCGACGTGCTCGACCGGGTTCGCGGGATCGAGATCCAGCTCTCGCACCTCATGGACGAGGTCATCGTCGTGAGCCGTGAGGACCGTGAGTTGATGCTCATGGACGACTTCGAGGCGGCCGAGATCACGATCATCCCCCACGGGGTGGACGTCGCGACGTTCACCCGCAAGACGGGCGCGGGCGTCCGTGAGCGCTACGGCGTCCCTCCCGAGAAGACGCTGCTCTTCTTCCACGGGACGCTGAACTACTGGCCCAACACCGTCGCCTGCCGCATCTTCGCCGAGGAGCTGCTGCCCGCGATGAAGGCGCGGGGGCTCAACGTCACCGTGCTGGCGGCGGGCATGAACCCTCCCCGGGACCGATACACCCACGAAGACCTCATCTACGCGGGCTGCGTCGACGACCTCGCCACTCACATCGCCGCCGCCGACCTGTGCGTCGTGCCCCTGCTCGACGGCGGCGGCACGCGCCTGAAGATCCTGGAGTACTTCGCCGCCGGCAAGGCCGTGGTCTCCACCCGAAAGGGGGCGGAGGGCCTGCTGCTGGACGACGGGCGGGACATCCACCTCGTGGAGGACGGCGACTGGGCGACGATGATCGACCACGTCGCTGCCCTGATGGAGGCGCCGGGCCGGGCCCTCGCCATGGGGCACCACGCCCGGACCTTCGTGAGCGCATACGACTGGGAGGCGGTGACGGCGGCCTACATCGAGCTGTACGAGCGTAGAGGAGAGGCGCGCGGCCGCGACTACAACGAGCGGCTCGCGCACTCGGTCAACCGAGACCCGCGTGAGCTGGATGCGCTGGGGACGTCGCTGGCGGAGGAGCGCCGCAAGAGCCGGCTGAAGGTCCTGCGCAAGGAGCGGAAGGGCAACGCCAGCGCGCTCCTGAAGGGGGCGGAGCCGGAGGTCGTGCACTGGGCCGAGGAGTCCGTGAGTCGAGAACTCACGGAGGAGCAGATCACGCGCCACATCCCCGGCGAGATCGACTGGCAGAAGCCGCGCACGATGATCCTGCTGCTGAACAAGCGCTGCAACCTGCGGTGCGACTTCTGCGACCTGTGGCACTACACGGACATGATGCCGTTCGAGTCGGCGATCACGATCATCTCCCGGGCGCCCGCGGCGGGGGTGAAGACCCTCGTGATCACGGGCGGGGAGCCCTTCGTCCACCCGCGGATCTACGAGATCATCGAGTTCGCTCGGAACCTCGACCTGGGCGTCAACATCACGACCAACGGGACCCTCCTGGTGAAGGACCTCGACCGGCTGCGTGAGTCGCGCGTGAGCAGCCTCAGCATCTCGATCGACGGCTTCGAGGAGACGCACGATCGGCTGCGCGGGGTGAGCGGCTGCTGGTCGGACACGATGTCCGCCATCGAGACCATTCAGGCGGAGACGGACATCCACCTGAACATCTACTTCGTGGTGACGAACCAGAACGTGAGCGACCTGGCGACGGTCTACGACCTCTCCCGTGAGCGCGGCATCGACTTCGACTTCTGGCCCGTGAACGGGTACCCGCACCTCTACATCAAGTCCGAGGAGGAGCGCGCCACCTACCAGGCCGCCATCGAACACATCGCGGCCACCAGCCCCACGGTCCGGGACCGCATGGACTACTACCGCTACGGCGTCGAGTACATGGACGGGCGTCGCGACCACTACCGCTGCCTGGGCCTGCTCGAGCAGTTCGGGGTGAACCACGAGGGCAAGCTGGTGCCGTGCTGCGTGTGGGACCAGAAGGGGCTCCAGGTCGGCTCGGCGCTCGACGAGCCCCTGGACCAGCTCTTCTACAGCGAGCGCGCCCAGGCGCTGCGGGAGCAGATCTTCTCCGAGGGCTGCGTGGACCAGTGCTTCAACCACAGCCTCTACGAGTTCCAGTCGGCCACCGGGCTGCCGTTCGTGGTCAAGCCCGCCGAGGAGCCGCTCGACCAGGAGATGGCGCTGATCAAGGAGTCGGGGCAGGCTCGCGGCGAGCAGGCGAAGGCGGCGCGACGAGCCGCGGCCAAGGCGAGGCGCGCGCGCGAGCAGCGTGAGTCCGCCGATGCACAGCGCTCACGCGTCGAGGAGGCGAGTTGACGGCACACTTCGAAGCGGCCGGTCGACGGTTGGACGTCGCGAAGCTGAACCTGCCCGGGAGCTACCTCGTGCTCGAGGTGACGAACCGGTGCCCGCTGAAGTGTGGGCACTGCGCCGTGAGCGAGGCCGACGACGGTCATCCCCACTACGCGGTCTACGAGCACATGCCCGTGGGGATGGTCCGTGAGCTGATGCAGGACCTCCGCGCGTCGGGGCTCACGTACGACGCCCTGATCCTCTTCTGGCTCGGCGAGCCGCTGTCGCACCCGCAGTTCACGGAGATCTACGCGACCGTCCTGGAGTACAGCGGAGACGGGGAGATCTTCAAGAAGATCGAGGTCCACACGAACACGTTTCCGCTGAGCGAGCACATCGCCCGCTCGGTGCTCAACGACCGCTCCGTGCCCCAGGTGTGGCACCTCACGCTCGACGCGATCCGCCCCGAGACCTTCCACGTCATCAAGGGGCTGGACGCGATGGAGAAGTCCACGCGCAACGCCCTGCGGATGGTGCGCCTCAAGGGCGCGACGCAGGCCACGAAGCCGAAGCTCGCGATGCAGTTCATCGTCTCGGACGTGAACGCGGACGAGGCGCCCGAGTTCGTCGACTACTGGGTGAAGGCGTACGAGGAGGCCGGGCTCCCGATCGAGACGACCGGCTTCCACGTGCCCGCGCACGGCCCCGAGAACTACATCTTCCTCAAGAGCCTCGACTGCCCGACGCCCGAGGAGCAGGACCGTCAGAATCGCGTGTACGTCGACCTGATGACCTCGCTGGGGCTGCGGTCGCCCATCGACCCCGACGCCGAGCGTCGGGTGGGCACGGAGGTGCCGCGCACGCTGCTCACGACGTGCTCGGGCTTCTTCAAGTCGCCCACGATCGCGTCGGACGGGCGCGTCACGGTCTGCACCCGGGACAACACGTACCACCTGGTGGTCGGCTCCCTGGCGGACGCGTCCTTCTCGAAGGTGTGGTTGGACTCGCCGGTCCTGAACCGCCGTCGTCAGCTCACGGCCCGGGGCGACTACTCCGAGCTCGACTTCTGCAAGACCTGCTTCATCCCGCACTCGGTGAACTACTCGGGCATCACGCGCGACGAGGTGGAGCAGTTCCTCGAGGGCCGCGGGCTGGACGGCCCCGACATCCCCGCGGTCCCGGGCCTCCCCCCCGGCGCCCGGGCCTACCCCGAGGTCTACGTCGGCCCCGGTCGCGACCAGGTCTACGAAGACCGCACGGGGTCGCGTGAGGAGGCATCCGCATGATGTTCATGAACGACGTCGCGCGGTTCACGTCGGGCGCGGCCGAGACCTTCAAGCTGCGCAAGGCGGACGGCCTGCCCACGCAGATGCACGTGTCGATCACGGACCGCTGCTGCCTGCCCTGCCGCATGTGCGATATCTGGCGCATCAAGCCGGGGGAGGAGCTCACGACCAACGAGTGGAAGGGGATCTTCAAGCAAGTGGCCGACTGGGCGGGGCCCGTGGGGCTCAACTTCGCGGGCGGCGAGCCGTTCCTGCGCAAGGACCTCATGGAGCTGATCCGGTACGGCACGGACCTCGGCTTCACGGTCACGTCCAACACCAACGCCACGCTGTTCAATCACAAGAAGGTCGAGCAGCTCGCGGGGGCGGGGCTCGACATCCTCTACGTGAGCCTCGATGGGGCGACGGCCGCGACTCACGACTACATGCGGGGCGAGGTCGGCACCTTCGAGAAGGCGATGCGGACGCTCGACCTCGTGGACAAGGTCGACAAGCCGCGGGTCGTGGTCGCGATGATCATCAGCCGCAAGTCGATCCCCGAGATCAAGCAGATGGCCGACTGGACGCTCGAGCGCGGGTACCAGGTGGTGTATCAGCCCCTGTTCAACAACTTCGGTCGCACCTACGACCCCCAGTGGTTCGTGAAGTCTCCCCATTTCCCGCGTGAGGAGGACCTCGCGGAGCTGGACGACGCGCTGGACCATCTCATCTCCATCAAGGAGGGCGACGGGCACGTCTGCAATTCCGTCGGACAGCTGAAGGAGATGAAGCGGTACTTCCGTTCGCCCAGCGTGAGCAACGGTCTGCCGTGCAACGCGGGTCATTCGGACATCTCGCTCGACCCCTACGGGAACCTGCTCCTTTGCTTCTGGCTGCCTCCCGTGGGCCACGTGCTCAAGACGCCGATTCCCTGGATGTGGAACAGCATCAAGAGCAAGCGACGGCGGTGGGAGGCGCACAACTGCCCCCGCACCTGCAACATGCTGAACTGCAACTTCGAGCACTTGTAGAAGTCAAGTAAGTACAGTTAGTTACAAATCCGCGTGTCGCGGTAGACGGCCCGAAACGGCCAATTCGGGCCCAGGTGCGACACAGTGCGACACAGGCGTTGAGAGGCTCTGGGGGCGGGGATCTACCCCTTCCGGAAGGACTGCTTGACGCAAGGCCGTCGGGGCGGCATTTTCGGTGGAGGTGCCGCCGACCTGCCCTTAGGGCAATCGGGCGTGGGTTGCCGCCGAACCTCAATCGGGCGTGGTCGTCGCCGGACCTTCCGACTCGGGCGCACAGCGAAACCACGCACCCGCCGCGACCCGGTATCGATGACACAGTCAGGCATCCCGGGCCGACATGAGACCGCCGGTCTCGGAGCCCGATCGTGTGCCTACTACTGGCTCTCTGCTTTGCGAGGGAGACCCGCAGAGCATTTCATCTCGCCGCCATCTCTCGCGTCGCCCGCACGGCGATCTGGTACGTCGCGGAGGAACAGTGCTGCGCAGGGTCCAAGCCTGCGAGCGCCGCGATTCCGCTCAGCGGCCGAAGCCTCGCCGCCCTGGCCTTCTGCTCTCGTCAGGCCGGGTCCGCTGCAGTCTCCGACCTCGTGCGGCGGCGAATCCTCCTGTGCGTCGAAGCGCCCCGGGGCAGGCGCGCGGGCCGCTACCGCGTTAACCCCGCGCCTCATCGTTGGCGCTGTGGATTTCGTAGGCCCGATCCATGGGAGGCCGATCTCCTTCCTGCCGGGGAGGAGTCGTGAGCGTCAAGACCGCGCGGCTGGCGCTTGGGAGAGCGGCCATTCTCACGCTCAGTAGAGCGGCCGAGCTAATGCCGGGTCGAGACGCGGACAACCGTGCCGCTATCGAGGCCGCAGGGATCGCCAAACGGGTCAGCGCTACCAGCAAGCGGGTGGTCGTCTGGGGCGACGTCATTGACTGCGTTCTCGAGGCCGAGGGGGAAGCGGCCGCCACGCCGGTGCCGACGCGTTTGCGCCGGAGGCGGTTGTGACCTCCACAGGGGCGACGTCAATCCTTTCCGGGTTGGCATCTATAGAGGGGAGCGCTCCTCCCTCTCTCTCTCTCCCTTCTCTTCCCTTCTTCAAGAACCCTCCCCGGAGCGGGTTGCTGTTCTTGTTTCACCGCCTCTCCATCCCGCACCGGGTACACGCCGACTGCGTAGCCGTTCCAGCCCAGCGCGCGAAGAGCCACTTCGGCTCGAACTACGGGCGGGTCGTCAGGGCCCTATTCGAGTGCGTGGATCCGTCCGTCGGGGCGGGTCGCGCGATGGCATGGGAGCCCCGGCCGGGAGCCGCAGAGTGGATCGAGAGTCAGGTCTTCGCCCTTCCCCGAGCTGAGGCTCCGGGTCCCGAGCATCGATGCTCGGACCGGGAGGACGTGCGAACCGTCTACGTCAATCGAGCTCCCCTGGTGACGGCGTGCTTCCCAACGAGCGGTGCGGTGGGCGGCCGCCTCTCGCCGCGGTCCGCGAGATACCTCTGCTCGCAGATCCACCCGGATGAAGAGTGGAGGGGGACCCGAGGGGTCCTCGTCGAAAGCTACCGAGCCCATCATCCGGGGGGCAGGCTCTTCGGTGTCGGTCCGGCTCTTCAGTGGCTCTCTCAGGAGACGCGCGCCTCGCTGCTTGGGGGCTTCGGCTACGTCGATGTGGACGTCGTCAATGCCCATCCCGAGATCCTCAATCAACTGACCGGGGGGCGCTTCCCGGAGCTTGTGGAGTACTGCGCCCATCGGGAATCGTGGCTTGCGGAACTCATGCGTCACTATGGGGTCGATCGCACCCGCGCGAAGAAGATCGTGATCGTCCTGATCTTCGGGGCGACCCTCCGCGGCGAGAGCCTCACGGACTTGGTTGGAGATCAGGAAGCCGCGGCGCTGGTGCGGCGGCTCGCGGGACTCCCTAAGCGCGTGTGGTCCGCGCTTGAGCGAGACGCTCCCGCATCCGTTCTGAAGTACGCCCGCTCACTGAAGAAGTCCGCGGGGAGCAAGGTCGCACTCACAGCGCAATGGCACGAGGCCCGGGTGCTTCGCGCTTGCGATACTTTCCATCGCGCTCGGGGTGAGTCGGTGGACGTCCTCATGTTCGACGGGTACGCAGTCCGTGCCGCCATGCCGCCGAGGACGGTCGCGGACCTGTCCCACTTCGTCCTCCGTGAGACCGGGCTCGAGTTGAACTTCAAGGTGGAGCCGATCGTTGCGCCGTGGATTCGCGACTCTGCGCGATTCCCCCACGCGCGAGGAGACCGGAGGCGAGCACGATGAGCGAGGAGGAGCCGAAGTGCCGCACGTACCGGCTCACGAAGAAACGGGCGGCCGTCTCCCTCGCCGCTGCCACGTCGCCGTTCGCCGCGGCTCGGGAGTTGGGGATCCCTGATTCGACGGTGCGGACGTGGTGCCATCGGGACCCCGAGCTTGCACCGCTTTACCGGGCCGAGCGGGTTGCTGCGCTCGACGCCCTGGAGATGCACTCGCCGGACGCTGTGTCGGTCCTGCATTCCGTCGCTACCGACGTCGACGCGGTGGAGCCGAAGGACCGGGTCCGCGCCGCGAGTGCGCTGCTGACGGCCTGGACGAAGATGCGCGCCGCGATGCCGGAAGAACCGAGGGAACCGGCCCCGACCATGGCGGACGCCCTGGCTCTCGCGAGCGACGAGGAACTCGTCGCTGCCGTCGCGGAAATGCGGGCCGAAATCCGAGCCCGCGACTCGGCTCGTCCTGACTAGTCCTTGCGAAAGACCAGGACGTGATGTCGCACTGGAATCGGCCCCGCCCCAAAGAGCCCCGGGATGCAGCCGGGCGACCGCCAAGTCTTGATCTCGACATCCTTCACGAACACCCAGCCGTGCTGGGACTCAAGGTCCAAGATCTGCCGGAGCCAGGTCCCAGGATCCGGCTTGAGATCCTTGAGGTTGTCGGGCACGGGGATGGTCTTGTGCTGCACAGGTTGGATCCTTCCGCCGGAAGTGTAGCTATGAGTCCCGGCCGGACTGTTAGTAACTGCGGGTCCACGCTGTAACAATCTATGTGTTACGCTGCGTGTAGACAAAGAGAGGACAGGACAGCATGACCCGCACCGTCGCCTACATCCGAGTCAGCACCGACAAGCAAGCCGAGCACGGCGTCTCGCTCGACGCGCAGCGGGCGAAGATCGAGGCGTATGCGTCCCTGTACGACCTGGACGTCGTGGCCGTCCTCGTCGATGCCGGAGTGTCTGCAAAGACCCTGAACCGGCCCGCGCTCTCGGAGGCACTCGGGATGCTAGACGCCCGGGACGCCGATGCGCTGCTCGTGGTCAAGCTGGACCGGCTCACGCGCTCGGTGCGGGACCTCGGGACCCTCGTCGAGCGCTACTTCGCCCGGTCCAACGGTCCGGCCCTGATGTCCGTCTCCGAGCAGATCGATACCCGCTCTGCCGCGGGGCGCCTCGTGCTGAACGTCCTTGCCAGCGTCGCGCAGTGGGAGCGCGAGGCGACCGGTGAGCGGACCTCCGCCGCCCTGGCGCACAAGAAGCGGCAGGGCGAGTACACGGGCGGCCGTGTCCCCTACGGGTGGTCAGTCGCCGCCGATGGCGTGAACCTCGTCGCGGTTGAGTCCGAGCAAGCCGTCATCCGTGAGGCCCGCGCGCTCCGCGCCGCTGGGCTGTCTCTCCGCGCCGTCGCCGCCGAACTGGAAGCGGCCGGCCTCTGCACTCGCAAGGGCGGACGCTGGGCTCCGACGCAGATCAAGCGGCTCGTCGAGAGCGCGGACGTGGCGTGAGTCGTCTCATCGATCTAGGCGCCGTGAGAGCCGCTAGACGGCGTCTCGCTTCAATAGCCGAGAGCACACCCGCCCTTACTACACCCGATGCCCACGCGCGCCTCTCAGGCGATCTGAACGACCTTCTCGACGAGGAGAACCACATGGCCAACGACGAAGTAGTGAACCTCCGCGTCCCGAGCGGGACTAAGGACCGCGCCGCTGCGCTGACCGTTGCCGTCGAGCAGTCCGACGCGTTCCAGGTGGCCGTTTCTGCCGCCTCTGCGATCGGCGCCCGCGCCCCGCGCGTCTCGACCTCGCTCGTGCTTCGTATGGCGCTCATCCGGGGGCTCGATGAGCTCGAGAAGGGGCTGGGATGACTCGCCCCGAGCCGTTCAATGTCGGGAAGATTCGTGTCCGAGCCGTCCGCGCCCCGACGAAGTCCGACCCTCGCCGCTGGTACTGGCGGGCGATGCGGACCCGTACGGAGACCGTGTGGGCCGGCAGGGCGACGCGAGACGAAGCGGAGGGCGCCGTTCTCGCCGTGGCGATGCGTCTTGCAGGGCACGAGGACATCCGGGTCGGCGGAGAGTACGAGGCGCGTACTGTGGCCGATGTGCTCGCCTTCTATCTGGGCGACTGTCAGGAGCGGGTGGAGGCCGGACAACTTCGGCAGACGACGCTTTCGGGATACCTGTCGCAGCGCGGGCGCATCCGCCGAGGAATCGGCTCCCATCTCCTCGCGCGGGTGCGCAACAGGGAGATGGAGAAGTGGGTTCGGGGCCGTCTCAGCCGTCGCGAGGCGCCGCTGACCGTGCGAGGGGACCTGATCCTGCTCCGTGCCGCGTTGTCCTGGGCTGCGTCGGTCGGTCTCTGCGAACCGGTCGAGATCGTCTGGCCCAGGGTCGAAGCGCGGCGGGTCCGTCCCAAGCCGACGCCTACGAGGGAGCAGGTTCAAGCCGTGTGGTCCGAACTCTCGCAGTGGCCGCACGAGCAGGACGCTTTCCTGTTTCTCGTCTCCACCGGCGCGCGGCAGGGCGAGTTGAACGCTCTGTCGTGGTCCGATGTTGATCTCAAGGATCGCACGGTGGCGCTCAACGGCAAGACGGGGGCGCGGCTCGTCCCGGTGGCCGGAGACTGTCTCTCAATGTTGCGTCGTCGCCGCATAGCGTCCAACGGGGAGGACACCGCGGTCTTCGGCTCCCGGGCGCGCGGCGTGACGCTGTGTCAGCGGAAGTTGCCGGTCGCCTGCGGGCGGGCCGGGGTCCCTCGGCTCACGCCACACGCGCTGCGCCGGTTCGTCTCTTCGGAGCTGATCGAGCGGGGGACAGACGCGCGGACCTACGAGGCGATCATGGGGCACACCCTTGCTGTGGGGCTCCGAGACTACGCGGAGAGTCGAGCGGAGACGCGTCGTGGGGCCGTCGAGAGCGCTGGCCTTGGGAGCATCCTGACCGCGAGGGAATCGGTTGCTGGGCGATCGCAACTCGATCGTAGTACGGTCTAGTCGGAGGAGAGAATGGGGCAATCGGGTCGCTCGGGAGCTGGCGTTCTCCTTGTCGTCGTCGGGGGTGCGGTGGCCTACATGAGCTGGGGCCTGGATGGGCTTGAGGTGGTGATCGGGGTGATGATGCTCATGCTGGGTGTTGCGCGAGTTGCCGGTCCACCGGAAGTAGTGGGATCTCTCCCGCTGCTCGGGTGGGGACTGTTCATGATGGGTGCCGGTCGGTCCCAGGAGATGGTGCTCGTTGGCACGCAAAGCAGTGGGGCGTTGGTCGCGATTGGTGTAGGCATGTGCTTCGTTGCGGTGGCGATCTTCATGCAGCGGCTCGACGGCTACCAGAAGCGGCAGGCAATGGAGCATCCCTCAGATTCCACGCAGCAGGATCCAGGCGACGCAGCCCGCGACACACCCGCGTCCGGAAGCACGTGAGCATCGGCATCGCGTCTCGTTCAATTACTCAGCTTCCACAAGCTCGAAGTGACTTCGGAGCACCGGGCGGACGCTTGGAAGCGACACCCGTAGGCTCCTCCGATGTCGGCTTGGCGCCGTCCTCGCCTTGATAGTCGAACGAGCCTAGACTCGTTGACCCCGCCGCCGGAATCTGGAGCCCGATGGACATCCCGGTTCGCCCTTCGCTTGCCGACCTGCTCTCCGTCTCCGATTGGACGAGAGAGGTTCTCCAGCACATTGTCGATCGGAAGGTCTTCGAGGGCCTGTCCATCGAGTTCAAGGCCGGTGGTTATTTCGACGATCACCTTCAGCAGAGTGGACGCCTCAAGAAGGACCGGCGCCTCGACTTCGTGAGGCGAGTGGTTGGCCTCGCGAACGCAGAGGGGGGCGTCCTGATCATCGGGATCGGAGAGGACTCCACGAGCCGGGCGGAGAGCCTCGAGGCGGTCCGTGAGTTCAACCCCAGGGATATCGACGGTTGGTGGGCTCACCTAATGAGCGAGGTTCGACCGGTGATCCGGCCAGTACCGACCCTCACCGTCATTCGCGATGAAGTCGGAATCCCCGCCTTCTGGGTGGTCGTCGTACGACCGGTGTCGTCGGCGCTGCTGCTCAGTGTTCGCAATATCAAGGGAGGTGCTGTCTTCCCAGCCCGTATCGGAGAGCACACGCCGAACCTCGATGAGTGGGCGGTTCACGCGATTCTGTCGGGGACTCGTCGCGTGCCCTCTCTCGCTGTCTCGCCGGGCGGGCGGGCGGTCTTCGAAGGCCGTGACGATGGATGGACCGAGTTCCGTCTCACCCTGACGATCGCGAACACGAGTTTTGCCTGGGCGGACGACTTGACGTGGGGCGTCCTCGCTCCAGCGGAGCCGAAGACGAGGTTCGACGCGGGCAGCCATACTCGGGCCCCGTCCCGAGTCGATCGACACTTCGCGCCTGAGGTCGTCGCCGCTGAGGGCCTCGATCACCTATGGCTCCTTCAACCCGGCGCGCGGTCCGTGCTTCCCCAACTCGCACCACACGCGTCGGACCGGATCGGTCTTGCGCTTGCCCTCGAACTTCCGGCGCGGACTCGGTCGATCGACCTGCACATGGCCCTCTACTTGGTCTGCAGGAACCTACTCCCGACGTGGTGGAGCGTCCGCATGACCAAAGAGATCGCGGTCCCGGGGCCGGAGGTGGAGGTACGGAAGCTCGGAGGCTCAGGCGCGTCAGCACTCGGCCGCGTTCCTGTGGGCATCAGTGTCTTCTAGCCGCAATCGCTCTCCGCGCGGGCCCGATCGGTGCCGCGCTGCGACACATCCTGCGACACAAGCGGCCCACAAGTGCCGTGCAGCAGAACCACGCGACGCGTTGAACTGCAACTTCGAGCATCTTTAGAGTCGCTGTAATCCCAGCTGGTTAGTCCTGGATTCTTGCCATCTGCCCCACATATGCCCCACAGGAGGCGGGATGGCGAGCGTCGGCAAGGTCGGGA
>Ga0114932_10000256_pt1 | contig 63271 bp, 54 predicted proteins | sample 2SBtaG_2_FD_87286 | JGI IMG/M metagenome (GOLD analysis project Ga0114932, IMG submission 87286) | Deep subsurface microbial communities from Kolumbo volcano to uncover new lineages of life (NeLLi) - 2SBTROV12_ACTIVE470 metaG | ecosystem: Environmental > Aquatic > Marine > Volcanic ...
CGGACCAGTGGCGCGGTCAGGATTTGCTGCATAAGTTCGTCGCGCGATAATCCTGAAATGCCTTGTGATGTGCAGGTGGTGGGGCCTTGCCACCAGTGTTGTTCAACCCCTGCGTGATAAAACGCGATGCCCGCGCCAAACAATACGATCAGTCCGGCAAGCGCCGCCAGCATACGGCTGTTGGTCAGCCACGCCAACACGCCTATTGCAATGACGATGCCATGCGGCCAGCGCTGCCAGATACACATTTTGCACGGCGGCATGTGGCCGATGTACTGAAAGCCGAAAGCGCCAAGCAACAGCGCCGCTGATCCCAACGTCGCCACCAGAAAAAGCTGTCGTACTGTCACAGGAACCTCACGAGATAAAAGCCGCCCAACAGCAGCACAGTGAACAGTGTGAACATCAGCCCAAGGCGCTTTTCAATGAAATTTCGTATCGGTTCGCCATATTTCCATAACAATACCGCGAGGATGAAAAACCGCAGACCGCGTGCGATCAGGCTCCAGAACATGAATGCAACAAAAGGCAACCCCGTAACACCCGAGGTGATGGTGATGACTTTGAACGGAAACGGCGTGACACCTGCGAACAAAACGGCCCACGTGCCGTATTCGTTGAACTTGCCCTGAAACGAGTCAAACGCGCCTTCCATACCATAAAACGAGACAATTCTGACACCGATAGTGTCGTAGAGTTGCCAACCGATGACATAGCCCAGCGCCGCGCCTGCCACCGAAGCCAGAGTGCAGACAAGTGCAAACTGAAATGCACGCCGTGGCGCCGCGATGATCATCGGAATCAAAAGAACGTCCGGCGGAATGGCAAAGACCGAGCTTTCGAGAAACGCGACTACCGTCAGCGCCCATAACGCATAAGGCGTGCGTGCCAGATCGACGGTCCAACTGTATAATCTGCGCAGCATTTTGCCTCGGCGGAAACTTTGACATCCCATGGACCGATGCACCGGCGCGGTCAAGTGATTGCGCGGAGTTCAGCACCAAATCCGCGTTGACGCTGTCGCGGCGCAGGTATAATCAGCGCGCACATGGTACGCCCGAGTGGCGGAATTGGTAGACGCAGGGGATTCAAAATCCCCCGCCGCAAGGCTTGTCGGTTCGAGTCCGACCTCGGGTACCATGGATTGACTTTGCACGCCCAAAGACGATGATGGCACGATATTTCAATCGGTTCAGTCAGCCGGAACACAATCGACCCGGAAATTGGGTCGGGGGCCAAGTCCGCTCCAACTGGCGGCAAACGATTTCAGGTAAATCAAATTTGGGACACGGTGAAAGTACCCGTCGACCTCGATTTCTATATACAGGTGCTCAGTTCATAGCCATGGGAATGTGCGCTTAGCACAAGGTGAAAAGTATGAAGAAAACGCTGGTGTTTGCGCCCGAGGCCCACAATCTGGCGGAAGTCACGCGAATGCTCGAAATCGCCAAAGCGGCGCGACCGCATTTCAGGTGCGTTTTTCTCAGCTATGACGGCACGCGCCGGAACTACGGGATTGTCCAGCGCGCAGGGTTTGAGATTCTCGAATTGGAACCGCAGCTGAATGAGGAAAAAATTCAGCGGTGGTGGAAAATCGACCGCGGAGAGAAATTCGGTGACATGTTTACGGAACATGATCTGCGAAAACGCATAGAGTCCGAACAGGCGGTTTTTACCGATTTGCAGGCCGTTGCAGTTCTTACCGGGTTCTGTCTTTCGGTTCCAATATCTGCGCGATTGGCTAAAACGCCTCTGGTCTGGGTCACCCAGACCACGTGGCTGATGGAGCATGTCAAAAAATATTCGACATGGCCCGACGCGCTTGACTATCCGTTTCTTCGGTTCATTCCCGATGGATGGCTTGACCGTCTGTCCGCTGTGACCAGTGATCTCAGCTTTTCGTTGCTGGTCGGCTTTTTCAATCGTGTGGCCAAATCCTATGGTATCGGCCCATTTCCCGGCTCGACCTATTTCGAAGGCGACTATACCCTTTTTGCCGAGCCGGAAGATTTTACCGACATCGCGTTGCCCGAACGGTTGAAGGGCTGTTCAAAATTTATTGGTCCGATTATCGCCAAACTGGACGCAGACGTTCCGCCCGAGGTTTCGGCGATGGCGCGCGATCGACCAATCGTATATTTTGCCATGGGCAGTTCCGGGTCGCGCGAAACCGTCGTCAGGATTTTGCAGGCGTTTGCGGGCGCGCCATATTACGTGATTGCACCCGTCAGACCATTGCTGGGTCGCGATAACGTTGCGGTTCCCGAAAATGTTGTGGTCACCGATTATCTCCCGGCGCATTTGGTCAACCCGATGGCGGACGTTTCGGTCATTCATGGCGGTATCGGCACGGTGATGACAGCCTGTTTTTCGGGTACGCCAATTGTCGGAATAGCCAATGGCAACCCGGAGCAAGAGTGGAATCTTGACTGTATCGTGCGCAAAGGCTTTGCCATACGCCTGCGCAAAAAACGGATCACCGCCTTGCAGGTGACCCGCGCCATCGAGTCTTTTCTTCACAATCCCGAGGCTCGCGCAAAGGCTACGTCGTTTCGGTCTGCGATTGCAGCTTCGAACGGGCCCCAAAACGCCGCCGCCTTTCTTGTTGACACTTTCGGATGAGATAGCGGCGCGCCCTAAAGCCCACAACAGCGTTCGAGCGATCAATGGTCTTGCGCCCGGCGGAGATTTTGTTGTCCAGCGACTGGCTCAGGTGGCTGATGGCGCCGCCGGTGCAGAGTCGGTCATCGACGCTGCAAAAGGCGACGATCATTCGCGGACCGGATCCCAAGGGTCAGTGAATATCAAAAATCGCCCCAGGTTGCCCCGGGTGTCGTATTTCGCGCGGCAGTCAGCGTCGCGCTGTGTGCTACTGCCTGTTCGTCGCTGGTGTCGTCGGACCACATATGATGATCACGCAGATTTGCGTCAGTCGGCTGGGCAAAAACTTCCGTGTCTTCGGCGATTTTGAAAAATCGGACCAGATCAACCAACGTTGCGGATTGTTCGGTCAAACCGCGGGCTGCCGCAGCGCTGCGATCGGCCATCGAGGCGTTCAGCTGCGTCATCTCGTCCATTTGGCTGACGGTGCTTGAAACTTCGCCGACACCAGTGGTTTGCTCTCTGCTGGCTTCGGCGATTTCCTCGATGGTGCGGGCGACGTTGCGCACGCCATCAAGAATATCAGCAAGCGCAGCGTCGGTCTCACCGACCAGACGGTCGCCGGATTCCACATGCCCGGTGCTTTTGCCGATCAGATCCTTGATAGTTTTGGCCGCTTCGCCTGACCGTTGGGCCAACGTGCGCACTTCGGATGCCACGACGGCAAATCCCTTGCCGGCGTCGCCGGCGCGGGCGGCTTCCACGGCAGCGTTGAGTGCCAACAGGTTGGTCTGAAAGGCAATCGCCTCGATCGTGGAGACGATATCGCTTATTTCGGTGGCGCTTTCGCGGATGTTCGCCATGGCCTGTACGGTCTGCGCGACCACTGCGCGCCCTTTTTCCGCCTGCGCGCTGGTTGTTTCGGCCAAAGCGTTGGCTTCAAATGCGTTTTCGGCGTTGGTTTTCACTGTGGCGGCTATTTCTTCCATCGCAGCGGCGGTTTCCTGCAACGACGCCGCCTGGCTTTCGGCGCGCGCCGACAGTTCTGACGCGCCTTCGTCGATCTGCGTCGCTGTGTTGCGCACCGATCCGGTCGCGCCGGAAATCTGGCCGACTATATTGCAAAGTTGCTGCGCCATGCGGTTGACGTCGTTCTTGAGCTGCAAAAAACTGCCCTGATAGTCGCCGTCCATGCGTTTGCTCAAATCACCTTCGGCAAGGGCCGCCATAATTCCCACGGTGTCGCTAAGGCCGCGATCGACGGTCTGCAAAAGCGAATTCATACCCGTGCCCATGCTTGCCATGATTCCGTCGAACCCCGCCGTTTCAACGCGCTGCGAAAAGTCGCCAAGACTGGCAGCGGTGACCGCACTGTCAATGTCCGCCTGAATGCGCGCATCCTTGGCGGCCTGCGCAGCCTGATTTTTTTCGTGCTTCGCCATGTCAAGCGCCTGTTGGTTTTCTGCGTCACGTTTATCAATGGCGGCCTGTCTGAACACGGCAAGCGATCTGGCCATATCGCCGATTTCGTCACGCCCCGCTTTGGGAACGGCAATCGAAAGATCACCGTGGCTGAGTTTGGTCATCGTGTCGGCAAGATTTCGAAGTTTGCTGGTGATGATCGTGTTTGCAACCCATATCGAAAGAACAATCAGACCCAAGATCACGATGCTGAGAATTATATTATGATTGCGACTTGCGTTGGCGTTTTGCGCCGCAGTCGTTGCGGCGGTTTGCACATCAATTAATTGCAGCTGTTCACGGGTGAGATCAAGCAGTTGATCGATCGTGGTCGACACTTTGGCCATGGCGGCGTCAAATGCGTCGAGCTGATCAAGTTCGTTAAAAATAAAGTTATACTTGGCGTCGAAAAATTCACCCGCAGTGCTTAGCGCCAATGTCCGCCTGTTCGATGTCTCAAATTTTGAAAAGAGTTCCGACAGGTTTTTGGAAGTCTGCAGAACGACATTCATCGACTGCGCGGTGGAAAGTGAAATTTCCCTTAGGCGTGCGTCGGATGGTGTGGATTGATCGCCGATCAACCCGCCTTGCAACAATGTTTCGCTAAATTGCGTGACCTTCTTTTGAAATTCTTCGATCCGCTGCTTAACCGTCACCCGCGCGTCTTTTACCGAGTCGTTCAGGTCGCCGTCTTCTTCAAGCAGGCCCACCTGGTGCAAGCGTACCATAACGTTGATAAGATTGGATAAAATCTGCGCCTCATCTTTTATTGTGATGCTTGAAAGAATAATACCGTTTCGATACTCACTGGCTGCCACTGAATCTGCCATGATGTCGTCGCTGGTTTCGCCAACCTCTTTTATTTCGTGGATCTGCAATGCCGTCATGACCAGAATCGGAAGTATCGTCAGTGCCAGGACTTTGACACCAATACCGGTGACAGCGCTGCGGAGTCTTGCGCCGGGCCGAACAACAAAAGAAAACGGGAACGTGTTGGTATTGCTAACGGACATTTTGGCCCTCGGGATTTAGTGCACAAATGATACCGGTCACAGGATCGTCGGTTCTGAGCGCCACCGATAGTGGCGTCCCGGACACGGGGTTGGTAAGGTTCAAGCGACTTCTCCTGCAGGTTCGAACGTAGCCTTACTTGTGACCCAATCACATTAAGCGCCGGTTAAAAGGCCGATAACCCAACGGATTTGGTTCCCCCGCGTAAATACCTAACAGCCAACAGAGATTTAGCCGCACGTTCCGGCAACTTTTGGGGCGGGCAGAGGATATTTTACCTGCGCTTTGGTAACGGTCAGAGTCCGATATGTGAGCGGTGTGAAAATTCGTTGCGCAACATCAGTGCCAGTTCGTCTATGCCCATTTCGATGTTGACCGCGCCCAGTCGGTTGGCCGCTTTTGGCATACCGTAAACCACGCAGGAATCGCGGGACTCACCAAAACATTGTGCGCCCCGCTTTTGCATTTTCAGCAGGCCCTCAGCGCCGTCACTGCCCATGCCGGTCAGGATAATCCCAAACGCAAATTCACCGACCGATACGGCGACCGAATTAAATAGTGTGTCTATTGATGGACGGTGATTATTCACCGGCGGTGCGTCAACGATATTGGTTTGCAAGCGAATGCCCTGTCTTGCGACTTCCAGATGCCCTTGGCCAGGTGCCAGGCGGATCATTCCGCTGCTCAGAACTTCGCCATCCTGCGACAAGGCTATATTCTTGTGACTTGCTGACGCCAGTCGGTCGGTAAAGCGTGAAATGAATGCGCCGGGCATATGTTGCACGATCACCACCGGCGGGGCGGAATCCGGTAATTGCGCAATCAACGTGGTGATTGCGGTCACGCCACCGGTCGAGGCGCCGACGGCAATCAGTTCGCAGCGGCGGCTGTGCCGATGGGTTCCCGACTGCACCGAAGGTACCAAGGATCGCGGGCCTGTCGCGTTGCCCGACTGCCCTGCGGCGATGACCTTTGCGCGCACGCGCGGCTCGAACGTGTCCCATTCCGCTTGCGACGTCGGCTTGGTGACGAAATCAAAAGCACCCAGTTGCAGCGCCTTTAGGGTGGTGTCCGCACCGATTCTGGTGCGACCCGACACCATGATCACCGGCGTGGGACGATGGGCCATGATGTGACGCAGAAACTCAAGCCCGCCCATGTTCGGCATTTCCACGTCCAGCGTAATGACATCGGGATTGGTTTCGCTAATCACGTCACGCGCTTCAAATGGATCACAAGCGGACCCCACGACATTGATGTCGTCGTATTGGTCAAGCGCGGAACAGATAATGTCGCGCATCACCCGCGAATCGTCCACGATCACCACGCGTGTGGGGTTTTTAGTGGGTGTGGTCGCCGGTACCGGGGGCATTAAAACAGCTCAACGTTGCCGTCGTTACGAGGTTGCGGTTTGCGCGCGGTAATCTGTGACTCCGCTGCCTGCACTTCTTTGGCTTCAGAACTGGCGGTGACCCGAACCAGCACCTTGTTTGTGAAGGGCATGAAAAAAACTCTCCGAGCGGCGCTGCCACCCAGATCGCTTGCGGTGACGGGGATGCTTTCGTTGCGCAGAAACGCCAGAGAAAACTTTTGGTTTCGCAAACCAACCGGATTGTTCGTGGCCATTGTGATCACGTTGGCGCCGCCAAACAATTTAGCCTCCAGCCGGGCCCTGTGGCCGCCGCGTTTCAATATTTCGTTTATCAGCATTTCCATAGCCTGCACACCATAGCGCGTGGCATCTGAAGGCGTACCATTGCTGGCGTGTGTCATGTCGGGCAGCAAAAAGTGGTTCAGACCGCCAATTCCAGCGACGGGGTCGCAAATACAGGCTGATACGCATGAACCCAAAAGCGTGGTCAACGTCAGGTCGTTGCGACCGGTGACGTTATAGTCGCCCGGCTGAACGCTGCGCACCATGGAATTGACGCGTGCCTCCCAATAGTCGGATTCGGGAAAACCATTCGGTTTCTCAACATTTTCAAGATGTTTGTTCATTGGGATTTCCGGAATATAGTTTGTCCAAGGCTGAAAAGCTGCGGATGATGGCCAAGGAGCGATTCAGAGTGACCCAGATAAAGTGCGCCGCCCGGTTGCAGCAGCGCCACCATGCGCGAGACCAGTGAACGCTTGGCCTGAGCGTCGAAATATATCAGCACGTTACGACAGAAAATAGCGTCGAACCGCCCGTTCATGGGCCATCTGTCGTGCAGGTTCAAACGGTTGAACGTCACCATATCGCGGATCTCGGGATTGATCGTGAAGCGGCCCGCGCTTTTTTGGGCGAAGAACCTTGTTTTCACGGGGCCGGGCAGGGCGCCGACTGATTCTGCCGGATAGGTGCCGCTGCGTGCCTTGTTCAGCGTGTCGCTGTCGAGGTCCGTTGCCAAAATCCTGATGTCGCGATCTTTTCCCGATGGGTTCGATTGCACGGCCGTCATTGCAGCCGAATAGGGTTCTTCGCCTGAAGAACAGGCGGCACACCAGATGCGGACACGTTTAAGCGGTTTGCCATTGGCATTTGAACCGTCCAAAAAACCCCGTAAATCGACAAAATGATGTGGCTCGCGAAAGAACGACGTCAGGTTCGTAGTAATGGCGTTGCAAAGATGTTCCGCCTCTGCAGGTCCGTTTTCCGACTCCAGATAATCCAGGTAAGCACCAAAGCTGTTCAGCGAAAGCGTGTTGAGCCGTTTGTGCAGGCGGCTGGTGACAAGCTGCTGTTTGGCGGGGGGTAAAACGATGCCGGTCAGATCGTAAATTTCCCGGCTCAAGCGGTCAAATTCTACACGGGTCATTTCGTCGATGGAGGCCAATACCCGTATGGATGTCGGTGTGACCTGCGCATCGCTGCACGACAAAGGGGGAGGGCGCGAGGATAGGGGTGGTGTATGTTTCATGTATTCCGCCCCCCGATTTGTCTGCGCTGTCTGTGACTTCGTGGGTTTATCTATGACCACTTGAAATTAATAAATCGTGCGGGGCGCACCGGATTGGACGCATTTGTTTGAAGAGGTCTCTTGAATTGAATTGTCCGGCGAAACCGGCATTGCACGCTGCTTGGTGACGACGTCAGAATAGCACGCAGTCGCCGCTGTCCGGTTGTTGTGCCGGTTGTGGTTTGCGCCGGTTGGTCAGGCGGTGGGCAAGGCTGCGCATTGGCAGTACCGACGCCGGGCCGTGAGGGTCGGTTTGCCACGCGGGACCCATGTCCGCAGCATAGGCCGCCAGAAACTGCTTGAGGCATGACAACGACTGCGCCAGCGCGTCGGTGGCCTGCAACTTGCCGCAAAGCGACGGTGGAATGTTGGACGTGGCTTGAATTAATTCGGCGACAGCGGCGTCCAGATCAGCTGATTCGCGGTAAAGTGTGTCGAGCTCCGCAGCCAGCCGCAGCAGGACATCGCTCACGGTGTGCTGTGCAGTTTGGTCCGTCATGGCTATAGCTTTCCAACGACGGCTTCGATGCAGGCGCGCATGTCCGCAGTTGAGAACGGTTTCTTGACATAATTATTCAGGCCAAGACTGCGCCCGCGCGCGATCAGGCTTTGATCTGCACTGCTGGTCACCAGAATGAATCCGATGTTACTGGTTTGCGGATGGGTGCGCAGGTTCTTGAGCAGACCAAGGCCATCCAGACCCGGCATATTAAAATCCGAAATCACAAGGTTAAAGCGCTTTTCCATGATCTGGCGTTGTGCCGATATTCCATCAGGGGCGGAATCGGTGTTATACAGCCCGATTTTTTCAAGAGCCTGCAGTATCAATCCCCGACTCGTGGCCATGTCATCGACAACCATGATTTGCAAACTGGCCCTTACGGACATTTTGGACACCCCTTTCTCATGATTGCGCCAGCGAAAAATAAATGGGGCGGTTCACGCGGCGTTTTCGCTGGCACTGGGGAAGATTTTATTCAGATCGACAATGCGGATCATTCGGCTGTCGATCGATATCACGCCACTGACAAATTCGTTATCGGGGTCGCTGCCCACACTTGGTGTCGGATTTACGGCCTCCGCCGCGATATTGAGAATTTCGGACACCTCGTCCACCAGCAACCCGACGGTTTGGTCGCATATTTGCACGATGATCACCACGTGACGCGTCGTCGGATCGGGTTTCGCCAGACCAAGCCGCATGGAAAAATCAAGAATCGGTACGACAGAGCCGCGTAAATTGATGACGCCGCGAATATGCGGCGGTGCCTGCGGCAGCAATGTCGCGGGCGTCCAACCACGAATTTCGCGCACCGACAGGATGTCGACGCAGAAATCCTGTTGCGTGGCCTTGAAGGCGACAAAATTCGGCGCGTCTTGTGTTTCGGCCGGTAATTTGGGGGGCATGTTTATCCCGTCCTTTCCAATATTGGGCGCACGTCCGCGCTGCGTGTCGAGCCGGTAAACATTTGATCGTTGGGGTCGATAATCAGCGCGATTTGACCGCTGCCCAGAATTGTTGCGGCGGCGATCCCCGGCACTTTGCCGTAATTGGCTTCCAGACCTTTGATGACCACCTGGCGCTGGTCGTGTATGGCGTCCACCGCAAGCGCGAAACGCGCACCGTCGTCCGTTTCTGTCAAAATGAGCACGCAATCACAAAAATCACCCGCGTCCTGACGAAAACCAAGCGCACGGCCCAGATCGACAATGGGTACAAAACCGCCGCGAACCGCAAGAAGGCAGGAAACACCAAGCACGTGAATGTCCTCTGCACGCGGGCGCAGCGTTTCGACGATCACGGTGATTGGAATGACGGCGCGCTGCGTGGCAACGTCGACGACCATCCCGTCAAGCACCGCAAGTGTCAAAGGCAGACTGACGCTGAATTTGGAACCTTTGCCCGGGGTCGAAGCCACGGCAACACGGCCACCCAACATGGTAACGGCAGTACGGACAACGTCCATGCCCACACCGCGCCCCGACAGATTTGAAACCTCTTTGACCGTTGAAAAACCCGGTTTGAACAATAGCGCGTCGGTGTCCTCGGGGGTCAAAAGGTCGTCGGGTTTGATCAATCCTTTGTCCAACGCGATCTGACGCACCCTGTCGCGGTCGATGCCACCGCCGTCATCGATCACCTCGATCAGCACACGTCCCGAACGGTGCGACGCGGCCAGTAAAACGGTGCCTTCGGCGGCTTTGCCGGCTGCAATCCGCACGTCGGGATCTTCAAGCCCGTGATCTACCGCGTTGCGAATCATATGGGTCAGAGGATCCGCAAGTTTTTCGATCACCGTCTGGTCGACTTCGGTCAGTTCACCGCTGGTTTTCAGTTGAACCGGTTTTCCAGTGGCCGCAGCCACCTCGCGCACGATGCGTGACATGCGTTGAAACAGCGGTTTTACCTGTTGTGTGCGAATCGACATGACGCCGTCCTGCGCCTCGCGGGTCAGGCGCTTGAGCTCTTCAAGGCCGGTCGAGAAACCCGACTCAGGGGACAGATCGGCCTCGATCACGCATTGCGACAACATCGCCTGGTTGATCACGAGTTCGCCCATGAGATTGATCAGACGATCAACGCGACCAACGTCGACACGGATCGTGGACGTACGTGCCGATAGGGGTGTGCGGCGCTCCAGTTCTTTTGGAACCCCGGCGCTTGCCGTGCAATCATCATCTGCCGTGGGTTTGGCGGCGTTTTTGTTCGGGCTGCGCGCCTCGGGCGCGTTTGTGACGGCGGACGCGTTTGCGGGTGCGATCGGGGGTATTTTTTGACCGACCGACGTAGCGGGCAGGGCTGGCAAGACCGGTGTATTGCCTGTAGCGGAGGTTTCGATCGCCGTGATTTCCAGCGCGCAATCAGCGACAACAAACTCGAACACCTCCAGAACTCTGCTTTCATTGCAGGCGGTGGTCAGACGGATATTCCAACGAAGGTAACTTTCGTCGGGATCGATATGGGCGAAATCCGGCATAGCGGAATCGTCGCACTCGACATGAATATCCCCAAGCCCGGACAGGTCACGCAACAACAGAGCCGCCTCGTTGCCGTGGCGGTACATCGCAGAATCCGGCGAAAAATGGATCAGGAATTGGGTGGCCTCACTGTCGGGCGGCACCGATGCATGCGGGTCAGGCCCGGAATTCATTTCAAGCGCGACCGGCTCAAAGACGACGGGTTCGAAGTTCAGCGTTTCGCTGGATTCCCCGCCCGCACCAGCTGTGGCTGGGGCTGCCGCAATCAGGCCATCAAGCCGCGTCACCAAGGCATCGGATTTTACCGGATCAATTTCACCGATACCCCTGGCCGATTCGATGTGATCGCTCAACATGTCAGACGCGGGCCACATTACGGACATCAGGTCCGCGTCCACGGCCAGACCGCCCCTGCGCACCACGTCCAGCACATTTTCAAGCTGGTGGGCAAACGTGACCAGCGCATCAAATCCGAACGCGCCTGCGCCGCCCTTGATCGAATGTACGGCGCGAAACACGCTGTGGATTGTTTCATCGTCAACGCGGGGCTGGTCCATTTCGCTGAACCCATCCTGCAGACCGATCAGCAGGTCCTCGCATTCCTGAAAAAAAGTATCCCTTATCTGGTCTCTGGTACTCATAAACTGGCGATCCTAGGCCGTAACCCTGTTGATAGCCGAGACGAGTTTGTCTTCGTCAAACGGTTTGACGATCCAGCCCGTTGCCCCGGCGGTGCGGGCCCGGTCTTTGAGTTCGGCTGCGCTTTCGGTCGTCAGCACCAGAATGGGAATGCCGCTGTAGGATTTATCTTCGCGAATCTTTTTGATGAAACCAAAACCGTCGAGCACCGGCATATTGATGTCGGTGATAACGACATCGGGATCAAACCGACGCAAAACGTCCAGGCCATTTTCACCATCAACAGCCACGTCCACGAAATAGCCGGCATCGCTAAGAGCCGCCTGAAGCATGTCGCGCATGGTGCGCGAATCGTCGACCGCAAGGATTTTTTTCGTCATTTTGTTGTGACACCCAGTTCCAGTTTATCCAAAGAAAGTCCAAGTTTGTCCAAGCCGTCGGTAAACGCGTCCGATGGCGACTTGAAGCGGTAAGACAATGATTTTTCACCCCATTTTCCGGCTGCGGCCAAAAGGACCTGCACGCAGTTTGCACCGATATAAGTCACCGCCGACGCATCAAATTGTACCGGTTTTTCAGGCAACGCCGCCACGCTGTCGTACAGGTCCGGTGCCGCTTTGAGGTCGAGCCTTGCGGGCAGTTTCAGGGTTTCAACCACTGCCGCCATCAGAGGGCACGACCAGCACGACGGGCGCAAAGTCCCAGCCCGCGCACGAAGAATTCTACAGACATGTCGCGGCCCTGAGTCGCCAGATTACCCATGATTTGATCTTCCACCATCCGATTTTCGTTGCGCGGTAACGGATCGCACGCAACGGCAATATTGACGCTTGGCGTTAAGAAAACATTGAAACCCCAGAGCTTTGTCGCGCCGGTAAATTGCCTGCCTCCAAACAGACTGTCGCCGGAATCCAGCGTCTGAAGCCGTGTAAGAAATCGCTGCGCCATGCTCTGTGCCTGTTCGTCCGCGCAACGGGCTTCACCACGCATCCCATTTGGTTTAACCGTTGGCGACAAACGCGGACCTTGCCGCGATATCCGGGGACGCTCAAACCGATGACACTTGGCCTGAAAGATATCCAAAACGCGCAAGGTGTGATCCGTGGTGTGGCCGATAATACGCCGCTGGTGATCTCGCCGTTCATGCAGAAACTGACCGGGGTCGAGTTTTTGCTGAAACTTGAAAACATGCAACCCATCGGTGCGTTCAAACTGCGCGGAGCGCTGAATGCGGTGGCCAACTTGCAAGACACGGTCAGGGGCGTGACGTGTTGCTCGACGGGTAATCATGGGCGCGGCGTGGCTTTTGCTGCCGCCCGGCGTGGTGTCAGGGCGGTGATTTGCATGTCCGACAAGGTTCCCCAAACCAAAGTTGACGGCATCAGGGCACTGGGCGCCGACGTCAGGATCAGCGGTGCAACGCAGGACGAGGCGCAGGCCGCGTGTCTTCGGTTGGTGACCAGTGAAGGATTGGTTGAAATCTCGCCATTTGATGATCCCTACGTGATCGCGGGGCAGGGCACGATCGGGCTGGAAATGCTGGCAGCGCGCGCCGACATCAAGACCATACTGGTGCCGTTGTCCGGCGGTGGTCTGGCGGGGGGTATCGCGCTGGCCGCCAAGTCGGTCAACCCCGATGTGCGGATTATCGGAGTCACAATGGAGCGCGGTGCGGCGATGTATTTGTCGCTGCGCGCCGGTCATCCGGTTGATGTGCGTGAAGTCAAAAGTCTGGCCGATAGTCTGGGCGGTGGTATCGGCGCGCACAACGCCCATTCGCTGGCGCTGTGCCGCGATTATCTGGATGAAACCCTGCTGGTCACCGAAGACGAGATTTACCGCGCCATGCAGACGCTTTATTACGAGGATCGCATAGTCGCCGAAGGATCAAGCGTGGTCGGACTGGCAGCGGTGCTCGCGGGTAAAATTCGCTTTAGCGACGGGCCGGTCGCCGCCGTCATTACGGGGCGCAATGTGGATATGGGGGTCTTTACCCGCATCATGGCCGGACTGGATGTGGAACTTGGAGATACTACCGTGAAAGGCGAAATCTATGGCGCATGAAATCAGGATCGTTACCGAAGGCGAGTTGCGCAAGGTGGTGACGTTCGACATGACCGCTGTAGACGTGATCGAAAAGGCCTTCGCAGCACTAGCGTCGGGAACAGTAGTGATGCCGCCAATCCTGTCGATGGCCTTACATGATGCCAACGGCGAGGTTGATGTGAAAACCGCCTATATCCCCAGATTCGACGATTTCGCTATCAAGATCAGCCCCGGTTTCTTTGACAACCCCAAACTAGGCCTGCCGTCACTGAATGGGCTGATGGTGCTTTTTTCCGCCACGACTGGCATGGTTAATGCGGTGTTTCTGGATAACGGTTACCTCACCGATATTCGCACCGCTGCCGCAGGCGCAGTGGCAGCACGCCATCTGGCCCCCGAAAACGTGACGACGGCGGGTGTGATCGGCAGCGGTCTGCAAGCGCGGTTGCAAATTCAGGCCGCTCATCTGGTGCGTCCCTTCAGGACTGTTTTGGTCTGGGGCCGCGACCTTGAAAGGGCCAGGGCCTGTGCGCAAGATATAAGCGGGTTGCTTGGCATTCGTGCAAGCGTCGAAGCAAATCCACAGGCTCTGGTTGCACAAAGCCAGTTAGTTGTCACTACGACACCAGCACGCGACCCGGTGATCCGGACCGAATGGTTGCATTCGGGGCTGCATATCACCTGCATGGGCTCAGACCAGCCCGGCAAGAACGAGATTGACCCCGCTGCCCTGATGGCTGCGGATGCCTATATTTGTGATCGTGCCAGCCAATGTGAAACCCTGGGCGAGTTGGAGGCTGCTTTGGCGTCGGAGGTTTGGAACAAAGGCACGCCAGACGAACTGGGCGAGGTTATCACCGGCAAAGCCACCGGTCGGCAATCACAAGATGACATAACGATTTGTGACCTGACCGGCACTGGTGCGCAGGACACGGCGATTGCCAGCCATGTCCTCGCCACGCTGGGCGGGATGGGCACCTCGATTGAAACATAGGCGCCGGGAGACGCTGTTTGCCCGCATGGATATCAGGGATAGGTCAGGTAAATGATCAAACTCGACACACGCGATATAGCCATCCTTCGGGTGTTGGCCGAAGATGGGCGCATTACCAAAGCCGCGCTGGCCGAGCGCGTCGGCCTGTCGGCCACCCCGTGCTGGAACCGATTGAAACGGCTTGAAAAAGAGGGGTTGATCGAAAGGTACAAAGCCGAGATCAGCCTGAGGAAACTTGGCCCCAATGTCACGGTTTTCGTCGCCGTCGAGCTGGCTGATCACACAGCCGCCTCTTTCCGGCATTTTGAAAAAGCGGTGCAGCACTACGACGAAATCATGGCGTGCTGGTCTCTGGGCGGGGGTCTGGATTATTTTTTGCAGGTTGTCACCAAAGACATCGACGCCTACCAGCGCCTGATTGACGATATGCTGGAGGCAAAAATTGGTCTGGCGCGTTATTTTACCTATGTCGTGACCAAACCGGTTAAAAACGCCACCGTACCGCCACTTGATATTTTGCTGGCAAGATAAGAGGAATATGGTGCGAAATGCGCCACAAAAGAGGATTCTTCTCTTTTGGGCTTAAATTTTAGTCTCTACGCTCGTTTCAAAGGTTGTATTCTCTTCTTGAGTTGAATCAAGGGATTGAATGTGGACAACCTCATCACTGATAAGCGGCTTTTGCGCAGCTTTTCATATATTGCCGGAAAATGGGTTAGCGCGACGGATGGGGCTACATTATCTGTGACCAATCCGGCCGATGGCACGCTGGTTGGCGAGGTTGCGTCTTTGTCAGCCGTGGAAAGCCTGGCTGCGGTCGATGCGGCGCAAGCGGCGTTTTCCGGTTGGGCGGCATTGATGCCACAGGAACGCAGCACCATTTTGCGCCGCTGGTTCGACCTGCTGATAGAACACAAAGAAGACCTGGCGCGGATCATGGTAAGCGAACAGGGCAAGCCCCTCTCCGAGGCTCGCGGCGAAATCGACTACGGCGCGGCGTTTGTGGAATTTTACGCAGAGGAGGCTAAACGCCCCAATATCGAAGGCGTGACCAGCCACTTGCCTGACGCCGAGGTTGAACTTTGGTTGGAACCCGTGGGTGTGGTGGCCCTGATTACCCCGTGGAATTTCCCCGTCGCGATGCTGACCCGCAAGGCCGCCGCCGCACTTGCCGCCGGCTGTACCGTGGTGGCGCATCCGTCCAGCGAGACACCCTGTTCGGCGCTGGCACTGGCCGAATTGGCGGAACGTGCGGGCATGCCCGTAGGTGGGTTCAATGTGGTAACCGGCCCTGCCTCTGTCATTGTAAAGCCCTGGACCAATGACGCCCGTGTTCGGGCGCTATCCTTCACCGGCTCAACCCCGATTGGAAAACTGCTGTACCGGCATTCCGCCAACACTGTAAAAAGACTGGTTTTAGAATTGGGCGGACACGCGCCATTTATTGTGTTCAAGGGCGCGGATATGGAAAATGCCGTGACCGAAGCGATCAAGGCAAAATTCGCGACCACCGGACAAGATTGTCTGGGCGCCAACCGGATATTTGTGGAACAACCGATCTACGACGAGTTTTGTGAGAAATTCACCGCGGCAACCAGAATGTTGACCCTTGGCAAAGGTATGGACGACTGCGATCTTGGTCCCTTAATGAACGAACAAGCGATTCAAAAACAGGAAGAACATGTCACCGATGCGCTGGCCAAAGGCGCGAAACTAGCGTGTGGTGGCAAGGGCAGCGATCTTGGGCCGCTTTTCTATGAGGCCACGGTTTTGACCGATGTGCCCGCGGACGCGCTGATCATGTCAGATGAAACCTTTGGTCCCGTCGCGGCAGTTACCCCGTTTGACACCGAGGCCGAGGTGATCGCGCGGGCCAATGAGACCGAACACGGCCTGGTCGCATATCTTCACTCAGACGATCCAAAGCGTATCTACCGCGTCAGCCGCGCCTTGCAATTTGGCATGGTGGCCGTCAACCGTACCAAGGTCACCGGCGCGCCCATCCCCTTTGGCGGCACGAAACAATCCGGTCTCGGGCGCGAAGGGGCGCGGCGCGGCATGGAAGAGTTTATGGAAATCAAATACGTGTGCCGTGATTGGGCATAGAACAAAAAGGAAGAACAATGCTTAAGAACGACCAACTGGCCCAGTGGGACCGCGACAGTTTTTTTCATCCCTCAACTCATCTGGCGCAGCACGCGCGCGGCGAGACCGTGACGCGGGTGATTACCGGGGCCAGTGGCTGCCATATCTTGGACCGCGACGGTAACCGGTTGCTCGACGCCTTTGCAGGACTGTATTGCGTCAACGCGGGCTACGGGCACAGCGAAATCACTGATGCCATAGCCGCACAGGCCAAAGAACTGGCCTATTACCATTCCTACGTCGGACATGGCACCGAAGCTTCGATCACCCTTGCCAAAATGATTCTGGATCGTGCGCCGGATCACATGTCCAAAGTGTTCTTTGGATTGGGAGGATCGGACGCCAACGAGACCAACATCAAACTGGTCTGGTACTACAACAATATTTTGGGACGCCCCGAAAAAAAGAAAATCATCTCGCGTCGGCGGGCTTATCACGGTTCCGGCCTGATGACGGGGTCTTTGACCGGGTTGGACTTGTTTCACAAAAAATTCGACCTGCCGCTGTCGCAGGTCCTGCACACCGACGCGCCATATTATTTCCGCCGTAGCGATGATAACCAGTCGGAAGCCCAGTTCACCGCCCAATGCGTGGCATCGTTGGAAGAACTGATCGCGACTGAAGGCGCCGACACCATCGCGGCGTTCATCGGAGAGCCGGTTCTGGGCACCGGTGGCATTGTGCCGCCGCCTGTGGGTTATTGGGCGGCCATTCAGGACGTTTTGAAACGGCACGACATCCTGTTGATCGCCGACGAAGTGATCACCGGATTTGGCCGTCTGGGCACGATGTTCGGCTCTGATAAATACGACCTCGAACCCGATATCATGACGATCGCCAAAGGCCTGACTTCGGCCTACGCCCCTTTGTCGGGGTCGGTCATTGGTGACAAAGTCTGGTCGGTGCTCGAACGGGGAACCGACGAATTCGGCGCCATTGGTCACGGGTGGACCTATTCGGCACACCCGATTGGTGCGGCCGCCGGGGTGGCCAATCTGAAACTGATTGACGATTTGAATCTGATCGCCAACGCCCGCGATGTCGGCGCGTATCTGAATGACGGGATGCGTGATGCGCTTGGTGATCATCCGCACGTAGGCGACATTCGCGGCGAGGGCATGTTGTGCGCGGTTGAACTGGTCAAAGACCGCGACAAACGCATTTTTTACGGACCCGAAGACAAAATCGCCGCGCAGGTCGCTGGCGCAATGCTGTCACAGGGTGTCATTGCACGTGCCATGCCGCACAGCGATATCGTGGGGTATTCGCCGCCGTTTTGCCTGACAAGAGGCGAGGCCGACGAGATTGTGACCGCGACCGTTCGCGCCATCAAATCAGTGGGGCTTTAGGGTCTTTCTCGCCTTTGCCCGACCCCTCTTCCGCAGAAAGAGGGGTGGCGCGTTGCCCGGCATTGCCCAATCAATATGGCAGTCCGACGTAGTTTTCTGCCAGCGACGTCATCGCCGCTTTGCTGGACAACAGGTAGTCCAGATCGGATGTCTGCAAACGACGATCAAAATCCGTTTGACCGTCAAACCGGTGCAACAAATTTGTCATCCACCAGCTGAACCGCTGCGCTTTCCACACGCGGGCCACGGCGCGCTCTGAATAATGATCCAACCCCGTGCTGTTGCCTTTTTGATAAAAATCACGCAGACCGTGGTACAGATAGTAAACATCGGACGCCGCCGTGTTCAAACCTTTCGCGCCGGTCGGTGGCACGATATGCGCAGCGTCGCCCGCCAGAAAAAGCGCACCGTACCGCATGGGTTCAGTGACAAAACTGCGCAGCGGCGCGATGCTTTTTTCGATCGACGGTCCGGTAACCAATCGCGCCGCCACGTCGCCGGGCAGCCGCGCCATTATCTCGTCCCAAAATCTGGCGTCGGGCCAGTCGGTAATCGTGTCGCCATTTGGAACCTGAATGTAATAGCGGCTCAGAACCTGTGAACGCAGGGTGCACAGCGCAAAACCACGCGCGTGTGTGGCGTAAATTAGCTCCGGCGACACCGGGGGCGTTCGCGTCAGAATTCCCAGCCACCCAAAGGGAAAAACCTTTTCAAAACTGCGCGACACGTCAGCAGGTATTGCGTGACGCGATACCCCGTGAAACCCATCTGCACCCACTATAAAATCACAGTCGATGCGCTGTCGTTTTGCGTCGTTGTCGTAAGTTACATAAGGTGTTTTAGTCGTAATATCATGAAGTTGAACGTTGTCCACGTCGTGAAAAACCTGCCCGCCACCGGCCGCGCGCGCGTCATAGAGATCGCGCGTCACTTCCGTTTGGCCGTAGACAGTAACGGTGCGTCCGCCGGTCAGAGCGCTCAGGTCGATCCGGTGGCAGGCATCGTTTCTGGCGATGAAAATACCACGGTGAATTTCGCCTTGTTTTTTTAGGCGTGCACCACAACCTGCCTGATCCATCAGTTCGACAAATCCGCGTTCCAGCAGGCCCGCGCGAATACGGGCCAGAACATAGGCGCGGCTGTGTTTTTCCAGGACCACGCTGTCAATGCCGTGCTGGTCCAAAAGCTGTGCCAACAACAGCCCCGCCGGTCCGCCACCAATAATTGCGACCTGCGTTTTCATGGCGTGGCCGGGTGATCCAAACCCTTTTGATGGCCCGGTGCAGCGCAGCGGGTCCGCTTTGGCCCGAAATCATTTGAAAGCTGCATTTATCCGCCTGCCGCGTTTTGGGTATCTGCGATCCAGTGGGGGTGATTTTGTCGGTGATGTCAATCACTGCGCCTGTCCAGCGCTTTGGTATTCCATGATCTTGTAATTATCTTAGGCCTTTGGCACCATTCGGCCCAAGAAGCCTGACAGGACAATTTTCATGGAACCGCACATCGGAATATTGGGATTTGGAGAAGCAGGACATGCCTTTGCCCAGGGCTGGAAGACACCGCGCGTTGCTGCTTTTGACATAAAGGGCCGCGCGGCAATCATGGCACGCGCCAAATCAGTGGATATCACGGCTTGTGGTTCTCTCGCCGATCTCGGACCGGCGGCTTTGGTGTTTTCTCTCGTCACTGCCGATCAGGTGGTATGCGCTGCGCAAAGTTTCGCGCAACATATCAAGCGGAACACGCTTTATTTTGACGGCAATTCCTGTGCTCCCGAAACAAAACGCCGCGCAGCTTCGGTGATCGAAAACGCCGGCGGTCGCTATGTCGATATGGCCATTTTGGCGCCTGTGCTCCCAAAACTGCACCAGACTCCGGCGATTATTTGCGGCCCTCACGCGGCTGCGGGACTGGCGGTTTTGACCCATCTGAACATGAGCGCCGCCACCATTGCAGGCGACATCGGTGCGGCGGCGGCGGTGAAAATGATCCGGTCGGTTATTGTCAAAGGGTTCGAGGCGGTGACCATGGAGGCGACGCTTGCGGGCGCGCGGGCAGGGGTCCTGGACGCAGTGCTGGCGTCGCTCGAACACAGTGATCCCGATTTTGGATGGACCGGGCGTGCGTCTTATACCTTGGAGCGCATGACGCGCCACGGCACCCGCCGCGCCGCCGAAATGCGCGAGGCAGTCGCGACGGTGCAAGAACTTGGTGTCAATGCCAGAATGTCGAAAGCTACCGTCGACTGGCAGGCGGTCATTGGTGCGTTGGAGTTGCAATTGAACGACGGCGGATCGCTCAAACATGCGTGCAAGATTCTGGCGGCTCTGGAGCGCGGTGCAAAGTCAGATTGATCACACCGGTAACTTTACACAGCCACCAACGCCAGATCCATCAGCGACTTGATCGCGTCGTAACCCGTGCCCGCAACGACCCGCCCCAGTTCTTGATCTCCCCGTAAAAGCAACAGCGTGGAGCGGCGCAGAATCTTATGGCGCACCGAAATGCCGGCACTGGAAAATTCATCCCAATCCACTTTGACAAACACGATTTTTTCATCGTAAAGCGAATTTTCGCTGCGCAGTTTTTCAATTTTCCGTTCTTGCGCGCGACAGGTGCCGCACCAGACGGCATAGTAATCCACCAAAACTGTGTTTCCCGTCGCCAGCAATTCCCTGACCAATCCGGTTCGATAGTGCTGAACGTGGCTGGTCGCCATGGCGGTCGCAGGCGTCAGCAATGCCGCGCCGCCCGCAACTATGAATTGGCGTTTGTTCACTGTGGTGTCCCCGCTGACATCAAATGTTCAGCCGCTGTCTTAGAGCGCCCTATGCTGCAGGTACAGTGTGCGGGCCATCAACACCCTGTTATCAAAGTGTTATAATTTCGCGTATCTTACAGTTGGAAAATGGCGACCCCTGGAGGACTCGAACCCCCAGCCTGCTGCTTAGAAGGCAGCTGCTCTATCCAGTTGAGCTAAGGGGTCACAATGGTGCGCACCGCCCAAATAAGTGCCCGCCTTATGGGGCGAACGTGGCGTCGCCGCAAGAATTATTCCCAGAATGTCGCATGAATGTCGTTGTGTCCCTTGGGCGCTCGGCTACAGTCGGATGACACGACCACACGGGTGTACAGGCCGATCATGCAAAAGAAACCACCGCCACCGCAATGCCGCCTACGCGCGCCGGATCAGGTGATGCGGCTTGCACGCATGGGCGCGTCGTTTCCCACGCGGCTTAGTTTTATGCGGGTCTTGCTGCGCCGCCTGTCTATTGAGGACGCGCAATTGCGCCGGGACGTCTGGCAGATCGGTGAAGACGGCTTTGGCCGCGCGGTCTATTCGGTTGTCCTTGGCGGCTATCGGTACTCGCTGGTGGTGTTCTCGACGAAGCTGCGCGACGAGGACCGGTCCGACCGCGTTATCGCCACGGCATGGGACGCAAGTTTTGTGCTGTTCGACGGAACCCCCACAACCGCCGACCTTGACCGGCTTGAAGCCGAAGTGCCCAAACAGGAGGCCGGTCGCTGCCGCCCGACCGAGCTGGTTCTGGCACGCGCAAACCGTTCAGTGCGCCTGTTTGATCACGTGATCACGGCGCTGGCAGCGGGCCGCCAGCCCGACCCCGACCTGCTGCGCCAAATCGGCTATCTGATGCGCACCACTGCGGTTTACGGCAACGGCAAATTCGGGATCGCGGACCGCAGCCGCATCAGCGACCGCCCCGGCCTGTCAGGTCCGTTTCAGGCGGAAATGCTGGCGGTCTGGATGATGCGCGAATTCACCTTTGATCTGGTGGCGCACAGTGCCGCGCAACGCAGCGTAAATGCGGCTCGTCTGGACAGGGACACACAGCGCAACCTTGGCATCGGTAACGCCACGGGTCTGGGCATGGCCCCTTTTCTGGTCAATCACCCGGCACTGATCCACAATTGGGTGCACGCGCGTGAAACCGCGCTCGCGCGGGTGTGTGCACTGGAGCATCCGACAAGCGCGGCCATCGGGCGCGTTCTGATGCTCATCGAAAGGGCGTCGGCGCACCTTGAGGAGTGGCAGATCGGCGATAGCGCGCTCACCGCCCGCAACGACGTTTTGCGCCGCGAATGGCGTGATCTGCAGCAGGTGGTGACGCGCCGGTGGCTTGAGCAACCCAATCCCTGGGCGGCGCTGATCCAATTGTCGCAACACTGGGGTCTGGACTGTCAGGAGCTGCTCGCGGCGCTGCTGATCGAACCCTACGGCGCGTTGGTTGACGATCTTGCCGCCACCATGAAGGCCGACGAACACAGCGCAATCGACGCCGGGATGCGCGCCGGGCAACTGCAGGATTTGCTGGAGCAAAATTACAAATGGGCGCTGGAGGTCGACTTTTCCGACCCGCAGTCGCAGCATCATTTCTGGTACGTTTCCGAGACCAAACTGGAGCCAAGGCTGGGTCTGCGAACCCAAGAGCCCGGCGCTGAACTGGAATCACCGCTCGACATTGCCAGACAGGCCGCGGCGCTGCACGGGACGTTGCGGGCAACGCCGCGCAAAACGACACTTGCGCAGGTAATGGCGCGCCACCCGGAACACCGCGCCATTGCGCTCAGAATACAGACGGGCGCGCAAATGCCCTATTTTGAAATCAGGGACAACACCATTGGCGCGGACCTTGTGCCGGTGGATATGCTGCGTTTCAAACTGGCGTTTTTCGGGGCCAGCAAATTTGATCCAAAGTCGGACCGCTGGACGCGCATCACCATGTATCAGGGTGCGCCCACCGCGCAGGATTTGCAGGACGGATTTGGTGACGACTGGTGGCTGCCGGTGCTTGGGGCACGCCCGTGAGGCGCTCGATCAATGAAACCGAAGCCGCCACGCGCAAAGCCGCGGTCGGTGCCGGATTACCCTTTGGCACCGCCGCCGAGCTTGGCAAGGCTTGCGCGTGGCTGGCGGGGTTTAACGTCGATGTTTTAACTGAATTCCTGCACGCGTTGGACGCCGCCGCAACGCCCGATCACCTAACGGCACCGGAAGCGCAGGAAGGGGTGATCGCATTTGGCCACGTCAACGTGGCGCAGCACGGATGCAACCTGCTTGACTATTTCCTGTCCGCCCCACCGACGGCGGCTGCACAGGTGGCCGGCGTTGATTCACCAAACCTGTTGATCGGATTGGCGGGCCATCGGGCCGGTGTCGGTGGCGCGGCGATTGCACTGGCGTTTTCCAACGGCTTTACGGCGCAGGTGGCCAAAGGCACGTTGCGCACAAACGGCAAGCGTCCAACCGCCGGTGTCGGTGTGCGGCTGACGCGCGCCAATCGCGGTGATTTTGACGCCGCCAGTGTCGCAAGCTCTGAGACCTGCACGATCAGCGCGCCAAACTGGACCGGCGTCCAGCGGCTGGCGGCACGTACTTACGTGCCCGAAAGCGAAGAATCGCGCCGTAAAGGCGCAGGCGCAGGCGAGAATAGCTAGCGCAGTTCACCCCTGATCAACCACACCCGGCGCTTTGCCGATTTCACCTAAATATAGCATGCCCTGCCCCCATTGGCCCTGCACCATTTCCTTGTCGCCGTCGCATCGCGCGCTGGCCAACAGATCTCCGGGTGAGTCTGGTTTGACGCGAAATGCTGTAATACCGGATCATGTGCCGCAAAACGTCGCGTGCACGATCTCGTTCGCTTCGGGCGCGTTTTCGAACGCGGCGTAAAGTTCGCGGCGCTTCAACGGTTTGGACAGCACATCGAGCAAGGTTTCAAACGGGGTGTGATCACCTTGGTATGCGGCCTCTAGCGCGGCTTCCACGCGATGATTGCGGGCGATGTAAACGGGATTGGCGCGGTGCATATCAGCCATACGGGTGTTAGTCGGAACCGGGTCTCCGTCAAACGCCTGCCGCCAGTCGGCCAGCCAGGCGTCAAAGCTTTGCGATCCCGCCATACCGGCCGGCACGTCTCCCCCGTCGCCAGTATCTGCCAACCGCGTGATGTACTGAAACGTCAGGGTAAAATCCGCGCCGCTTTCGGCCATCAGCGACAGCAACCGCTCCAACAATGCGGGGGCTTCGCGATTGTCCGCGCCCAGCCCGATCTTGGCAGCAAAGCACGCTTGATACGCAGAGTTAAACAGCGCGCCAAATCCGTCTAGCACGCCCTGAGCGCGTGATTGTGCGTCGGCATAGGTCGACTCGATCACCGGTACCAATGTGCCGGCAAACTGCGCCAGATTCCACATCGCCATCGCAGGTTGGTTGTTGTAGGCATAGCGCCCCTGATGGTCGATCGAGCTGAACACCTTACCGGGGTGATAGGCATCCATGAACGCGCAGGGACCGTAATCGATGGTTTCACCCGCCAGTGACATGTTGTCGGTGTTCATCACCCCGTGAATAAACCCGACCTGCATCCAGCGCGCAATCAGATCGGCCTGACGCTTCAGCACGGCGCGCAGCAATCCAAGCGCAGGGCAAGCGTCTTGTGCGGCTTCAGGGTAGTGACGTGCAATCACGTAATCGCTTAGACGGCGCAGCGACGCCGTATCCTGGGCGGCAAAAAAATGCTGAAACGTACCGACGCGGATATGACTGGCGGCGATGCGCGTCAGAACAGCGCCAGCCAGCGCCGTTTCGCGCTGTACCGGCTCGCCGGTTGTGACAGCGGCCAGAGCGCGGGTTGTGGGAATCCCGAGCGCCGCCATGGCTTCGCTGACGATCACTTCACGCAGCACCGCACCCAGAACCGCGCGACCGTCGCCGCCGCGCGAATAGGGTGTGCGTCCCGAACCCTTGAGCTGCACGTCGAATTTGGTGTTGGCGGGCGTTTCGATTTCGCCCAGCAATATGGCACGACCGTCACCCAGTTGCCCCGACCAGTGGCCGAACTGATGCCCTGAATACGCCATGGCGATGGGGTGCGCACCGTGGGGGACAAAGTTGCCCGCCAACATTGCGACACCTTCATCGGTGGCCAGATACGCAGGATCGAGCCCCAGATCGCGGGCCAGCGCATGGTTCAGGTGAAACAACGCAGGAGCAGCCACAGGCACCGGTGGTAACGTGGTGTGAAACACCTCGGGCAGATCGGCGTAGCTATGGGAAAAATTGATGCTCAAGGGAAGGTCCCGATCTATTGGATGTGAGCGTAACCCTAACCCTGCAGCCGGGAAAACTGAACCTTTTAATCTTGTCGCGATAATTGGGTGTCGCTGTGAGGTGTGAATATTTTCAGGACGCCGCGTGGCAAAATAGGCAAACGCCGCGCTGGTTGCGCCCAAGCACCGCGTGCGCAAAATGCCGCTCCGAATTTCCAGCGTCAATGTTTCGGTATCTTGCCCTTATTGTTGCTGAATCTGTCGCTGGCATAGGGGCTCAGATCGACATTTGCGGGCCGATCCATGACCAGATCCGCAACCATCCGACCCAGACGCGGCCCGATCGTCAGGCCGATGTGCTGGCTGCCAAATGCGAATATTACATTGGGCGACCCGGGGGCGGGGCCGATCACCGGCAGGCTGTCGGGGGTAGACGGGCGGTGACCCATCCATTTATCCTCGGCCTCCCACGTCAGGTGGGGGTAAACTTTCCGGATGCCCTGACGCAGCACTTCCACGGGTCGCTTTGAAGGTGGCGCGTCGATCCCGCCCAATTCGACCAGACCGGCAAGACGAATGCCGTCGTCCATTGGCGTGGTCACGAATTTGCGGTCCGCGATCATATAGGGCGTGGGCAGGCTGTGGCTTGGATTTTTAAGCACCAAATGATAGCCGCGCTCGGACTCCAGCGCGATCTTGCACCCGAGTTTGGCCGCCAGCGATTTTGACCACACGCCCGCAGCCAGAACGATCTTGTCCGCACAAAGGGTTTCACCACCGCGAAGCGTCACACCGCTACTGTCGATATCGACCACGTCGCCGCGCCGGAACCGGCCGCCATTTTGCAGAAAATGCGCCGCCAACGCCGCCACATGCTGACCCGGTGAGGTGATCCAGCCGTGGTCTTTGAAAGTCGCCGCAAAACCGTAGTCGGCACTTAGATTGGGATCCATGTCCCGCACGGATTTACCTTCGTGTTCGGTCCAGTGAAATCCGTGTGCGTGACGCAAACCCATGCCGAAGGTATCAGCGTTGAAATCTTGCCGGTTGCGGTAAAGATAGGAATATTCGCTGGTTCTGATGTATTTTTCGGCCGCAGTGCCCCTGGCCAACGCCAGGTGCTGATCGACGCTGTCATCGGTCAGATAGGCAAGCGCGGCGGCGATCTCCCGCACGCGGTTGGTCCGCCCATTGCGCAAAAACGGCACCAGCCACGGCAGCAGACGCGGCAGATAGCGCCAGCGCATGAACAGCGGTGAATGCGGATCAAGCAGCATTCCCGGCGCTTTGGCCAGCAGACCGGGCACGGATACGGGTACAACAGCACAGCGCGCCAATATGCCGGCATTGCCGTAAGAGGTTTGCGCCGGATCACCCGGGTCAACGCGATCCACCAGCGTGACCTGTACCCCGTCGCGGCGCAGCCATTCGGCAGTTGAAACGCCGGTAATGCCGGCCCCGATGACCAGAGCCGTTTTTACCACCCGGTCGCCCCGTCCAGCGGCGTCGCCGTGTGGCTGTGCCAGAGCGCGCGACAGACGAGGGCAATCAACGCCGCGCGGTTGCCAACCGGCGCGACGATCTTGCTGTCAGGACAACTGTTCCCCGCTCTCAAAGACCCGCTCAACGCATACACCGGTGCGCTGGCGGAACTGCTAATAATGAAATGGTGACCGGTAACCGGCATTTGGAAATATGGGGATACATGGCCGCAACGGGATCCCGGGTCCGAAATAATTGTCGCGTCATAGGGCGGGGATCTCATCATTTTCGAAATTGTGCGTTCCGGTTGGATCGGGGTCTCGGTGCAGCGCGAAAAACCGTCAATCATAGCGGCTTTGAGGCACCGGATCGCAGCGATGATTGCGGCTTTCCGGCAAATGTTGCCTGTCCCGGCCTGCGTTTGTCAAGCGCAGCGTTCACGGCTTTTAGGCCACGCAAAATTCGCTGAACCCCGCTTTGGGCCTGAAAATTGGCGTCGGCCACCATGGGATCGCCACTAAAATGACCCCCCCCCGTGCCCGTCTCGGGTGCCTTCGATCGCTATGTGGTAGTGGCATCGGTGCACGCCCATGAAAATATCCGGACCGACGCCTGTAAAATCCGTTGTAATCGCCGTGAAAAATGTTCAGACACCACAGCAATTAAATCAATTGGAATACGAAATGCACCGTCTGCAAATAATTCTCGTCATCGTGGTGGCGATGTTTATCAACTTCGGTGTCGCGGCAAATGCACAGGACGCCAGTGCAACCGTTACAATCACGCCGTTCGCGGTTACAAATTTTGTAAAAGGTACGCGTTACGACGTCGGTGCCGAATTCTCCGCCGAGCATAATATCCCTGTTCCGGCACCGTTCACATTTATCGCACCGCGTTCCAAAACCCATCTGGTCGGGACCGAACCGGCCCCCGGTGGCACCGGAATTTTCAAAGTCCATTTTGTGACGTTGGAAAAAGCTGCAAAATCCAACATTCAGTTTGTACCTTATACACTGGACATGGGCGACGCGAGCGACCGTCTTGAATGGTCAAAAAACATTCTGCGGCAGGCCTTTGTTGCCAGCGTTCCCGACCCTGACCGGGCCGATATTCTGGTCACCCGCCCCACCAAAATCGGCCCCTACGACGCCATTGAGTCCATCGGTCGCTATGACGGCGGCGAGGACGGACTGGTTGTCCTGCGCGTGGTGGCAATCCCCAACCCTGACAGCGAAAACTCGATGGTGGTCATCATAAATGCTCTGGCCAAAAATCTGCCGATGGAAACGGTCGAGGACGTGCTGAAAACCGACGCCTCACGGGCGCTGGGGACGTTTCGGTTTCAATAAAACTTACCGAAGACGAATCGCGCCGTCCAGCCTTATGGTCGTGCCGTTCAGATAGGCGTTCTCAATGATCGTGCGCACCAGATGGGCAAATTCGGATGGGTCGCCAAGACGTTTGGGGAAAGTCACATCGCGCGCCAATGCCTCGGCCATCTCGCTGCCGAGGCTTGCCATCATCGGCGTCATGAACAACCCCGGCGCAATGGTGCAAATACGGATGCCATTGTAGGCCAGATCACGCGCAATCGGTAGCGTCACGCCCGCAACGCCCGCCTTGGACGCCGCGTAGGCCGCCTGACCTTTTTGCCCGTCAAACGCCGCCGCAGAAGCTGTGTTGATGATCACCCCGCGCTCGCCATCATCGTTTGGGGTATTTTCGGCCATGCGAACGCAGGCCAGACGCAACACGTTGAAGCTGCCCACCAGATTGATGTCAATGACGCGCTGAAAATCCGCCAGCGGAAACGGCCCGTTTTTGCCCAGCGTTTTGATGCCGTTGGCGATACCGGCGCAATTGATGCAGACGTTGATGCCACCCATCTGCGCGACCGCTGTATCCAACCCGGCGGAAACGCTGTTTTCATTCGTTACATCAACGTCTTGAAAGGCGACGTTCGCGCCATTTTCGGCGGCCAGCGCTGCGCCTCTTTCTACGTCGCGGTCAAAAATAACCGCTTGCGCACCGGCGTTGGCCAGCGCGCTGACGCAGGCCGCTCCCAACCCCGAGGCACCGCCTGTCACAATCGCTTTGGCGTGTGAAAAAATCATGTTGTGTCTCCGTGCTCAGCCAACCCTTGTGGCAAATATTGCGCCGCGTGTGGCGCTTGTCCAGCGTGTTTCATATGCGCACTTGCGCCCGATGCCGCACTTGATAGGGTGATTTGAACAATATGACGGAAAGGCAGACAAATGGGTGGTTCCGGCAATAGGTTCAAAGCGGCGCTTTCGCAGGGTCAGCTGCAAATCGGCTTTTGGCAAAGCCTTGGGCACAGTGTTTCCACCGAGATCAGCGCTGCCGCCGGGTTTGACTGGCTGTTGATTGACGGCGAACACGGGCCCAACACGCTGTTGACGGTCCGCGATCAGCTTTTGGCAGTGGCGAGCACCTCAACGCACCCGGTTGTGCGTATATCGCAAGCATCGGTAGCCGAGGTTAAACTGGTGATGGACGTGGGCGCGCAAACCATCCTTGTGCCCATGGTCGACACCGCTGAAGACGCAGCATTGATGGCCCGCGCCATGCGCTATCCGCCCGATGGCAACCGTGGCAACGGCGCCAATGTGGTGCGCGCCTCTGGCTATGGCCGCAACAAAGACTACGTGTTTGGTGCGAACGACAACGCCTGTCTGCTGGTACAGGTCGAAACCGCGACCGCGCTTGAAAACCTTGACGCTATTTGCAGGGTTGAGGGTGTTAGCGGTGTGTTGATCGGCCCCGCCGATCTGGCCACCAGCATGGGCTATATGGGTCAACCCGAATCCGCGCCCGTACAGACCGCGATTGAAGACGCCATCGCCCGCATCCTGAAAGCCGGCAAAGCCCCGGGCATTCTGATGGGCAACGAGGCCTTGGCGCGGCGCTATATCGAACTTGGCGCGCTGTTCGTGGCCGTCGGCTCAGACGTCGCCGCGCTGGTGGGTGCGACGGATGCGCTGGTGGCCAAGTACAAGGGTGGGCAGGCAAAGCCTGAAGCGGTTCAGGTGTACTAATAGCCAAACGAGAATCGCCTGTCCGGTTGGTTCCGGACAAGACCTACAGCGTTTTGCGTTTGATCGGATTCACGTCATCAATTGGCCGGACGGGGTTCGGTTTTCAGACACCTTGGCCAGGCCATCCGCATAGGATTTGGCGCAACAGGCTTCAAATACGGCAAAAACAATCCTTTCACGTTTCATTTTTGCAAAAATACTCGCGCCGCAGGCAGTGCGCTGCGCGGCGTCGCGCAGCTCGTGGAAATGCCCTGCAGGGGCTCCGTTTTGTTGAATCAATATCTATTTTTATTTCAACCGAATAGGAAACGCCGCGCGCAGGCGGGCATCCAGAGCGGGATCAAACGCTGCCGGACTGTCACCGGCCAGAATGTGCTCTTTTTTCGCCCGCGCCCCCAAGATCAGATCGGGTTTGCCGACTTCTTCCCACTCCTTGGGCGAACGCCGGTCACCGAGCGACGGGTAGACGTATTCGCTTTGCATCAGCCCCAGAGTCTGTTCGTGACCCAGAAAATGTCCGGGGCCGTCAAGGCACACCGAACGTATGACCTCCAGCCCGACAGTATCCTCGTTCACCTCGATGCCACGCACACAGCGGATGGCCTGTCCGACAATATCATCCGACAGGATCAGACTTTCGGGGCAAAATCCCAGCAATGACGCATGCATACCTGCGGATTCGTAGACCATATTCAGCCCCGACAACCCCGCCATGACCGCCGATGTCGCCTGCTCCCAGCCCGCCTGCATGTCGGGCATTTTACTGTCGGCAAAACCGGCGGGCGCGCCGGTGGGCAAGTCGTAAAATTGCCCCATCTGGGCGCAGGCAGCGGTCATCAATGCCTGTTCGCCTGATCCGCCTGACATGGCACCGGTTCGCAGGTCGGACACGAAGGGCCACGGCCCGAATACTGCCGGATGTCCGGGTTTGATCGCATTCACATAAACCAGCCCGGCCAGACATTCGGCAATCGCCTGCGTGACCGCGCCGGCAATCGGTGCGGGTGATGTCGCCCCGGCCTGACCCGCAGACAGCAACAGGACCGGCATACCGCCGCGAATGAACCTTTCCATGACCAGACAGGCGTCGGTGGCGAATTTCAGCGGCGGAATGACAAAACAGATCGATGCCGACACGAATGGCCGTGCCCGCCACGTCGCTTCGTCGCCGGCGATCATATGCAGCATCTCAAACGCCTCGGGCACGAACTGCGGCTCGAAAATGCTGGTGCCGACGTGTTTGAGAGTGCCGCTGCAGCTGGCGTAAATCGTGTTGAGGTCAAGCTCGCGGTTGTCGGGTATGTCGCGACAAACCATGGGGCGTTGGAAAAAGTGAATGTTGTCCAGACTTTGTGCGATTTTTGCAGCCTCAAACAGGTCCTGAACCGTTGATTCGCGGTAGGTGTTTGTAACGGGATCGGCAACAAAAACGGCCGCGCCCGCAGTGCCATAATGCACTTTGGACCCGCTGAGGTGCATATCGTACACGGGATCACGCCCGTGCAACGTGATGTCGCGTCCCGCGACCGCCAACATGTCTTCGACCAGAGAACGCGGAAAACGGATCCGCCCGTCATCGCCCAATATCGCACCGGCTTTGGTCAGTAATTCCACCCCGCTTGGCGGCGCGTCCGCCAGCCCGATCGTTTCCAGCGCATCAAGCGCGGCGCTGTGGATGCGCGCAACTCCCGCATCACTTAGGGGGCGGTAAAGTCCGCCTTTCATGCCGGCGCGAATGGGGCGGATATCGTCGGCGAGCGGTGCCGCCCGCAGGGCTTTGCGGGCTTCGCGGCCTCCGGCGCGACGGGATAAAGGTCTTGTCATGAACGCGGCTCCGTGTTGTGCTTTCTCAAAGCTGTACGCGTCGTTATGCGTTCATCGCGCCTATTTGCGCCATGGGGGTCGCATTCAGAGCGTTTTTGCGATTTCGCGGACTGTGCCGTAAACACCCAACACGTCCTCGCGCGTGGTGTGAAACGACCCGTTGCTTACCCGGATAACAAACTGGCCGTTGTGGTTGGTTTGCGTCAGGTAAATACGGCCGTCGCGGTTGATTTTTTCCAAAAGCTTCGGCGTTAATTTATCCGCGTCACCGCCCGCAGGTGTATAACGAAAACTGAACAGCGCCAGCTGCGCGCGCGATGTCACCGTGAAATTTGCATCGGCATCAAATTTGGCCTCCAGTTCCCTGATCCACGCCACCTGATTGCGAATGACGGCGCGCAGCCCGTTCAGCCCATAGGCGCGCAGCAGGAACCACAGTTTCAACGCGCGGAACCGGCGGCCAAGCGGAATGGTCCATTCATTAAAATTGGTCACTTCATCGTCGCCCTGCGTCACCAGATAATCTGGGCGCAGGCCAAGGGTGCGGACCTGTGGCGTTGGATCGGCCAGAAACTGCACCGAGCAATCCGACACCGCGCCCAGCCATTTGTAGGGGTTGAATATGATCGAATCAGCGCCCTCTGCGCCAGCCCACAGATGACGAAATTCATTGCATATCATGGCATTACCGGCCCAGGCTGCATCAACATGGATGTAAAGATCATGCGCCTTCGCCACTTTGATCACATCGCGCACCGGGTCAATCGCGCCGACGGCGGTGCCGCCAACGCAGACGATCACGCCTGCAGGCGTGTAGCCCGCTGCCAGATCGCCGCTGATTGCCGCCTGAAGCGCGTTTGCGTCCATGCCAAGATCGTCGCCCACAGCGATTTTGACAAGATTGTCCTGTCCGATCCCCGATAGACGCACCGCTTTATCGATGCTCGAATGCACCTGATCCGAGGCGTATATACGCAGCCGTTTGCCGCCCAATCCTGCGGTCAGACCCTGCCAGTCCAGTGCCCGTTCACGCATCGTCAGCACCGCGCTAAACGTGGCGGTGGTCGCGGTATCGTGCAAAACGCCCTTAAAATGCCCGGGTAAATCCAAAGCATGGCGCAGCCAATCGACGACGCGCTGTTCAAGTTCAGTTGCGGCGGGCGAGGTCTGCCACAGCATGGTCTGCGCGCACAGCGTGGTGGCCAGTTGTTCGGCAATCATCGCGGGCACGGCGGCGCTGGTGGGAAAATAGGCAAAGAACCCTGGATGTTGCCAATGAGTCATGCCGGGCACGATAATACTGTCAAAATCGCGCAAAATATCGTCCATTGGTTCGCCGTGTTCGGGCGGCAGTTGAGGCAGTTTTGCCGCCACATCGCCGACAACCACATTGGGTCGCACGGGCCGGTCGCGCAGGGTCGCCAGATAATTGTCGGACCACGCCGTCGCGGCAGCCGACCATCTGGCGAAATCATCAACGTCTGCGCTCATGCTAAACCCATCATTTCATCGATTCGTGCGCCTGATATTCCATGACCAAGCGCGCTGAAATCGCCCGTACCGAACATGGCTGCGGCTGCATCGTATACCGTCCTGTGGGTCGCACGCGCCAGCGCCGAGCCCAGCGATATCCGCGCCACGCCAAGATCTGCGAATTCAGCCTTTGACGTCTTCACATAGGGCCCCGCCGCCAATGCGTTCACCGGCACTTTGGTGATACTGCATATTTTTCTCAGGTCATCTGCACTTGCGGGCATTGGCGCGTAAATGCAGTCGGCACCCGCTGCGGCAAACGCAATCAAGCGGGGCAGGGCCTCGGCGATCGTGTATTTCCCGGTCAAAATTCCGTCGGCGCGCGCCACCAGAACAAAATCGCGGGGCAGGGCGCGGGCGGCGGCAACCGCCGCCTTGATCCGCTCGACCGCCAGATCAAACCCATAGGGGTCTTCACCGGCAAAAGAGGTGTCTTCGACCGAAATACCTGCCAGACCTGCCTGGGCAGATAGCCGCACTGTCTGCGCAACCGTGTCAGGATCGTCGCCGAAACCGTTCTCAAAATCTCCCGAAACCGGCAGGGGCGTGGCCGCGACCAGATCCTGCGCATGCGCAAGCGCCTCGTCGCGGCTGATGGTGCCGCCGTCGGTGCGTCCCAAGGTAAAAGCGTGCGCCGCCGAACTGGTGCCAATCGCCTGTGCGCCCAGTGCCGCTAGCATCTTGGCGCTGCCGATATCCCACGCATTGGCCAGAATGAACGGATTACCGGGCTGGTGCAACGCGCGGAACGCGGGTCCGGGGTCGTGTCTGTTCATCATATTGTCCTTTCGGGCTTAGTCACGCGGGTAACGCTGTGCTTTTTCGACGTCGTTCAAATCCATGTGGTTGCGCATGTATTGCTCGGACGCGCGTTGCAACGGCTGGTAGTCCCACGGGTAATAATCGCCATTTCGCAATGCGTCGTAAACCACGAGGCGGCGCGCCTGCGATTGGCGCACTTCAACGTCATAGTCCGCCATGTTCCACTGCGTGCGCACGGCTTTGGCGAAATCAGCCGCGATCCCCGCGTGTGCAGGATCACCCGCCAGATTGATCAGTTCGTGCGGATCATCGTCCAGATTATAAAGCTGCGGCGGATCAGTTTCGCAATGAATGTATTTCCAGCATCCCTGCCGGATGGCCACCAGCGGCGCAATCGAGGCTTCGGCGGCGTATTCCATGTAAACCGGTCTGATCTCTGTTTTATCTCCGGTCAGACCCACAAGTGACACGCCGTCGCTCCACGGCTGGATGTCTCCCAGATCGATTCCCGCCAGATCGGCCAGTGTGGGCAACACGTCAAGCGTGCTGACCGGTTGATCGATGCGCCCGGGTTTCATTCCCGGTGCGGCAATCATCAGGGGTACGCGCGCGGCGCCCTCAAAGAAATTCATCTTGAACCACAGCCCGCGCTCGCCCAGCATATCGCCGTGGTCGGACACAAATACGATGACGGTGTCTTCTGCCTGATCAACCGCCGCCAGCGTTTCCAGAATTTCACCGATTTTTGCGTCGAGATAGGAAATATTTGCAAAATAGGCCCGCCGTGCCCGCGCGATGTCGGTCTGTGTTATGTCGAACGAACGCCAGTCGTTGGCGTCAAAGATACGCTTTGAATGCGGGTCGTGATCGCCGTAGTCCATCGCCGCGACATCAGGCTGTAAATGCCCGCAGTCGCCGTATAAATCCCAATATTTACGCCGCGCCAGATAAGGGTCGTGCGGGTGGGTAAAGCTGACCGTCAGCATCCACGGGCGCGTGTCGTGCCGCCGTCCCAGGTCGTAAATCTTGCGCGTGGCGTGGTGCGCCACGGCGTCGTCGTATTCCAGCTGATTGGAAATTTCGGCGATCCCCGCGCCGGTGACGCTGGACATATTGTGATACCACCAGTCGATGCGGGTACCCGGAGCGCGGTAATCGGGCGTCCAGCCAAAATCGGCGGGGTAAATATCGGTAGTCAGACGTTCCTCAAACCCGTGCAGCTGGTCGGGGCCGACAAAATGCATCTTTCCTGACAGACAGGTGGCGTAACCGGCGCGGCGCAGGTGATGCGCGTAGGTGGGGATATCAGAGGCGAACTCGGCCGCATTGTCATAAACACGGGTGCGGCGCGGCAATTGACCCGACATGAAACTGGCACGCCCCGGCGCGCAAAGCGGTGAGGCCGTATAGGCGTTGGCAAACCGTGTCGCCCGCGCCGCCAACGCATGCAAATGCGGCGTGTGCAGCCAGTCGGCGGGACCGTCGGGAAACAGCGTGCCGTTAAGCTGATCGACCATGAGGATCAATATATTTGGTGGTTGTGTCATGGTTTGCCTTCTGTATTTTTGCCGCGCTATCCGATCGTGGATTGTGCGAATTCCGCCAGTGTTTGCAATGCTTTGATCAGACGCGCGTCCTTTTCGGTCAGGGCAACGCGGATGTGACCAGCAGCGCAATTTCCAAAACTTTCGCCGGGCATCACCGCGATATGGGCCTGCGCCAGCAGCGCGTGTGCAAAGTCCTCGCCGCTAAGGCCGGTGGCACGAACATCGACCATCAGATACATCGCCCCCATGGCGGGTATCACCCGCAGAGCGTTGTTTTGGCGCAGCACCGCCAGTGCCAGATCGCGGCGGCGCAAAAACGGTGCGGCGTTTTTTTCTTCCAGCGCTGCGCCCCGCGCCAGCGCAAAAAGCGCCGCGTCCTGAATGAACCCCGGCACGCCAAACGTCATCACCGTGGCCAGATCAGCGGCGCGCGCGATTGCCGCTTCGGGCCCCACCAGCCAGCCGATACGTGATCCTGTCATGGCGTGGCTTTTGGACATCGAGCCGACCACCAGCGTGCGTTCGATCATATCGGAAAAGGCGCGCGGCGAGCGATGTTCGCCCTGCCAGACCTGCGTGTCGTAAACCTCATCCGAAATCAGCCACAGATCATGCGCGTGGCACACACGCGCAATCGCCTCCAGCGTTTTGCGCCCATAGATCATACCCGTGGGGTTGTTGGGAGAATTGACCAGCAATGTGCGCGCGCTGCGCGCTGCAGCGTCAAGATCGTCAAATTGTGGTTCAAAATTTTGCGCCGGATGCGTCGGTACCGCGACCGGGGTGGCTTGCAGCGCGCGCAGAATGCCCGGATAAGTGACATAATACGGGTCACAATACAGCGCGGTATCGCCGGGATTCAGCGTCGCCATATGCGCGCAGAACAACGCGGCCTGACCGCCCGGAGTGATCAGCACGTTGCGCCAGTTCGTGGCCACGCCGGTGCGGGTCTGAACACGCGCAGCGATGGCTTTGCGTAAATTGGTCTGTCCCGGCACCAGACCGTAACCGGTGTTGCCAGACGCAGCGCTTTTGTGCATGGCCTGCAGTATTGCGGGATCAGTTTTGACGTCGGGTTCGCCTATGCTCAGATCGCAGATATCAGCACCCGAGGCTTTCAACGCCTGCGCTTTGTAGTAGACATCCCAGCCGTCCGAACCGTCTTTGGTGATCGCCTTGATCCGGTGTGAAAGCTGCATGTCAGTGGTCCTTTGGCTGGCGCAACGGCATCATGTCCGATCGCGTTTGGCAAGCGAATTTCGGTTGAAACGCCGCAAAACGGCACTATAACAGGTGGCTATGAGAACGCGTGCCAACATGTGTTGTATTATCCGCTGACACCGCGGCGGGCCGTTCTTCTGTTTTCAAATATCCGACACAGTGATAGGCCCGCACAGGCGAACTTTGCCCGGGACAAAGCCATGACCGAAATAAAACTCTACAACACCAAGACCCGTGCCAAAGAGGTGTTCAAGCCTTTGGACACCGCGCACGTCCGCATGTATGTCTGCGGCCCGACGGTGTACGACCGGGCCCATCTGGGCAACGCACGCCCCGTGGTGGTGTTTGACGTGTTGTACCGGCTGTTGCGCCATGTCTACGGCAAAGCCAACGTGACCTACGCGCGCAATTTCACCGATGTGGACGACAAGATCAACGCGCGTGCCGCCGAAACCGGACGCAGCATTGGCGATATCACCGACGAAACCATCGGCTGGTTTCTGGATGACATGGGCGCGCTTGGGGCGCTGGAACCGGATCAGGCCCCGCGCGCCACCGCGTTCATTCCTGAAATGGTTGCGATGATCAGGGAACTGATCGCATCCGGGCATGCTTACGCCGCCGAGGGTCACGTCCTGTTTGACGTTCACGGCTACGAAAATTACGGCTCGCTGTCCGGACGGTCGATCAAAGACATGATCGCAGGTGCGCGGGTTGAAGTCGCCCCCTACAAACGCGACCCGATGGATTTTGTGCTGTGGAAACCCAGCGTGGGTGATCAGCCGGGGTGGGACAGCCCGTGGGGCTATGGGCGGCCCGGCTGGCATATCGAATGTTCCGCCATGACGCGCGCATTGTTTGGCGCGCGGTTCGATATCCACGGCGGCGGGCTTGATCTGGCGTTTCCGCACCACGAGAACGAAAAGGCCCAAAGCTGCTGTCAGGCGGGCGAGGACAGCTTTGCCCAGGTCTGGATGCACAATGAGATGCTGCAGGTGGAGGGCAGGAAGATGTCCAAAAGCCTTGGCAATTTCTTTAGCGTGCGCCAGTTGCTGGATCAGGGCGTACCGGGTGAAGTGATCCGGTTCGTGTTTCTCAGCACGCATTATCGCAAGCCGATGGACTGGACGGAAAAAAAAGTGCGGGAGGCGGAGGCGACGCTACGGAAATGGCGGAAAATGGCTGGCCGCGTTGGCGCTGCAAATATGCCTTCTGATTTGGTGGTCAAAGCGCTTGCCGACGATATGAATACGGCTGGCGCGATCGCTGAGATGCATAAATTGGAGAAACAAGGGCACGCCGCGTTGCTGAAAGCCTCGGCAAATTTTCTCGGTTTGCTGAGCGACCAGGCTGACTTAACGCTGGTTGGGACTGAGCCGCCAAAAACGATGGACCAAACAAACCTGCTTGCCGATATTGCAGACAAATGGCAGGAGTTTCGCAATAACGGCGATTATAACGGCGCTGATGCATTCAAAGCCAAAGTCGCCAAAGCCGGTGCCGATCTGACGGCAACCGGTGACGGACCCCAGGTTATTGATCGCAAAAATTGCGACTTTGACAAACTCAAAGCTCTCAAATGACATCTTCAGCTTTGCCCAAATACTCATTCCAAACCAGCGACATCGCACTGTCTGGTCTTTCGTGGAGTACCTGCAATCCGCACCTGACAGGTGAGTGTGCTGTCCAGACGCGATGCCCGGGCGGGTATTTGGGGCAGGGGTCCGCGCATGGCCATTGAAAAAATCTCCCTGTTCGACACCACGCTGCGCGACGGCCAGCAAACGCAGGGCGTGGATTTTACCGCTAAGGACAAAGCCCGCATCGCACAGGCGCTCGACACCCTTGGTGTCGATTACATCGAAGGCGGCTGGCCCGGTGCCAATCCGACGGACAGTGATTTCTTTGCAGCAGCGCCAAGGTTGAAAACCGCCACCTTCACGGCTTTTGGCATGACCAAACGCGCAGGCCGCTCTGCCGCCAATGATGACGTGCTGGCCGGTGTATTAAATGCGGGCACGCCTGCCGTCTGTCTGGTGGGCAAAACCCATGATTTCCACGTCAAAACCGCGCTTGGCATCACACTGCCGGAAAACCTTGAAAACATTCAACAATCAATCGCGCATCTGGTGGCGCAGGGCCGCGAGGCCATCTTTGATGCCGAGCATTTTTTCGACGGCTACAAAGCCAACGCTGATTACGCACTGAAATGCCTGCACGTGGCGCGCGACGCCGGTGCGCGATGGGTGGTTCTGTGCGACACCAACGGCGGCAGCCTGCCCGATGAGGTGCGTGCCATCACCGAAGCCGTGATCAAAAGCGGCATACCCGGCGAAAACCTTGGCATCCACACCCACGACGACACCGGTCACGCGGTCGCCAATACCTTCGCGGCGGTGCGCGCCGGCGTGCGGCAGATTCAGGGTACGCTCAATGGACTGGGTGAACGTTGCGGCAACGCCAATCTGATCAGCATCATTCCGACATTGTTGCTAAAAGAACCGTACGCATCGCGCTTTGACTGCGGTGTCAGCGCCAGCGGCCTGCAAAGCCTGACCAAGCTCAGCCGGATGTTGGATGATATCCTCAACCGCGTGCCGCGCAAGGTGTCGCCCTACGTGGGGGCCTCGGCGTTTGCCCACAAGGCCGGGCTGCACGCCAGCGCCATTCTCAAAGACCCCGCGACTTACGAACATATCGACCCCGCGCGGGTCGGCAATGTCCGCGTGATCCCCATGTCCAATCAGGCGGGGCTAAGCAACTTGCGCCAGCGGCTGTCAGACGCAGGGCTGACGGTGGATAAAGGCGACGGAAGGCTTTCCACCATTCTGGACGAGATCAAGCGACGCGAAGACCGAGGCTATGCATACGATGGCGCGCAGGCCAGTTTTGAACTGGTAGCGCGGCGCGCGCTGGGCGTTCTGCCCACGTTTTTTGAAGTCAAACGCTACCGCGTGACGGTGGAGCGCCGCCGCAACAAGCAAAACACCGAAGTGACGTTATCCGAGGCCGTTGTCGCGGCGAAAATCGGCGGCAAAAAGGTTTTATCGGTGTCTGACAGTCTGGATGAACACGGCAAGGACAGTGGCCCGGTCAACGCGCTGGCCAAAGCCCTGGCCAAAGATCTGGGGCCCTATCAGATGTGTATCGACGATATGCATCTGGTGGATTTTCGCGTCCGCATCACCTCTGGGGGTACCGGTGCGGTGACACGCGTCATCATTGACAGCGAGGACGGGCAGGGGCGGCGCTGGTCCACGGTGGGCGTGTCCGCCAATATCGTTGACGCAAGCTTTGAGGCACTGCTCGACGCCATTGTCTGGAAGCTGGTACGCGATAAACAGAAAGTACCGGTATGAAAATTGCCAAAAAACTATTGAATGCCGTAGCAGTGTCACTGGCGATCTATTTCGGGATTGCCCTGACTTTGATATATACACAGTCGCCGGTTGAATTATCGGGCGGGGGTGGGCTTGATTTCTCTAATATTACACGTACCGCCGCGTCCGGACCCGCCACCCAAATGTTCAATGCCCGCGACGGCGCCATGCTGGAAAGGCGTATTTATCCAGGCACGAATAGCGCGCGGCCGTTGCTGATCCTGATCCACGGATCAGGCTGGCATGGTATGCAATTTGACGCATTGGCACCAAAATTGCGCGCCGTTGCCGATGTGGTGGTGCCCGATCTGCGGGGGCACGGTGTTAACCCCAAAAAACGCGGTGATCTGGATTATTTCGATCAGCTTGAAGACGATATTGCCGATTTAATCGCGCTGCACCGGCGCGACGGGCAAAAAGTGATACTGGCGGGCCATTCTTCGGGGGGCGGTCTGGTGGTACGGTTTGCCGGTGGTCGCCACGGCACCATGATCGACGGGGCGGTCCTGATGGCGCCGTTTCTGAAATATAATGCTCCGACGACGCGGCCCAATTCCGGGGGCTGGGCACACGTGTTGACGCGGCGCATTATCGGGCTGACCCTGTTGAACAATGTGAATGTCAAATGGTTGAACCACAAAATCGTCATACAGTTCAATTTTCCCCAAACCGTGCTTGACGGACCATTGGGTGCAACAGCGACGACCGCCTACAGCTACCGTTTCAACCGTGCGTTTGCACCGCGCGACGACTATTTGCGCGACGTCGCTGCCCTGCCCAAATTCCTGTTGATTGTCGGTGATAAAGACGAGGCCTTCGTCGCCACCGCTTACGCGCCTCTGATGTCCGAGGTCAACGCCAAGGGGCGTTATGTTTTGGTCAAAGACGTGGGCCATCTTGATATCGTTAATGCGCAACAAACCGAGCAGGCAATCAGCGCATTTATAGGCGAATTTAATTCAGCCGATTAGGCCGTCGTGGGTGTGCTGCGCCCGTTGCGAATGAGCCAAACCAATGACAAAGCTGCCAAAATCAGAAACGGCACCATGGCATAGTTGACGGCGTTCCAACCGTCGTGCACCGAGCTGCCCGAGCAGTTCATCAATAGACCCGACGTTAGTGACGCCAACGTGACAAAGCCAAAAACGATCATGTCGTTGACGCCCTGGATGGTGCCGCGCTCGGCCACGGAGTGCGCGCTCGCCAGCAGGCTGGTCGCACCGATAAAGGCGAAATTCCACCCGATGCCCAGCAGTGCCAGCGCCACATAAAAATTCATCAGATGGACACCCGCCAGCCCCACGATTCCGGCTCCCGCCAAAATCGCCAATCCGATGCCGACTATTTTTTCCACACCGTAACGAACGATCAGGTGGCCGGTAAAAAAGGATGGCACATACATTGCCAGCACATGCACCATCACCACATCGGCAGCGTGGTTCTGGTGAAACCCCACACCGGTCACGGCCAGCGGTGTCGACGTCATGATCAGGTTCATCAGCGAATAGCCGACCAGCGCACAGATGATCGCAACAGCGATGCGCGGCGTGCGCAGCAACTGGCCAAGGCTGCGGCCCGTGGCTTTTGCCACGGTGCTCGGCTTGGGCACCGGAATATCGAGAAACACAAATAACAGCGACCCTACGACGTTGATCGCGATTACGGCCAGATAGGTGCCCAGAAACGGAATATCGGCCGCACCAGAGGTTATTTTCGATAGCTGCGGGCCGATAACGGCAGCGCCAAGTCCTCCGGCCATCACGTATGACATGGCCTTGGGGCGAAAGCTTTCTGACGCGGTATCGATAGCGGCAAAACGATAAAACCCGTGCGCTGACATATAAATTCCGGTGCAGTACGACCCCAGAAGAAAAAGCGTAAAAGACTCGTGCGCAATGGCGTAAGCGGCAATCGCCGCGCCAATTGTGCCACCGGTAGTCCCGACGAAAAATCCCGTTTTACGTCCGAAACGCTGCATGACGCGCGACATCCATGGCGCTGTGCTCATCGAGCCAAACACGATCATCGAAATCGGCAGCGTGGCCCAGCAATGGTTCGTCGCCAGTTGTTGCCCTGCCAGTCCGCCCAGAACGAATATCATCGGCAGTTGCGCACCAAGCGTCGCCTGCGCGATCACCAGAACGATCACGTTGCGTCTGGCCTGTGGTGTGACGTCGGATATTTGGGTCATAATTGCAGACCTAATGCCAGATCAAAGGCACGTGCAAGCGCTAATCGTGGACTTCAATGATATGTGCAAATGATCCGCAGACGCGTCCCGCCAAAAGACCCATCGGGCGCAGGGGGATGCCCTCGGCGTCTTCGGCGGTGAACAGCGGATCACCTGTCGCTTTTACCGTGGTGGCGTAGTGGAATTCATGGCCCCGGTAATGTCCGGCCACGGGTCCGGAACGTGCGTGCAAGTGGCGGTAACCCAGATGCAGCTTGCGGGTCTCAAAGCTGCTTTCTAGTCCCAGCAACCCGACCATGGCGTGACGCGCGCCGGTGGCGTCTATCATCCCGTGTCCCAGCACCATGTAACCACCGCATTCACCATATATAATCGTGTCTTTGGCGCAGTCCCGCAGCGACGACGTGAAGTTGCGCGCTGCCGCCAGTTTGCCGGCGTATAATTCAGGATAACCGCCGGGCAGAAATATCATTTCGCTGCGCTCGGGCGCTTCATCGTTTAGGGGTGAAAAAAAGCTGATGTGCGCCCCCTGCGCACGCCAGTCGGACAAGAGATGCGGGTAGGCAAAGGCAAAGGCGCGGTCTTGCGCAACCGCTATGGTCTGTGCGGGGGGAAGCATAGCGTCACGGTTTTTAACGGTCGCGATGTTTGTGGCCATGTCCTTCACCGCTGCCACGTCGACGGCGGCTTCAATGATTTCAGCGGCGCGTCTAATAAAGTCCTGCAATTCCGGGTGTTCCTGCGCCTGTCTCAAGCCAAGGTGGCGGCTGGGCAGTTCCAGCCCGGTATGCCGCATGACCGCACCCAAGACCGGAATGCGGCTGGGTTTCAGCGCTTTGCGCAGCATTGTTTCGTGACGCTGCGAGCCGACATTGTTCAGAATGACGCCCGCAATTGTGACGGCTTTGTCGTGCCGGGCGAATCCGCTGACCAGCGCCGCCACCGATTGCGCCTGACGGGCGGCGTCGACCACCAGCAGCACCGGCAAATCAAGAATGCGCGCCAGATCGGCGGTGGCACCGCGCCCCTGCGGTGGCGCACCGTCAAACAGCCCCATGGCCCCCTCGACGATCAGCAGACCATCGCCCTGCGCCAGCGATTTTATCCGCGCAGGCTCCATGGCCCAGGCGTCCAGATTGACGCACGCCCGACCGCAGGCAGCTTCGTGAAATCGGGGGTCAATATAGTCGGGACCCGATTTGGCTGCACGGACATTGAGTCCCCTGTTGCGCAAGGCCCGCAAAAGCCCAAGCGTCAGCATGGTTTTGCCGCTGCCCGAGGCCGGTGCCGAAATGATCAATCCACTGTTGTTCATGGACCTGTTATGACAGGTGATCACGCGGGCGAAAAGCGTTTCCGCCATTCGTAGAAAGCCGATTGGCGAAGCGGATGCGCGCCCCTATAGTCGCGTCAAATGAACCGCATACCTGACAAAGAATTGCGTCGTGGCTGGACCACGGGCGCTTGCGCAACTGCCGCCACCAAAGCGGCACTGCTGTGGCTTTGGCAGGGCACAGAAACCACCAGGGTATCGATCACGCTGCCAAAGGGTGAAACACCGGACTTTGCGCTGGCGCACCGGCGCCGCGGTGATGGGTGGGCGGAATGCGGTATCGTCAAAGACGCAGGTGACGACCCCGACGCCACCCACGGTGCGCTGATCGTTGTGCGCGTTTCGGCGTCGCCGGGCGGTGTCGTTTTCAAAGCCGGCGACGGCGTTGGCACGGTCACAAGACCGGGCTTGCCGATTGCCGTGGGAGAACCCGCCATCAACCCCGCGCCACGCGCCATGATGCAGGCGGTTGTCGCAGAAATCGCCACGCAACAGGGCATGGCGGCCGACGTGACGATCACGGTCTCGATCCCCGGCGGCGCGCGCATCGCCGAAAAGACATGGAATGGTCGCCTGGGGATCAAGGGCGGCCTGTCCATCCTTGGCACCACCGGCATCGTGCGCCCGTTCTCGTGCGCGGCGTGGATTGCGTCGATTCACCGTGGCATAGATGTGGCCCGCGCCGAAGGCGCACCGCATGTCGCGGGATGCACCGGCAATACCAGCGAAAAAGCCGTACAGGCGCATTTTGACCTGCCGGATTTCGCCATGCTCGACATGGGTGATTTTGCCGGTGGGATGCTGAAATACCTGCGCCGCCACCCGGTGGCGCGCGTCACAATTGCGGGCGGATTTGGCAAGATGTCCAAACTGGCGCAAGGCGCGATGGATTTGCACTCAAAGCGCTCGACCGTTGATTTTGCGCAGCTTAACAGTTTGGCACGCGCAGCGGACTTGCCGGACGTTGCTGACGCCAATACGGCGCTGGAAGCCTACGGGCGGGCAGGGCCAAAGCTGGCCGAACTGGTGGCCAATAAAGCACGCCTTGTGGTGGCGGATTTTTTGGGCGACGCTGGAATTGACGTCGATACGATGATCGTTGACCGGGCGGGAATAATCGTCGCCAGGGGCATTGACGCATGAACATTCTGTTGCTGGCCGGCACGTCCGAAGCGCGGGCAATTGCCAAAGCGCTGGTCATCGAACGCCGGCTCAACGTCGTTGCCTCGCTGGCAGGTGCCACCCGCGACCCCGATACATTGGGGTGCACCACCCGCATTGGCGGCTTTGGCGGCACCGGCGGATTTACCCGGTATATGCACGACCACAAAATTGACGCCGTCATCGATGCGACGCACCCTTTTGCCGCACGCATGTCCCAAACGGCAGCGGACGTCTGCGCAAAATTGGGCGTCAATCATATTCAGGTGATGCGTCCGGCGTGGACAGCGGGTCCGGGCGACAAATGGTGTCACGTGAACGAAGAAACGGAAATTGGCACGATGATACCAAATGGCGCTGTCGTGTTTCTGGCTACCGGGCGTCAGACGCTCGACCGTTTCACGGGTTTGCAGGGCTGTGAGCTGATTTGCCGCGTCATTGATCCGCCAGCCAAACCGTTTCCATTTGCCAATGGTTATTTCCTGCAGGGGCGTCCGCCGTTTTCTGTTGGCGCAGAAAAAAACCTGTTTGCCCAACTTGGAATCGACTGGCTTGTGGTCAAGAATTCCGGCGGCGCGGCCAGTCGCAGCAAGCTTGATGCGGCCCGTCACCTTGACCTGCCGGTCATCCTGATCAACCGACCGCCGCAACCCGATTGCACACAGGTCGCCACCGCAAACGAGGCAATATTATGGGCGAAATCCCTGCGCAAATAACCAGTCGCACGATCAAGGACAGCGACGACGTCGCCGAGGGTGCCGCTTTTTTGGCGCGAATTGAGCCACGGTTTGCCCATGCGTTGCAGTTTACCGGAGCACTGCCGCTGCGCCGCCGCAAGGGCGGGTTCGAGGCCCTGCTCAGCGCCATCGTTTCGCAACAAATTTCTGTGGCGGCGGCTGACGCGATCTGGAAGCGCCTGAAATCCGCGCGCCTGACCGGACCGCGCAAAGTGTCGGCGGCCAGCGATGACGCGTTGCGGGCCTGTGGGCTGTCGGGCCAGAAAGTGCGTTACGCCAAATCGCTGGCGCAGAGTGGCATCAACTACCGCGCGCTTGAATTCATGCCCGACGGCGATGTGATCGCCGCATTGATTCAGGTGGTCGGCATCGGCAATTGGACGGCGGAAATTTACGCGATGTTTTCACTGGGGCGTGCCGATGTTTTTGCCCCGGGCGACCTGGCGTTGCAGGAAAGCGCGCGGATGTTGTTTGACCTTGACTCTCGGCCAGGCGAAAAAGAAATGCGCGCCATGGCGCTGGCGTGGTCGCCGTGGCAGGCGGTTGCGGCGCGTCTGCTCTGGGACTATTACCGCGTTGCCAAACAACGCGAAGGGATACGCTGACATGGGCGCACTTGAATATGGCCGCCGCGCTGCAAAATCGGGCAATACCAAAAACCTTGTGGTGTTTTTACACGGCTACGGCGCCAACGGAGCGGATTTATTGGGGCTGGCTGATCCGTTAGGGGAACATTTGCCGGACACGGTGTTTCTTGCGCCCGACGCTCCGGAGCCCTGCACCGGCAATCCTATGGGGTTTCAGTGGTTTCCGATTCCGTGGCTCGATGGCTCGAGCGAGGAGATGGCCAGAGACTCTATGCGGGTTTCGGTCGACGCGTTGAACATCTGGCTGGATAAGATGATCGACAAAGAGGGCGTCACCCCTGCCCAAACCATCCTGTTCGGCTTTTCCCAGGGCACCATGATGTCGCTGGAACTGGGCCCCGCGCGCGACATCGCGTTTGCCGGCATTGTCGGATTTTCGGGGCGGCTGCTCGATCCCGGGGCGCTGAAATCGGCCCAAAGCAAACCGCCGGTGCTGCTGGTTCACGGCGATCAGGATCCGATGGTGCCCCACGCGTCGATGCAGGAGGCCACCGAGGCGCTGGCCGCCGCCGGCGTCACGGTGCGCACGCATACATCCCCGGGCACGGGCCACGGGATTGCGCCCGACGGGCTGAGCATGGCCTTGCAGTTTATCACCGACGTTCTGCCCGGCTGAGGGGCGGACACTTGCGCATATAGAGGGTTGCCTCGACAGCACACCCATATATAGTTTTGGCAGAGCTTCGGTTTGGTTTGCGACCGAAACGGGGCGTGAAACGCGTGAAAAGGGCGCAAATCAACGCCATGACAGACGGCAATTTCTCGACGCAATTTGTACGCCAACAGGCAGGGCGCAGCCAGCATCCGGCTCTGGTTCTGAACGCTGATTACCGGCCACTGTCCTACCTGCCGCTATCGTTGTGGAGCTGGCAGGACGCGATCAAAGCCGCTTATCTGGATCGGGTTGATATTGTTGCGGTGTACGACGAGGTCGTACATTCGCCTTCGGTCACGATCAACATCCCCTCGGTGGTGGTGCTGAAAGATTTCGTCAAGCCGGTCAAATCCACTGCCTTTACGCGCTTTAATCTGTTTTTGCGGGACGAATTTACCTGCCAGTATTGCGGCGCACACAGCGATCTGACGTTCGATCATGTGGTGCCACGGGCGCGCGGCGGGCGCACGACGTGGGAAAACGTGGTCGCGGCGTGCAGTAGGTGCAACCTGCACAAAGGCGCACGATCACTTGCACGCGCACATATGAAACTGCGCAGGCAACCCGTGCGGCCCAGCGGGGAATCGCTGCGCAACCGGGGCCGAAAATTCCCGCCAAATTACCTGCACGACAGCTGGCTCGATTTCCTTTACTGGGATACCGAGCTGGACCCATAGTCGCGTGACCTGGCCCGGAAATCACCCAATAAGCGAAGCGCAACGGGCAGCGTGGCGTGATGAATTTGCCGAAAGCGACGCAGCATTGGGGTTTGAAATCGGCGACGATTTTGTGCCGTTCACCCAGCGCGACGATATTTTCAGCCGTGCCCAGTGGGATCCCGCCGTGCGCTCAGAAGACAGCGATGCTTTTTTTGCCAGTTACAGGGCAGGGGCCGTTCCCCGGCGCGGGCAGGGATTTTCACAAAAAGACTTTGCCCTGCGCAATGCTGCGTGGGCGGTGTCTGACATCATTTCCGGCCGCGCGGCACATGAGGGTGCGCGCGAAGGGTTCGGCGCGCCGATCCGTCCCGATACGGCGCTGGCCAAAGCCAAAGCACCCGTCGACGATGTGGCCGCCCAGACAGCCGAGATCAAGCGTCTGGCGCGTCTCTTTGGCGCTGACCTTGTGGGGATTACCAAGATCGACAGCCGCTGGCATTATAGCAGCCGCGTTGACAACCGCGACATGTCCGAAGCCGACAATACGCTGCCCGAAAGCGTAACACATGTGATCGTCATGGGGCACGCGATGCATTACGATCTGGTCGCAACCTATCCGTCGGCACTGGCCGGAGCCTCGACGGGGCTGGAATATTCGCACGAAACCGCAATTTGCATCCAGCTGTCGGGCTATATTCGCGCCCTCGGCTATGAGGCCGTGGCCAGCATGAATGACACGGCACTGGTCATCCCTTACGCGATCAAGGCGGGATTGGGGGAATACGGGCGCAACCAGATGGTGCTGACACCCGAATTTGGTCCGCGTGTTCGGTTTTCCAAGATTTTTACCAGCCTGCCGCTGGTCGTGGATCAGCCACGGAAAATGGGGTTAAAAGACTATTGCCGGACCTGCACCAAATGCGCTGTTGCCTGCCCCCCCAAGGCGCTACCCATGGGAGCGCCGCAAACGGGGCGTGACAGCCGTTCGACAATCAAAGGCGTCACCAAATGGTCGGCCAATTGCGAGAAATGTTTCGGTTATTGGGCCAAGTTGAAAACCGATTGTGCGATTTGCATGCGGGTCTGCCCGTTTAACCGGCGCAACACCGGTTGGCGCGACAGGCTGTGGCGCTGGTTGGCTACCGGACGCGCGCGGGTCGTGGCAAGGGCGTGGGATCAACGTCGCGGACGCGATAAACCTGTGAAACCGCGTGATTGGTGGGCGCGACTAACACGGGGGTAGGGCGCAGTTATTGGCAATTGCGCCACGCAGGCGGTTCACCTATAGCAGGGTTCATGCACCCGTAGCTCAGCTGGATAGAGCGCTGCCCTCCGAAGGCAGAGGCCGCAGGTTCGAATCCTGCCGGGTGCGCCAAAATTATTGAACGGTGCAAACCCCACAGAAGCTCAGGCGCTGGCGCGAAACGGGGTATGCTGACCAAACAGGCTGCGCAGCTCGAAACGAATTGCGGGCGCGACTTTTCTGACCTCCCGCTGTACTAACTGCGGATCGGCCACATCGCGAAACAAAGCGCAATACGTGCCTTTGAATTCACGTTCGGTTAGCAATTGTACTAAATCGACGGCGTCAAAACCCCTGCAAACAAGCGGCGACAGCACAAGTTGTACGCGTGCGCAAAACGCAACGCGCTGGTTGCTGAACTCGCTGTATGACATGCGTTGCGGCGGGGCATCGAAACTGTACCCCATCGACTGGAGGCTATGGAATTCAACGGAATCTGCACCAACGAAAATCGGATTACGACCCGTCGGGCAACACTCTGTCCCGTGACAATTTACCTGTCCGTTCTGATGTAGTTTTGGTACTTCTACGTCGCCTGCGTTCGCCGCACGCGGTGTTGCGAATGGAATTAGCATTATATCTGCCCCTGCGTTTATACAGCGTGGACCTCAGAAACACAATAACAACAACCACTTACGCCTGAGTGTCCATGCTAATTTGGTTGACCCTAGCGCAAAGCGCTAACCTTAGACGAGAAACTCGTTCGTTTAACCTAGTTTCCGGAGTGCGACGATGTAAACAAAAAACGTAAAATTTTTGCCAAATATCACGAGTCTGGTCGTATTTTCACGCATTTGTGTGATTTGAAGCGCCTCAAAATACCCTGGGAGGGAACAAGCGCCATCAGCCAAAATTTGGAATTTGGTCTGCAATATCAGGCGCATAATATAGATTATGTTAATTTTATCAGGGATTATCGGGCGCTATTGTGTAATAAATTCCGTTTATTTATGGTAGGTTACGAAACGCGGTTAAATTAGCTGGGTTGACCCGAAGATCAATCACCGCCCCGGTTCCGGAATTAACGGCACCCTGAAAAGCCGGAGCAAATTCTTTCGTTGTGTCAACGCGCCGACCGAACAGGCCAAATGAACGCGCCAGCGCCACAAAATCGGGATTTACTAGATCGGTTGCAATAACGCGGGCGGGATACGCATTTTCCTGATGTGCCCGAATTGTGCCAAACATACCATTGTTTATTATCAGAATAATCACCTTAAGCCCAAGCTGCGCCACTGTACCGAGTTCGTTCATCGTCATTTGAAAATCGCCATCACCGGCAAAACAAACGATCTGCCGTCCGGGATAGCGCACGGCAGCTGCGACTGCGGCGGGAACGCCCGCACCCATGGCCCCGGATTGCGGTGCAAGCAATCGCATTTTAGTGTGAAACATCAAAAACTTGGACGGCCAGACCGAGAAATTTCCGGCGCCGTTCGTGACAATGACGTCGTCGTCCAGATTGTCGCGCATCCACGCACAGGCCGCGCGCATGTCAAGCGCACCCTCTTGTGCAGCCGATCCCTGCATAGCCAGAAACGCCTGTCGCGCCTTGTGCCGCCAATTTTTCCAGTCGGTGTTCCACACCTGCGTTGCCAGTGACTTGCACAGCTGATTGGGGCCCGCATGCAGCGCCATTTCGGGTTGAATTATCTTGCCCAGCTCGCGATCCGAACCATGGCTGTGGATCAGCTTTTGCCGGGCGCGTGGTGGTGTCAGCAGGCTCCAGCCGTCTGTCGTACTTTCGCCAAGGCGGATATTCAGGGCAAAAACGGTATCGGCCCCGGCGATGACATCCCGCAGATAACCCGACATGCCAACGCCCGCGTCGCCGACGTAACTGTCCTTGCGATGATCGATCAGGTCCTGACTGCGAAACGCCACTGCGACGGGAATACCACTGGCATCGACGAAACGCTGAAGATCGCGTCGGCCCGTGTCGCTCCACCCTCCGCCACCGACGATCAATAACGGTTTGTTGGCGCGCCGCAACAGATGGCATGCGGCGTTCAGGTCGCCGTCATTTGCTGCCGGTTCGGATATTTTCACAGCAGGTGCAGCAATGGCGCCAGTCTTCTCGCGCAGCATGTCTTCGGGCAAGGACACCACCACCGGACCCGGTCGACCCGAAAGCGCCACCGAAAAAGCCCGCGCCACGGTCTCGGGAATGCGATCGACCTGATCAATCTCGGTCACCCATTTGGCCACCGACCCAAAAAATGCCCGGAAATCAATTTCCTGAAAGGCTTCGCGGTCGCGCATATCGCGACCGATCTGTCCCACAAACAGGATCATCGGCGAGGAATTCTGCATCGCTGTATGTACGCCGATCGAAGCGTTCGTGGCCCCCGGGCCGCGCGTGACAAAGCAGATACCGGGCTGTCCGGTCAGCTTTCCGTAAGCTTCGGCCATAAAAGCGGCCCCGCCTTCCTGGCGCGCAATCGTCAGTTTTATTTGGTCCTGTACATCGTATAGCGCGTCCAAAACCTCCAGATAACTTTCACCGGGCACGCCGAATGCGTGCGACACACGCTGATTGATCAGGCAGGAAACCAAAAGCCGTCCACCCGTTGTCGAATTATGCACCCGGATCGCTCCACCTGTTATGATCGTAGGGATATTGCGGTGAAAACCATTTGTGTGCAACAGGACACAACTGGCTTTCCCACAGCGATTACTTATCGACAAATTCTGCTAAATAGCCTTACCTTGGGTTAAGCGTGCAAGGGAACCCATCGTATGCAATCACTACTGGTCCTGAATGGACCCAACCTTAATTTGCTGGGTCAACGCCAGCCGGAAATCTACGGCAGAACAACGCTTTCTGATATCGAAAAAGCGTGTCGCAAGCGTTTCGAAGCCCAAGACGTTAAACTGACATTTCTGCAGTCAAATCGCGAAGGTGAACTGGTGGACGCCGTGCAAGACGCCGCGGGCGTGCACGCAGGTATCGTTTTGAACGCGGGCGCTTATACGCATACGTCGCTGGCGCTGATGGATGCGATTGCCTCGGTTGATGTGCCGGTGATTGAATTGCACCTGTCCAACATCCACGCCCGCGAGGCTTTTCGGCGTAATTCGTTTGTGGCCAAAGTGGCAATCGGCCAGATATCAGGTTTTGGTTCTTTTGGCTATGAGCTGGCGCTGGACGCGATGCTTCGGCATCTGGACACATAAGGGATGGTCGAACGCGCTGAACTGATCGAGCACGTCAACACCCTGATTTCCAGCACGTCAATCGAAGATGTGTGGAAAATGCACGTCGCCAGAATGCGTGAATTTGGGTTTGACCGCATGATTTACGGCTCTACCCGATTTCGTACCCACGGTGAATTCGGTGACGTTTCCGACGCGCTGGTGCTGACCAACCACGACAAGGCTTACATGGACATTTTCTTTGGTCGCGAACTGTATCTGGTTGCGCCGATGGCTGTGTGGGCGGCGCATAATACCGGGGCCTGCAGCTGGCAGTGGGCCAGAGACCGTCAGGAATCTGGAAGTCTGACAGCGCGCGAAGTCGAAGTCATGGACATCAACGAAAAAATGGGGGTGAACGCGGGTTATTCAATCGCTTTTCCGGATTCATCACATCGCAGCAAAGGCGGTATCGGGTTGTGCGCGCGCGCCGGTCTCACCCAAAGAGACGTCGATATACTGTGGGCAAAAGATGGTGCCGAAATTCTGATGTTGAACTATCTGATGAACCTGAAAATCACTAACCTGCCCTACACCGGAATGCGCCAGACGTTGACCAACCGGCAACGCGAAGTATTGCAATGGGTCGCCGACGGCAAAACCATGCAGGACATCGCGGTCATTCTGGATCTGAATACCGCGACGATTGAAAAACACCTGCGTCTTGCGCGCGAAAACCTTAATGTCGAGACCACGGCGCAGGCGGTGGTCAAGGCGTCGATTCAGAATCAGTTTTTTCTGTTTGAAGGCCAAAGGATTAATTGACGGCAAGCGTCGCACGCATGGCGTGTAAAAATCATGCAAAGGTAATGATTTCCTTACCCCCAAAACCTGCCAAATACACCAAAAGTAAGGATTTCCTTACTGTTAGGAATTATGCCATTGGGCGAATATGCAGGTGTTCCATGAGTGGTGGCAATAGATGCCTGGGAGCAAAGCGGGGCTCAAATTTCCGGCTTTTTCGGAAAAAAAGTTTCGCGAGAATCGGGAGATTTTCGATTCATTTGGTCGGTTGTTTGTATAGGTCTTTCAGTCGACCAGTCATAACACTGCCTCGAGGTTCCCTCTTTGGCGCAGCGTCAAGACGAAAAGCGGTGCCGGGTTCAACCCGCACCGCTTTTTCTATTGATTGCGATGACCGCGCCCGTGGCGGGCTGTTCGCCGTTTAGCCGCCAATGGTCTTGGCCACTTCGGCGGCGAAATCTTCGGTCTTTTTGTCGATCCCCTCGCCCACTTCAAAACGGGCAAAACCCTGTATTTCGACACCCGCGTTCTGCGCGGCCTGTGCCACGGTGATGTCCGGATCAATCACGAATTTCTGATTTAACAGCGTGACTTCCTCGAAATATTTTTTCATGCGGCCCTTGATCATATTCTCGATGATATTTTCGGGTTTGCCGCTTTCACGGGCCTGTTCGGTCAGAACCTGACGTTCACGCTCGATCGCAGCGGGGTCCATATCGGCCTCGGATAGTGCCGCCGGATTGGCCGCCGCCACATGCATGGCGATTTGACCGCCGATGTCAGCGTCGTCACCGTTGCCACTTAGCGCGACAAGAACGCCAATTTTTCCCATCCCGGGCGCGGCCGCGTTATGCACGTATGACGCCACCGAAGTTCCCTCCAGGCGCAGCATGCGGCGCAGGTTCAGATTTTCACCAATGGTGGCGATTTTGCTGGTCACCACATCCGCGACTGTAGCGCCCTCCATATCTGCCGCCAAAAGGGCGTCCAGATCGGTTGCGCCCATCGCCGTTTTGGTGATTCCGGCAACCATCGCCTGAAAATCGGCATTCTTGCCAACGAAATCGGTTTCAGAATTGATCTCGACAACGACTCCGGTTTTGCCGTCGGACGCGACGCCAACCAGACCTTCTGCAGCGATACGTCCCGATTTCTTGGCGGCCTTGGCCAGACCTTTTGTGCGCAACCAATCGATTGCGATTTCCATATCGCCATCGGTCTCCACAAGCGCACGTTTGGCGTCCATCATGCCGGCGCCCGATATATCGCGCAATTCTTTCACCATTTGTGCTGTGACAGCCATCCGGGTTCTCCTTAATTCATCTCAAAAACACAAGCCTAGGCTTGTGCAGGCGTTTCGGTTTCGCCTGTGGCGTCGTCAGCTTCTTTTGCTTCGGCGGCTTTGGTTTTTGCCGCTGACGGAACTTTTGCCTTGGCCTTGGCCTTGGCTTTTGGTTTGGCCTTGACTTTCACTTCCACTTTGACGTCTTCGACCGGCTCGGCCGCTTCGTCTTTTGCGACCACCTCTTCAACGGCCTCCTCTGCGGGCGCTTCATCCAGCGCCCCAAGGTCAATGCCCGATGCCCCCATTTGTGCGGTCATGCCGTCCAGCGCCGCGCGTGCAATCAGGTCGCAATAAAGCGCAATCGCGCGCGCCGCATCGTCGTTACCGGGAATCGGAAAATCGATGCCTTCGGGGGCGCAATTTGAATCCACCACAGCAATCACGGGAATACCCAGTTTGTTGGCCTCCGCAATGGCCAGCGACTCCCGGTTTGTATCGATGACGACGATCAGATCGGGCACACCACCCATTTCACGGATGCCGCCCAAGGACGCCTGCAGTTTGCCCTGCTGGCGCTCGATGCCAAGGCGCTCTTTTTTGGTCATGCCCTCGGCACCGGTTTCAAGTTGCTCGTCGTAGGTTTTCAGACGGGCGATCGATTTTGACACGGTCTGCCAGTTGGTCAGCGTACCACCCAGCCAACGGTGGTTCATGTAGTACTGCGCGCAGCGTTCTGCCGCGTCAGCGATGGCTTTTTGCGCCTGCCGCTTGGTGGCGACAAACAGAATGCGCCCGCCTTTCGCCGTGGTCTCGCGCGCCGCGTTCAGTGCTGCGTCAAGCAAAGGCACCGTTTGCGTCAGATCCATGATGTGGATGCCGTTCTTGGCGCCATAGATGTACTGATCCATGCGCGGATTCCAGCGATGTGTTTGGTGACCGTAGTGTACGCCGGCCTCAAGCAACTGGCGTAAAGTGAACTCTGGAAGAGCCATCATTATTTCCTTTCCGGTTTGAACCTCAGCGGGGAGAAGAGCCGTTCGGCCCAACCGGTGGAGCCTCGGGGATGTCTCCCCCGAAAGCCCGCGAACCCCGCCTGTGGATTGATGGGTGGGCTTTAGTGCAATGTCAGCGTGGTGACAAGGGCCATTTATTCCACGGACACACCATTCTTATTGGTGCAAATATCCATGTACACGGCGCACGTTTGCGCATCACCAGACGCTGCCGCCGATCGCGCGCACTTATGTGTGTGGGGGGTCAAGCCATATGCAGCTGCACATATTCGAAATCGCCGGGCAGATTGTTGATGCCCATGCGCGGTGGCGCGATCCAGCCTGCGTATTGCCCCGGTGCGCTGACCGGATGCATCAGAGACGCAATAAATTCGCCGTCGGCAGCCGAAGGCAGCCAGGCATCGGCCCGGGCGTCCCAGTTTTCCTGCGTCAATACCGATCCGTCAGGCGCAATTGGCGCGCCCGTGTAGGCCCCGATCTTGCGATTGAACCCTTCGTGTGGCAGCGACAGCGTAAAATCAATATTCTGCTTGGCAATGCGGGCGTTCCAGCGTTTTACACCGCCGCCCGCGTCTTTGGAATAATCGTCGCGCAGCCGCATGTTGATGGCGGTCAGCGCCGGTACGGGCTTGACTTCGATGATCCCGTTGTCAAAGCCTGACACCGGATAAGTGGCATTCTTCAGCTGGTGATCGTCATCAATTTTGACCTCGCGAAAGCGCCCCTTGACCCCGGCGTTGAATGCATTTGCGGCGTTGGTCGACACCTCGGAACCAAACAAATCCAGCGACAGCGTGTAGTGCAGGTTCAGTTTTTTCTGCAACGTCGGCAGGTCGATCACCCCCAGTGCACGCACAGCACTGATGTCGCCGGCGTCGGCAATCCCGGCGGCATTCATGGCTTCGCAGGTGCGCTGGATAACGCGCCCCACGCCGGTTTCGCCCACGAACATGTGGTGTGCCTCTTCGGTCAGCATGAACCGGCAGGTCCGCGACAGCGGGTCGAACCCCGATTGCGCCAGAGCTTCGAGCTGCATCTTGCCGTCGCGGTCGGTGAAGGTGGTGAACATGAAAAACGACAACCAGTCAGGCGTTTCTTCGTTGAACGCACCCAGCATGCGCGGCGTTTCGTTCGACCCCGACTGGCGGCGCAGAAGATCATTCGCTTCTTCGCGCCCGTCCGCGCCAAAATATTTTTGCAGCAGGTACACCATGGCCCACAAATGACGCCCTTCTTCGACGTTGACCTGAAACAGGTTGCGTAAATCATAAAGCGACGGCGCTGTTTTGCCGAGGAATCGCTGTTGTTCGACCGACGCCGGTTCAGTGTCACCTTGGATCACGATAAGACGGCGCAGCATCGCCCGGTACTCTCCGGGCACTTCCTGCCACGCAGGGTCCCCCAGATGTTCACCAAAGGGGATGACACGGCCCTCGACCTGCGGCGCCAGCAAAATTCCCCAGCGGTATTCGGGCATTTTCACGTAATCAAATTTTGCCCAGCCTTTTGGGTCCACCGAAACCGCAGTACGCAGGTAAACCAGATCTTCCAGATAACCGTCGGGGCCCGAATTTCTCCACCAGTCAATATAGCCGGGGTGCCAGCGTTCCAAGGCTTTTAGAACGCGCCTGTCACTGGAAAGCTCAACGTTATTAGGTATTAACGTGTCGTAGTTGACGTCAAGAACGCTCATTGGTCAAACCCTTGTTTTGTCAAACCTGGCACGCCGTCCCGTGCCGTAGCTAGTTAATGCCCCGGTTTCACCCACGGCATTGGGGCGTTGAAACACCCAATTCTGCCACGCGGTGAGTCGGCCAAATATCCGTGTTTCCATGGTTTCAGGTCCGGCAAAGCGCAGGTTTGCCTCCATCGCGGTCAGCGCGTCGGGCGAAAAACTGGCGCGTTCTTCCAGAAACAGACGGATTTCGTCTGCCCAGTCGATATCATCAAGCGCAAATGTCACCAGACCCAGTGCATGGGCGGTTTGCGCGTCAAGCTTGTTCCCGGTGATCGCGCGGGCGTTTTCAAGCGTTTCGCTGTCATCCAGAAACCGCGTTGCCAACCGGCTTAGCCCATTGGCCATGGGGTATGCATTAAAACTTCCGGCACTCAGACGCAGGTGCGCAGCGGGCCGGTTGTCGCCCTCGAACGTGCCGTCCGCCATATAGCTGCGGTCCGCAGCAAAGGCCAGTTCGGCCAAAACACCGGCAAAACAGGACCCCGGCTCGATCAATGCCACCAATGAGCGCGCGGTTACATCTAAGCGCTTAAGAATGCGTTTCCAATAAAGCAAAATCTCGCGCGCCAGCCAGTCGTCGGGGTGATCAAGCAAAAACCGTTCGTGGGCCGCCACCGTTGCGGGGTCGCCCGATGATGTTACGATCAACAGGCCGGCGTCGGGCGCGTTAAAACGCAGATGTAAAATCGCATCGTCCAGCTCGCGGGCAAGACGCAGCATCCATGCCCCGCAGCCCGATCGATGCAGCTGGGCAATAGTGGACGGTGGCTTTTCGGTGGGACCATCGATCAACAACGTCGCCCGTCCCTTTTGGGCGTCGATGCTGACCCGCAAGGTCGAATACCGGATATCGCCGCCCGCGTCTGCGGCGCGCGCAAGCGGCGGCCAGTCTATCCCAATGGCGTCGGATTTCGCGCCTTTGGCAAACCGTGCCGCCGCTGAGGTTACCGAGTCGTCAAATTTGGAACCGGGGACGATTTCATCCACCAGCCGCCAGTCAAGCGCCCGTTTGCCGCGCACGCCTTCCTCGGTTGCGCAAAACACATCGGCCAGATCGCGGCGCACCCGGCGCTTGTCCGTCAGGCGCGTCAACCCGCCGGTGCCCGGCAGCACTGCCAGCAGCGGCACCTCGGGCAATGCCACGTTGCTTGCGGCATCGTCGGCCAGAATGATGTAGTTGCATGCCAGCGCCAGCTCATAGCCCCCACCAGCGCACGAACCTTTGATGGCGCAGATATAGGTCTGGTTGCTGTCGACGGCGGCGGACTCATAGGTATTGCGCGTTTCGTTGGTGAATTTGCAGAAATTGACTTTGTGGGTATGCGTGGCCCCGCCCAGCATGCGAATATTGGCCCCGGCGCAAAACACGTTGTCTTTGGCTGACCGTACCACCACCGCCCCGACCTCGGGGTGCTCAAAGCGCAGCCGCTGAACGATATCGGCCAGTTCGATATCCACCCCCAGATCGTAGGAATTGAGTTTGAGCTCGTAGCCGTCAAACATCCCGCCCAATTCGTCCACGTCCATGAACAGCGTCGCCACTGCGCCGTCAACGTGCAGCCGCCAGTGCCGGTAATCTTTGGGCGTGCGTTCAAAATCGATCACAGGAGTCCCCTGGTTAGAGCCAAAAAGTACAGTGCGCAATAATACAAGGTCAAGCAGTCCAATCCCGCATCATATTGCGTGCTCCATGTCTTTGCGCCATCTTGTTGGTCAAAATATCCGCGCCGCAGGCACCCTGTCCTCAGCCACGCAACTTGAACCGTTGGATTTTGCCGGTTGCGGTTTTTGGCAGTTCGTCGACAATTTCAATCCAACGCGGGTATTTCCATTTGCCGATGGCGGTTTTTACCAGATCCTTTAACTCGTCCGCCAGAGGGTCGCCGGACATCCCGGCGTTCAGCACCACGAACGCCTTTGGTTTATCCAGTCCGGCGTCGTCCTGATGGGCGACGACCGCAGCCTCCAACACCGCGGCGTGGCTGATCAGCGCCTGTTCGACTTCAAAAGGCGACACCCAAATGCCCGAGACTTTGAATAAATCATCGGTGCGACCGCAGTAAATATAACGCCCATCGCTACGCTGCGTGTATTTATCACCGGTATGCGTCCAAAAACCCGCAAAAGTGGCGCGTGACTTGTCGCGCTGGTTCCAATAACCCTCGGCTGCCGAGGGCGCGCGCACAATCAATTCGCCGATTTCACCCGTCTCCACCGTCTGCCCACCGTCGTCGACCAGCTTCATATCGTAGCCCGGCACAGCGATGCCAGAGGTGCCGTACTCCACATTTCCCGGCGCGTTTGAAAGAAAAATATGCAAAAGTTCTGTCGAACCCACCCCATCCAGAATATCGCTGCCAACCAGTGCCGCCCAGTTGTTGCCGATCTCGGCGGGCAGCGCCTCACCGGCAGAAAGTGAGAGACGGATGCCGTCGGCCCACGCCGGTCTGACGCCATCAATCTGCGCGAGCATCGCCGCATAAAGCGTTGGCACACCGCAAAAAATAGTTGGATTGTGGCGCAGCATAACGGCAAACATCGCGTCCGGCGTCGGGCGGGAGTCCCACAGCACCGTCGTGGCCCCAACAGACATGGGAAAGCTCATGGCGTTGCCCAGACCGTAGGCAAAAAACATCTTGGCTGCGGAAAATATCACATCGTCGGGTCCGATGCCCAGAACCTGAGCCCCGTAGGTGTCGCTTGTGGCTTGCAGGCTGGAGTGTACGTGGAGCACACCTTTGGGGCGACCGGTCGAGCCCGATGAATACAGCCAGAACGCAACCTCGTCCGACGCGGCTGTGACCATCGGCGTGGGCTTGCATTGCCTCAGCTCGGCGTTCAACTCCGGAAAGCCAGCGCTCTCGCCGATGGTCATCACCACAAGATCGTCAATTTCGTCCAGAAGCGGCGCGACCATTGGCAACAAAGCGGATGAAACGATCAGAGCACGCGGGCGGGCATCGCGCAATATCGCGCGGTAAACGTCGGTTCCCAGCATGGTATTCAGCGGCACCGGAATGATCCCGGCTTTGATCGTGCCCCAGAAAATGACAGGAAATTCAATGGTATCCAGCACCAGCATCGCTACGCGGTCCTCGCGTCGCAGCCCGCGGCGCGCCAGAAGATCAGCCATCAAGTCGCTTTGTGCTGCCAGTTCGCCATAAGTGATCTGACGCCCGCCTTCCCGGCCCTCGACAAAGGCGGGTTTATTGGCTGTCGGCGTGCCAATGTGGCGGTCAACAAAATAAAATGCGGCGTTGGCGTTGCTCATGACGTTCATTCCTTAAAACAACGAAAAATATTCTCGCTCTTCCCATTGAGACACCGCCTGCAAGTACCGTGTCCATTCGGCCCGTTTGATTTGGGCGAAGTATTCGACAAACTGTGCACCCAGTGCGGTGCGGTAGAACGAACTGTCGCCAAAGGCCGCGATCGCGTCGCCAAGGCTGGTTGGCAATTTAGGCGCGTTTGTCGCGTATGGGTTTTCAACGGCAGCCGGTGGTTTGCGTCTTTGTGTGATCCCGTCCAGTCCAGACGCTATTTGCGTTGCCAGATAAAGGTACGGGTTGGCTGCCGGTTCTCCAACACGGTTCTCAATTCGCGACGCGGCGTCATCGGCGTTTAACAGCGCACGCAGCATCGCGCCGCGATTATCCACGCCCCAGGCGACACGGTCGGGGGCCAGTTTGAATGGTTGGTAGCGCTTGTAACCATTGACCGTGGGCGTACTAAGCAAGCAACTGGACTGCGCGTGCGCCAGCAAACCGGCGATCCAGTACCCGGCAATCTCGGTGAGTTCGGTGGTTTTGTGAGGCACAAAAAGGTTTTGGCCCGATTTCAGGTCAACAACCGACTGATGCAGATGCCACCCCGACCCCATGGCATTCTTAAAACGTGGTCGGCACATGAACGTGGCGTGCAGCCCCGCCCGCCGACAGGTTTGTTTGACCATATTGCGAAACAAGACCATGGTATCAGCAGCCGCCAGCGCGGGCATTGCGGCGAAGGTGACTTCAAACTGACTGGGCCCGAATTCGGTCTCAAGCGAACGGATCGGCAGGTCAAGCGCCGCAGCGTTCTCTGCGATAAGTGCAGCAATATCAGCCTGTTGGTCGCTGATATTTTCGGTCAGATATTGATGGCCGTGGTTGATCAGACGTGTTGTCGGTGGAATTTCGGGCCAATCGGCGGTGTCGTGATCAAGATTGTCGTCAACAATTTCGAGCACATGAAATTCAACCTCCAGACCGGCAACAAAATCCATGCCCGCGTCGTTCAGATTGCCAATGGCCTTTTGTAATATCGCGCGCGTCGACAGGCGGTGCGGCGTGCCGTCTTTGTGCTGCATATCGCACAGCACCCAACCGGTGTCTTCGATCCACGGCAGAATCTTAAAGGTCGCCGCATCAGGCATTATCACGAAATCCGACGCGCCGGTCATAACGCCCGCACCGAACCCCGAGTCTGCGCCCCACACGTCAAATACCGTGGCGTGCGACGTGTCTTTAAGCAACAATGTCGAGGTCATGGCGACGCCGGTTTTCGCGGCGGATAAAAAAGCGTCCGGCGTAAGTGTTTTGCCGCGCGTCACGCCGTGCTGGTCAACGAATACCACACGGACGGCCTTCAGGCCGCGCTCACTGATTTGTTTCAACACGGATTTGAGTGCGTTGCTCACAGGTCCGCGTCCCATTCACAGGCGGCGCGGCGTTCGGTATCAGCATCGGCCCAGACGTCGTGCCAGCTATCGGTCGGGGCTGTGGTGTCCACAGAAACCGGCCCGTGGATCGAGCGCACCGCACCGTCCCCCATGGGCATGTCCGACAGCCTTCCCGCTGTCAAACTGGCAATCGCTTTGCGCAATTTTCGCCGATAGGCAATGATCCCCACATCGCTTTTGCCCAGATGCTCGTGCTTTCGGTCAAAAATGGCACCGGGGCTTTCGACCGCCCACTGGTCGTGCACGTTGATATCCAGCCCCATGCCGGTATAGGTTTCGCTTTGCTGCTCGGCTGGATCAAACCCGTAATTGTTGTGCCTGCCCTTAAGCGGTGCGTAATCGGGCAAACGGTGTTCCAGCATGCGCTGTGCGCGCATTTTATCGCGGTCAACAGGGGCGGCAAAACTGGTGAACATGCTGTACCAATAACAGCGTTTGTCATCGATCGGTACGTGCCACTGGGTGATCGTCATCTCGCGCGACATCGGAATGGTGATGGCGCAGGGAAACACCTGATTGGTGACGCGCACGTGGATCTGACCGTTGCCAAGATCGCGCAACGCGGTCAGGCGCAGCCCGTGTTCCTGATCCTCGACCAGAATTTCGGGGCGCGGAAATTCGCGCAGCAGCTGCGTGCCGGTCAATTCCGAGCCCATGGCTTTGTCGCGAAACTGTTTGCCGTAGCTGTCCTTGGGGTCTTCGTCTTTCAGGAACCGGTGCAGAAACGACGCGTGCGCCGGATCAATCCCGACTTCGAGCGCTTGCAGCCAGTTGCAGTCCCACAGGCCTTTGAAAGCGAAAACATGGCTTTGCGGGGCGCGAAAACAATCGAGATCGGCAAAGTCCGGCGCTGCGCCCTGCCCCATAAAGGCAAAAATGATGCCGTTTTTTTCAACCACCGGATAAGCCGTGGTTTTGATTTGTTCAAACATGGTCGAGCCCGGTGGTTCCGCCGGTTGCTCGATACACTGACCGTGCACATCAAAATGCCAGCCATGAAACGGACAGCGCAGGCCGTTGTTTTCCAGCCGCCCGTAACACAGATCTGAACCCCGATGCGGGCAGTGGCGGGCGATCAACCCCAACGCGCCGCTGTCGTCGCGAAACAGCACCAGTTCCTCGCCCATCAGCGTCACCGGTGCCACGGGGCGCTTCCCGGCCAACTCATCGCTCAGGGCGGCAGGCATCCAGTATTGGCGCAGCACCTTACCCGCCGGTTGATCCACACCGACAAGGGTGATTTCGTCGTTTTTCTCCTGACTCATCATACGGGTGTTCCCCTCTAGACACCAAGATAGCGGTGCAGCACCGCTTTGTCATCGCGCAGCGCCGCAGAGGTGCCGTTCCACACGATTTTACCGCGCTCAATGATATAGTTGCGGTCGGCGATTTTCAGCAGATCGGACAGGTTTTTATCCACCACCAAAATCGACACGTTGTCGGCGCGGATTTGATTGATCGCCGCCCATATTTTCTGGCGCACCAGTGGGGCAAGTCCCTCGGTGGCTTCGTCGAGTATCAAAAGGCGGGGGTTGGTCATCAATGCGCGGCTGATGGCCAGCATCTGTTGCTCACCGCCGGACAGCAGATTTCCCATCGATGTGCTGCGTGCCGCAAGTTCCGGAAACAATTCATAAATCCGCGCGGTGGTCCAGGGATCGGGTAGTTTCAGGTGGTTGCTGGCGGTGGCGATCAGGTTTTCGCGCAAACTTAGGTTGGGGAATATCTGCCGCCCCTCGGGCACCAGCCCCAACCCCAGATTCGCGGTTTTGTACGAGGCCTGACCAACCAGCTCGACGCCCTCAAACGTGACCGACCCGGCAGAGGCTTTGACGATGCCCATGATCGAA
>Ga0114932_10000257_pt1 | contig 63233 bp, 62 predicted proteins | sample 2SBtaG_2_FD_87286 | JGI IMG/M metagenome (GOLD analysis project Ga0114932, IMG submission 87286) | Deep subsurface microbial communities from Kolumbo volcano to uncover new lineages of life (NeLLi) - 2SBTROV12_ACTIVE470 metaG | ecosystem: Environmental > Aquatic > Marine > Volcanic ...
CTTTTTGTCGGCGTGAAAGTTGTTAGGCAACTCCTTTCTACTCCACGAAGATGGGCTTTTCGAGTCCTTTTTGGCGTGATCACGACTCCCTCGATACTTTGATCACGCTGGTTCGAGGACTAGCCGACGTCATGTTCTGCTGACGCACCGTCGATCGGCCGAACTAACGACGTGCGACTGTGTCGCTTCTTGACGCCACCTCAGGTGGTGACGGGACGGGTTCCGTCCGTTCGCGAACCAAACTCGTTCATCCGCTCGGACGGTTTCTGTTAGGGTGGCCTCAGGAGCCCGGGAAACGGCGCCAGCGCGTCGCGCGGACTCCACGGGAGGACCCGATGCGACTTCGACTGCTCGCGTTCCTGCCGCTCGCCGCGGCCATCACGTTCCTCATCCTGTTGAGCGCATCGTCGCTCGTCTCCGCGCTCGAGCGTTCCGTCACGCCCTGGGAGGAGCCGTCGGGGCCGGTCGTCGTCACGCGCTTCGAGACCGTGTGCGAGGGGCTCTTCCGCGAGCTGCACGTCCTCTCTCACGAGGTCACGGAGTGCGCCGAGCAATCGCCGTGTGATGGGTCTCCGCTGCTCTGTCCCGCCGCGCTCGACGACCAGATCGATCACGAGTACCAGCGCCTGCGGAGCGCGCTCCACGAACGATGCGACTATCCGCTCTCGCTGATCGACTACGCATGGCAGGGACCGCGGGAATCGATCGTCGAGCATGGGGCGTTCGCGGCCGCGAGCCTCGCGCCCGAGGCGTCTGCCGGGATCGGCGTCGAGCGGGTGGTCGGTGAGTCGTGTGGCGAACGCCACGACTGGTTGGAGCCCGCGCTGACCAGCCCGGCGGAGCCCGCGCGGTACTACTTCTAGCGCCTGGCGAACAGCGGCTGCGCCTGCCGGAAAGCGGCTGCGCCTGGCGGAAAGCGGCTGCGCCTGGCGGAAAGCGGCTGCGCCTAGCGAACGGAGACGGTGCCGTTCGAGGTGCGCAGGCGGATCGGGGTGCCGCCCTTGCCGACGCGGCCACGGACGCGACCGGCATTGTCGTCGCCGCTGGCGTCTTCGAGGTCGAGGTCGTTCCGGATGTGCCCGTTCTCGACGCGGATGTCGACGTCGGCGTCCGGTCTGTCCGGGAGCTCGAGGGCGATCCGGCCGTTGCTCGTGGTGAGCGAGACGCCGGAGGCGCCGAGGGAATCGAGGGAGGCCTTGATCACGCCGTTCGAGGTCGAGGCGTCGACGGAGCCCTCGTGCGCGCCGACCTCGATCTTGCCGTTGCTCGAGCGGGCCCGGAGGTGTCCGCAGGTGCACTTGCAGGCGACCTTGGCGTTGGCGGTCGTGACGTCGATGTCGCCGTTCACCTCGCAGATCGAGACCGATCCGTTGCTCGAGCGGGCGCGGATCGGGCGGTCGAGGTTCTCGAGGCAGATCTTCCCGTTGGTCGAGCTGAGCGCGACCTTGGTCTCGCGCGGGACGCGGAGCTCGAGGTGAGCGAGGCCGTGACGCGAGCACTTGCGCGGGATCTGGACCTCGATTTCGAGCACGTCGCTGCCTTCGGAGTTCTGGAGGCGGATCGATTCGAGGAGCTTTGCTGCCATGTCCGGGCAGTCGGCGCGTACGCTCTTCGTCACTCGGATCTCGATGTCGTCGCGATCTTCGCCCCGCACGAAGGTCTTGCCGTTCGCATTGCGGATACTGACCGCCTGGCCCGTCGGCGCCGGCACGACGAAGGTCTCTTCCTCGGTCTGCTGCTCGCCCCACGGAATTCGCGAGAAGAGGCTGCGGAGCAGGCCGCCGAAGCCGGGGCCGTCATTCGTCGTGCGCTCGTGAGCGCCGTCTTCGCCGTTTCGCCCGTGCATCAGTGGAACCGCCTGCGATCGTCTTCGTCTTTGCGCATGCGCTGACGATCGCGTTGCTCTTCCTGGTGGACGGCGCGGATCTTCTGCCGCATGCGGTAGCGCCGCCACTTCAGGAGGAGGGTCTGGAAGTTCGGAGCACCGGGCGTGCGCCCCTCGTTCAGGAGATAGATCCAGCCGACGAGGACGCCGGCGAGGTGACCAATATGGCTGACGTTCTGACCGGGCGACAGCCAGCCGATCAAGAAGAGCGCCGGGATGATCCAGATCGCCTTGATCGGAACCGGTGGGATGATCAGCATGATCGTGCGATCCGGCCAGGTGAAGGAGTAGGCGAGGATCACACCGTAGACCGCGCCGGAGGCGCCCAGGGTCGGAGTCGTGAATTCAGTGATCGGCTGGGCGATCCCGAGGAGGGCGACGAGGAACGGGACGGTCGCGATCAGGAAGCCCGCGCCGGTTCCGCAGAGCAGGTAGTACTTGAGGAAGCGTTGCTCACCCCAGAGCAGCACGAGGGTCGAACCGAACATCCACAGCACGAACATGTTCATCGCGATGTGCATCACGCTTCCGTGAAGCCACATGTACGTGAACACGCGCCAGAGTTCCAAGTCGGCCCAGACCGAAGCGGGGCTGACGACCCCGAAGCCGCTCACGTCGAAACCGAAGAATCGCGGACCGGCGGCCTGGGCGATGAACACCACCAGGTTCGCGATCATCAGGTTCTTGATGATCTCCGGAGTCTGCGGGGGTCCGAAGCTCATCTGCGCGCCACCACGTCCGTACACCGATTCGGCACTCCAACTCGGTCGCGCGCGAGACGGGCGGCGACCTCGGATGGCGGGCCCCGGGAATTCTCGGGGGGCGGGCCGTCCGTTCTCTTGGGTTCATCGGATCGATCAGCCAGGAACTGCAGGTGCAGGCCGGGCGAAAAAGGATCCTTTCAGACTGAGATTCCGTGACCTCTGGATTGGTGCCGGCGGACAGGCGCGTACGCCCGCTGAACCCCGGGAAAGTAAAGACCGTTGAATGGGGGGTCAATGAAGGGTGTGTCCAAATCAGCACATAAGCGCACGAACAAGCCCCAAGGGGGGATCGCACACTCGCCGTCGATTCAGCCGTCGTTGCCGCCCGCGGTCCGGCGTGCGGCCAGGAGCAGTGCCGTCGCGGTCTTGCCGTCGACGACCGGTCCCGAAAGCGCGTCGAGGGCCTCGCGGAGCGGGGTCGGGACGAGCTCGATGATCTCGTCGGGCTCGAGGCGCTGTTCGGTCGGGGTGAGATCGAAGGCGGCGTAGAGGTGGATTACTTCGTTGCAGAAGCCCGGGGTCGTCCAGATCGAGCCGAGGCGTTCGAGGCGCCCGGCGCGGTACCCGGTCTCTTCTTCGAGCTCGCGCGCGGCGCAGACCTCGGGCGGCTCGCCCGCGTCGAGCTTGCCCGCCGGCACTTCGAGGATCTCGCCGCCGGTCGCGAACCGGTACTGCCGGATCAGCAGCACGCGCCCGTCGTCCATGAAGGGCACGACCGCCGCGGCGCCGGGATGGTGGACGAGGTCGAACTCGACGCGTCGCCCGTTCGGCAGGTCGACGATCTCGCTCGTCAGGTGGACCGGCGTGCCGCGCCCGTCGATCGGTCGGTCGTCCTCGTTCGTCATCCGTGTCCTCCGGCGCTTCGTCGGACGGCAGGGTAGGCTCCGCCGCATGAGTCCGCGCCCCTTCGAACGACCGGCCCCGATCGCGCTCCCCGACTCCGACGCCTGGGCTTCCGGCGCGAGTCTCGAGGGATCGTGGCTGCCGGCGCGCAACGATGGCGAGCGCTCGGGCGATGCGAAGGGCGGTGCGGTCGTCGCGCCGCCGCATCCCTTGATGGGCGGCAGCATGGACTCGCCGGTCGCGACGGAGGTCGCCCTCGCCGCGAGCGACTGCGGCTACGGGACCCTTCGCTTCAACTGGCGCGGGGTCGGCGCGAGCGCCGGCGCGCCTTCGGGTGAGATGGACGATGCGGACGACGATTATCGCGCGGCGCTGCGCTTCCTCGAGGACGGCGGGGCGGAGGAGACTGGCGATGGGCCGATCCTCGCGGCGGGCTACTCCTGGGGGTCGCTCGCGGCTTCCCGGGTCGTCGCCGAATCCGCGCGGGCGCGGAGCGCGATCCTGATCGCGCCGCCTCCGGCGATGCTCGACGCCGAGGCGCTCGCGGCGTGGGGACACCCGATCCTGGCGATCGCCGGGGACCGGGACCAATACGTCCCGATCGACGAGCTGCGCGCGAAGGTCGACCCGCTCGAGAGCGCGGAGCTGATCGTCCTCGAGGGCGTCGATCACTTCTTCATGAGCGGGCTCGCGGACGTCGGACGCGCGTGTCGGGACTGGCTCTCGGCCTAGCGGCGTAACGGCCTAACAGGCGATCGGCAGCTCGATCCGAAAGCGGGCCCCCGGCCCCGGGATCTCGTCGACTTCGATCCGGCCGCCCGCGTCCTCGACGATCCGCTTGCAGATGGCGAGCCCGAGGCCGCCGTTGCCGTCGCTGCGTGTCGTCCAGAACGGCTCGAACACCCTCGAGGCGATCCCCGGGTCGAGCCCGGGCCCCTGGTCCTGCACGACGAGGGAGACGTGATTGGGCGACGTCGCGCTCCAGTCCGCCTCGACGCGAATGGTGCCGCCCTCGGGCGTGACCTCGGTCGCGTTCAGCAGCAGGTTCATCATGAGCTGTCGCAGCGCGTCGTCGGGCAGGCTGAGCGCCGGGAGCTCGTCGCGGATCGCCGTCTCGAGGACGACGCCCTTCTCGCGGCTGCGGTAGGTGAGGAGCTGGACGGTGGTCTCGATCGCCGGCTCGATGCGCGCTTCGGCACCCGGACTGACGCCGATCGGTGTCGGGCGCGCGTGGCGCAACAGATCCTCGAGCATGCGTTCGAGCCGCCCGACCTCGTCCTCGACGACGCCTCGAAAGCCCTCGTAGAACTCCGGATCGCCGCGTCGCTCGGGCAGGAGCTGGAGGAAGGTCTTCACCGACACGAGGGGGTTTCGGATCTCGTGGACGATCTCGGAGACGAGCCCGCCGAGGGCCGCGAGGCGATCCATCCGACGAACCGCGCCGTCGAGCCGACCCATTCGTTCGAGGGCCAGGCTCGTGGACAGCGTCTTCGCGAGCTTCGCGGCGACCTCGCCGAGGACCGCGACCGTGCGCGGCCGCAGCGGCCGCCCCGGCTTCGTCGGATAGACGAGCAGGATCGCGGCGGGCATCTCGCCGAGTCCCTCGACCGGGGCCGCGGCGCTCGCGCCGCGGGCGGCGAGGGCGTTCAGGCCGGTCGCTAGGTTCGGGTCGGTGAGTCGCTGGACGCGGTCGAGTCCTGACAATGTGCGCCAGGCGTCGGCCGTCGGTTCGATGCGCGAAGCCGCGCTCACGGGCAGAGCCCCGAGCACCGTCGTCGCGCCCTCCGCGTCGAGGGTCCAGGCCACCGCCCCGTCGACGTCCTCTTGTCGCTCGAGCCGAGCGAGGCCCTTCATCAGGAGGAGCTGGCCTTCGGTGCCGACGCGGTCGTGCTGGGGCTCCGATGACAGGAGAACGGCATCGAGCAGCGCGTCCTCGGCGGCGCGGCGCCGCTGGGTCGCGCGGCGCGAGTCGTGGCGCCGGTCGAGCATCCGATTCGAGTCGTTCGACCGCGAAGCATCGGACGCAGCTTCGCCTCCGGTCGCGCTCGAAGCATCGGACGCAGCTTCGCCTCCGGTCGCGCTCGAAGCATCGGACGCAGCTTCGCCTCCGGTCGCGCTCGAAGCGCGCAAGTCCGACCGGCCATCGGGCGTACCCGGACCACGGCGCGAAGCGATGTTCGCGTCTCCCCCCATAGGGGCGGAGGTTCGCGGGCGTGCGACGGCCTGTCAACGCACGCGGCCCTTTCGCGGGGGACGGACGTGTGACCGAAGAGCGACGCGCGTCTAGAAGATGTCGTCGCGGGCGGCGCGGCGCGTCTTCTCGCTCGTGGTCTGCTCGGTGAAGCTGCGGTCGGGGGCGGTGCCTTCGAGGAAGGGTTGGAAGTACGCGTCCTGGGTGTTGGCGTCCGCGATCAGACCGGAGCTGCGATCGATGCGCTGGAATTCGATGTGCTCGGGGACCTGGAAGTCGCGCTGGGGGTAGGGCGCGAGGGCGACCTTCATGAAGTCGCCCCAGATCGGCAGCGCCGCCTTGCCGCCACTCTCACCCCAGCCGAGCACCTGGTTGTCGTCGTGTCCGACCCACACTCCGGTCGTGAGCTCCGGCGAGAAGCCCATGAACCAGGCGTCCGTGAAGTCGTTCGTCGTGCCCGTCTTGCCCGCGACGGTTCGGCGCAGGGCGCGCAGCTTGCGACCGGTGCCTTCGAGGACGACCGCGTGGAGGAGGTCCGACATCAGGAACGCGTCCGCCGGGGAGATGATCTGCATCGTCGGCATGATCTCGGAGTCCGGATAGCTCTCGCTCTCGCTCTCGGGCTCGTCGTTCGGGCCCGCGAGGGGCTTCAGCACCGGCGGCGGGATCTCGCCGAGGGGCACGTCGCCGAGGAGCGTATGGCCTTCTTTGTCGGTCACGGCGTTGATGAAGCGCGGGATCACCCGCGTTCCGCCGCGCGGATAGACCGCGTAGGCGCGCGTGAGCTCGAGAAGGGTGAGGCTGCTCGAGCCGAGCGCGAGGGAGAGGTCCGAGGAGAGCGGCGCCTGGATCCCGAAGCGGCGAGCGTAGTCGATCACATAACGCACGCCCAGGTCGCGGAAGAGGTGGACGGTCGCGTTGTTGACCGACTTCTTCAGCGCGTCGCGCATCGTCATCGGGCCGTAGAACTTGCGGCCGTAGTTCCGCGGCGCCCACACGAAGCCGGAGACGGGATCGGTGTAGACGACCGGACGATCGATCAGGGTCGAGACCGGCGTGAAGCCACGGGTGAGCGCTGCGCCATAGATGAAGGGCTTGAACGCGGAGCCGGGCTGGCGCTGGGCCTGGACCGCGCGGTTGAACTCGCTGCGTTCGAAGTCGTATCCGCCGATCATCGCGACGACGTCGCCCGTCTCGTTGTCTATCGAGAGCAGCGCGCCTTCCGCCAGCGGCTCCTGCCAGATGTCGAGGCGGAGCACTTCGCGCGCTTCGGGCGCCTCGCCGTCGCCGTCGTTCTCCGCTTCGGCGGCCGCTTCCGCCGGGGCCTCCGCCTCCGCCTCCGCAAGGAGCGACGGCATCTCTGCGGGCTCGCCCGACATGCGCTTGAACCGCACGACGTCACCGACCGCGAAGATCGACGCGATCTTCTTGACCGGTCGCGGCCGCTTCTTCGGATCGGGCTCCCGCGCCCAGTCGACGTCGTCGAGATGGGCCACGCCGATGAGTCCGTGGCCGAGCTCGACCCGCGCGGCTTCGGCCTCCGCGTCGACCTCGACGACGAGCCCGAGGAGCGGCGCGTCCTCGGTCATCGAGTAGCGGATCACGGGCTCCGGCGCGTCGCCCTTGGCCTGGGCCTCGCTCGGCGTGTCTTCGGCGCCGGCCTCGGCGCCGTTCGCAGCGGCGTCTGCTGTCGCGTCTGCTGTCGCGTAGTCGCCCAGCGCAGGCTCGGCTTCGGCGGACTCCGCAGGGACCTCTTCCTCGAGATAGTCGTCTGCGTTGTCGCCGACCACCTTCTCGAGGGCGGCGGCGAGGGCGTCTTCGCCTTCGAGGGCTTCCTGGCGCACGGGGCCGCGATAGCCCCGGCGGCGATCGTGCGCGATCAGGCCGTCGCGGACGGCTTCGTGCGCCGCACGTTGGAGATCGATGTCGAGGGTCGTCTCGATGCGCAGACCCGAATTCAAGACGAGGTCGCCTTCGAGGCGCTCGAAGAGGAGTCGGCGAACTTCTTCGGTGAAGTGACCGGCGACGCCGAAGTTGTCGAGGTCGGCGTGGCGCTGGATGACCGGCGGGACGTCGATCTCGCGGTCGTAGATCTCCCGCGTGATGTGGCCGTCGTCGAGCATCCGGCCCAACACGTATCGGCGGCGATTGTCCGCGGCGGTGAAGTTGCGGCGTGGGTCGTAGCGACTCGGGCGCTGGACCAGGCCGGCGAGCATCGCGGCCTCCGAGACCGTCAGGCTCTGCGCGTCCTTCCCGAAGTAGGTGCGGGATGCCTGGCCGACGCCCCAGGCGCCGCCGCCGAAGTAGATCTGATTCAGATAGAGATAGAGGATTTCGTCCTTGCTGAAGTTCCGCTCGATCTGCCGTGAGAGGATGATCTCGCGCATCTTGCGGCGATAGGTCTGCTCGGGGGAGAGCAGGAGGCTTTTGACCATCTGCTGGGTGATGGTCGAAGCGCCGCCGGTGATGCGCTGGGCGAGGAGGTTGTTGAGCGCGGCGCGCGCGATCGCGACGAGGTCGATTCCCTCGTGCTCGAAGAAGGCGCCGTCCTCGGCGGCCACGAAGGCGAGCTGGACGTGGCGCGGGATCTCGTCGATCGGGACGAGCCGGCGCTTCTCGGTGTAGAACTCACCGATCAGCTTGCCATTGCGGTCGTAGACCTCGCTCACGACGGGCGGGTCGTAGTCGTCGAGGCTGTGGAAGTCGGGCAGGTCGCGGATCAGCCAGACGTAGATCGCCAGCGCGCCGATCGCTGCTCCAGCGGTCACGACCGCGAGCATCACGAGGGCGATCCGGATCCCCCCGGACCGGAAAAAAGCCATGGAAACTCCAGAGTTTGCAGAACCTAGCCGACGCCTCGGGGCGTGCGCTACCGATTGGCGGCGGCGCGGCGGCCCGACCGCCGTGCGAGCGCCGATTCCGGGTCCGCTGGACCGCGTCCCAGGGTCCGGATTCGGACCCCCGTCGCCCGACTGGAGTTCTCGATGCCCCCCACTTCCGCTGTGTCCCCGCTCACCTTCGCGTTCGTGATGGACCCGATCGAGGCCGAGCCCATGGACGGCTCGACGACGATCGTGATGATGCGCGAGGCCCAGGACCGGGGTCACACGGTCCTCTACGTCGATCCCGCCGATCTCGAGGTCGATCGGGGTCGCGTCCGGGCCCTCGCGGTTCCGATCACGCTGGATCTCGCGAGCGAGAGCCTGGTCACCCGAGGCGAGGCCCGGATCTACGATTTCGACCAGGAAATCGACGTCGCCCTCCAGCGCAAGGACCCACCGGTCGACGGGGACTTCATTGTCGCCACCCAGATCCTCGACGTGTGCCAGCGCACGATCGTCCTGAATCGTCCCGCCGCCGTCATCGCCTACAACGAGAAGCTCCTCGCGACCCAGTTCGCGGACCTGATGCCCGCGACCCGCGTCACGCGCCGGATCGACGAGCTGAAGGCGTTCATGGCCGAGCTCGGCGGACAGATGATCGTGAAGCCCCTCGACGGCAAGGGCGGCGAAGGCATCTTCCACGTGACGACGGATGACCGGAACCTGAACTCGATCCTCGAGCAGAGCACCGAGTTCGGCACCCGCGCGACGATGGCCCAGGAGTACCTGCCGGCGATCCGCGAAGGTGACAAGCGGATCCTGCTGCTCGAGGGCGAGCCGATCGGCGCGGTCCTGCGCGTGCCGACCGCGAGCGAGAGTCGCGCGAACTTCCACGTCGGCGGTTCCGCCGCGAAGGCGCCGCTCAGTGACGACGACCGGGCGATCATCGCGCGCGTCGGTCCCTTCCTGAAGGACCAGGGCCTCTTCTTCGTCGGCATCGACGTGATCGGCGACAAGCTGACCGAGATCAACGTCACGAGTCCGACCGGCGTGCAGGAGATCAACGCCCTCGACCAGACGAACCTCGAAGCGGTCTTCATCGATCGCGTCGAGGCGTTGGTGGCCGCGCGTTAGTTCTCGTCTGGAACTCTGTTCCCGATCGGCAACGACCATCCGGAACCCGGGCCGCGCCCACGACGACTGATTCCGGCGGTGTCGTGCGGGCGCAGGATGCGCGAATGCGCGATCCTTCGACCATCCGGAAGGTGCGACCCCAGGGGTCGCCGCCAGTCGAGGAGAATCTTTCCATGCGTATTCAAGCGGTCCGCTTACCCCATTCCGCAATGATTCTCGCAGCGCTCACGGCGCTCGGTTTCGCCGGCTGTATGGCGCATCCCGAGCCCGCGGCGCCGACTGCACAGAATCTCACGGTCGGAAAGGTACAAGGCGAGATCCGCGTCGGGATGCCGGCGTCCGACGTCGCGACCATTCTGGGTTCGCCCAACATCGTCACGACCGACGAGAAGCGCCGTGAGGTCTGGATCTACGACAAGGTCTCGTCCGAGAGCGTACAGACGTCCAACTCCGCATACGGAACGCTACTCATCGTCGGCGGCCGTACCGTGCAGGGCCGGAGCTCTTCGACACAGCGAACGCTGACAGTCGTCATCAAGTACGACGAAGAGAAGAAGGTTCGCGATTTCTCGTACAACTACTCGCAATTCTAGGACGGTCGGTGTCGAGGTCTCCGAAGCTTCGCGCGTGGACGAGCATCGGTCTCGCCGCGTTGTTGGTGCACGCCAGTTGTAGTCTGGGACCGAAGACTACGAGCAAGGAACTCTTCCAGCTCTCACCGGCGAGTGCTGCGAACAAGTCGATGCAGACGCGCCGCTTCGAAACCGACGACGGCGACGAGCTCCTGTCGGCTGCGGCCGCCGCGCTCCAGGATCTCGGATTCCAGGTAACGGAGGCCGACCGGACGCTCGGGTTTCTACGAGCTGCGAAAGAGAGAAGTGCGCGCGAGACCGGCCAAGAATGGATGCAGGGCCTAACGGCGTTCTTCACGACTCTGCTGACCATCGCTGGCGCCGCTGGCGGTTCGGCGAGCAGCGCGATCATCATTCCTCCCGTCGATCTCCAGCAGCAGATCAACGCGTCGCTCGTCGCCCACCCGCTCGCCGAATCCGACGACGGAAAGCGCTTCGAAGTGCGGGTGAAGTTCTACCGCCTCGTCTGGAAGGGCGAGGGGCAATCAGGGGACACGTACATTCCGCCCGGTGAGCAAAAGATGGAGATGATTCGCGATGCTGAGATGTACCAACGCTTCTTCGCTCGATTGAATAAATCCGTCTTCCTCGAAGGCGAGAGAATTTGAGGGGCTAGTTCATGGTCGACCGCCGCAACCATCGTTCACGTGAGACTCGCCTTGTGGTCGTGGGACTCTGCGCGCTCTTCATGTCGGGGCTGGCGGGATGCGCTTCGTCGCCGCCGGAGGAGCCGGTGAACCTGCTCGCTCCCACGGACGAGCAGATGCGCCTGAGGAACCTCCAGACGCGGACCTTCGATGTGTCCGATCGAACCACTGCGATCCGCGGTGTGATTCAGGCGCTGCAGGATCTCGGTTTCATCATCGAGCGCGTGAACGAACCCCTGGGAATCGTCACTGGAGCGCGTTTCGCAGAGCCCAAATTCTACGACGTCGTCGGCGTGACCGTCACGGTTCGCTCCGCCGCGGCAGGACGGATCACGATTCGCGTGAACGCAATCTTCAACAATGAGCCGATCACCGATCCCGAGGTGTACAGAAACTTCTTCGCGACCCTCGAGCGGTCCTTCTTCATCGGACGAAGCTGACCCGTGCGTTCGGGAGCGACGATCACGACCCTTCTGGCAGCGTGCATGGTCGGCTGCGCGGGATTCGTGGAGCTGCACGTGATCCAAAGCGACAGCTGGGAGCAGGTGCTCCGTTCCGAGGAGAGTCAGGTCAAGGTCCGCAGCGCACAGAGTCGTGTGTTCGACACGAACGACCGCGAGACGATGCTGAAGGCGCTCGTCGCGACCTTCCAGGACCTCGGCTTCCAGATCGAGGTTCTCGATTCGAAGCTCGGGATCGTGTCCGGCAAGAAGTATCGCTCTGACGAACGGCCGGGCGCGAAGGGACTGCCGACCTATCTCCTTTACGACGAAGAGAGCCTCGTCGTGTTCAATCGCGTCTATCGTACGTGGGGACCTTTTCAGGCACGTGCCGACATGGTGCGGTTGACCGCGACAATCCGAGATCGGAACGCGGAACAGTTGATCGTCCGCGCTTCGGCCCAGTATTTCCTACGCCCCGTCGAGGACCCGCTGGCTTATCAGCAGTTCTACACGGCGCTTCAGCAGGCATTGTTCACGGAGGTCGCGGCTCGGGATCCAGACGTCGACGATGCGCCCCCTTCGGAGCTCGGAGGCGAAGGGCTCTAGGACGAACGAGGCCGGACCGTCGGCGGGTCGCGTGTCTGCGTCGGTCGCGTGCGGCCTGCGGTAACGTACCCCCATGGCGGGCATCGAGGGCGCACGACCGACAGGAGACGAGGCCCCGGCCTACGGGATCCTGATCGTCGACGACGAGGAGGCGATCCTCGAGAGCCTCGAGCTGACCCTCGGCGTCGAGTACCGCGTGTTCACCGCGACGAGCGCCGAGGCCGGGCTCGAGATCCTCGACCGCGAGGACATCGCGCTGGTGATGTCCGACCAGGTCATGCCGGGCATGAGCGGCGTCGAGTTCCTGGAGCGCGCGATCGAGCGCAACCCGCGCGCGGTCCGCATGATGCTGACGGGTTATGCGGACATGCCTTCGCTGATCGCGGCGATCAACGAAGGGCGCATCTGGCGCTACATCCCGAAACCCTGGGAGCCGGACGATCTCCGGATCACCGTGAAGCGCGCCCTCGAGGTCTACGAGCTCTCGAACGAGAACGCGCAGCTCGCGGACGCGCTCGCAGACGCGAACGAGCGTCTGCGCGCCGAGAACGTGTATCTGCGGCGCGAGGTCGAGGCCCGGTATTCCTTCGACGGGATCATCGGCGACGCCCCGGCGATGCAGAAGATCTTCGACGTGACCCAGAAGGTGGCCGCGACGGACGCGACGGTGTTGCTGACGGGCGAGACCGGGACGGGCAAGGACCTGCTGGCCCGCGCGATCCACTACACAGGACCGCGTCACGACAAGAAGTTCGTCGCCCAGAACTGTGGGGCGCTCCCGGACACCCTGCTCGAGAGCGAGCTCTTCGGGCACAAGCGCGGGTCGTTCACCGGCGCCCACGCCGACAAGAAGGGCCTCTTCGAGGTCGCAGACGGCGGCACGATCTTCCTCGACGAGATCGGCGAAACCGAGCCGGGGATGCAGGTGCGGCTGCTCCGGGTGCTCCAGGACGGCGAGATCCGGCCCCTGGGCTCCTCGGACACCCTGAAGGTCGACGTCCGGGTGGTCGCGGCCACGAACCGTGATCTCAAGAAGATGGTCGAAGAGGGGCGCTTCCGGGAGGACCTCTATTACCGATTGCGCGTGGTCGAGATCACGCTGCCGCCGCTGCGGGAACGGAGCTCGGACATCCCGGCGCTGGCGCATCTCTTCCTCGACCAGTCGTCGGAGAAGATGGCTCGCGAGTTCGTCGGCTTCTCGAACGCCGCGATGGACCGCCTCGTGGCCTACGACTGGCCGGGCAACATCCGTGAGCTCGAGAACGAGATCGAACGCACGGCAGCCCTCGCCGGACCCGACCAGACGATCGGCCTCGACGACCTGTCCGAGCACGTCCGCGGCGGCGCGGGGGGTGCGCTGCCGATCGGTGGCGACGACACGATCGCGCTGGCGAATTCCGTCGAAGCGGACATCGAGGACTGGGACCTGAACCGCTCCGTGGATCGCCTGAAGCGGAACATGTTGATTCGTGCGATCCGTGAGGCCGGGAGCAAGAGCGGCGCCGCGGAGCGGCTGGGAATCCCGCGGCAGTCGCTGCAGAAGATGGTGAAGCGGCTCGAGATCACCGAAGAGGAGCTCGAGGCGCCGCCCGCGACGCCGGAGACCGAAGCTTCCGCTTCGGGGTCCGAAAACGACGACAATTGAGTGAGGTTTTCGTCACGGATTCGCAAGGCGTCGGGTAGACTGCTCGACATGGAAACCCTCTACACCTCCCGGTTCTCCACACCCCTCGGTCCTCTCCGGATCGCCAGCTCCGACAAAGGCCTCGCCTACGTCGAGCTCCCGAACGAGAGCGGACGCGGCTTCGGCGGCTGGCTCAAGACCCGCGCCCCGGACGCCACGGTCGTCGATCGGCGCACACCGAACGACCCGATCATCGACCAATTGATGGAGTACGCGGAGGGCACGCGTCGCGTTTTCGAGCTCGACCTGGACCTGCGCGCGACGCCGTTCCAGACCTCGGTCTACAAGCACGTCGCGAAGATCGGCTACGGAGAAACGCTCTCCTACTCGGACATCGCGGAGGCGATCGGCAACCCGAAGTCGGTCCGCGCGGTCGGCGCCGCGAACGGCGCGAACCCGATCCCGCTCGTGATCCCGTGCCACCGGGTGATCGCCCGTGGCGGCGCGCTGCAGGGTTATGCGGGTGGGCTGGACTTGAAGGCGAAGCTGCTCGCGATGGAGCAGGCGCTGCCGGAAGGTGCGACAGAACAAGCCAGGTTGTTCTGATCGAGGCCTCCCGGGGCGAGCTTAACGTTTCGGCATAGGACGCCTACCATCGGAGGGATGGTGAGTTCGCCGACCAGCTCGCGGTCCGGGGAATCGCCGCCCACGGAACCCGTAAGCGCGGCTGTGGCGCCTGACCGTACCGCGCCGACCATGATCGCGGCCTACGCCTCGGTCGGAATCGGGTTCGTCTCGGCACTGATCCATCTCTCGACCGGTGCCCATGCCCGCGCCGTCTTCACGACCGCGGTCGGACTCGCCTTCCTCCCGCCGGCGATCCTCTTGCACTCCAGGCGCAAGTGGACACCCGTGCTCGGGCACGGCCTGATCGCGACGATGACCGTGTTGCTCGCCGCGAGTCACCTGCTCTTCCCGAGTCCGACGGCGTTGAAGCTCCCGCTCGGCTTCGTCGCGCTGCCCGTCGCTGCGGTGATGTGGACCGGACATCCAGGCGGGATCGTCTGGACATTCGCCTCCGCGGCGATGCTCGGATTCGTGACGATCGACGGTCTCGCGCATCTGCTGGTGCAGGCCCTGGACGTGACCGAGCGCAAGCGTGCCGAAGATCGGCAAGCAGGGCTGCTGCAGGCGCGGCTGGAACAGCAGGAGGGCGAGCTCTAAGAGACCCTCGCGCGCCTGCGCCGTCAGGAACGCCTCGCTTCGGTCGGGACGCTCGCAGCAGGGATCGCACACCAGATCAACAACCCGGTCGGGGCGATCCGCGCGGTTGATGCGCTCACGGATCGATGCACGGCACCGTCGTCTCGACGTCGAGCTCGCCGAGCAGCCGCTCAGCATCGTGATGAACCCGATCGGGGTCGAGCAGATCGTCGTGAACCTGCTCCAGAACGCGGTCGACAGCCGGACGAAGGGGATGGCGATCCGCCTCACGACCCGCCACCAGGGCGACCGCGTCGTGCTGCGCGTGTCGGACGATGGGCCCGGCATCGAGTCGAGCGCCCCCGATCGCGTCTTCGACCCCTTCTACACGACCCGCCTGGACGACGGCGGAACCGGTTTCGGCCTCTCGGTCGTGCACGGCCTCGTGAAGCCGCACGCGGGCGAGTTCAAGATCGAGTCCGCCCCCGGCGAGGGCACGAGCGTCGTCGTGACGTTCCCGGCGTACGGCGCAGAGCCGCCGGGCTGAGCTCAACGAATTGCTGGCGCGGGGACTTCCAGATCGCGACAGATCTTTCTCGCGAGGATCGGGCTGATCCCGCGATGCCGAGGTACGGTCGAAATCTTGCGGGTGTCGACGTTCACGAAGACCGAGTGGCGCTGACCTTCTCGAAGCAATCGGCAACCGTTCGACTCGAGGTGCCGAACAAGGTCTCGTCTCTTCAACCCGTGATCTTGAAGGGCTCGCGAACGACCTTGACGCCGGCGAGCGACTCCCTCGACAACTCGCGGTTGGTTTCCAGGACGAGCTCGACGGCTTCCTGAAGATTCACCCGCGCTTCTTCGAGGGTTGCACCCTGGGCGTTCGCACCGGGGATCTCCTCGACAAAGGCGATGTAGCCCTCTTCGACTTTCTGGTAGACGGCGGTGAACGCCATGCTGAGCTCCTGCGGGACCGGCAAGCGAGAGTGTAGCGCGCCGCCTCCCGGGCGAACGCAGGGAGCATGCGTTCACGTCCAATCGGAACGCACGTTCATGGGCGCCACGCGTACAACACGTCCGGCTCGTCTTCCGGCGGCGGAGACACGCCGAACCCGATCGCTTCGAGTCCCTCGCGTTCGTAGAATCTTCGCGCGCCGGCGTTCGATTGGAACGTGTGGAGCGTGAATCCGCCGGGGCGAAGCTTCTTCGCGTGGTCGAGCAGCTTGCGACCGATGCGGCGCGACTGCCAGACGGGGTCGACGTAGAGGTTCTCGACGGTCTCCGATTCGAGAGCGAGGAAACCGATCGGGAGTTCCATGCCCTCGACGTCGCCGACGGCGACCCAAGACTCGCGCTCGACGAGGATCGTCCGGCGGAAGAAGCCGAGATCGTCTTCGGCCGTTCGGCCGACCCGGGCTTCCATCTCGGCCATCGCGCTCTCACGCGCCCGCCGCCAGAGCCGACAGACGAAGACCACTTCGGCTTCGTCGTCGGCTCGCAGGCGACGGATCGTGAAGCCGGCGTCGGCGCTCACACCTTCCCGAGCGCCTGCTCGATGTCCGCGATGATGTCGTCGGCGTTTTCGATGCCGCACGCATAACGGACCAGGCTGTCGGTGATGCCGAGGGCGAGTCGCTCCTCTTTCGGCTTGTCCCAGAAGGACATCGTGACCGGCAGCTCGATCAGGCTCTCGACGCCGCCGAGGCTCGGGGCCTGGTACGGGATCGTGGTGGCGTCGATGAAGCGCATCGCGCCTTCGAGGTCCGTGTCGATCTCGAAAGTCACGACGCCGCCGGCGCCGGTCATCACGCGCTGCGCGACCTCGTGGTCCGGATGCGACGGCAGGCCGGGATAGAAGACCTTGCGGATCTTCGGGTGCTGCTCGAGGTACTGCGCGAGGGCGAGGCCGTTGCTGTTGTGGCGTTCCATGCGGATGTCGAGGGTCTTGATTCCGCGCAGGAGGAGCCACGCCGCGTGGCTGTCGATGATCCCGCCGAGCACGCCCAGCGCCTTGCGGACCGGATCGACGAGCTCGGTCGGGCCCGTGAGGGTGCCCGCGAGCAGGTCGTTGTGGCCGCCGAGGTACTTGGTCGCGCTGTGGAGCACGAGGTCCGCGCCATCATCGAGCGCCTTGTGGTTCACCGGCGTGGCGAAGGTCGAGTCGATGATGATCTTCACGTCGCTCGCGCGCGCGATCTCGACGAAGGCCGGCACGTCGATCACGCGCAGGTAGGGGTTCGTCGGGGACTCGGTGAAGAAGAGCTTCGTGTTCGGTCGGATCGCCTCGCGGAAGGCTTCGAGGTTGGACGGCTCGATCACCGTCGTCTCGACGCCCATGCGCGAGAGGAACTGTTCGATGAACTGGCGCGTGCGGCGATAGCAGTCGCTCGTGACGATCAGGTGATCGTCGGCGTCGAGCAGCGCCATGAAGGTCGTCGTGGCGGCGCACATGCCGGACGCGAAGAGGACCGTCTCTTCGCCGCCTTCGAGGGCGCTGATCTTGCGCTCGACGGCGGCCCAGGTCGGGTTGCCGTAGCGGCCGTACTCTTCGCGGTCGCTCTTGCCCTCCTGGTAGTCCGTCACCTCTTTCGAGTTGCGGAACCAGAACGTCGACGTCTGATAGATCGGCGTAGTGATCGCGTTGGCTTCCTGCTGTCGCAGCTCGCCCGCGTGGACGGAGCTCGTCGCGTTTCCGCGATCACTCGGCTCTTCCGGATAATCGTTTCGATCGGACATGTCTTCTCGCTTTCGATCGAGCGTTGTCGGGTTCCGGCGTTCGCGCTCCCCGGGGTCTTCGGGAAACGCTGTCCGCGTGCACGACACGTTTCGTCGTGACATCGCCTCCGATGTCACGTCGTCACGCGGCCGGGCGCGCGAACGCGAACGGACGGGACGTCGACACTTCTCGATCAAGAAGGGGCACTTAGCAACCACCCGCGACGCGAGTGCTTTCCGGCGAACGACTCGACAGCCACTCTCGATTGATGGCATCTCGAATCGTGCTACAGGCAGCCGCCACTAACGGCGGGGTCCGGCCTAGGAAAGGGTCTGCAAGCGCCTGAAATCAACCCCTTGAATTCAGACCTGAAGCCGCAACCCTACGGGCGATCCAGGGGCCCGTCAACTCGGGGCCCGGCGGGGGATGTCGAGCACGTCATGAGCACCGAACCGCGACGCATTCTCGTGTTCTGCGCCTCGAGTACCGCCTGCGAGCCGCATTTCCATGCCGCCGCGGACCGACTCGGGCGCGCGATCGCTCGCGCGGGTCACACCCTGGTGTACGGCGGGGGCGCGGTCGGCTCGATGGGGGCCGTCGCGGACGGCGCCCTCGAAGAGGGCGGGCACGTGGTCGGGATCATGCCGCGCTTCATGCGCGAACGGGAATGGGCCCATCACGGCATCCAGGAGCTCGAGCTCGTCGACGACATGCAGACGCGCAAGCGTCTGATGCTCGAGACGGCGGACGCGATCGTCACGCTGCCGGGCGGGAGCGGCACCTTCGAAGAGCTCTTCGACGCGATCACGTCGAAGCGACTCGGGATCTTCGCGCACCCGCTCGTGATCCTGAACCAGAACGGCTTCTACGATCCGCTCTTCCGATTGCTGGAGAGCAGCGTCGCCGAGCGCTTCATGCACGAGCAGCACCTCGACATCTGGCACGCGGTCGACCACGTCGACGAAGTGCTACCGGCGATCGAAACGGCCGAGCCGTGGCCGGAGGACGCGGTGGAGTTCGCGACTCGATGAGGCACGGACCTTCTCGCGAGCGCGACTCGATGAGGCGCGGGCTTCGGACGAGCGCGACCCGATGAGTGATGGTGCGCAGCGCACGACGCGGGGCCTGATCGAAGAGCTCGTGCGCGCGCTGCCCTTTCCGGATCCGCGCGAGGTGGATCCGCAGGGTCTGCTCGCGTACGGCGGCGACCTGTCGCCGGAGCGGTTGATCGCGGCCTATGCGCAAGGCGTCTTCCCCTGGTACGACGAGGATCCGATCCTGTGGTTCTCGCCGGATCCGCGGATGGTGCTCGTCCCGAGCGATCTGCACGTAGGGCGGTCGCTGGCGAAGCGGCTGCGGGCCACGCCCTATCGAATCACGCTCGACGCCGCGTTCCTCGACGTGATTCACGCCTGCCGCGACACGCCGCGCCCCGGGCAGGCGGGCACCTGGATCACCCGGGACATGGTCGAGGCCTACTGCAACCTTCACGAGCTCGGCTTCGCGCATAGCGTCGAGGCCTGGGCGCAGAACGATGCCGGCGAGGAGCGCCTCGTCGGTGGGCTCTACGGCGTATCCCTCGGCCGCGGCTTCTTCGGAGAATCGATGTTCGCGCACGCAAAGGACGCCTCGAAGATCGCCTTCGCGACCTTCGTGCCGCAGCTCGCGCGCTGGGGCTTCGACTTCATCGATTGCCAGATGACGACGGATCACCTCGCGCGCTTCGGCGCGGTCGAGTGGTCCCGGGATGCGTTCCTCGACCACCTCGCGCGTGCGCTCGAAGGCGAGACGCGACGGGGCGTGTGGCGCTTCGAGGAGGCCGCGAGCGATTAGAAGTCGAGCGGGAGCGGGAGGTGTCGCTCGTAGACGAGATCGCGATGGGCGAGGAGCTTCTCGTCGAGGACCGCGTCGATCTCGGGTGTCGTCGCGCCGTAGCCCGCGCGCAGGAAGTCGGGCATGGGACAGAGCTCGGGGGGCAGCGGCCGCAGCAGGGCGCAGAACGCCGCCCAATAGAGGTCGACGGCGGTGAGTCCTTCTCCCACGAGATACTCGCGCCCCGCGGCCCGCTGCGCGGTGAGCTGTTCCGAGAAGAAGGTCAGGATCGAGACCGAGCGCTGGTTCGCGCGCTCGGCCGCCTCGGGGCTCCAGCCGTAGTCACGACCGAGCACGCGCGTACCCGCGAGCGACGGGTTCGTGTCCGCGTCGGGCGCCCCGAGCATCGGCGCCAGCAGCTGGTGCCGCCGGTTCCAGCCGAGCCCGTCCTCGCTGCAGAGCGCGTGCGACATGCCCATCATGAGCGCGCGCTCACGTTCATCGCTCGGAGCCAGGGCCGGATCGGGGGCCAGGCGCTCCGCGAGGGCGAGGATCTCCTCCCAGCCGATCCGCGCGGGTTCGTCGTCGTAGACGGCCTGCGGCGCGTTCCGGAATCCGGTCCAGGCGACGAGATCGTCGTTCGCGTCGGTCGCGGTCTGGCGGACCGGCACGTAGTCCAGCTTCTTCACGTGGAAGATCGCCTTCGCGGCTTCGCTCCAGGGTCCGGGCACGCCCGTCGTGAGCGCGAGGCGGAGGCCCGGCAGGTTCCTGGCTTCGGCGGGTTCGACGTAGTCCATCTCGGTTCTTCTTCTTCTATCTCTGCGAAGGTGCGGGTTAGTTGGGTCGTCCGCGGCGGCGACTCGACATCTCGCCCTCCGCGATCAGGTCGCTCGGATCGCAGGCGAGCCCGTCCGCGAGGAGCAGCAGCTCGTCGTAGGAGATCTGCTCCTCTCGCTCCTCGATCGCCTGGATCTGGTTCGGGGTCAGCGTCCGCCGCAATCCGCTCGCCACGAAGCTCGCCTGCTCGATCGCGAACACGAGGTCCCGCGGCGACCAGCCGTGGTCGTGTCGTCGCCTTCGGACGGCGAGGCCGTCGAGTCGGACAGGGCGCGAGAGGTCGGCGTCGGGGGGCAAGCGGGCTCCTGCGCGGCTGCGTGGGGAGCGAGCCAGTGTAGACTACTCGCATGTCGATGCAGGAAGGACTCGCGATCCTCGAACGCGCCGCGGAAGCGCGCGGCAAGATCCTCCGCACGGAGGGCGACCGAGCAGGTGCATCGGTCGGCCTGCTCATGATCACCCTCGACGTCGGGCGGATCGTGATCGCGCCCGGCGACGAAGGGCTCGAGATCGCGGCGATCGACGCGGGCGGCGAGCTGCCTGACGGGCTCGGCGCACTCGACGAGGAAGACCCCTGGTGGCGACTGCTCGGTCAGCCGCTCACGGCGGCCTGGCCCGGCGGCGTCGAGGAGTGCGTGGGCGCGTCGGGGCTCGGCTCGCTGATGGTCCTGAAGCTGCGCTTTCGGGAAGAGAACGAGAACCCGCGGGTCGTGCGCCTCGAGGCGACCGGGAGCGCGATCCGCGTCTCCCTGGAAGACGCCTGAAACCGTTTCGCGCGCGCGAACGAACAGTACGATCGAGAAGGATCGAGGAGACGAGAGATGTCCAACGACGACAAGATGGTCCGCTCGGACGACGAGTGGCGAGAGCAGCTGAGCGAAGAGGAGTTCCAGGTGGCGCGGTGTTCCGCGACGGAGCGCGCGTTCACCGGCCGGTATTGGGACGAGAAGGCGGAAGGGACCTATCACTGCATCTGCTGCGATTCTCCGCTCTTCCGCTCCGATTCCAAGTACGACTCGGGCACGGGCTGGCCGAGCTTCTTCCAACCGATCTCCGAGGACGCGGTCGGAGAGAACCGCGACGAGTCGCACGGGATGGTGCGGATCGAGTCGGTCTGCGCGAAGTGCGATGCGCATCTCGGTCACGTCTTCCCGGACGGGCCGCAGCCCACGGGCCTCCGCTACTGCATGAACTCCGCCTCGCTCAACCTGAAGAAGGACGAAGGCTGACGTCCTCGTTCCGATCGCGCCCGATCGAGACTTCATCGGGCTGAAGGCTCCATCTGGCTGAAGGCTTCATGGGGCTGAAGGCTCTATCGGGCTGAAGGCTCTCTCTGGCTAAAGGCTCCACCCTGGCTGAAGGCTCCGTGACCGACCGCTACGACGCGATCTTCTTCGACAACGACGGCGTCCTCGTCGACACCGAGCCGCTCTTCCTGCAGGCGACCCAAGAGGTGCTCGGGGAGATCGGCGTCGAAGTCACCGCCGACCTCTATCACGAGATGTCGATGTGCCAGGCGCGCAGCGTCTTCGAGCTGGTCGCGGAGCGCGGACACTCTCGGGAGGAGATCCTCGAGCTGCGCGCCGTGCGCGGCCGCCGCTATGATGAGTTGATCCGCGCGGGAGTGCGGGTGCTCGACGGCGTGGCGGCGACGATGGAAGCGCTCGCCGGAGTGCGCCCGACGGCAATCGTCACGAGCTCGACCCGCGACCACTTCGACCAGATCCACGTGCAGACCGGACTCGAGCCCTATTTCGAGTTCGTGCTGACGGACGGGGACTACGCGCACCACAAGCCCCACCCGGCGCCCTACTTGATGGCGGCGGAGCGGATGCGGGTCGACCCGGCGCGCTGTCTCGTGATCGAGGATACGGAGCGCGGGCTCGTGTCGGCGCGGGAGGCCGGCATGGACTGCGCGGTGATCCCGAACGCGCTGACGGCGGGCGCTGACTTCTCGCGTGCGACGATCCGACTCGACTCGATGACGGAGCTGCCCGGGTGGTTGGGTCTGCGTTAGGCGAGCTCGCCTGGGAATGGACGTTCAGGTTCGCTGCGCCGCCCGGCTCCGGTCGTTCGCCCCGGTTCGCCACCCGGATCTCGGCCTGCAGGTTCACGTATTCGGTGAAGTCGAGGCCTAGACTCCCGATCGCGAGGCCGAGGTCGGAGACGGCCCCTTCTCAGTGGAGCGAGTCGTAGCGGGCAAGGATCTGGACGAGGCGGTTGACCGTCCAGCCGACGCTGCCCGGGTAGCCGCAGATCTCCTGATCGGGGACGTCGCTCGAGTCGAGCGCGCTCTCGTCACGCGAGTGGAACGCGCTCGCGCCGTGGGCGATCTCGGTCTCGCCGTCGTCGCAAGTGACGACGCCATCGGGGCGGCTCGTGTAGAGGAAGCGCTCGTCGTCGCCTCCGTCGAGGCCGTCGCCACCGAATACCCCGACGCGCGCGACGAGGGCGCGACCGGCGATCCGATGATCGAGCTGCACGCCGACCTGACGATCGGCGGAGAGGGTGCGGACGATCTCGGCACGGTCGATGAAGTCGAGATTCGGCGCGGCGATCAAGAGTTCGCCCGCGGTCGGCGTCCGGAAGTAGCCGGCCTGGAGCATCGTCCCGCCCTCCGACCGCCAGCGCAGGATCACGTCGAGCAGCGGCGTGTCGCGGCGGAACTCGGCCTGAGCCAGGTACCTGAAGCCCTCTTCGAGGTGGCCCTCCATCGAGACGACAACTGCACGCGTCGAGGAATTGCGTCGCTCGCAGATTCGCCCCAGGGCGACGTCCCGATCCGAACCGACTACTTCAGGTGCGAGCAGTCCTCGACGTAGCCGATCGCCTTCAGGCGCTCGCACGTCTGGAGGTCCATCTGGACGTCGTCGCCCTGGACGGCCTTGCCCTGCGCGACGTTGCGCTGGAGCTCGGCCAGCTCCTCGAGATGAGCCTCCGCTTCCGGATCCTCGTAGGCGTCCTGCTCGAGCGGGTCGCTCGACACGTCGAAGTACTCGCGCACGGGGACGCCGCGCGGGTTGTGCGGATTCGCGACGATCAGCTTTTCGTCCTCGGTCCGGAGCGCCCACAGCACGTTGCCCTCGTGGTCCTCCTCGGAGAAGACCTGCTGGTCCTTCGTGAGGCGGGAGGCGAAGGGCGTGCGCAGGTCGATGCCCTGCATCGTGTCCGGGACGGCGACGTCGGCGGCGCCGAGGATCGTCGGACCGACGTCGATCAGGCGCGCGATGCCTGAATCCGCGCCGTGTCGCGGTCCTTCGACGCCGTTCGCCCACTTGATCACGAGGGGCACGTGGATCTGCTCGTCGTAGAGCGTGAGGCCGTGCCAGAAGCCGCCGTGGTCGTGGAACTCTTCGCCGTGGTCGGCCGTCAGCACGATCACGGTGTCGTCGTAGACGCCGGCCGCTTCGAGCTTCGCGATCAGCTTCCCGAAGTTCCCGTCGAGGTACTCGACCTCGCCGCGGTAGAGCGCGTGGAGCTCGTCGGCCATCTCCGGCTCCGGCTCCGGCATCGAAACGCGCGCGATGCCCTCTCCGTTGTAGGGATGCACGAAATAGGGATCGTGCGGATCCATGTAGTGGAGGAAGAGGAAGAAGCGCTCGTCGGCGTGGTCGTCGAGCCAACCTTCGGCGACGCCGTTCACGACCTCGGAGTCCTGATAGAAGTCGTTGAAGTAGACGTCGTCGCCACCGAACATGCCGAGCGCGATCTGGCGACCGAGCTGGTAGACGATCAGTTTCGAGCTCGACTCCTGCGCGCCGAAGAGATAGTCCGGGCCCAGGTAGTAGTAGTCGTCGTAGCCCTGCGCGAAGCCGAAGCTCTCCGCGAGGTTCACGTTCGAGACGATGCCACCGGTGGTGTAGCCCGCTGCCTGGAGCGCCTCGGGGATCAGCACGAGATCGCCGGAGAGCGACGACGGCTTGGACATCGCGTTGTGAGTCGACGGCAGCGTGGAGGTCACGAGCGACGCGGTCGCCGGCTTCGTCCAGGACGCGTGGCTGAAGCCCTGGTAGATCGTGCCGTCGTCGGCGAGGCGGCAGAGGTTCGGCGTCTTCACTTCGCTGCCGTAACACGACAAGTGATCCGCGCGCAGCGTATCCACCATCACCAGGATCACGTTCGGCTTCGACTCCAGACCCGCGGCGACGCCGTTCTTCTCGGCCCGCTCGGCGCCCGCCGGCGCGAACGCCAGCGAGAGCAGACCGCCGAGACCGAAGACGCCGACCACGAAGAGGGCGATCACGGCGAGCGGGTTCGTGATCCGTTCGGCGATCGGTTCGATCAGCCGCCGCATCGGCCCGAGGATGAGTAGCAGGAGGATCGTGGTCCCGATCAGGACCGCGGCGATCACGAGGACCGGTGGCATCTGCTCGAGGTAGACGTCCCGGCGCAGGCGGAAGAGCACCACGAAGAGACCGAAGGGGATCAGGCACGCGCCGAAGCCCAGGCGGAAGACCCAGTGGCCGAGCTCCTTCTTGTCCATCGGGAGCGTCGCGAGGAAGACGCCGCCGAGGATCGAGAGTCCGCCGAGGACCGTCGCCCACAGGAAGGGGCCGAACCAGAAGATCTGGCTCTCGGTGCCGAGGCCGCCGCGATAGACGGTGATCGCCTCGCCGAGGCCGAGGACGATTCCGGCGCAGATTCCGGCGAACGCGCCGGCCGAGGGTGCGCGCCACATGCGCTCGCCGATCGGCGTCGCGACTTCCTCGCCGGCGGTCACGTCGACGTCTTCCTGGAGGGACGCCGCGGCGCGGGCCGCCTCTTCGTAGTCGACCTGCTGGCCGTCCACCCGGGAAAAGGCCGGGCGGTAGTCGTCGCCACGCAGCCACCAGAAGAAGAAGCCGAAGAGGGTGGGTGCTTCCGCGGCCCAGAACCCGAGCGCGGCGGACACGATGGCTTCGGCGTGTCCGATCAGCGGACCGAGCAGCACCATCTGGGCTGCCTCGCGGATGCCCTCGCCGGCGATCGTGAAGGGGCTGATGACGGTCGCGAAGATCTGGATCGACGATCCGAACGTGACCATCCAGAAGTCGGCGTTGTTGGCGCTGATCGCGAGCGCCGTGAAGTAGTACATGGCCGCCGTGGTGAAGTGGACCATGAACGAGAGGAAGAGGATCTGGAGGACGAGACCCGGCCTTCCGCGATAGGCGGCGGCGGAGTTCGAGATGCGCGTCACGAGGCCCTTGATGCGCTCTTTCGCCGGGAGCGGGACGTTCTCCAGGATCCACTGCACGAAGCCGGGAAAGAGGAGCACGACGACGAGGCCGCCGATCACGCCGGTGGCGATCGGGATCGAGACCGTCGCGAAGAGCGCGGCGTCGTCGCCAAAGATGGCGATGCCGAAGGGGAGCGTGACCAGGAAGGTCATGAATACGCCCGAGAAGCCGCAGACCTTCTCGACGAACTTCGCTGCGGTCACCTCGACCGTCTTTCCCGAGAAGCGCGCGGCGTCGAAGAGCGTGTAGCCGTCGAGGCCGGCGGTCGACGGGAGGAAGGTGCCGATGAAGCGGCCGATCAGGAAGGATCCGAAGATGTGCCGGAAGGGCAGCTCGATCCCCTGACCACGGAGCATCAGGATCCAGCGGTACATCGACGAGAGCATGCCGACGACCTTGATGCCGGTCGCGACGAGGGTGAAGGTCCAGAAGATGACCGGGTCGATCTTCGCGACCTGATCGATGATCAGCTGAAGCACCTTCACGCCATCGATCTCGTGGCTGAATAGCATCCAGAACGCGAAGACCGTGATCCACGCCTTCAGGGCAGTGAAGATGCGCGTACGTGCGCTGCTGCCCTTGGGCATCCGGAAGCCGACGACGGCCAGGACGGCGATGCCCAGGATCTGGAGGTACGTGGTCATCGGAAGGGGTCTCCTCGAAGCGCGCGCCCTCTGTGAGGGTCCCCGGTCAGGGGTGAGTGCAAGGAAGGCGGCGGAAGGTAGCGGTCTATTTCCGCGCGGGGACCGCCCGGAAACCGCAACACGGCGCGTCTCGCGCGTGGAGAACGCAGCCGACACGCAGCCGTGTCGCAGCGACACGTGGAGGGGTTGGCCCCCTGCAGCTCGTATCGGTTCGTGTCAGCGTTTGCTGAGCCTTCAGCGCTTGCGTAGGAGTTGTCTTCTCTCGCGCTGGTAGGCCGTCTCGGTGATTCGGCCTTCGCGGCGGTCCTCTTCGAGGTCGGCGAGGGCGCGCAGCTGCTCGGGCGTCAGCTGGTCGAGCCCCATCGCTTCATCCGGCTCGGGCGTGAACTCCTCGCGCGGGATGCGCGAGCTCTCGAGGACCTCGCGCTTGCGCTTGCGGCCCTTCGTCGAGCCCGGGAGCCGAAAGGCGGTCTGGAACGCCTTGCTCTTCCAATCGATCTCGAGGTCCTGGGGGCCGGCGAAGTACATCGGCTCGCCGGTCACCACCCGGAAGTCCATCGACTTGCGTCCACGGATCGGCTCCGGGAGTACGTCCTTGGACTTCGTGTGCTCGGCGCCGGAGGGCAGCGGCCAATCCACCCGGCGGATCGCCAGATAGAGCTGATCGTTGTCCACGTGCGCGAGGAAGGTGGTCAGGAATTTCACGTCGAAGACGCCGAGCTTCACCTTCTTGCGGATCGCCTTCACGCCGACCGCCTCGTCGGGGCTCGCCTGCTCGAGCGCCGCCGAGAGCTCGAGGCTGATCTTCTTCACGATCGCCGGGTGGAAGCCCGGCTGCCGGATCACGCCCTTCTCGGTCTGCATCTCGACCTCGACGGCGTTCAGGATCCGCTCGAGGCGGATCGCCGAGATGACGGCCGGATGGTCGTAGCCCTGCTCTTGCGTCGTGAAGCCGCGCACGTCACGGACGAGGCTCACGATGATCGTGTTGTCCTCGTGGATCGTGTGTCGGACGGTGCGCGTCGCGCAGCCGGTCGTGACGAGCAGGAGGAGCGCCGCCGCGAGGGCGAGGCTCGCGGGACGCATCGACGGCCGAAGCGGTTGAGGCATGGCGCGAGAATAGCCGATCCGTTCTAGACGAACGCGGCCATCGCGTGGTGGGTCGCGAAGCTCGCCGCGTAGGCCAGCACGAAGAGGTACGTGAACGCGAACGCGGGCCAGCGCCAGGAGTTCGTCTCGCGCTTGATGATCGCGATCGTCGACGTGCACTGGAGCGCGAACACGAAGAACACCAGCAGGGCGCCGACCGTCGGCGGATCGAAGACCTTCGTGCCGTCGGGACGAAGATCCGAGACGAGCGCCTCTCGCAGAGAGCTCCCGCCGTCGTCTTCGTCGCTCTGCTCGGCGGCGTAGATCTGCGCGAGGGTCGCGACGATGATCTCGCGGGCCGCGAGACTCGCGACGAGACCGACCCCGATCTTCCAGTCGAATCCGAGGGGCTCGATCGCGGGCTCGATGGCGTGGCCGATTCGGCCGGCGATGCTCTGTTCGAGTGCGTACGAAGCCGCCGCCTGTTCGTCCATGCCCACGGGCGCCTCGACACGCGGGAACGTGAGCAGGACCCACAGCAGCAACGACGCGAGGAGGATGATCGTGCCGGCGCGGCGCAGGAACGCCCACGCGCTCTCGTAGACCTGCGTCGCCCACACGCGGAACGTCGGCCAGCGGTAGGTCGGGAGCTCCATCGCGAAGGGCAGGCCGTCCCCGCGCACGAGGGTGCGCTTGAAGAGCGCCGCGATCGCGAGAGCCGCGACCGCGCCGCCGACGTAGAGCCCGAGCAGCACGAGGCCCTGCAGCCCGATGGGGCCCCAGACGTCGCGCGCGGGGACGAACGCGCTGATCAACAGCGCGTAGACCGGCAGTCGCGCGGAGCAGGTCATGAGCGGAGCGACCAGGATCGTGACGAGTCGGTCGCGGGGAGACGGGATCGTGCGCGTCGCCATGATCCCGGGGACCGCGCAGGCGTAGGACGAGAGGAGCGCCACGAAGGAGCGGCCTTCGAGGCCGATGCGCCCCATCAGGCGATCGATCACGAACGCGGCTCGCGCCATGTAGCCCACGTCTTCGAGCAGATAGAGGAGCGAGAAGAGGATCACGATCTGGGGCAGGAAAATGACGACGGAGCCGACCCCCGCGATCAGGCCGTCCGCCACGAGGTCGGCCAGCCAGCTGGCGCCCAGGGCGGCGCGGGCGGCGTCGCCGAGGCCGCCGATGGCGCCGTCGATCCAGTCCATCGCGGGGCCGGCGGCGCTGAAGATCAGCTGGAAGAACATCACCATGACCGCGGCGAAGAGCAGGGAGCCCCAGAGCGGGTGCAGCACGATCTGGTCGACGCGCTCGGTCAGGCTGTGACGGTCCGGGGGCGTCTCGATCACGGTCGCGGCGATCGAGGCGGCCCAGCCGGCGCGTTCGGTGCGGTCCGTGGGCGGGAGCACGGGCGGCGCGGTCCAGCGCCCGACGTCCGAGAGGAGCGCGCGCAGGGCGTCCAGGCCACGGCCGCGGTGGCCGACGACGCCGACGACCGGGACACCGAGGGCGTCACGCAGGCGCGACAAGTCGACGGCCCCGCCGCGGGCGGCGAGCTCGTCGAGCATCGTGAGCACGACGCAGACCGGCCGCCCGAGGTGCAGCGCTTCGCCGATGAAGGGGAGGGTGCGCGAGAGCGAGCAGGCGTCGGCGACGACGACCAGCGCCTGGGGCTGCGGCGCGCCATCGATCCGGCCCTCGATCACGTCGCCGACCACGGCTTCGTCGGCGGAGATCGGCTCGAGCCCGTAGGTGCCGGGCAGGTCGATCAGGATGGCGTCCCGGTCGCCCAGGTCGAGGCGGGCCTCGCGCCGTTCGACCGTCACGCCCGGGTAGTTCCCGACCCGCGCGCGCAATCCGGTCAGCGCGTTGAAGAGGGTCGTCTTGCCCGCGTTCGGGCTGCCGAGCAGCCCGAAGACCGGGGCGTTCGCGTCGAGGGCAGCGGCGCTCATCGGGCGGTCACGCTCGCGCCGTCGATCGCCGCTTCGACGCGCACCCGTTCGCTCTCGCTCGCGCGTAGACAGAGCTGGTAGCCGTGCAGCTCGAAGACGGTCGGGTCGCCAAGGGGCGCGCGGCGCACGACCACGACTTCGACGCCGGTGCGCAGGCCGAGGTCGTCGAGCCGGCGGGCGATCGCGTCGCCGCCGTCGACGGCGACGACGCGCACGGACTGGCCGCGCGGGACGCGGTCGAGGGTCGAGTGGGTGGTCATGCAGGGTGGGTGGGCCGGTCGGGGGGCGCGTGAAGAGCTAAACGAAAATGATTTTCAGAATGCCCGAACGCTAGCGATTTCAGGGGGTTTCGCTCGTCCAGAAGCGCCGCGAAACGGCAGATTTATTTGCGATCGTGTTCGCTTTCTGAGGATCGCGGCCCGGAGCGGCGCGCGAAGGTGGCGTCCCGCTCGCTCTTCAGCTGGCGCGTCATGAGCGCGAGGCCGGCTTCCTGGGGCGTCTTCTCGCCGTCGAGCACGGCCCGGACCTGGCTCGAGATGGGCGCCTCGACCCCGAGCCGCGCGGCGAGCCGGACCGCCGCCCGGGTCGTCTCGACGCCCTCCGCGACCTCGCCGAGGTCGGCGACGATCTCTTCGAGCTTGTGCCCGCTGCCGAGGCCGAGCCCGACGCGCCGGTTGCGCGACAGGTCGCCGGTGCAGGTCAATAGGAGATCGCCCATGCCGGACAGGCCGAGGAAGGTCTCGGGGGTCGCGCCGAGGGCCACGCCGATGCGCGTGATCTCGGCGAGCCCACGCGTCATCAGCGCGGCACGCGCGTTGAACCCACCGTCCTGCGCGTCGCACATGCCGATCGCGATCGCGATCACGTTCTTGAGCGCGCCCGCGATCTCGACCCCGACGACGTCGCTGTTGGTGTAGCAGCGGAACCAGGGGCTCGAGAGCGTCGCCTGGACCGAGATGGCGTAGGCCTCCTCGCGACAGGCGAGGGTGACGACGGTCGGGCGCTGCTGCGCGATCTCCGCCGCGAACGAGGGGCCGGACAACGCGACGAGCCGCGGGTGGTGCTCCGCGTCGAGTACGTCTTCGAGGATGCCGTGCATCGTCAGGCCGGTCTCGAACTCGATCCCCTTGACCGCGGAGACCACGATCGCGCCGGGCTCGATCCAGGGCCCGGCCGCGGTCATCACTTCGCGGAGCGAGGTGCTCGGCACCGCGACGATCACGAGCTCCCGGCCGGAGAGCGCGTCCCGCAGCTCGGTCGTCGCCTCGAGGTTGTCGGGCAACGCGTACTCGCTCAGGTAGCGGGGATTGCGGTGGTCACGGTTGATCGACTCCGCCACGTCTTCGCGGCGGGACCAGATCTTCACGTCGTGTTCGCGGGCGCCGAGCATGCCCAGGCAGGTGCCGAAGCTGCCTGCACCGAGGACGGCGGTCGGGGTACTCACGGCGCCTACGTTACCACCGCGGTGGGACCCGCCCGCCGCGGTGGAGGAGACCGCGCGAGCGGGGCGGGAGACCCGCGATTTCATTGACCTTTCGGGGGCCTACGGCTACTCTTGCGACTCCCATCCGGACGGCTCTGCCGCCCTAGGGCTGCCCCCCGCTGCCCGTCCGCTCGACCCGGGCGTGGCCTCTCCGAAGCCGTCGGTCCGACCCATGGGGTCGACCGACCACGACGGGGGGGGTCGCGTCGACGCGTGGCCGAGTCGGATCGCCAGGTCGCGCATGCCCGCGTCGCTCTTCCTGTTGGTCGTCCTCGCGCTGCTCGCGGCGGTGCCGCTCCTCGCGGCCGGCCTACGCCGTGGCCTGCCCGCGCGACACGCGACGCCGGTGCCGGTCGAGGAGGTCGAGTTCGGCGTCTCGCAGAAGGCGCGTCGCTCGCCGCGACACGCGGTGCTGCTCCACCGCGGGCTGCTAGGCGCCTACTTCATGGCGGTCGTCGCGCTCGCGCTCGTGCCGGGGGCGCTCGCGCTGCGTTCGGTGGGCGTCGGCATCGTGCAGACGGCGCTATGGCTCGTGGTGCCGACGTTGCTGGTGACGCTCCACGCCGGCCGTGGAGCGCGCGAGTGACCACCACCTTCCTCGTCTTCGTCTGGCTCGCGGTCGGTGGCATCGGCCTCGTGAGCCTCGCCCGCTTCGAACGCGAGAGCCGACTGCGCGCGCGCCCGGATCGCCGCGACCTCGCGCCGCCGCGCGCGGTCTGGGGTGGCGGTCCGCTGCATCCGCCTTCCCGCGCGGCCAGCGCGCGTGCCCTCGCCGGCTTCGCGCGGCTCGTGCGCCGCCGCACGCGGGTCGTCGACCATCGCCGCGGGCTGCGGCGCCTCTCCCGCGGATTGGCGTGCGGGGCGCTCGCGCTGGGCCTGGCGCTCCTGCCGGCCGCCGGCACCTGGGGCGGTCAGGGCGGGGCACCGCTCGTGTTGCTCGACCTCCAGCAGGGCCTCGCGTTCGTCGTGCTCGCGCTCTTCGCGCTCGCCTTCGCGCGGATCGCGATCGGATTGTCGGAGCGCAACGCGTGGTCGCGGATGGGCGCCGCGCGACAGGCGAGCCGGGCGATCGCCGGGACCGCGCTGCTGGTCCTCGCGATCATGCCCCTGGTGATCGATGCCGCTTCGCTTCGCATCCACGAGCTCGTGCTCGACCAACAACGCGTGCTCTGGCCCCTAGAGGCCCTCGCGCGGGCCTTCGGGCCGGGGGCCGTCGCCGGTCTCGAGGCGTGGCCGCTGCCGGCGTGGAACCTGTTCACGCAGCCGCTCACCGCACTCCTCTTCGCGCTGGCCGTGGACCTCCACGTGTCGTCGCCGCGCGTCGATGCGCCGGGCTCAGGCGCGATCGGCGTCGCGGGGCTCGGACTCGACGGCGACACGACCGATCTGTATTGGATTCGCGCGGAAGCGCGCCTCGCGACCGTCTTCGCGGGGGCGCTCTTCGTGACGCTCTTCCTCGGCGCGGGCGGGCTGCCCTTCATGGAGCTCTCGCGTCTCGTCGAGACCGCGGTGCCGTATTTCGGGCGGGGGCTGCCGGAGGCGGTGGTCACGCTGCTCTACGTGGGTGTCTTCGCCGCCAAGCTCGTGTTCGTGCTCTACCTCGCGTCGCGGGTCTCGCGACTGGCGGCGTCGAGTCGCGACGACCGATCGCTTCGTCTCACGACGCGGCGACTGCTGCCGGTCGCCTGGGCGAACCTGTTGTTGGTGGCCGGCGTGACGCTCTGGCTCGCGGGTGCAACGGCCGTCGGGGGCGCTTCGTGAGCGGTGCGGTCATTGTGAGTCTCGCGCTCGCCTGCGTGGCCGGGCTCGCCTCCGTCGTGCTCGGCCGCAACCTCACGCGCTCGGTGTTCGCGGCCGGCGTCGCGCTCGTCGGCCTCGGCATCGCCCTCGTCGATGCGGACGCGGGGTATCCGGCGTATTTCGCGCTCGCCTCGGCGACGCTCGGACTCGGGCTGCTCCAGCTCTTCGGCTGGATGCTGGTCGACGTCGAACGGGATCACCTGCCGCCCACCGATCGCCTCACCTGGTTCGCACGGAGCCTCGCGTTCCTCCTGCTCGGCGGCGGCATCGTGGTGCTCGGGTTGGCCCTCGTCCAGAGTGATCCCGCGATCATCGCTCCTTCTCCGCCACTCGCGGCGGCGAGCGGCCATGGCGGAGACGTCACCGGCGCAGGTGACCGCTTCTTCGGGCCGCTGCACGAAGGGGCGACCCTCGTCGGCGTGCTCTTCGCGGCCACGCTGCTCGCGGCGCTGATGCTCCTTCGCGACGAACGCGAGGGACGTTAGGCGTGCGCACTCGGCTGCCGTTCCGCGGCGAATGCGAGGAACGCTAGGAGTGGCTTCTCCGGCCTTCGCGATCGTGATGGGTGGACTCGCCTTCTTCTGGGTGGCGATGCTCGGGCTGCTCTGGCGACGCAGCCTGATCGGGATGCTCCTGGGGGTCCTCTTCGGCTGGCTCTCGACCGTGATCGTCGGGATCGGCTGGGTCGTCCACATGCGCGAGACGGCCGAGACCGGGGACGGCGCCGTCCTGCTGATCGTGTTCGCGCTCGTCGGGGCGCTCCAGGTCGCGCTCGGCATCGCGATCGTGGTGGCTCGCGTCGTGCGTCGGGGCTCCGTCGACGTCCAGGACGCCGGGCTGCTCGAGGGTTAGGCGGGATGGAGGAACTCACCCTCGCGGATGCCCTCTTCGGTGGATCGATGATCCGCTGGATCGCGCTCTTGCCCCTCGTCGCCGCGACGGTGCACGGCGTCCTGATCGGGCTCGTGCGCGCGAAGATCTCCGATCGCCTCGTCTTCGCTGTGTCGCTCTCCGCGGTGACCGCGGCGCTCGCGCTCAGCCTCTTCGGTCTCTTCGACCTGGTCGGCGTCGGCGCTTCGGAGCGTCTCGTCGACAGCGTCGGTCCATGGATCGGCGGCGGTGTCGGTCCCCGCAGCTTCAGCGCCGAGCTCGCGTTCCAGTTCGACCCGCTGTCGGCGGTCTTCTGTCTCACGATCACGGCGATCGCGCTCATCGTCTATCTGCACGCGATCGGGGGCTTCGCGTCGGGTGACGCCGATCGCGAAGTCGCTCACCGCACCTTCGCGATACTCGACCTGCTCGTCGGCTCGACCCTCGTGCTGGTCCTCGCGGACAACCTGCTGCTCTTCTTCCTCGGCTGGGCCGGGGTCGGTATCGCGAGTCAGCTCTTCGCGAGCTTCGACTTCGAGGACCGCGATGCGTCCCGCGCCGGGGCGACGACCTTCGTGATCGGGCGCGTCGGCGACCTCGGACTCCTGGCCGCGCTGCTCCTGCTCTTCGACGGGTTGTCCCGGGCCGGCGCGCCGGCGCTCACCTTCCGCGGGATCGAGGCGGCCTTCCGGTTGCTCGAGGGGCAGGGCGTGCTCTGGCTCGCGTACGGAACCGCGCAAGCGCCACTCCTGCTCGAGATCGTCGGCTTCGGGCTCGCGCTCGCGGCGCTCACGAAGTGCGCGCAGGTTCCGCTGCATTTCTGGCTGCCGCAGTCGACGGCCGGACCTGCGGTCGCCCACGCGTTGATGCAGTCGTCGACGACCGTCGTCGCCGGTCTCTACGTCCTGCTGCGCTTCGCGTTCCTGCTGGAGAGCGCGCCGGGTGCGCTCCGGCTCCTGATTCTCGCGGGCTCCGTCACGCTCGTGCTCGCGAGTCTCGCAGCGGCGAGCCAGCTCCATCTGCCGCGGCTGCTCGCTCTCACGACGTCGAGCGTCCTGGGCCTCGCGATCCTCGGAATCGGGATCGGTGCGCACACGACCGCGGTCTTCCTGATGCTCACCCACGCCGTCTCGAAGGCGCTCTTGCTGCTGGTCGCGGGAGTCGTCGTGCGCGTCCAGAACGGCGAGACCGATCTGCGCCGGATGGGTGGGCTCGCGCGCAAGATGAACGTGACGCAGCTGATCTTCGCGATCGGCGCGCTGGCCTTGATCGGGGCATTCCCCTTCGCGAACTACTTCCCGATCGAAGAGTTCGTCGCATTCCTCTGGGTCTCCGCGCGCCCCGAGGCGCAGTACCTCGTCTGGCTCGTTCCGGCGAGCGTCGGCATTCTCGCCTTCGCACTCGGGCGCGCGTTCTTCCTGATCTTCTGGGGCAACGTCCGTCCCGGCGGGCTCGTCGAGTCGCCGCTGTCGGACCCTGTCGGTTGGCAACAACACAGCCTGACGACCCTCGCGGTCTTCGCGGTGCTCGGCGGGCTGCTCAGCCCGGCGCAGTTCTGGCAGACCGTGAGCGGCGCCCCGGTCGAGCAGATGGACACTGTCGGGTATTTCCTCGCGCGCGTCGTCCCCGGCGCGCCGGATCCCGAGCTTCTCGGCGCGGAGCGCGGCTGGCTCGCGGCGCTCGTGGGGTTCGTCGCGCTGCTCGGCGTCCTGATCGCCGCGTGGCGTTATGCGACCCGCGGATATCGCGGGGAGCCCAAGCAGGCCTTCGTGCGCGTCGGCACGCTCTGGATGCGCGAGATGTTCTACTTCGAGCGCGCCTATCAGATCCTGCTCGTGCGTCCGCTGCGCCGGCTCTCGGAGCTCGCGCTCGCGCGCGGGATCGAGACGCAGCTGATCGACCGCGTGGTGGTCTCCGGGGGCGCGGGGCTCGTGCGCGGGGCCGTCTGGGGCGTGCTGCGGCGTGTCCAGAACGGGCGCATGCAGAGCTACACGCTGCTCGGCCTGCTGACGGTGTTGGTCGCCGTGACCTGGATGGTGATGTGAGGGGCGGCGCGCGATGTTGAACGAAATCGGAGCATTGCTCGAGGCGCATCTGTTGGCGGTCGTCGTCTTCCTGCCGGTCACGACCGCGTTCGGCCTCGGTGCGGTCTCGTGGGCGCTGCGTGCGATCGGCGGGAGCGATCTGCCGACGAGCCTATGGCGCGCCTTCGGGCTCTCCGCGGCGGTCACCACGTTTGCGGCGACGGTCTGGACCGCGGTCCGCTTCGATCCCGAAACCCTCGGCCTGCAATCGCTCACGCTCACGCCCTGGGTGCCGGCGCTGGGTGCGAACGTCGCGTTCGCGGTCGACGGGATCGGCCTCTTCTTCCTGCTCGCGACCGCCGGGATCGTGCCGCTGGCGATGGCGTCGGCGCGGGATCCGGGGGCCGACGCGAGTCCCGCGCGTGTCTTCGTCACGCTGTGTTTCGAGAGTGCGCTGCTCGGCGCGCTCACGGCGTCGAATCTGCTCGTGTTCATCGGCTTCTGGGCCGCGTGTCTCGTACCGCTGTTGTTGTGGATGGGGCGCTGGGGTGGGCTCGGTCGCGCGCGCGCGGCGTCGCGGATCTGGACGACGGAGGCGATCGGGCTTGCGGGTCTGCTCTTCGTGGCCTTCGTGCTGCACGAGGCGACCCTCGCGCAGTTCGGCGCGCCGAGCCTCGACCTCGTGACCCGGGACGGCGGAGCTGCCGCGCGGAGCCTGCTCGACGTCCGACTCGAGGAGCGCGAACAGTGGCTGCTCTTCGTGGCGTTCTCGTTCGCCCTCGCGACCCGGCTGCCGATCGTCCCGCTCCACTTCTGGCTGCCCGCCGCGCACGCGGCGGCGCCGACCGGTCTCTCGGTCGTGATCGCGACGGGCTTCGCGTGGACCGCCGCGATCGGCTGGTTGCGCTTCGCCTTGCCGCTCTTCCCGGACGCCGCCCACGCCGGGGGACCGATCCTCTCGGTCCTCGGCATCGTGGCGCTCGCCTACGCGTCGCTGATCGCGCTCGTCCAGAAGGAGCTCAAGCGCCTCGTCGCGTTCGCCTCCTGCGGTTGGGCGGGCTTCGCGCTCTTCGGGATCTCGACCCTCAACGTTCAGGGCCTGACCGGCGCCGTGGTCCAGCTGCTCACCCACGGGCTCGCGACTGCGGGGCTCTTCGTGTTGATCGGGTTCCTCGCGGTGCGCCGCGGCACGACGGAGGTCGCGGCCTTCGGCGGGCTCGCGAAGCCGATGCCGGTCTGCGCGTTCTTCTTCGCGGTGATGGTGTCGTCGTTGATGGGGCTGCCGTTGCTCGGGGGCTTCGTCGGTGATCTCTTCGTGCTGCTCGGCAGCCTCGAGACGCGGCGCGCGCTGTCGGTGTTCGCGTTGATCGCGATGATCGTCGCGGCCTCGTACCTGCTCTGGGTGCAGCGCCGCCTCTTCCTCGGTCCCGTCGACGAGCCGGCGAACCGGGGGTTGATCGACCTCGATCGCCTCGAGCGCGGCATCCTGATTGCGCTCACGATTCCGATCATCGCGATCGGCGTGTATCCGAACCCGGTGCTTCGCCGGGTCGAGCCGGCGGTGCTCGAGCTGCTCTATCAGATGGATCGGCGATCGGTGCGCACGCCAGAGGAGGTGCCCGGGGACGCAACCGAGAACCCACAGGAGCTCGTGCGCGTCGACCGGCTGCACTTCGACGTGCGCGGCGTGACGGGATCGGAGCGACGGCGATGACCCTCTCCAATCCGGTCCTGATGCCGGCGCTCGGTGCCCTCGCGATCCTCGCGTTCGATCTGCTCTGGCGGCCGGGCGACACCGGATCGCGACAGGCGGCCCTCGCCGGCGTGCGGATGGGCGTCGTCGCGGTCCTGAGCCTCTTCGCGGTCGCGGTCTCGCTCGCCTGGGGCGGGCGCGAATCGACGGGCGGCACCCTCGACGTCGACGGCTTCGGCCTCTTCGGGATCGGCTTCGTCGTCGTGGGCGGCGCGCTCGTGTTGTCGCTCTCGCTCACGCATTTCGGGATGGCGCGGAGCCGGCCCGCCGAGCCCCTCGCGCTCCTGCTCTTCTCGTGGGCCGGGGCGATGGCGGCGGTCGTGACGAACCATCTCGTGGTGTTGATGGTCGCGATCGAGCTGGCGTGGCTGCCGATGATCGCGCTCGTCGCGATCGATTCCCGACGACTCTCGTCGAGCGAGTCGAGCCTCAAGGCGTTCTTCGCCCACGTCTTCGCGAGCCTCGTCTTCGCCCATGGCCTCGCCTTCCTGTTCGGCGCGACCGGACGACTCGACCTCGCGAGCCTCTCGGGCGCCGATGCCGCGCATTCCCTGCCCTTCGTGATCGGGCTCTCTCTCCTCGTGATCGCGCTCGTCGCGCGCGCGGCGGTCGCTCCGTTTCATCCCTGGCTGCCAGACGTGCACGAGGGCGCGCCGAGCTTCGTCACGACCCACGTCGCGACCATCGCGCAGGCGACGATCTTCCTCGTGTTGTTGCGCGTGCTGCACGCCGCGCCCGGACCGCTTCTCGCCGACCCCGACTCCTTCGGCGCGCGCATCCCGACGCTGCTCACCTGTCTGGGGGTGATCGCGCTGCTCGGCGGACACGCGATGGCGCTCGTGCAGGAGGGGCTGCGGCGTCTCGTCGGATGGCTGGCGGTCGGGCAGGTCGGGTTTTTGACCCTCGCGCTCGTCGAGGCCCAGGGCGACGGTGCGCAGGCGCTGCTCTGGGCGCTGATCGCGTCGGGCGCGGCGATCGCCGGCGTGATGGCGACGCTCTCGTCCCTGAGTCATCACGAGCGCGCGTGCGAACACGTGGGCGATCTCGCGGGCATGATGCAGACGAGCCCGCTGCGCGCGGCGCTGCTCGGTGTGTTCCTGCTCTCGTTGGGAGGCGTGCCGGGGACCCTCGGGTTCGTGGCGCGCTTCCGGATCCTCGCGAGCCTCGAGCACGGCGGTCATCGCGTCGCGCTCGTCGCGGCGCTCGCCGCGACGGTGCTCGCGCTCTCGGCGGTCGGGCGCCCGCTGCTCGCGATGATGCGGCCGGACGACGGGGGTCAGTCGGGCAGTCGCGCGCTCTCGAACGAGCAGCTCGTGCTCCTCGTGTGCGGGGTGATCACCGTCTACTTCGGCACGAGCCCGATCGTCGGCGAGACGAACATGGCGGGGCAGCTCGCGATCTGGATCGAGCGGGCGGTCGGCGCGTTGCGGTAGGCTTCCGGGGTGGCCGCCGCGCGCCCGCGGGCCGCATCCGGAAGGAGCACGTCATGCTCGGACTCCTCGCCCTGATCGTCGTCGCCGCGACGTTCTACAACTGGTTCCAGCTGATCGAACGCGTGGCGGTTCCGCGCAACCGCACGGGCTGGTTCGCCGCCTTCCTCGCCGGCGCTTCGATCGGCGTGATCGCGATCGCGCAGGGCGGGTTCTTCTCGACGCTCTTCGCGTTGCCCGCCGTCTTCGCGGGCTTCGTGTTCCCGGCGCTGAGGCTCCAGAGTGCGCAGCAGCCGAACAGGCCGGCGGTCGCCGTCGGTGATCCGATGCTCTCCTTCACGGCGCCCGACGAGAACGGCAACGACTTCGAGCTCGCGAGTCTGACTGGCAAGCCCTACCTGCTCAAGTTCTTCCGCGGCCACTGGTGACCCTACTGTGTCGCCGAGTTGCGGCGATGGGAAGAACTGCGGCCGACCCTCGACGAGAAGGGGGTGACGCTGGTGGCGATCTCGACGGACACGCCGGAGCAGATTCGCGCGGGACGTGACAAGCACGGCATGAAGGGGATGCTGCTTGCGGACCCGGACCTGTCCGCGACGGACGTGCTCAACCTGCGCAATCCCTTCAACATCAGCCCGCGCGGGCTCGGCGGCCTGCCGATTCCGACGACCTTCCTCGTCGACGCCGACGGCAAGGTCGCGTGGATCGATCAGACCGACGACTACATGCTGCGCAGCGCGCCCGGTCGCGTGCTCGAGGCGATCAACGAGGCGCTGGGGTAGGCGCGCGGCATGGGCGTTCGCGGGCCGCCCTTCAGTGGGCGCCCGCCGGCGATCCCCGAAGCATGCCTTCGACGCTGAGATCTTCATCGACGGCGGGCCAGTGGATTCCGATCCCCCCGCCGAGGAGTTCGAAGTTCGCCCGATCCTCGGCAGACGCTTCGAGAAGCCGCGGGTACCAGGCGAGCGGCGTGGCGAGACGTCGACCGTCGTTCAGCGTCACGATCAGCTCGTCTTCCGAGACGTCCACGGACACCGCTCTCGGCGTTCTGTCAGGCTCTGAAGAAGTCATTCCAGGCTTCCCTGAACTCGTCTCGTCGGTCACCGACGATGACATGCATGCGTCGTAGCTCCCGGCTGCTCAAGCCGTCGTATGAGGATAGCGCGAGGGGCTCGAGCCAGAATTTTGCGGTCGCCTCTGCACGCTGGACGTGCACGTGCGGCGGCTCGAGTCCTTCATTGCTGTAGAAGAAGAACCGATAGGGACCTACCCGCGCGATCGTCGGCATCTCGGCGAGCATCCGGAACTCGCGGATCAGCCGAGCATCAATACGCCGGGATTCGGCCTACCACTTCGGTTCGCTCCCGATCAGGCGCCTTCGACTACCGTCGCGTCGGGTGATCTGCAGATCGTCGAGCAGCGCCATGAGCGGCATCGCCGTTCGGCGGCTCGCGCCGATCATCGTCTTGAGTGCCTGGGTGTCGAGCTCGTCGCTCGACTCGAAGTGGGCGACGACCTGCTGGATCAGCGCTTCGACGCCCGCGCGATCGAAGAAGAGGTCGTCCGGCGCGGCGACGAGGGCGCCCGCGCGTTCGAGGTAGTGGGCGACCTCGCGCAGCTTCGACTCGTTCTCGCCGAGCTCCTCCGCGATCGTCCGCATCGCCGGCGCTTCGAAGCCCGCTTCGGCGAAGCGCACCCGCAGCTTGTCGGCGAGCGCCTCCTGGTCCGCCGTGAGGCTCGACGCGAAGCCGATCCGGGACACGACGTCGCTTCGGATCTCCACGTCGCCGCGTTCGGCGAGCCGGGTGAGCAGGGCAGCACCGGACTCCGTCGGGACGTTCTCGGGAAGCTGGCCGACGAGCGCGGCGCGGGGCATGCCGGGCTGGAGCGGCTCGCGCGCGTGGAACGCTTCGAGGGTCTCGCGGAGGGACGTCATCAACCGCTCGGCGGGCTCGGCACCGAGGCACAACCCGCCGTCGAGCCGCACGATCTCGCCGGCGTCGACGATCCGCGCCAATCCGGCGTCGAGCTCGGCGGGAGCGAGTCCGGTCTCGAGGGCGATCTGCGCCTCGCGCATGCCCTCGAGGCCCGCGCGCGCGATCCGGATCGCGAGTCCTTCGTCCGCGTCGCCCGCGGCGAGTCGGGTGAGCTCGGCCAGGAGCGCGGGATCGCGGCGGCGACGATGGGGCGGGACGATGTCGAGGACGAGGCCGCCACCGAGAGTCGAGCCGACCCCCGCGTCCCGCGCGAAGCCGCGCATCACGAAGCGGTCGCCGGGAAGGAGCGGGAGGCCGTCGCCTTCGACGTGCACTCGGCCGAAGCCGGCGTCACCGGGGGCGAGGGGCTGGTCGCCGATCAACGCGACCCGTGCGCGGCGCTCGGCGGTTCCGGTCAGGAGCTCGACGGACGCGGCGTCCTCGAGGCTGGCCTTGCTCGCCATCCAACGCAGCTTCGCGTCGAACATCGTGGTCGCCGCGACCGCGCCTTGTTCGGTCAAGAGGTCACCGCGACCGATCTCCTCGGTCGACACGCCCTGCAGGTTGACGGCGATGCGCGCACCGGACTCCGTCGACTCGACGCTCTCGCCATGGCGCTCGAGGCCGCGGATCTTGGCCTTCCGCTCCCCGGGCTCGAGGGCGATGGTGTCGCCCACCTTGCGCGGGCGGCCGGACCAGGTGCCGGTCACGACCGCGCCGAAGCCGTGCTTCGTGAAGGTGCGGTCGATGAAGAGGCGGGAGGGGCGGCCGTCGTCCGCGCGATCGGGTGCTTCCCGAATCAGACGTTCGAGGGTCGCGCGGACCTCGTCGATGCCTTCGTTGGTCTCGGCGCTCGCCGCGAGAATGGGCGCGTCGGTCAGGGGGCCCCCGGCAAGGGCGTCGCGCACGTCTTCCCGGGCGAGCTCGAGCATCTCTTCGTCCACGAGGTCGCGCTTCGTCAGCACGACGAAGCCGCGGTCGATGCCGAGCAGCTCGCAGATCGCGAGGTGCTCGCGGGTCTGGGGCATCACTCCTTCGTCCGCTGCCACGACGAGCATCACGAGGTCGAGGCCCGAGGCGCCGGCGACCATCGTCCGCACGAACTTCTCGTGCCCGGGCACGTCGACGATCGCGACCTTGAGGTCGTCCGCGAGCGAGAGCGGTGCGAAGCCGAGCTCGATCGTGATGCCGCGCGCCTTCTCCTCGGGCAGGCGATCGAGGTCGCGACCGGTCAGCGCGCGGACGAGGGCGGTCTTGCCGTGGTCGATGTGGCCGGCGGTGCCGAGGACGAGGCTCTGGGCCGCCGCGCCGCCTTGCTCGGGTTCCGCCACGTGCGTGCTCAGCGGGGACCGATCCGATCCGTGCCGACGTAGGGAACGAGGGCCGAGGGGATCGTGATCGTGCCGTCTGCCTGCTGATGGTTCTCGAGCAGCGCGACGATCGCGCGCGCGTTCGAGATCGCCGTCCCGTTCAGGGTGTGGACGAGCTCGTTCTTCTTCTTCTCACCCGCGCGCTTGAAGCGGATCTTCAGGCGACGGCTCTGGAAGTCGGTGCAGTTCGAGGTGCTCGTGATCTCGCCGTACTCGCCGCCTTCGCCACGGCCGGGCATCCACGCCTCGAGATCGAACTTGCGATAGGCGGGGGCACCGAGGTCGGCGCTCGCGATGTCGATCACGCGGTACGGGATCTCGAGGGCGTCGAAGATCTGGCGCTCGATCCGGAGCAAGTCCTGGTGTTGCGCCTCCGAGTCCTCGGGGCGGCAGAAGACGAACATCTCCACCTTCGTGAACTGATGCACGCGGTAGAGGCCCTTCGACTCGCGACCATGGGAGCCGGCTTCCGTGCGGAAGCAATGGGAGAGGCCGGCGAGCTTGAGGGGCAGCTCGTCCTCGGACAGGATCGTGTCGGCGTACATGCCGCCGAGCGTGATCTCGGACGTACCGATCAGGCAGAGGTCGTGGTCCGCGACGGAGTAGATCTGGGTCTCCTCGCCGCGGGGGCTGAAGCCGAGCCCCTCGATCACGTCCGGGCGGGCGAGGTCCGGCGTGACGACCGGCATGAATCCCTCCGGCATCACCTGGTCGAGGGCGAAGCGCTGGAGCCCCACCTCGAGCATCGCGGCTTCCCGCTTCAGGTAGTAGAACTTCTGGCCCGAGACCTTCGCCGCGCGCTCGAAGTCGACCAGGTCGAGATCGCTCGCCAGGGCGAGGTGGTCCTTCGCGTCGAAGTCGAAGCTCCGCGGATCGCCGACGTTCTCGAGGGTCTTGAAGTCTTCTTCGCCGCCGCGGGGTGACTCGGGGTGAAGGAAGTTCGGCAGCGTCCGCAGCGCCGCTTCGAGCTCCACTTCCGCCGCGCGAACGGCGTCTTCCTTGACGGACACCTCTTCCTTGAGGCGGCGACCCTCGGCGGTATGCGCCTCGCGGGCTGCGTCGTCGAGCTTCTGCTTGCCCGCCTTCTGGTGCTCGTTGCGCTGTCGGTTCGCTTCGTTCAGCTCACTGCGCAGGACGTTCGTCCGCTCCTGGAGCGCGATGGCGCCGTCGACGTCCGCGCGGATGCGACGAGCTTCGCAGCTCTCGACGATCTCGTCGCGGCGTTCCTGGAGAGTCCGGGGGTCCAGCATGGGGCCGTAGGGAAGCACACGCCCCGATTCGCCGCCAAAATCGCGGGGTTCCGGCGTGCAGTGCTGGGCGTGGCAGGGTCCTGCGCCTACAGTCGACGCGGACGGATGGGCGCTCGCATGGCCCGGGGGACGATCGCGATGAAGGCTTGGATGACGAAGGGATGGCTCGTGCTCTTGCTCGCGGGCTACGTATCGCTCGCGGGTTGCGGTGCGGACGAATCGGCGAAGCCGACGACGCAGGCGCCTCCGGTCGCTGCGGGCGACGCAGATGAGGAGAACGGCGCGGCGGCCCTCGCCCGACGCGCGCGAACGACCCTCGGCGTCTTGCCCGACGAGGTGCCGAACGCGGCGAATCCCGCCAACGCTGCGAAGATCGACCTCGGCCGCATGCTCTACTACGACGCGCGCCTGTCGAAGAATCACGACATCGCGTGCAACTCGTGCCACATGCTCGACGCCTACGGTGTCGACAACCAGCCGAACTCCCCGGGCCACCGCGGCCAGCGCGGGGACCGGAACTCGCCGACCGTGCTGAACGCTGCGCTGCATACGGCGCAGTTCTGGGACGGACGCGCGCCCGACGTCGAGGCCCAGGCGAAGGGGCCGGTGCTCAACCCGATCGAGATGGCGATGCCGAGCGAGGCGGCGGTCCTGGCCGTGCTCGAATCGATTCCGGGCTACGTCGACGCGTTCGCCGCGGCCTTCCCGGGCGAGGCGACGCCGCTCACCTACGACAACATGGCGCGCGCGATCGGGGTATTCGAGCGTCGGCTGACGACGCCGGGCCGACTCGACGATTTCCTGGGAGGCGAGACGTCCGCGTTGACCGAACAGGAGCAGCGCGGCCTCGAGACCTTCCTGAGCGTCGGCTGCAACTCCTGCCACAACGGAGCGGCGATCGGCGGCGGGCTCTACCGCAAGCTCGGCTTCGTGATCCCCTACGAGACCGAGGATCCGGGTCGCGAGAACGTGACCGGGAGCGAAGTCGATCGGCACGTGTTCAAGGTCCCGTCCCTGCGCAACATCGTGAAGACCGGACCCTACCTGCACGACGGCTCGATCCGGGATCTCTACGAGATGGTCCGGATCATGGGCAAGCACCAGATCGGCATCGACTTGTCCGACACGCAGGTCGCCGACATCGTCGCGTTCCTCGGAGCGCTCACGGGCCGCGTCGATGCGCAGTACACCGCGAAGCCGTCGTTGCCGGAGAGCGGGCCCGACACGCCTGCGCCCGACCCGAGTTAGTCGGCGCCGCTCGTGAACCCGCGCGTTCGCGCCATCGGACTGGGCCTCGGTGTGATCGCCGTGTCCCAGCTGATGGGCGTGCTCGCGAAGTGGATCATGCCGGGGGACGATCCGGGCGGGATCTTCGTGACGATCGGCATCGGGATCGCGGGATCCTTCGTGGGCGGTTTCCTGGCCTCGCTGGTCGGGCTCGGAACGGCGGGCGGGTTCAGCCTGGGCTCGATCGCGGTCGCGACGGTCGGCGCGCTGGTCCTGCTCTTCGCCTACCGGAAGTTCAAGGCGGCCTGACGAGCGCGGGCGGGCGCGCTTCGGGGGCTCGCCCGCGAGCTGGCTCAGGTTTTCGCGGGGACGGCCGATTCAGGGCTTGACGAACGATCGTTCGTTCAGCCAGAATCTGGAGCGCCCCTCGTGCGTCCTTGGCTCGATCCAGAGGTATCAGCCACGAGGTGCGATCTGCGCCCAGCATCGACCGGTGACCGTCTCCGTTATGCCGGAGTCCGGCGGCCGGGAATCGTGAGGACCCCTCGATGGCCGCCAGCCCTGAAGCACCGCTGACCTTTCCCCGTCCGATTCCGGAGGATTTCCGGATCACCCACCCCGAGGACTACGCCGCCCACGGCTATCCGCACAAGATCTGGGAGCGGCTCCGGCGGGAGGATCCCGTGTCCTGGCAGGTCCAGCCGGGCAACGCGATCGACTACTGGGCGATCACCAAGCACGCCGACATCATGGAGATCGGCAAGCAGCCCGACGTCTTCATCTCGGGCCCGCGCCTCGTGATCCAGCACCTCGAAGAAGAGGTGCGGGAGCTGCCGCCGACGCTGATCCAGATGGACAACCCGATGCATCGCGATTTCCGCGGCATGGTGTCCAAGCAGTTCACGCCGCGCGCGCTGAAGAAGATCACCGGCCCGATCGAGAAGATCGGCAAGGACCTCGTCGACAAGCTCTACGCCCGGGGCGACGAAGGCGAGTGTGACTTCGTCGACGAGATCTCCGCGCCGCTCCCGATCGCGGTCATCGGCTGGCTGCTCGGCGTGCCGGAAGAAGACTGGCCGATGCTCTTCGACTGGACGAACCGCACCCTCGGCGCGGGCGACCCCGAATACCAGGTCGACGGCAAGGACGCGCGCGAGACCTCGCAGCAGGCGCAGATCGAGCTCTTCCAGTACTTCACCGGCCTGATGCAGGATCGCCGCAAGAACCCGCAGGACGATCTGATCACCACCTTCGTGCAGGCCGAGTACGAGGGCCGCAAGCTGAACGACATGGAAGTGCTGTCCTGGTGCTTCATCATCGTGATCGCCGGCAACGAGACGACCCGCAACGGCACGACCGGCGGCATGCTCGCCCTGATCCAGCACCAGCACGAGATGCGCCGGCTGCAGGAAGACATGGGCCTGCTCAAGGACGCCGTCGAGGAGATCGTTCGCTGGACCTCGCCGATCATCCACTTCGGCCGCACGGCGACCCGGGACTATCAGCTCCGGGACAACACGATCAAGGAAGGCGAGTCCGTCGCCCTCTACTACCCCTCCGCGAACCGCGACGAAGAGGTGTTCGAGGATCCGTGGACGTTCCGGATCGACCGCAAGCCGAACCGCCACATCGGGTTCGGGATCGGTGAGCATTTCTGCCTCGGGGCCCACCTGGCGCGCTGGGAGATGGAGGTCGCCTACCGGCACCTCATCCCGCGCATCGCCGAGATCGAGCTGATGGGCCCCGTCGACCGGCTCCACTCGAGTCTGGTCGGCGGCGTGAAGCGCCTTCCGATCCGCTACAAGCTGCATCCCACGCAGTAGCGGGCGGGGCGCCTCGCTCCCGAAAATCGCGATTGCGGCCTAAGCTCCCCCTCTCTCGATGGAGGATGCCGAGCCGCGATGCCGATCGATCGACGTGAGTTCCTGAGGAAGGGCGCCGTGGGCGCCGCGGGGGTGGCCGTCGCCGCCGCCGCATCGGGCTGTGCGACCTGGCCCGGCGCCGGAGAGGGCGCGAAGGGTGGCTTCCTGCACGGTGTCGCGAGTGGCGACCCGTGGGCGGACCGCGTGATTCTGTGGACGCGCGTCACGCCCGCGAGCGGGACGAACGGCGCGCCGATCGACGTGCGCTGGTGGATCGCGCGCAAGGCGTCTGGTGCCGACCCGGTCGGCGGCGGCGTGGTGAGCGCCGGTGCGGACCGGGACTACACGGTCAAGATCGATGCGACCGGGCTCGAGCCCGGGACCGACTACTACTACGGGTTCGAGGCAAACGGACACGCTTCGCCGACGGGCCGCACGCGCACCCTGCCCGGCGCCGGCGTCGAGCACGTCCGCCTCGCCTTCGCCTCCTGCGCGAACTATCCCCAGGGCTTCTTCAACGGCTATGGGAACCTGGCGACGAGACTGGACGTCGACGCGGTGCTCCACCTCGGCGACTACCTCTACGAGTACGGCAACGGCGAGTACGGCGACGGCGCCCCGCTCGGCCGGATCCCGGCGCCGATCCACGAGATCCTGACGCTCGAGGACTATCGGCGCCGACACGCGACCTACAAATCCGATCGCGACCTGCAGGCGGCCCACGCGAACCATGCGTGGATCACCGTCTGGGACGATCACGAGAGCGCGAACAACAGCTACCGGACCGGCGCCGAGAACCACGACCCGGAGACCGAGGGCGACTGGGAGACGCGGCGGCTCGCGGCGATTCGTGCCTACTCGGAGTGGATGCCGATCCGCGACCTGCCGACGGGGCTCTTCCGAACGTTTCGTTTCGGGGATCTCGTCGACCTCGTGATGCTCGACACGCGCCTGCACGGCCGCGACGAGCCGCCGGCGCGCGACGAGGAAGCGGCGAACGATCCGGACCGGACGATGCTAGGCGAAGATCAGACCGGATGGCTCCTGGATGCCCTTGCCGAATCGAAGCGTGACACGATCCCGTGGCGCGTGGTCGGACAGCAGGTCGTCGTGTCCCCGATGCCGTTCGGGAAGTTCGGGTTCAACCCGGACGCCTGGGACGGTTACCGGGCGAACCGTCGGCGCATCCTCGACTTCGTCCGCGACGAGGGCATCGACGACCTCGTGTTCCTGACGGGCGACGTGCACAGTAGTTGGGTCCTCGAAGTACCGGACGATCAGACCCGGGAGCGACGCGCCATCGAACTCGTGTGCCCCGCGATCAGCTCGCCGCCCCTGGGAGCGTCGCTGACGAGTCTCGGCGAGGACGTGGGCGACGCCGTCCCGGAGCACATCGTCTACGCGAACCTCTACCAGCAGGGCTACGCGATCATCGACCTGACCCGGGAGCGTGTGCGCGCCGAGTTCGTGTACACGCAGCCGGTGTCGCGACGATCCGCGAGCTCGATCGGGGGCCCGGTCTTCGAAGCCGCGGCGGGCTCGTACGAGATCGAGCGGATCGACGGCAGCGGGCCGACCGCGCCGTCGCGCTGGCGCGCGCCCGAGAGGGAAGGCCTCTCCGGATGAACCGACGCCGTGTCGGCGTCGGGGTCGCGTTCGTCGGTGCGGCCTTCGCGTGGCTCCTCGGATCGGCGCCGATGTCCGCGGCGCAGACCACGCCGCGTGACACGGTCGGCGTGATCGATCGCGAGGTGGAGCTCGCCTATCGGCATCCCGTCGGGCGAGCGGACGAACGGATCGGGCCCTCCGCCGCAGTCGTGCCCGCGATCAGGACGGAGCCCAACACCAGCGCCCCCGCCGAGAGCTGGAAGATGATCGGGTAGCCCGCTTCGGCCGCGAGCCAACCGAGGGCGAGCCCGCCGACGCCCATGCCTCCGTTGAGACCGGCCTGGATGATCGACATGCGACGGCCGCGCTCGTTGGCCGGGCAGTCCGCGAGCAGGATGCCGGAGTAGGCCGGATAGAAAAGGCCGTGGGACAGGCCCATCGCGAAGCCGACCACGCCGAGGCCGAGTCGGTCGAGCCACACGAAGGAGAGCATCACCATCGCGTACCAGGCGAGGCTCGTGATGCTCACCCGGCGCAGCCCGATCCGGTCGATGAAGGGGCCGAGGAGGAGGCGGCAGGCCGCGGCGGCGACCGAGTTTGCGATGAAGAAGTTGCGGAGGTCCGTGAAGCCGAGCTCGAGGGCCCAGGGCTGGTGGAAGTTCATCGCGCAGCCGAAGGCCATCCCGAGGAGCGCGACGATCGCGATGCCCCACGCCATGTCGCGACGCAGGATCATTTCGAAGAGCGCCACGGAGGCCTCTTCCGTCACGGCCAGCGGCTCTTCGTGCACGACGAGCGCGGCCAGCGCACACCAGGTCGCGGCGCCGGCCGCCAGTAAGAAGGCCGAGTCCCAACCCGACGCTGCGACGATCGTCTCGACCGCCGCCGGCGCGAACGCGCCCATCACGACATAGGAGAGGCCGAAGAGGCCAACCGCCTGACCGATCCGATCCGGCGGCGCCGCGTCGACACATAGCGCCGCGCCGCCCGCGAACGCGTAGGCGAACGCGATCGACTGCAGGATTCGGAGCGCATAAAGCGTCGGCCCGATCTCCTCGACGTTCACATAACACACCGAGGTCACCGCCATCAGCGCCGCGCCCGCGGCGAGGAAGCCCTTTCGCCCGTAGCGGTCGACCATCGAGCCTGCGGGCATGAGGAAGAGCACGATCCCGACGGCGGAGACCGCCACGACACGACCGATCGCGTCCGGCCCCGCGGACAGCTCCGTGGCCATCCACTTGGGCAGCATCATGAACGAAGAGTGAGCGAAGCCGAAGCCTGCCTGCGCGAGCAGGAGGGATACGAATCGGCGATTCCAGAGCGTTCGTTCGGGCATGGTGCGGTCTCGTTCGTGGCCTCTTCGTTGCCGCCGGCGGGGTCTTGCGAAGGGAGACGCCGCGTCGAAACGACGAAGCCCCCCTCCGCAGGGCCTTTTCGGCGGGGCGGAGGAGGGCTTCGGGTCGATTCGGCGCGAGTTTCGCGCTTGCTAGTCCGAGGGCCTCCGCTCGCCCCACCACGTGAACTTCGGCTTGTTGGCCGCCGTGGCCTGCACGAACGCCGCAACACGGCCGCCGTCGACGGTCGGTGCGAACGAAGCGCAGGAGTGGGAGAGGCTGTGCTCGGACATCGAGCCCGATGGGTACGCGAGGCGGTGTCGTGCGTCAATGCCGGACGCGGGATTCGCGCGCGAGCGGCGCCTCAGACGTCGACGCGGTCGAGCACCGCGCTGCCGAGGGTGACCAGCGTGTCGTCGCGTCCTTCGTCGTGGAGCTCGACGCGGACCGTGAGGCCGGAGCCGAACCGACCGATCTCGCGGGCCGTTGCCCGGACCGGACCCACGCGCGCGAGCTCGAGGTAGTGGATCTCGAGCCCGGCCACGCGGCAAGGCGCACCGAGCGCGCTCGATCCGAAGCGCTGCGCCGCCGCGTCGATCAGCATCGAGACGACGCCCCCCTGCATCGCGCCGAGGGTGTTCCCCAGGTACGGCACCAGCTGCAGGTGACACACGCTCGCGTCGTCCGGGTCGACCTGCAGACCGATCGTCTCGAGGAGCGGCTTCGTGAAGCCGGAGCTCGCGTTGGCGAAGGTCGTGACCGGCGCGGGCTCCTCCGCCCACATCGCGCGGGACTGCCGCTTCGTCTGCTTCGGCAGGATCGCGAAGGACAGGGTGCCGAGGCCGCAGGATCGCCCGGTCTCGACGTGGTCGATGGCCACCTCGAGGACGAGGGTCGTGCGGCCGTGCCGCAGCAGGCGCGGCCGGAGGCGCAGCGTCCCGTCGCCGGGCAGCTTCGCCAGCTGGAGGGTCATGCTCGAGGTCGCCATCCAACCGGGCACGACGCGGCGGAGCGCGACCTCGCCGCAGACGATGTCGGCGACGGTTCCGACGACGCCGGCGCGCAGGCCGCCGCTCTCGTCGAGGAGCTCGGGGACGATCGGGAGGGTGAGCGTCGAGCCCTGGTCGTCGCGCTCGATCCGGGGATCGAGATCGCGCGTGATGTGCTCGTCGGGCGGGAACTCGGGCTGCTCGGACTGCGCGGACTGCTCGGACTGCTCGGGCATAGCTCCCGAGCCTATCGCCCGCAGATCGACTTCGCCGGAGGCCTAGCGCTCGGCGCGGCGCGCCTTGCGGTCCATCTTCCGCTCGGCCCGGTCGCCCTTGCGATCGAGCTTGCGGTTCTGGCGCTCTCCCTGCCGGTCGAGCTTGCGGTCGATGCGATCGCCCTTGCGCTCGAGCTTCTTCGCGCGGCGCTCGGCGCGCTCCTCGACGCGATCGGCCTTGCCCGGGTGGCCCTTCTCGCGCAGGCGCTCCGCGCGTCGCTCGCCCTTCCGCTCCACGTGTTCGGCCTTCCGGTCGAGCCGGCGCTCGATCCGGTCCCCCTTGCGGTCGAGCTTCCGCTCCCGTCGATCGCCCTTGCGGTCGAGGCGCTCCTCGATCCGGTCGCCCTTCTCGCGCAGCCGGTCGGCCCGATCGTCGTCCTCGGCGAACGCGCTGCCGGCGGGCAGGCCCACGAGGGCGAGCCCCGCGATCGGCAGCAGGGAACGAAGGAACTGGACTCGTCGGATGGATCGCATCGGATTCTCCTCGGGGCGTCGCCCCGTTCGTTTCACGCACGTGAAGCCGCATCGGCTTCGGTGGATGGAACCGGTCGTCTCCCGGGCGGTTGCGTTCCGCTTCGGCAGAACGACCGACTTGCTTTCCGACTGCCGGTCCTGGAACGCGTCGTACGCGTCAGGGCCCTGCGGCGCCCACTAGGCGTCGAGCAACTCCTCGAGCTCCGTCACGAGGTCGGTCAGCTCGCGGGCGAGCTTCGGCGGTAGGTCCGGGCGGCAGACCGCTTCGAGGGATCGAAAATACCAGAGCTGCTCGTCGGCGCCGGCGTTGAAGCGCTCGAGGGTCGCCGCGCCCTCGAGGCGCAGGTCGCTCACGAGGTCGCCCAGGTTCTGGCGCTTGTCGCAGGCGGCGACGAGTCGACTCGCCGGACCCGCGCCGCGCAGTTGCTCGAGGTAGCGCTCCTTGCGCGGCCGCCACGCGCCCTTGCGCTCGCCGGCTTCGTCGGGCGTCGTGTCGGTGCAGTCGAGGACGATGTGGAGCACCGCCGGCCCGAACTCCGACGCGAGGATCGCTTCGCGGTCGGCGCGTTCGGCAGGGGTCTCGGCGTCTTCGAGACCATCGTGGAGGAGGGCCGCGATCGCCTCGTCGGCGCCGCCGCCGGCGTCGAGGACGAGCCCCTGGACCTGCACGAGGTGGCTCACGTAGGAGGTCGGGCGGCCCTTGCGGGTCTGTGCCCCGTGCCAGTCCCAGGCGAGGTCCATCGCGCGGACCAGGCGCGCCCGGTCCCGGGCCACCTCGGCGGCGGGGACCGGCGAACCGGCGTCGTCAGGGCTCACCTCGAGATCCTCCAAATACCTGAAATAGTTAACTAAATACGGATTCGAGCGGCGTGGAGGGAGATCCCGTCGCCCCTCGACAATGCGCCACGGGCACTGATCGTCACGGCACGCCGGCGGATTTTCCGACTTTTTTCGTTCGATCCGTGCCCGATCCACCCCCAGTTTCCCGCCTTCTATCTCGAGAGCAAGCCGAACCGACCGGCCCCGGACCCGACGAGATCCGGACCCGCCTGCGAGATCGGAGAAACGACATGACGCGCACCGCCCGACGAGAACACCGCCTTCATCACGCCCGCAGCTGGACCCTGGCCTTGGCCGCGATCGCCGGCTGGCTCCTGCTCGTCTCCAACGTCGCCGAGGCCCAGCAGATCCAGGTGCCCGAGATCGTCCTCGCCCAGGTCCTCGGACCGCACGCGGCGCGCGACGCCCGTCCCACGCCGGCGCCCCCGGTCGCCGACCCCGCCGTCGCGCTCGTCGCGGTGGCGATGCGCGATCGCTTCGAGGATCAGCTCGTCGCCGGCGTCGCCCGGCCGAGCGTCGAGCTCGAGGTGCACTTCGACTTCGACTCCGTCGACATCCACGACGAGAGCGGACCGCAGATCGAGGCCGCCGCGGCGGTCCTCGTCGACCACTTCCCGGAGACCCGCTTCCGGGTCGCCGGCTACACCGACGCCGCTGGCAGCGACACCTACAACCAGGACCTCTCCGAGCGCCGCGCCGCGGCGGTCACCCAGCGGCTCGTCGACGAGTTCGGCGTGCCCGCGGATCGCCTCGAGAGCGTGGGCTTCGGCGAGGACGCCTCGGCGGAGGCGTCCGATGCCCAGCGTCGGCGGGTGGAGCTGCAGATCCTGCGCGGCGCGGACCGCACGCTCCTGACCGCGCGCGATTAGACCTTCTCGAGAGAGCGGTGGGGCTCGGTCGGGAGCGCGACTCGGATCTGCGCGCCCTGCACCACCTCACCGCCGGTCCGCACGATCGCCATCATGCCGCCGCGCCGGATCACCGACGCGTCCTCGGCGACCGTCTTCAGTCGCTTCATGAGACCGGCGCCGACACCGTTCAGCTGACCGCAGGGATTGCGCAGGCCGGTCAGCTCGATCACGGCCTCGTCGCCGAGCGCGAGGATCGTGCCTTCCGGCAGCGCGTGGAGGTCGAGTCCCTCGGTGAGGACGTTCTCGCCGAGCCGCCCGGGCGTGACGTCGTAGCCCTCGCTCGCGAGCTCCGCGAGGAGCTCCGCCGAGACGAGGTGGACCTGCCGGAGATTGGGTTGGGTCGGGTCCTTCGCCACGCGAGAGCGATGCTTCACCGTCTCGCCGGCGTGGGCATCGCCCTCGACGCCGATCCCGGCGACGAGCCGCACGCGGTCCCGCGGCGTCTTCGAGAAGGTGTGCGTGGCGCTCACGGCCAGACTGGCGACGCGGCCGGTCATCGGGGCTCCTCCACACGGGCGCGCGCAGTATGCCACACGTCCGGGCCGCAGCGTCGGACCGAGCGCCCCACGCTCGATTCGGCTCGTCTACCTTCTCGGCATGACGGACACCCCCTCGGACTCCCAGGGCGGCGCCGCGCGCCGCGAAGACCTCGACCCCGAATGGCAGCGCGCCTTCGCCTGGGTCGAGAAGGAACTCGGCGGCGAGATCGTCGCCTTCGAACGACAGCCGCGTTGGCGGCCGGCGTTCTTCGTCGACCTCGTACGCGACGGGGAGACGCTGCCGCTCTACCTGCGCGGAGAGCGCGGTGAACTCGACCACGGCGCCAACCCCTTCGAGTTCGAAGCGCACGTCTTCGAGATGATGGAAGACGAGGGGCTCCCGGTTCCGCACATCCACGGGATCATTCCCGACCCGAAGATGATCGTGATGGACAAGGTCCCGGGACGCATCGACCTCTCGACCGCCGACGACGAAGAAGAACGCGTCTCCGTTCTGAACCACTACATGGAGCTGCTCGGTCAGCTCCACGCGATCGACCCGAAGCGCTTCGAAGCGCTCGGCGTGAAGAAGCCCGAGGACGCAAAGGCGGCGGGCTTCGCAGACCTCGCGACCTGGGAGTCGCACTACCGCGCGGCCAAGAATCGTCCGGAGCCGATCATCGAGTTCGTCTACGGCTGGCTGCGGCGCAACGTCCCGACGGATCGCTACGAGATCTCGTGCCTGCAGGTCGACTCGGCGCAGTTCCTCTTCGACCAGGGCCGCGTCACCTCCTTCATCGATCTCGAGCTCGCCACCCTGGGCGATCCCGCGGCGGACCTCGCCGGGATGCGCGGCCGCGATCTCGCTGAGCCCCTCGGTCCGCTCGCTCCGGCCTTCGAGCACTACTTCGAGAAGACCGGCGCGCGGATCCCGAAGGAGGTGATCGACTATCACACGGTGCGCTTCAACCTGGCGACGCCCACGACCTGCGCGCCCTTCGTGATCGAGCCGCCGGCCGCGGCGGACTACATCCAGTACCTCGCGTGGTACTGGGTCTGGTCGCGAGCCTGCGTCGAGGTCATGGCGGACGCGATGGGGATCGCGTTGCCGACGCCCGCGATTCCAGAGCCGGCTGCGAGCGTATTCTCGCCGGCGCACGGCTGGCTCGTCGACAAGCTCGCCGACGTGCGGGGCGCGACCGACGATTTCGTGAAGTACGAGATCGACACGACCTGGCGGACGGCGGTCTACCTGCAGCGCGTGGAGTCGATCTGGCCGGCGCTCGAGGCCGAGGAGAACGCGGAGATCGACGCGCTGCTCGGTCGCGTGACCGCGCCCGAGAATCGGGAGGCCGACTTCGAGGCGTTCGTGCTCGAGAAGGGCGCGGCGAACGAAGAGGCGCTCCTGCAGTTCTTCCAGAAGCGCTGTCTGCGACACGAAGCGCTCTTCGAGCCGGTGGCGCGGGAGCTCCAGGGCAAGAAGACGCAGCTTCTGTAGCTCCGGTAGAAAGGGCCGACGACGTGATCGATCACATGAGCACCTACGCGAGAGACTTCGGGAAGAGCAAGGCGTTCTATGACGCCGTGCTGGAGCCCCTCGGCGCGTCGCTCCAGATGGAGATGGTCGCGAGCTGGGACGAGGAGTTCCCCGAGCGCCGGATGGCGGCCTGGGGTCCCGGGCGACCGATGTTCTGGCTCGTGGAGACGAAGGTGGAGTACACCCCGCGCCACTTCGCGTTCACCGCGGAGAACCGCGCGATCGTCGACGCCTTCCACGCCGCGGGGATCGGGACCGGCGCGGAAGACTTCGGCGCACCCGGACCGCGCCCGATCTACCACCCGGATTACTACGGCGGATTCCTGCTCGATCCCGACGGGAACAACGTCGAAGCGGTCTGCCACGCGCCGCCGGCCTGATGCGGTCGTGAAGGTCGAGGAACACAACCGCCGGGCATGGGATCGCGCGGTGGCAGAGCGGGACAAGTGGACGTTGCCCGTGTCGACGGAGGAGGTGACCCGCGCGCGTGACGGCGATCTGTCCGTTTTCGCCACGCCGACGCGCGTCGTTCCCCCGGAATGGTACGGCGGCGGCGTCGCGGGCGAGGACGTGCTCTGTCTCGCGTCGGGCGGCGGTCAGCAGGCGCCGCTATTTGCGGCGGCCGGCGCGCGGGTGACGAGTCTCGACAATTCGCCTGCGCAGCTCGCCCGCGACCGTGAAGTTGCGGAACGCGAACACCTCGAGCTGCGAACCGAGCTCGGCGTGATGGCGGATCTCTCGCGTTTCGACGATGCGAGCTTCGATCTGGTCTTTCATCCGGTATCGAACGTGTTCGCCCCCGAGATCCGGCCGGTCTGGCGGGAGTGCTTCCGGGTGCTGCGATCCGGTGGGACGCTGATCGCCGGCTTCGTGAACCCGTGGTGGTACGTCTTCGACGATGAATCGATGTCGCGGGGCGAGTTCGTCGTTCGGCACAGCCTTCCGTACTCGTGCGTCGACTCACTCACGCCGCAGGAGCTGAAGGCTCGCGTCGAGGCCGAGCGTCCCCTCGAATACGCCCACAGCCTCGAGGATCAGATCGGAGGTCAGCTCGACGCCGGCTTCCTGCTCGCGGGCTATCTCGACGACGTCTTTCCAGGAGAGGCGCTCGAGAAGATCGCGCCCCAGTTCTCGGCGACGCGCGCCATCAAACCCTGACTCGGATGATTGGCAACTCGTCGGACATCGCCTTAGTCTCGATCGAGCCCGAGCAGAGAGGAGCACCACGATGCAACGCGAAGAACAGATCCGGCTGCTCAAGGAGCTGATGCGCCACCGCGACGAGGACACGAACGTCGACGCCGGCGGCCAGCGCCTGAATCCGACCGACGTCTACCGCTCTCCGGAGATCGCGGCGCAGGAGTGGGCGCGCTTCTTCCAGGGCCACCCGCAGCTCCTCGGCCTCTCAGGTGATCTTCCGAAGGCGGGGAGCTTCGTCACGAGTCGCGACTTCGGCGGCCCGGTCCTCGCGACGCGCGATTCGGACGGCCGCTTCCGCGCCTTCGCGAACACGTGTCGCCACCGCGGCGTCGTCCTCGAGGATCGAGACCGCGGCGAGGCCGAGCGCTTCGTGTGCCCCTTCCACGCCTGGACCTACTCGAACAAGGGCGAGCTGGTCGGGATCCCGAAGTCGGAGCATTTCGGGCCCGTCGACAAGTCGTGCCACGGCCTGATCGAGCTGCCGGCGGCCGAGCTGCACGGCTTCCTCTTCGTGCACCCGAACCCGCAAGGCGAGATCGACGAGGCGGACGTGTTCGGAGGCCTGTCCGACGAGTTCGCGTCGTGGGATTTTTCGAAGATGGTCCACACCGGGACCGACACCTACGACATGCGCCTCAACTGGAAGCTCGCGATCGACACCTTCGGTGAGACCTACCACTTCGGCACGCTGCACAGGAACACCCTCGCGCAGAACTTCTACGGCAACGCCCAGTGCTACGACACCTTCGGCCGCAACCACCGCATGATCCTCTGCCTCAAGAGCCTCGACGACCTGCGCGGCAAGCCCGAGGACGACTGGCACATCACGGACGGCGGCTTCCCGGTCTACTACCTCTTCCCGAACGTGCAGGTGAACGTCGGCGGGGCCGGGGTCGTGCTCGTGCGGACCTACCCCGATCGCGAGAATCCCGGGCGCTCGATCTCACGCGTCACGTTCTACTCGACCGAGGCGTCCCTTCGCGAAGATCCCGAGCTCGCGCACAATCGAACCAAGATCTTCGGCGACGTCATCCGCGACGAGGACTACGCGGTCGCCGAGGGCTCGCAGCTCTCGGCCGAGGCCGGGCTCCAGGAGCACGTGATCTTCGGCCGCAACGAGCCGGCGCTCCACCACTACCACAACACGTATCGCGCGGAGTTGGGGATGGAGCCGTTGCCGCTGATCGAGGCTTAGGCCGGCGCTAGTCGCGTCGGCGCGCGGCCAGGGCGAGGAGGCCGAGGCCGAGCAGGGTCGCGGTCCCGGGCTCCGGGATCGGGACGATCCGGAAGTCCTGGCGGAAGGCGCCGAACGCGGTCGCACCGTCCGCGAAGGCCGACTCGGCGGTCACGTGTACGCGCACCGTCTGCGACGCCCCGAAGGCCTGCTCGTGGGAGACCGCGAGCCCGGGGAAGGGGGGCGAGCCCGGTCCGCCGGTCGAGGCGAAACCCGCCAGCAGCGCGCCGCCGGTCGTCTCGACGAGCACTTCGAGCATCAGCTCGTCGCCGTGGGACGGATTGCCGAAGAAGCCCACGTCCATGGCGAAGTGCTCGGCGTCGAAACCGTGGCTCGGTGTGAGGACCGTGAGGTCGTAGCTGAGGCTGAAGCGTTCGATCGCGTTCGTGCCGCCCGGATCCGACAGGAAATACTGTCCGAGACCCCCGGTCGACCAGTAGAAGTACGGGGAGACCGGCGTCGTCGTGTAGAAGCTCTCCATCATTCCGCCGTGGGGACTGATGTACGAGGTGCCGACCGAGAGACCGAGGCCGGCGAATTCGCTGGCGCCGTATTGCGTCGTCGTGGAGGCGAGGCCGCCCACGGACGCGATCGCCGCTTCGAGCCCGAGCACGTCCTTGACGAGAGCGAACGCGACCGGATCCGCGCCCGCCGGGAGCGTCTCGGTCGTATGGCTCGCGCTCAGGTTCGAGATGCGGACGCCGATCGCATCGGCGGTCGCGCCCGGTGCCGAGAGTGCAGCGAGGTCCACGTTCGGCGTCGGCGGCGCGTAGGCGGGCTGGATGACCGCCGCTTCTTCGATCGTGAGCCCGGACTCCACCACCCACGCGTAGAGTGCGCCGCCCTCGGCGTCTTCGACGTAGATCCCGTTTCGTTCAGCGAGGATCGCCGCGACGTCGTCCTCCCAGCCGTCCGCGCGCATCAGGAAGCCGACCGCGCAGGCGGTGTCGGCCTCGTCGACGAAGATCGGCCGCGCGCCGCGCGTCGAATCGGCGTTGATCGGAAAGCGTTCGCGCTGCGCGTACCGCGTCAGCGTCGCCACCTGGCGAGCTCGCGCGAACCGCAGTCGCGCCCGGAGGACGCGGGCTTCGTCGCCGGTGAGCGCGCGGCCCCGCCCCGCCTGCCAGCGCGCGACCGCGAGGTCGAGACTCGCGGCTTCGTTCTCGGCGAGCCAGCCCGTCACGAACTCGAAATGGGCGCGGAGGCTCGTCCGCTCGACACCCGGGTCGAGACGCAAGTCGTCGCCCAGACCCGAGGCCCGCAGCCAGCCCGCGCTCCGAACACGTTCGTCCGCCGGCCAGTCGAATCCCTCGAAGGGCGCGATCGCAGCGACGGCGGGCGGCGCTTCGGGTTCCGGTGCCTGGCGCGCCGCACATCCGAGCCCCTGCAGCATCACGAGCAGGCAGGCGACGAGGGCAAGGCGCGCGGGTCCGGGAAGGGCGGGCAGAGGCATGGCTCTCTCCGGCTCCCAGGGACGCCGATGATAGGCGAGGCCGGCTGGCCGTTGGGAAAAATCTCGCACCGCTGGCTTCTCGCTACCCTCTCCCGATGGACGGCCTCCCCCCCGCCTTCGCCCAGGCCACCCGGGCCTGGCTCGCGTCGCAGTTCGACGCGCCGACGCCCGTGCAGGTGCAGGGCTGGCCCCGGCTCGCCGCGGGCGACAACGCGCTGCTCGTGGCGCCGACCGGGAGCGGCAAGACGCTGGCCGCGTTCCTGGCGGCGATCGACGCGCTCGGAAGTCGCGCGCCGACGGACGAGCCTGGCGTGCGCGTCCTCTACGTCTCGCCGCTCAAGGCCCTCGTCTACGACATCGAGCGCAACCTGCGCGCGCCTCTGGCCGGGATCACCGCGGAAGCCGAGCGCGCCGGCGACGCGGCGTTCCGGCCGCCCCGCGTGGGCATCCGGACCGGCGACACCAGCGCGAAGGATCGCCGGCTCCATATCCGTGACCCGGCCGAGATCCTGGTCACGACGCCGGAGTCGCTCTACCTGATCCTCGGATCCCAGGCGCGCGAGACCCTGCGCACGGTCGAGACGATCATCGTCGACGAGATCCACGCCCTCGCGCCGACCAAGCGCGGTGTGCATCTCATGCTGAGCCTCGAGCGCGTCGCACGTCGCGCGCGAGGCGGCGACCCGCAACGCATCGGCCTTTCGGCGACCGCGCGCCCGACCGAGGCGATCGCGCGCTTCCTCGGCGGCGATCGGCACGTCGCGATCGTCGACACGAGTCGTGAGCCGGACCTCGATCTCAAAGTCTCGGTCCCCGTGCCCGACATGACACGCCCCGAGGTCGGGGGTCGAACGGATCCCGACGATCGCGACAAGCCGCTGCGCGCGGTCGGGGAGGGCGAGTCCGAGACGAGCCTCTGGACCGCGATCTATCCCGAGCTGCTCGACCTGATCCACGCCCACCGCAGCTCGATCCTCTTCGTGAACAACCGCGCGTTATGCGAGCGTCTGGCACACCGCCTGAACGAGCTCGAAGGCGCCGACGAATCCGTGCCCTTCGTGCGCGCGCACCACGGCTCGCTGGCCCACGACAAGCGCAAGGAGATCGAGGAGGCGCTCGCGAAGGGCGAGCTGCGCGCGATCGTGGCGACGTCGAGCCTCGAGCTCGGGATCGACATGGCGAGCGTCGAGCTCGTGTTGCTGGTCGAGAGCCCGGGCGCCGTCTCACGCGGCCTGCAGCGGATCGGGCGCGCCGGCCATGCGGTCGGCGAGATCTCGCGCGGCGTCGTGTTCCCGAAGCATCGCGGCGATCTCCTCGAAGCGGCGGTCGTCGCGAAGGGCATGCGTGAGGGGGCCGTCGAAGAGATCGCGGTGCCGCGCCATCCCCTCGACGTCCTCGCGCAACAGATCGTCGCGCTCGTTGCGGAAGGCGCGATCGCGATCGACGAGATCGAGGCTTTGCTCGCGCGGACCGACAGCTTCGCGACCTTGCCGCGACGGCTGCTCGAGTCGGTCCTCGACATGCTCGCCGGTCGCTACCCCTCGACGGACTTCGCGGAGCTGCGACCGCGGCTGCACTGGGATCGCGAGACCGACGTGCTCGAGATCCGGGAGGGGGCCGGGCGGATCGCACTTCTGTCCGGCGGGACGATTCCGGATCGCGGGCAGTATGCGGTGCACGTGGGCCCGGACGGGCCGCGGATCGGCGAGCTCGACGAAGAGATGGTGCACGAGACGAAGCCCGGGGACGTCGTCACCCTCGGCGCTTCGAGCTGGCGCGCGATGGAGATCACTCGCGACCGCGTGATCGTCTCGCCGGCGCCGGGAGAGCCGGGACGGCTGCCCTTCTGGCGCGGCGACGGGCCGGGGCGGCCGATCGAGCTCGGGCGCGCGATGGGGCGCTTCACCCGGGAGCTCGCCCTCCACGACGACCCGGTCGGTTGGCTCGAAGACGAGCACGGGCTCGACGGGTACGCGGCGAAGAACCTCGTGGCCTACGTCGCCGACCAGGGCGAGTGGACCGGTGGTGCGCCGACGGACGAGCGGATCACGATCGAGCGCTTCCGGGACGAGCTCGGGGACTGGCGGCTCTGCATCCTGTCTCCGTTCGGGTCGCGGATCCACGCGCCCTGGGCGCTCGCGATCTCGGCGCGGCTCGCGGGGGCCGGGGAGTTCGACGCGCAGCCGCTCTGGACCGACGACGGGATCATGTTCCGGTTCCTCGATGCGGACCGGCTGCCATCGGCCGACGTGTTCCTCCCGGATCCCGACGAGATCGAAGAGCTCGTCACGCAGCAGCTCGACCAGTCCGCGCTCTTCGCCGCGCAGTTCCGGGAGAACGCGGCGCGCGCGCTGTTGATTCCGCGCATGCGACCCGGCGCGCGCACGCCGCTCTGGGTGCAGCGCCTGCGCAGCCAGAACCTGCACTCGGTCGCGCGCGCCTATCCCGACTTCCCGATCATGCTCGAGACGTTCCGTTCGTGTCTGCAGGACGTGTTCGACTTGCCGGGACTCGTCGGCCTGATGGCGAGGATCCGCTCGCGCGAGATCCGGGTCGACGACGTCGAGACGCGTTCGCCGTCGCCCTTCGCGCGGAACCTCGTCTTCTCGTATACGGCGACCTACCTCTACCAGCTCGACATGCCCGCGGCCGAGCGGCGCACGCAGGCCCTCGCCCTCGATCGGCACATGCTGCGCGAGCTGCTCGGGGCCGAGGCCCTGCGCGAGCTGCTCGACCCGGCGGTCATCGATCGCGTCGAATCGCGGCGGCAGGGGCTCGACCCCGAGACGAAGGCGCGGCACGCGGACGGGATCCACGACCTGTTGCGGCGTGTGGGAGCGCTGTCGACCGACGAGGTCGCAGCGCGCTTCGACGGCGACGCGACGTCGGCGCTCGAGGAGCTCGCGCAGGCGCGGCGGACGATCGAAGTGGACGTCGCGGGTCGTTCGGCGTGGATCGCGGCGGAGGAGGCCGGGCTCTACCGGGATGCGCTCGGCACGGTGCTCCCCGGCGCGCTTCCGGACGCGTTCCTTTCTCCGAGCGCTGCGCCTCTCGAACAGCTGCTCACGCGTCATGCGCGCACCCACGGTCCGTTCACGACGCGGGCGATCGCGGATCACTTCGGGCTCGTTCCGGGGCAGCTCGAACCGGTGCTCGCTTCGCTCGCCGCCCGCGGCAAGATCGAGGCGGGGGAATTCGATCCGCGCGGCAGTGAGCCCGAATGGGTCGATCCCGAGATCCTGCGCCGGATCAAGCGCGGCACCCTCGAGCGGTTGCGGGGCGAGATCTCACCGGTCGACGGCGACGTGCTCGCGCGTTTCCTGATCGATTGGCATGGGATCGACTCGGGTCGCGGCGGCGACGCGCGCTTCGACGAAGTGATCGACCTGCTCGAAGGGCTACCGCTCTCCTTCGCGGAGCTGGAACGCGCGATCCTGCCGGCGCGCATCCCCGGAGACGCGTCACGCTGGCTCGACGAGCGGGGCGCCCAGGGCGGCCTCGTCTGGGTGGGCCATCGCGCCCTCGGTGAGAAGGACGGCCGCGTCGCGCTCTACCGCCGTGAGAACGTTGCGAGCCTCCTCGACCGGGCCGATCCCGACGACCAGGACGAGGCGCTCTCGCGCGTTCAGCGCGAGCTCCTCGATCGCCTCGAAGCACGAGGCGCCTCGTTCTATGCGGAGCTCGTGCACGGGATCGAGGTCGATTCGAGCGAGACCCTCTTCAAGGCGCTGTGGGACCTGGTCTGGCGCGGCTTCGTCACGAACGACACCTTCGCGCCCCTGCGCGCACTGGCCCATCGCCCGGCGCCGGGTCGGCGTCGCGGGCGACGCGCACCGCCGACCGCGACGGCGGGGCGTTGGTCCCTGGTCTCGAAGCTCGTCCTCGACTCGCCGAGTCCCACCGAACGGATGCACGCCCGCACGCTGCTCTATCTCGACCGACACGGAATCGTGTCACGTGAGGCCCTCGCGATCGAGCCGCAGGTCGGCGGCTTCGGCGCGATCTATCCCGTGCTCCGGGAGATGGAGGAGACGGGTCGGATCCGGCGCGGTCACTTCGTCACCGGCTCCTCGAGCGCACAGCTGGCGGTGCCGGGCGCCGTCGATCGACTGCGCGCGCTCCGCGAGACCCAGGCCGACGCGCGCGCCGTGCTGCTGGCGACGACGGATCCAGCGCAGGCGTACGGCGTGCAGCTTCCGTGGCCGAAGACGCGAGGTGTCGGCAAGCCGCGCCGTGCCGTGGGCGCGTACGTCGTGCTGGTCGACGGCCGCGCGACGTTGTTCGTCGATCGGGGCGGCGAGCGGGTGTTGTGTTTCGCGGATCCGTCGAACGAGGAAGACACGGGGCGGATCGAACGTGGGCTGCGGGCGTTCGCCCGGTCGCTGTCACGGATCGGGAAGACGCGCGTGGAGGTGCAGGAGGTGGACGGCGAGAAGGCCCGGAGCTCGCCGATCGCGGAGCTGTTCACGCGGGCGGGGTTTCGGGCCGGCTATCGGGGGTTCGAGGTGGAACGTGGGGTCGTGCGGGCGGATTGATGGGGGAGGTGGTTCCCTCGGCGTTCGCACGTGGGTGGCGCTTCGGGCGCTCGGGGGCCGTGCCGTGGGGCCGAGCTAGCCCGGGACTTCCGAGAGGGAGATCGGGCCTCCGCCTCGTTGCCAGCCTTCGGCGAGGAGCCAGGACCTCGGCCGTGCGACCTCGATCTTCGGGATCGCTTTGATCCGCTCCTTCCAGCCTTCGAAGAAGCGACCGGAAGAGGCCGAATCGGGCGCGTTGCTTCTGCCGCGCAGATCGCCA